>Ga0181521_10000951_pt1 | contig 35781 bp, 27 predicted proteins | sample PEATcosm2014_Bin_32_FD_119764 | JGI IMG/M metagenome (GOLD analysis project Ga0181521, IMG submission 119764) | Peatland microbial communities from MTU Mesocosm Facility, Houghton, MI, USA - PEATcosm2014_Bin02_60_metaG | ecosystem: Environmental > Terrestrial > Soil > Wetlands > Peat | place...
AGCCGCATTTGCTCCAAGAGTCCCTGGTAGGAATCAGCACGATCATAACCGAGACCACGCGTCTCATGATCAGAAAAATTCGTGAATTCAGAAACACGAAAAGCCTCTTCATGGCAAAAAGCTGTTGTTTACGCAGTTTTTCACCAAACAAGAGTCTACTTCAGACCCTCGACGAGGTAGAGGTCGGCTAGCGTTCGGTGGAAACCATAGACGTAGGTTTTTCCGTCGGGTGTTATCAGGATGGGCCCAATAGTTGCGACGCCGGCAGGATCGGCGGGCACGAGTTCTTTCCAAGGAGTCCGCTGCCCCGTGGCCGGGTCCAAACGCCAGAGACGCCAACTTGGCAACTCGGTTCATTCCGGCCTCTTCTTCACGGGCTGTAGAGGGAACTAGAATCCCGTGGCAGACACTATAACTCAGACCGCTCGCCCTGCTGGCCTTCGACCGTGGCGCCAACGGGGGCCCGGAGATGTGCTAGCTGCGGTTCAGGTTGGATGGTCGGCTAACCTTCCCTTACGGGATTACGGAAGGGTTGCCCGTCACCTGCCAAGTGACGCTGTGACAACAGGTCGATGCTGAGCGATAGCACTCGATCAGTTGCTTGTGTCATACTTCGGAGCCGATTTCATCGTTGCTATCGACCACTATGGATCATGAGGAACATGGTACTGACCCAGGACTGGGGACACGGGCGGTTTGGTCTGGGGAACGGGGCGAGCGCTGGGCGGGCGCGACGCAAGTCCCGGTAGCGCTCAGCGTCTCGTTCCGTTACAAAACGGTCGAGGAGTGGCTCGACGTAGCGCTGGGGAAAAGGGCCGGCCACATCTACGGCCGAAACACCAATCCGACTGTAGCTGCGCTTGAAGAGAAAGTCAGAGACCTGGAAGGCGCAGAGGCAGCAACCAGCTTCGCCAGCGGCATGGCTGCTATCAGCAACACCTTGTTTACACTCCTCTCTCCCGGGGACCGCGTGGTCTCAATCAAAGACACCTACGGCGGGACCAACAAGCTTTTTGTTGAGTTCCTGCCGCGCTTCCAAATCGCAGTGTCCCTTTGTGATACGACGGACCACGAGACAATCGAAGCAGACATAGCAAGAGGCTGCAAACTGCTGTATCTCGAAACTCCCACGAATCCGACGATCAAAATCATTGATATCCGCCGGCTTGCTGCGACAGCGCACCGTCACGGAGCGCTCGTCGTAGTCGACAACACACTTGCTACCCCGATCAATCAGCATCCCCTGCAGCTTGGGTGCGATCTGGTCGTGCACAGCGCGACGAAGTTCCTCGGCGGCCACGCGGACGCGCTTGGCGGCATAGTGTGCGGACCTCAGGAGCTGGTGAACCGCATTTATCATTTCCGGGAAATCAACGGCGCATGCCTGGAACCGATGTCCGCATACCTTCTGTTGCGAGGAATAAAGACGCTTCATTTGCGGGTTCGCCAGCAGAACGAAAATGCACTGCAGATTGCCCGATTTCTAGAATCGCACCCTCGCGTCGCAAAGGTCTTCTACCCAGGACTGGCGGCGCACGAGAATCACGATGTCGCATGCCGTCAGATGGCGGGCTTTGGCGGCGTGCTCAGCTTCGTGCTGCACGACGGCTTCGAGGCAGTGAAGTCATTGTTGCCGCGACTGCGCTACGCGAACCTGGCAGCGAACCTGGGTGCGGTAGAAACCGTTGCTGGACCTCCGGCGACAACCAGTCATGTTGAGTGCACGCCCGAAGAGCGCGCGGCGAGCGGCATTCCTGAGGCTCTAATCCGCTACTCGGTTGGGATTGAAGACGCGGCGGATTTGATTGCCGATCTGGGGCAAGCGCTGGACAGCTTGGGCTAACCAGACCCACTGCAACTCGCGACAGAAATCAGCAGGTTGAAGGTTGAAGTGCAAAACTCTGCATCTTGACGGCGACTAAGCCCGTGTGTATTATTGCGCCCGGTTCGCAGGGGTGCCGAATGGAGCGGCGTGGGGGACTCTGACGTTGAACGAATGGACCCGCGTACGCGATCCCGCTTTGACACCCTGAGGATCTATGTTTACACCAGCAATCCGCCCCAGGGTCCAATTCATATCTCTCGGCTTCTAAATCTGTCCTGAGTGGAGAAACCCCATGTATCGCCAATCCAGGTTTGCACTGCTGTCGCTGTCGGTCGCGCTGGCCGTCGCCGCCGGGTTCACACATCCAGCACAAGCAGGCACCATCGCCGCAGCCGCCACAACCAGCGCCATTGCATCATCAAGTTTAGGGCAATATTCGCCAACCTTTGCTGGTCCAGCCGCCACTGGTTGCGCCTACTATGGTTGCTCGTTGCTCACAGGTCCCTTCTTCTCTCCGTCCACGGCGCCTCTCGCCTCGGGGGAACCAGCAGTCGCCAACCCGCGAACCGGATCTGGGATTCTGTCTATCCCGCAAGTTATGCCCGAACCGGGTGTCCGCCGTTTTTCGCGTCTCCCGCACAGCGACGTCGCAGTCGCGCCTCCAACGGTTAGTTGCCAACCGTTGGGTCCAGGGTGCGACAACATTAGTTTATCTTCGGGCGGCGCCACCGGCGTGAAAGGCCTGAATGCGGTGGACAGCGCCACGCAAAGCACCAACGTTTCAGGGTTTGACATTGAACCGGCAGACCAGGGTCTATGCGCCGGAAACGGGTATGTGGTCGAGGCTAACAACATCGGGGAGATTCTAGTTTTCAACACAGCCTTGGAGCGGGCATCAGCGGTCATCCCCCTGGACACCATTATGGGGCTCACGAGCAGAGGATGGAGCAGCGGCGGAGACATCTCGTGTCTCTACGATCACAACAATGGCGGACACTGGTTCTTTACGGAGATTGTCTCTGCAAGCAGTGAGGCCAACGGGGGCACTTTTGCAGGTTGCTTTGGAGGCGTCGCCAATAGCTGCTATGAAGGGATCGCGGTGAGTGTAGGCTCAGATCCATTTGGCCCCTACAGCGTTTACTTCCTCAATACGAATTACAACCCAGCCGAGCCGGGCTACCCCTACCTGCTCAATGATTTCGCGAAGATCTCGACCACTCGAGACGCCTTCCTCGTGTTCTACGACGAGTTCCCGCGCGAGGGGCCTGGATTGGGCGAAGGCTTTTTCAACGGAGCACAAGAATTTGCGTTTAACAAGAATGCGCTCGAACTGGGCCTGCCCGTCATTGGAAATCATGGGGAGCCAAACCCAGCCTTCACCGTCGCCATCGAGAACATGGGTCTCCTACCGACACCGAACGGAACCTGTTTTTCCGATGATCAATATCATTTGCCTGGTGTCACGTGCTGGTATTCTGTAATTCCAGCGCAACCGCCCGACCCAACCCAGTTCGACAACAGTCATGGAGGCTCGGGATTCATGCTTGAGACGCTGGACTTTTATGGCATGGGGGACGACCGAATCGCCGTCTTCGACTGGACCGGCCTCGAAAACCTGAACAGTCCCAACTGCTCGAAGTGCTCCCGTATCCAGTTCGGCGGCCAGCTGTTCTCCGGTGTGTCGTTTTACTACGGCTTGGGCTTCCTGGGCGCCCAAAAGAGTGGGCCGATACCGTTGGGCGACGAGTGCGGAGCCGCCGGCCTCAGTACGGGCTCCACGCCGCCCGCCAGTTGCCCCGAGAGCGGAATCGCTACCAATGGTGACAATATAACTCAGGCCTCGCAGGCGCAGGGCCAGATTTGGGGCGCCGCCACAACGGAGATCGCGCAAACGTACTCGTCGGAAGCAAGCCCGGAAGTGCACCAGGGCGCCGTTTACTGGGTCATCGGTACGGACAGTTTCGACACGTCAGGGTTCTTCAGTTTCACGAGCCAGGGGTATGTTTCGCCAAAGCATGAGGACCTGGAATTCCCAGCAATGGCCGCGGAAGGCTTGTCCTTCCAGGACGGAGGAAACGGCGGAGCCATCATGACCTTCACGGTGTCGGGTGCCGGCGAATCTCGGGCCGACAACCCCAGCACGGGCTACGGCCGGCTAAGCAGTACTTCGAAGGGCCTCTTGAAATCTGTGGTCAACATTGCGGATTTGGGCGAATCGCCTCAAGACGGTTTTACGGAGTACCAGGGCTATCCAGGTTCTACTGGACCTCGCTGGGGAGACTACAGTAATGCAATCTACCTATCGGGGTCAGGTAAGATCTATTTCTCCACCAACTACATCCAGTCCCCGAACTGCAAGGGGTCTGAGTTTACGCTGACACTCGGGACCTGCGGCGGAACCAGGGATGGTTATGCAAACTGGGGGACCTCAGTCAACTTTGTCGTGCCGTAAGAAAATCCAGGGGGCGGTCCCGGCGGGCTGCGCGCAATCGCAGAAGCTGGAAGGTCACCGATAACGCGGCAATTGCTTAGTGCAAGGCTGTGATCACCGTAGTCTTTGACACACGGCATCGCTTGGCAATGTCGCGCAACGTCAGACCTTCCGCGCGCAGCTCTGAATCTTCCGCCGGGGGAACTAAAACCCGCGGCCGCGACCCAATCGTTTGCCCTGCACACGAGCATTGCGTAAGCGGCTATGACGCGCTCCAGGATGAGCGAGCGCTCCAGCTCTGCGAGTGCGCCGAGCACGGCGAACACCATCTTGCCCATAGGAGTGGACGTGTCCACCTGCTCGCGGGACGGGTGTCAGCGCGTTCAGTTCTCTCGTTCGCACTTCCAGCCAGCAACTTGCACGGAGCGAGCAGACTTAAGACGCAGCACACACGTCAGATTCGGCGCGTTAGCAAACTACCTGTGTACCGGTCCTGGCCCTACTGCGGCTTCTGCGGCTCCGTTGGCTTCTGGTCTCCTGGCTTCGGCTCCGCTTTCTGCACTTCCTGGCCTTCGTAGGTGATCCTTGATTTTGATCCGAAGCGGCGGTAGTTGGTGTACTTGATGATCTCGCGGATCTTTATGCCCCCCATGGAGAACTGGAGGGTATCCTCGGCGCGGGTGTAGGTGGGGAACCAGTACTGGCCGTCAATTTGTTCGCGCCAGGTGGTGAACTTGGGGAACAGGTTCTCGCTGCCTTTTTTCTTGCGGATGTCGGGTACGGTCTTGCCATAAGTTTCCACGATCTGAAAATCGTGGTTGTCCACCCAGATTCGCCCCGAGAAATAGCGTTTCTTGCCAACGATCTGCTTGGGGGTAATATCGAAAACATAGGTATTCAGTTCGTCCTGTTTTTGCTGGCCTACGTACAGGATGTCGTATTCCCCGACTTCGTCAGAGGTCAGCACAAACGGGAGGCGATTCTCGATGTCGTCGAAGTCTTCCTCGGTCATCTGGATGCGTTGCAGCGTGGGCTGCGGCGCAAAGACCACGGTCTTGACCTTGCGTCCCTTGTCGTCAAAGGTCACGTCGAACACTTGCTGGTAGGCACCGTCCGGGGTGTCGCCGTCGAGCGTCATTACCTTGACGTCCTGCCGGTAGGTGTACTGATCGCGCGCCTCCTTGAACTCTTTTTCCTTGGCGGCGAAGCGCTTGATGATTTCCTCGACCGTGATCCCCTTGAGCTCGGATTTGTCGAGGGGACCTTCTTGCGCGCGCGCCGCCTGGGGAATCATGATGACGAACAGGATGAGAGGCAACAGGGCGCTCAACAGTGCGGACAGAGATACCGGGAACGTGAGGAACGCAGGGCGGGACGAGGATCTCATAAACCCTATTCTAACGAAAAGGGAGCACAGAAAAGCTAACGGCAGCCTCCACCCCCAGAGCCGCCGTGCGTACGGCCTTTTGGAGGGGGGTGGAAGACTGCAGTTCTGCCTACTTCATTCGATGCGGCTGAGGTCTGAGGGTGAGGCGAATTTACTTTTCTTTACTTTTGCGCGCTTTGACTGGGTCAGCAACAGGCGAGCCTAGATAGAGCCATCGGCACGCCTGAAGAGTTGGCCGCGATAACTGTTGAAATATCCCCGTATCGCTAGAAGTCGTAGTCCTCTAACGTGCAGGGGCAGGCTCCGTAGCCGCTGCCAATGGTTAACCCATAGGAACACAGGTACCCGAGATTCGATAGTTCAAGCGCCGTCAGGTTCGAATCGGCCAACGCGGATTCGGTGACGAACCACGGCGCCTTCTCCACGGCGTTTACAGCGTGCTCTGGACCGGGAGCTGGAAACGTGGTGGTGGTTGCCTGGATGTGCGTGGCCCATGCCCGCAGTCCGGGAAACGGGAGGGGGTTGGTCGGGTCACTGGTGGTAGAGGAAACGACCTTGATAACGCCCCGCGCTATTTGTCCCCTGCCGGTGAATTCGTTAACCGTGAGCTCTTTATTCACGGATTCCGAAAGCAGACCGTCGGACGTGATTTGGCAGGCGCAGCAGGAGCGCAGCTCCTGGCTGTCATCGAAGACGTAGATCGCCGCCCACAGGGTTCCGTTTTCGACGCCCTCTGGAGCTGAAGTTGCATTGTCGCCATCGTTGACGATACGCAGCGTTTCATCCGGAGCACCCGTGGTATTCGCATTGGAGTAGTAGGTGGTGAAATAGACGCTCGCGTCACCGGTCGGTATAGCCGTTACCGACCCGGCGGTCACATACTCGATTGGACTCGGGCGCTCAATATCGCTGCAAATGCTGTTGAGGCATCGCCCCCAGAGAGATGCATAAGCGCCGCTGGTTACGAGCGACAGCGTCCCGCCCGAGTCCGAGAGCGGCGCAGTGAAATTCAATATCAGGATTGGCGTTCCCGTCAGGTCGCCACTCCCCAAGGTAACGGGGAAGATGCGGATACTGTAACTGACTGCGCCGGGGTCCGAGAAAGCAAAAGCGTTCGCCGGTACAACGGTACCTGCGGTGGTTGCGATCGAAATATTGCTGTAGGTTCCATTGAAACCGTTGTCCACGTCATAGACGAATGATCCGCTGGCGGTACTGCCGTCCGCAAATTTGAAGCCTTGCAGATACCAAGTAACCGGCTTTGCCTGGGCGGTGATCGCGCAAAGCGCTATTAACGCGAAGCCGATGCAGAACAATCGTGTAGACATGCGGAGATCCTCCTTGCGGTTTGTGGCGCCCTCGGGCTGGGGGAGGATCGGCTCTGGGCGCTTCTGGTACTTTAACCCTTTGTCAGTTCTTTACAAGTCTCTGTGTGGCCTAGCTCAAAAACAGTAGTGCAACGAGCTACTCCTTTTGGATAGTTTTCGCCGCCCGGTGGACGGGCATCTGCAGGAGAAGATTCACAGCAGCATTTTTACACTCGCTCAGTGGCACAAAAAGCCAAAATTCCTGCTCGCGGCGGAGAGCTGGGAGCTTCTTGGTTGGTGAAAAACTGGCTTCCGAGCAGAGAGTGTAACCTCAGCGGCTAAAGCCGAAGTAAAAACAAAGCGGTTACCGCAGCGCTGAAGCGCTGCGCCACCCAAAATCAGGCGCGAGATCGAGTTTTTCCGCAGCCTGCCAGTGGCGTAAAATCGTCTGCACTGGAGATGCCGTGAGTTCGCTGTTGCCGATCTTCCCGCTCGAACTGGTGCTGCTGCCTGGGGTTCCGTTGCCGCTGCACATTTTCGAACCGCGGTACAAAGAGATGATCGCGGAATGCCTGGAACAGAAAAAGCCGTTTGGGGTGGTGCGGGCGTCTTCCGATGGAGTCGCCGACATTGGCTGTACGGCCGAGATCATGTCGGTCACGAAGAAGTATGACGATGGGCGCATGGACATCCTGACGCGTGGGGTGGAGCGCTTTGAGGTGATCGAGGTCAACGAAGACCGGTCATTTTTGCAGGCCGAGATTTCGCTGGTGGAAGACGAACCCGGCACGCCGGCCGCCGAGATGGTGACGCAGGCAGTGCGGTTGCACGCGGAGATCGCGAAACTGGCTGGGGCCGAGCCCTCCGGGCCCGACGAGCATGCCGGCAACCTTTCCTTCTTACTCGCAGGATCGCTTCCGCTCGACCTCGACTTCAAGCAGAGCCTGCTCTCGACGCTGTCGGAGGCAAAACGTCTGGAAGCGGTGGTCGGCTATCTCGAGGCGATCCTGCCTGGTCTGCGGCGGGCGGCGAAAGCGCGGTGGAACTGAGAGCAATGAGTGACGGCACGGGATCGCTCACCGGGCCGACCAGTTCCGCAGTCTAGAGCCGTTTGATTGTCGCGAACCAGGCCGGTGCGCCGTGGTCGTGGACTCTCGTCTGAATCCGGTCCGGTTCGATGGCGGCGACATTCCATCCATTGCTGGGGTTGAACGCCGCTCTCAGTTCTTCCTGACTGATGGGGTGCGGGCCAGTATCGGGACCGTCGTCACTGAAGCACAACACATACAGAGTTCCATCGTGCTCGGTCACCGACGCTAGACTCGCCACGTATCCTGGTCGCTCGTCGCCGTTAAAGGTGTGGAACAATCCGCAGTCCAGCACCGTCTCAAACCTGCGCCCCAAGCGCTCCAACTGGAACGCGTCAGCCGCAGCGAACTCAACCTCGATCCCACGGTCGTGGGCCTTCTCTCGGGCGATCGCCAGTGCCGTCTCAGCCACGTCAACGCCCAGAACCGACAATCCCAGCGAGGCGACGAGAAGAGCGTTCTCGCCAGTCCCGCAGCCCGCATCGAGCACCGCTCCGACGAATCCGCCTTCGGATGCCAAACGCACGATTGCTGGCTGCGGCAGGCCAATATCCCAAGGCGCAGGGCCGTCGTGGTACGACGCATCCCAGGGCAGTCCCGTCAGCCGTTCGTGACTGGTTGGGTGCCGACCACTGAACGGATCGTCAGCAGGGGTTCCTGATCGCTCCGACAACTTCTCCCCTTCCTGCAACTGATCTTACCACCTCATCGTGGCACGCCAATCCACAGGTCTTGACTATTCTTCTGGAACTGAACGCAGATCTCAGTTATCAGTTGTCAGTTTTCAGTTAAATCAGCTCTAGCTGAGAACTGACAACTGACGGCGCCGACGGCGGTATAATCCGCAACAAGGGTTTTTTCTGTGTGGGGGGTTCCACCATGAATGTTGCCCGGACTCTCGGCGAGTTGCGCCAAAGTCCTTTTACTGCACAGCGTCTCGCTTCGCGGCGGGTAAAAGATGAGCTGCGCGAGAACCTGATGTCGCGGCTGCGCGAAGGCAGCACGATCTTTCCGGGCATTGTCGGCTACGACGACACGGTGGTGCCTCAGATCGTGAACGCGATCCTCTCGCGACATAATTTCATTCTGCTCGGATTGCGCGGACAGGCGAAGAGCCGGATTCTACGCGCGCTGACGGCGCTGCTTGATCCGCAGATGCCTTACGTCGCGGGCTGCGAGATCCACGATAACCCTTACGCGCCGATCTGCCGGCGGTGCCGCGAACTGGTTGCGAAAGAGGGAGACGCCACGCCGATTGCCTGGCTGACGCCCGAGCACCGCTACGTCGAGAAGCTGGCCACGCCGGATGTCACGATCGCGGACCTGATTGGCGATATCGATCCGATCAAGGCGGCGCGCGGCGGACACGAACTATCCAGCGAGTTCACCGTGCATTATGGCTTGCTGCCTCGCGCCAATCGCGGAATTTTTGCGATTAACGAGTTGCCGGATCTGGCGGGCAAGATTCAGGTGGGACTCTTCAACATCATGCAGGAAGGCGACGTGCAGATTAAGGGATATCCCATCCGGCTGCCGCTGGATGTCGCGATTGTGTTCAGCGCGAACCCGGAAGACTATACCGCGCGCGGGAAGATCATTACGCCGCTGAAGGATCGCATCGGGTCGGAGATTCGGACGCACTATCCGGCGACGGTGGAAGAAGGGATCGCGATTACCGCGCAGGAGGCCTATATTGAGCGCGAGGTTGACCACGAGATTGGCGAGGAACGATCGCGGCTGCACGTTCCGAAGTATGTGCGGGAAGTGATCGAGCGGATCGCTTTCGCGGCGCGCGACGACAAGAAGATCGACAAGCGGTCGGGTGTGAGCCAGCGGCTACCGATTTCGGCGATCGAGAACGTGGTATCGAATGCCGAACGGCGCGCCCTGACGCATCAGGAGAAGTTTGTCGTGCCGCGGATCAGCGATATCTACGCGGCGCTGCCGGCGATCACGGGCAAGCTGGAACTGGAGTATGAAGGCGAAATGAAGGGCGCGGATCACGTGAGCCGCGAGTTGATCCGCACAGCCATTGCAAAGATGTTCGATGCTTATCTTCACGGCGTCAACTTTAATCAGGTGGTGCAGTGGTTCGATTTGGGCGGCGAGATTCAGCTCAGCGACAACGCCGGAGCCGAGGAAGTGCTCGAAGGCCTGCGCCAGATTCAGGGGCTGATGGACAAACTCGGCAAGCTGAATGTGGGGCCGAAAGACAGCAGCGAGATACAGGTATCGGCGGCGGAGTTCGTTCTGGAAGGGCTGCACGCGCACAAGAAAATCGGGCGCAACGAGGAGCGCGTGTTCACGGCGGGGGAGAAGCCAGTGAAGGTCGCGGAGAAGCCTCCGTTTGAGCGGGACGAGTCGGAGTTTGGACGGAAGAGGGGGTTTAATTAGCTGCTCGTCGTTCGCTGTTCGCCGTTCGCTAAAAGCCAACAGCGAATAGCGAACGACGGTTCTTATGAAACGCGTTCGCTACTCCAAATACGTTCCCGACCCCGCCAGCGACATGAGCATGGAGGACTTGCTCAGCGCGCTTTCGGACTATTTTCTGCAGAGCGGATTCAACGACAATTTCTGGTACGAACTGCCGGAGGGCGAGAAGACGCTCGACGAATTGAAACGCGCGCTCGAACAAGCGCTGCTCAATAGCGAGATGTTTGACGAAGAAATGCGCGACCGGCTCCAGCAGATGCAGATGGAGGGCGAACTTGAGGAGTTGATCGAGAAGCTGATCGAGCGCATGCAGCAGGAAGACTATATATCGATCGATCAACCGCACGATCCCGCCAAGCAATCGAGCGTGGGTGGACAGGTCGGCGACGCGCGGCAGCAGGCGAAGTTCGAGATTACCGACAAGAGCCTCGACTTTTTGGGATTCAAGGCGCTGCGCGATCTGCTGGGGTCGCTGGGCAAGTCGAGCTTTGGACGTCATGACACGCGCGACATGGCGACCGGCATCGAGGCGAGCGGCGCTTCGAAGCAGTATGAGTTTGGCGACACGCTGAACCTCGACATCACGGCGACGCTTTCGTCGGCCATTCAGCGCGAAGGGCTCGGGCTTCCGCTGAACCTCGAATACAACGATCTGCAGGTGCATCAGTGCGAATATCAGTCGTCGTGCGCGACGGTGCTGATGCTCGACTGCTCGCATTCGATGATTCTGTATGGCGAGGACCGCTTCACTCCGGCTAAGAAAGTTGCGATGGCGCTGTCGCAGCTGATCCGGACGCAGTATCCGGGAGACTCGCTGTCGCTGGTGCTGTTTCACGATTCGGCGGAAGAAGTGCCGCTTTCGCAACTGGCGCGGGTGAAGGTTGGTCCGTACTACACGAACACGCGCGAGGGCCTGCGCATGGCGCAGCGCATCCTGCAACGGCAGCGCAAGGACATGAAGCAGATCGTCATGATTACCGACGGCAAGCCTTCCGCACTTACGCTCGAAGACGGGCGCATTTACAAGAACGCGTTTGGGCTCGATCCGCTGGTGGTCAGCCAGACGCTCGAAGAAGTTTCGAAGTGCAAACGGGCGGGCGTGCTGATCAATACTTTCATGCTGGCGTCGGACTACGGGCTGGTGCAGTTCGTTCAGAAAGTGACGCAGATGTGCCGAGGCAAGGCCTACTTTACGACGCCGTATACTCTTGGGCAATATTTACTGATGGATTACATGTCGCGGAAGACGAAGACGATTCACTAGGAGGCTGCGGAAAAAGTCAGTTTTCGGCCCTCAGCCCCTAAAGGGGCGGTTGATTTCGAAGGATTTGCGGCATCGCTAAAGCGATGCCCTGATACGAAACCGGGGCGCCCGGCTCTCCACCAGCTAGTCACATTACAGAAGTAACGCCTTGGGTGCGAGGATGGGCGTAGCTTCGGTGTAAGATCGCTGCAGGATTTTCGTTCGGAGACGTTATGAAACGAATTGCTACTTTCATGCTGCTGCTGGTCGCCTTGAGTGCTGCATGGTCAATACCGGCTCAAGCTCAACGCATCAGTCCCCAAGAAAATGCGCGCCAATCCCGTAAGGCGATCAAGAAGCAGCAGAAGATGTTGAACAAGGCAAACAAGAAACAGCGGAAAGCAATGAAGAAAGCTGCGAAGGCGCAACGGAAGGCGAATCGTCGCTATAAGAAGTAGGCTTTCGAGCGGGCGTGAGAACTGGGTCGTCCCTCCGGGACTTAGGTCGTTCTTCCCACTCTTCCCAGCGCTGAAGCGCTGAGCTAAGTTCGTTCGCCCCTCCGGGGCTAATGTGTGAATATGGACAGGCAGCCCCCCCGATCTGCCGATTCATCACAAATCCACAGTGACCGCCCGCACATCCGCCTGATCCATTACGCGCTACGCTGATTCCACTCCCAGGACCTCTCCCGGTCCCGTTCCCTCCAGAAAGAGATCGCTATGCGTGCGTCAAGACGCGTGTGGGTGGTTGCGCTCGTTTGTCTGTCGAACTTCTGCGTGTCGAGTTTTGCAGCTGCGCAGCAATCGGATCAGGTTATTGCCGAGCGCGTCCTCGGCCCGCAATGGAAGCAACTTTCGCGCCGGGCCGGGATGATATTTGCCGGGACGGTGCTCGCCACTGTGACCCCGACTGTGACGACCGGGACTGGGGCGACCGATCGGCTAGTTCCGGGGACGACTCCGGCAGTGCAGTTGAGTTTTCGTGTGGACAAGGCGATTGCCGGGGTCGAGCAGGGACAAGTTCTCACCATTCACGAGTGGGCGGGCGCATGGTCCATGCATCGCCCGATGACCCGCGGCCAGCACATCTTGATCTTTTTATATCCGCCGAGTCGTTTGGGCCTTACTAGCCCGGTGGGCGGGTCACTGGGGCAGGTTGCTCTCGACCTGAGCGGGAACAACGTGTCGAAAGATATGCAAGAGCTGGATGCGCAGAGGCCTGCCGCCGCCATTGGCTTCCGAAACGCATCCTCTCCTCGGCCGCGTGCGACCGTCGATAACGGGAGGGTCAGCGTCGTTCAACTGGAGCGGGCCATCCGCAGCGCCCGAGAGGAGTGAACATGCGCTCGCGAATCGCAGGGGTCGCCGTTCTTCTGATTTGCAGTGCGGTTGCCAGCCGCGCCGGAGGCCCGGCGTTTGTCGCCGGTTCCGGCTACGCCTCTGGAGTCGAAGGCCAACCTTTGATTTGGGCGAGTGGTTCGGTGCAGTACTTCACCGATCAGGGAAATTTGAGCGCGATCCTCACCGGCGCACAGGCCGATGCCCTTGTTGCCACTGCGTTCAGCACCTGGACCAGCATTCCAGGTGTTGCCCTCAGCGCATCGCAGGGCGGTCACCTTGCCGAAGACGTGAACGGCAGCAATATCGAAACCAACGGCTACGGAGTGGTTACCGCCCCGGCGGACATTACATCTTCCGCCACGGGCACTCCGGTCGGAATCATCTACGACTACGACGGGACGGTCACAGATGCAATTCTGGGCCAAGGCGCTGGAGACTTGGATGATTGCTTTACCAACGCCGTTTACGGCGGACCCGACAACTTCTCCATGGGCGGGAACATCGTGCACGCGCTGGTGGTGATCAACGGAGTCTGCGCCAGCACCAGTGCGCAACTACCGTTTGGTGCGCGTGCTGGGGCGCACGGTTGGTTTGGGGTGGTCGCAGGCCAACCTGAACGTGTTGACGCAGAACCCAGCTCCAGGCAGCGCCGATTATGCGGGGTTTCCGGTGATGCACTTTAGCGATCCGATTAACTGCGTGCCCATCAGCGCCTGCTATCCCAACGCGGCGGTCCCCACAATGGACGACATGGACGCCCTGGCGCGGCTTTATCCCGCAGGCAGTAACCCGCAAGCGGCGGGCAGAATCTACGGCAGCGTGTACTTCACCGATGCATCGGGGAATGCGCTGCAACAAATGCAGGGCGTCAACGTAGTGGCCCGGTTGATGGTCTCGGGCCAGCCCTCGCGGCAGTATGTGGTGACTTCCGTCTCTGGATTCCTGTTTTGCGGCAACGCGGGCAACATTATCGATGGATACGTGGACGGAAATGACCTTCCCTATAACCGGTGGGGATCCGATGATGCCTCGCTCGAAGGGTTTTTCGATCTGGGCCAACTGATGATTCCGACCGGGCAAACCATCGCCGAGTATCAGTTAAGCGTGGAAGCGCTGGACCCGAACTGGTCCATGGGCGTCGAACCGTACGCTCTCATGCAGGTAACGCCCTCGGGTTCGTTCGCACCGGTGGTGGTCACGGTGTCGAATGGGTCAAACGCCGAGCGGGACATTCTGATGTTGCAGGATGAAATCGCGCAAACGCATCCCGGCAGCGGGTCGACCTATGCGACTCCGGCGGCGCTTCCGCAGGGCGGTGCATGGGGGTCGTGGATCTCCGGTTACGGCAGCACCGATTTTTTCGAGTTCACAGCGCAGGCGAACCGGACGGCCTCAGTCGCAGTGACCGCCCTTGATGAAGCGGGCGAGCCGACAGAAAACAAACTGTTGCCCGTAATTGGGATCTGGCAATTGAGCGACCAGAGCGAAGAACCAGCGCCTGCTTCAACGCCCTCGGCATTTGGCTCGATGACTTTTGGAATGACTCGACTGGATGCGCAGTTCCAATCGTCAGATACGTACCGGGTGGGGGTGGCCGATTTCCGTGGCGACGGCCGTCCAGACTACTTCTACCAAGCCAGCCTCCTTTATTCGGATACGGCGACGCCGGCGCGCCTCAGTCTTGCCGGTGGCGTGACCACTCTCAATGGCATCGGATTCAGTCCGGGACTGCAGGTGAGCGTTGCCGGCAACAACGGCAGCACGCTTTCGGCATCGGCAAGCCAGATCCAGGTAGCTGTGCCTTCAGGCACGCAGGACGGAACTGCTACCATCCAGGTCGCGAATCCGGTGAACGGCGCTTTTTCGCAAATGATAGGTGCGCTGACCTCTGGCGCTTCGGCCACGGATCTCTTGCTTCTTCTGCAAGGTGCGGAGCCGGCAACGCCTGTTGGGTCGGCAGCTGCCAATGCCATCCGCGTGCGCGCGGTTGCGGCCGATGGAGTTACGCCGGTGAGCGGGGCGACGATGGCATGGAGCGCGACCAACGGCTTGCAGTTCTCGGCGTGCAGCGGAGCGTCTTCCTGTTCGGTGTTGAGCGATGAAGCGGGAGAATCCTCCAGCTTGGTCACTCCCACGGCGACAGGACCGAGTACGATCACGATCGCGCTGGCGCCGGTATCGTACTCGCCGCCGCAAGCGCAGCAGGCCACGGTGGTGGGAACATCAACCACGCTCGACCTGGCCGCGGTGACACCGACGCGCCGGGTTGGGCAAGGCTCGACGCTTGCCGTTCCTCTCACGGTCGAAGCTCTAGACTTGGGCACGCCTATTGCGAATGTGGTGGTCAATTTCGCAATCACCAACGGCACGGCTTCGCTTTCGGCGGGCAGTGCAACCACCAACAGCTCGGGATTCGCCACCATCACTGCAAATCTCACGAATCTAAGTGCCAATGTGCAGGTGAGCGCTTGCGTCGCTCCGAACAATTTGCCCTGCCAGACTTTTACTCTGTTCTCCACGCCCACTTCGCTATGGACGCTGGAGACGGTGAGCGGCTCGTCGCAGGCTGTGTTGACGGGACAGGCTTTTCAAAAACTTGTGATGCGTGCGACCGACGGATCGAGCGCCGCGAATCCGGTGATGGGAGTGAACGTCACCTTTCAGACCACGCTGGCACAGGTCAGTCCCGGCGAGGGAGGCCAGCAGGATGGCGGCTCCAATGCCGGGGGAGACGGAATGCCGGTTCTCCTCGGTTCGTCGCAGGCGCAGGTCGTGACCGATCAGAATGGCCTCGCTTCCATCGTGCCCTCCGCCGGAAGCGTGGGCCCGTGCGATTTGTTTATCACGGTGAGTGCGGGCCAATCGACGGCGCAGCTGCAAATGGAGAGCGTGGCAGCGATCATTCCGGCGCTGACGAACAACAGCCCCGCCAAGGCCCCGACGGCGCGAACCGCTCCGCAATTTGGCGCGCCAACGCCTGCGCCACAAGGCGTGCCGGACGCGCTGTTTGCGGTCCCGCAAGGCGCTCCGCTGGATGACCCGGTTGCGAGCCAGAGCCCCTGTTCCGACGCGCGCGAGGATGGTGCTTCGAGCACTGGTTCCAACTCTGGCGCGAGTGGGACTTCGGGGGCCGGCGATGTGGCTCCCTGGTCCTGTGAGCAGGCCGCCAAATTGCCGCAGGCGGAAGCACAAGCTCCTCGGTCGCTGGCTGAGCCCGCTAAGCCGCCCGCGGACCCGACGGAACGCGACCATGGCGGTGGGACGGCACAGCAGCCCGCTGAATCTGCTTCGGCGAACAGCCCTCCAGCGAATGATCCCGCAGCGAATCATCCTCCGGCAAACGCTCCTTCAGCCGACAATCCTGCCGCGAGCAAGCTGCTTGAAGACAAGAGGAGCTGCCGTTTTGCGCAGAGTGAGGACGGGATTATCTTCGGGACGACGGAGTAACCGGGATCTGAAAGCCGGCGAGCGCCATGACGGGCTAAGGCAATTGGCCCGTCGTGCCGATAACTTTATCGTGGCATCTCTGGCCTCGTAATCTTGGAATTGACCATGGCGCAAAAACGCACTTCGGACTCGGAGAAAACCAAGAACAACGCAACGCCGGCGAATGGCTCCGCCCGCACACTGACGCTGGGCAAAGACTACGTGTACGAAGATGAGTTACGCCGGTTGCAAATTGAGCTGGTCAAACTGCAGGAGTGGATCCGGCACAAGGGCCTGAAACTGGTGGCCATCTTCGAGGGGCGGGATGCGGCGGGGAAAGGCGGCGCGATCAAGAGGATTACTGAAAGCCTGAATCCGCGCGTCTGCCGCGTGGTGGCGTTGGGTACCCCCACCGAGCGGGAGAAAACGCAGTGGTACTTCCAGCGGTATGTGGCGCATTTGCCGGCTGCCGGCGAGATGGTCCTTTTCGACCGCAGTTGGTACAACCGGGCGGGCGTTGAGCGCGTGATGGGTTTCTGCAAGGAAAGCGAGTATCTCGAATTCCTGCACGGTTGCCCGGAGTTCGAGCGGATGCTGGTGCGTTCGGGCATCATCCTGATCAAGTATTGGTTCTCGGTGAGCGACGAAGAGCAGGAGCGCCGTTTTCAAGACCGGATGAAAGACGCCACCAAACGCTGGAAGCTCAGCCCGATGGACCTCGAATCCAGACGGCACTGGGTGGAGTACTCCCGTGCCAAGGACGAAATGTTCGCGCACACCGATATCAAACAGGCGCCCTGGTGCGTGGTGAACGCGGACAACAAGAAAAGCGCGCGCCTGAACGTAATCTGCCACCTGTTGTCGCAGATTCCTTACGAGGATCTGACCCCGGCGCCGCTCAAGCTTTCGCCGCTAGACAAGGTCAAGTATGTCCGCCCGCCCATCCACGAGCAGAACTTCGTCCCCGAAGTCTACCAGTAGAGTTATTTAGTCATTGAGGCATTGATTCATTGAACCATTGAGTCATTGGACCGTTGAGTTAATGACTCAATGATTCAATGCCTCAATGGCTCTGCCTCGTCCACTGATCGACCCAGTCGTTGACCGTTTTGTACCAGAGCTGCGAATTCTGCGGCTTCAGCACCCAGTGGCCTTCGTCGGGGAAGTAGAGCATCCTGGACGGCACGCCCATCGTTTGCAGAGTGGTGAAAAGCTGGAAGCCTTCGCTGACATCGAGGCGGTAGTCGAGTTGTCCGTGGATTACGAGCGTGGGGGTCTTGAAGTTCTTCGCCGCGTTGCGCGGTGACCACTTCTCGTACATCTCAGGGTTGGTGTAGGGAGTGCCCTTGAACTCCCAGTTATTGAACCAGAGTTCTTCGGTGGTGCCCCAGAAGGAGACAGCGTTAAATATGCCGTCGTGCGAGACGATGCACTTGAAGCGATCGGTGTGGCCTAGCACCCAGTTGGCCATGTATCCGCCGTAGCTCGCGCCCAGCGCGCACTCGCGGTCTTTATCGATAAACGGGTAAGTCTTCTCGGCATAGTCGAGGCCCTTCATCAGGTCTTCAAACGGGGCGCCTCCCCAGTCGCCGTTGATCTCGTCAACGAACTTCTGCCCGTATCCTGCCGAGCCATGGAAGTTGATCATGATGACAACGTATCCATCGGCCGCGAAAAGTTCGGCGTTCCAGCGGTAGCTCCAGTCGTCTCCCCAGGGGTCGTGCGGGCCGCCGTGGATTAGGAACTTCACGGGATATTTCTTGGCGGGGTCGAAGTTCGGCGGCTTGACGTGGAAGCCTTGCACCTTGTCGCCCTTCGCTCCCGTGAACCAGAAAGATTCGAGGGGGGACATTTCAATCTGTGAAAGGAGAGGATCATTTATGTGCGTGAGTTGTGAAGCAGCCCGTTCCGGCGGTGGGCCGTGAAGGTCGCTCAGTCTACTCAGGTTCATCTTATAAATCTCAGTGGGCGTTCTGAGCGACATACCGTTCGCGACAACCGTATCCGTGTCAATTGCGATCGGCGAATCAAAAAAGCCTTTGGCCACGTTTACGATTAACTCCTTCCCACTCTCTCTTAATGTGCCCGGGCCAGATGGACCTTTCTTGTATTCGAAGGGCAAGATCCAAAGGATTTGTGATTGTCCTTCTTCCTCAACTGTAAATAACAGTCCTCTTGAGTTCGGAAGCCAGCTGAACGATTCGACCCAAAGATCGAAGTCTTTCGTCAGATTCTTCTTCTCTCCCGTCTTGCGGTCGTAGAGCATCAGGCGGAAGCGGTCGCTCTCGTATCCCGGACGCTGCTGGGCGCGGTAGGCGATGTACTTGCCATCGGGAGAATAGAGCGGAGTCGAGTCGCTGGCTGGATTGTCGGCGGTGATGTTTTTGGGGACGGGCCGGGCAGCCGAGGCGGCTGCCCCTACGTTCACCGAGACGATCCAGAGATCGTTGTTGGTGGACGTGGCTTCGACCTTGTCGTGATTCGAGGTGTAGCAAATCTCCTGCCCGTCAGGCGAGAAGGCGTAGTTGTCCTGTCCTTCAAGCGAGAACACGGGCGCGTCGTAGTCGCCGGGCGTGAGGTCGCGGGCAATCGTCATGACATCAGTGGCTGCGTTTCCCAGTTGAGCGCCGATCATCCCTCCATTGACATCGACCACGAAGATATGGGTGCGCTTGCCTTCCTTGTAGGCATTCCAATGACGGTAAAGCAAGCGGTCGAAAATCAGCGCCTTTACCTTCGATTCGTGTGTCTCCTTCACCTTCCTCGAATTACAAACGGCCTCCTCTCCGGGTGCGCCGCCACATTCGGGATAGACATCCGAGGTAAAGAGGATGTTCTTGCCGTCGGGCGACCAGAGTTCACCAGCAGCTTCAGTCGCGATGTGAGTCAACTGACGCACGCCGGTGACTGTGCCCGAAGCGCCATCGAGATCCGCGATCCAGACCTGCGAGCCGCCTTCCTTCGTCGAAATGAAGGCGAAGCGTTTGCCATCCGGCGCCCAGCGCGGACGGTCGCCGTCCTGATCGACGATGATCGCGCGTTCTCTTCCTGGGCCCCCAGAAACTTGCTGGACGGGCGAGGCGCCCGTCGCTCCACTATTCATATTCAGGGGGACGATCCAGATGTGCGGCGTCTTTGTATTCGCGGCCAGATCCACGTCGACCACGCTGAAGAGCACCCACTTGCCGTCGGGCGAAGGCACAGGCTCGCCGACGCGCTTCAGCTTCATCATGTCTTCGAACGTGAAGGGGTGCCTGGCTTGGGAAAAGGCGGGGAGAGAGAAAAGAAGAACGAGAAGAAAAACCAAACGGCGCATGAGGGGCCTCCGCGGAACCAAAAGTGTAGCATTCCGGCTGTCAGCTCTCGGCCGTCAGCTATCGGCGCCGACGCGGCGGAGCTTCGCTGCGCTGGACGGGCGGGGGCGGCCGTCTCTCCATTAGCAACGCTAGTTGCCCAGCTCTTCCAGCATGGCCGTCATCTCCGATTGGGCGTGCGCGTTGCCGGTGCGGCGTGCGCAGGAAATGCCATCGACCAGCATTCGCTTGGCCTCATCGACGCGGCTCGCGCCGGCCAGCGCCTGGGCTGCCATGAAGTATGCGGGCGTGTAATCCGGATTTTTCGCGATCAGCGCTTTAAATTCCTGAAGCGCCTGCTCGATTTGTCCGGCCTTCGAGTACTCCAGCGCCAGTCCATAGCGCGCAAACAAATCCTCGGGATTCGCGGTAAGAATCTCGCTCAACATGGCAATGCGATCCATAGATCAGGTCTCAGGTGTCAGGTCTCAGCTCTCAGGAGACGCTCGCGGGAAGGCTGACAGCTGAGAGCCGCTTCCTACATTCATATCACGGCATTCGGATCACGTCCCGCGTTACAATGGCTGGTCGCCGAGAGATCAACTTGGCTTGCCCTTTTTTTGTGCCGCGGGAAATCGTGAACGACGGCTCCTGGCCGCATCCTTCGCGTCTGCCACTGGGAGCGGGGTGGACTGGCGACTGCCGCGCCTCGGGGCAGGAACTGCCGGCATCGGACACGCACATACGCGAATTTTGCAATCTTGGTTACGCGACCGCCTGTCCGCATCTTCCTCCGAGCCGTGACTGGGATGCGGTCCGTTTTTCGGTTGCCCGCGCTGGCCAGGATCAGGTCACGATCGGCTTTGTCTGCGAGTTAGCGCACGCTCCCATCGAACATGGGAGATTGACCTTCGATCTGGCGAGCGGGGCATGGCTCGATTCGCATCCGGACCCGCGTGTGCTCAGACTTGCAACCTGCTATCTCCAGGCATATCGCGCCCGGCAGAGAGCTGTTCTGATCTAAAGGATTTGTGAGCCGGTCTATGAACAGCCGGTCTATGAACAGCCGATTGAGCGGCCGAGCAACGACCGGCCGAGCAACGACTGGCCGAGCAACGACCGGCCGAGCAATGCACTGACAATCTTATGAACGACGACGACAAAGCGAAGTTAACCCGCCCCCGTCCGGTGCGCGAATCGATCTCTGAAATGACCGAGATCGTTTTGCCGAACGATGCCAACCCGCTGAACTCGCTTCTTGGCGGACGTCTGATGCACTGGATCGACCTCGCCGGCGCCATGGCCGCCCACCGCCACTCCCGCGCGTACGTGGTGACGGCTTCCATTGATCATATGGATTTTCTCGTGCCCGTTCGCGTCGGAGATTTCATAGTCCTGCGCTCGTCGGTCAATCGCGTCTTCCACACTTCGATGGAGGTGGGGGTGAAGGTCTGGGTGGAATATTATCGCTCCGAAGAGAGCCGGCACGTTAGCTCGGCCTATCTGACCTTTGTCGCTGTGGATGTTGCCGGAAATCGGTTGCCGGTCCCGCCCGTCATCCCTGAGACGGAAGAGGAAAAACGCCGCTACGATGGTGCCGCGCGCCGCCGTGAGATACGCCGAGCGGAATCGGTCCGCAGAAAGGAGGTTCGAAGTTAGGCGATCTGCGGCCCCTAAAGGGGCTTTGATGCCGGAGAATTTGCGGCATCGCTAAAGCGATGCCCTGATACGAAGCGAGTTTACAGGCAGCACGTGGGCAACTAAGACTCGATAAGTGACAACTAAGAGCCGAGAGCTGACAACTGACAGCTGATAACTGAGACGCGGGACGTACTTATGGACAGCGCACTTCTCGTTCACCGCCTGCACTTCGCCTTCACCGCGACGTTTCACTATCTCTTCCCACAGCTCACCATGGGCCTCGCGCTTCTGATTGTCGTGCTGAAGACGATCGGCCTGCGGCGCAACGATCCTGTGTACCACGAGGCGGCCCGCTTCTGGGGAAGGATTTTTGGTGTCAATTTCGTACTAGGCGTTGTAACTGGCATTCCGATGGAGTTCCAGTTCGGCACCAACTGGTCAATCTTTTCTCGATTCGCGGGCGGCGTCATCGGACAGACTCTGGCCATGGAGGGCATGTTTGCCTTTTTCCTGGAATCGGCGTTCCTCGGATTATTCCTGTACGGAGAGAAGCGGTTGAGCCCGAAAGCGCACTGGCTTTCGGCGGTCGCAGTCTTTGTGGGTTCGTGGTTGTCGGGTTATTTCATCATTGCTACGGACGCTTTCATGCAGCATCCCGTTGGCTATTTCACGGCTTCTGACGGGAGCTTGCAGCTGGCGAGCTTCTGGGATTTCGTGCTCAATCCCTGGGCCGGATGGCAATACGTGCATAACATGAGCGGAGCGGCCGTCACTGGCGCATTCATCATGACGTCGGTGGGCGCGTTCTATCTGCTCTCGGGAAAGTGGACCGCGCACGCCCGCATCTTCGTCAAGACCGGAGTGATCGCCGGCTGCCTGTTCAGTGTGCTGCAGATTTTTCCGACCGGCGACGGACAAGGCAAAATGGTCGCCGACCTGCAGCCCGTGACTCTGGCGGCGATGGAGGGATTGTTTCAGGGGCAGCCGGGAGCACCATTAGTGATCATAGGTCAGCCTAACGAGCAGCAAGGTAAGATCGATAACCCGATTGAAGTCCCGAAAATGTTGAGCATGCTGACATACAAACGCTGGAATGCAAACGTCCGCGGACTCGATGCTTTCCCCAAGCAAGACTGGCCGGATAACATCTCATTGCTTTATTACAGCTACCACATCATGGTTGGTCTGGGGACGTTCTTCGTCGCCGTCATGGCCGTTGCCCTGTTGCTGCTGTGGCGCGGCAGACTCTTTAACGCCAGGTGGATGCTCTGGATCCTGATGCTCGCAGCGCCTTTTCCTTATATCGCCAATACCGCCGGTTGGATGACCGCGGAGCTCGGCCGCCAGCCCTGGCTGGTCTATGGGCTGATGCGCACCGAAAACGGCTACTCCAAGGTCGTCTCGGCCGGTAACGGCATGTTTACTCTTTTGGGATTCATGGGCATTTACATGGTGCTGGGCATTCTCGGCCTGTTCCTGATCCGGCGGGAAATTGAGGCCGGACCTCTGGCCGGGCACGAATCCGTATCCAATCTTCATCCGGTGACGGAGGCGAGGTAAATATGGCGAGCCTTTGGTTCTGGATTGTTGCCGCGATGATTGCGACCTATGTCGTGCTCGACGGATTCGATCTTGGCGCGGGTGCGATTTATCTGATTGCGGCCAAAACTGACGATGAACGGCGCCGGGTGCTGCGCGCGATCGGCCCGGTCTGGGATGGGAACGAAGTCTGGCTGCTGGCTGCCGGCGGCACGCTCTACTTTGCGTTTCCTCAACTGTACGCGTCGAGCTTCAGCGGGTTCTACCTTCCGCTGACGATTGTCCTTTGGCTGCTCATTCTGCGCGGCATCGGCATTGAATTCCGCGCGCACATCGAAAGCCGGGTGTGGCAGGATTTCTTCGACGTGATCTTCAGCATCTCCAGCATTCTGCTGGCTGTGTTTTTCGGGGCGGCGCTGGGCAACGTGGTGCGCGGAGTTCCGCTGGATGCAACCGGCTATTTTTTTGAGCCGCTCTGGACCAACTTCAAACTCGGGGCGCAGACGGGCATCCTGGATTGGTACACGATACTCATCGGCGTGATGGGGCTGGTGACCCTGGCCGCGCACGGTTCTTACTACGTCGCCCTCAAGACGGACGAAGACCTGGGGCGGCGTGCCCGCGGTGTCGCCTTGCTGTGCTGGCCCGTGCAGTTTTTTCTGACTTTCAGTGCGTTGGTTGCGACGTATTTCATCCGGCCCGATATCATGGCGAACTACGAGAGGCACAAGATCGGGATACTGGTTCCGATCGTCGTTGTCGCCAGCCTGGCGGTGATGCTCTGGGCCAATCCCAAGGGCAAAGAGAAACTCGCGTTCGTTGCCTCGTGCCTGTATATCACCGGAATGCTGGTGGGCGCGGCGTTTGCGCTCTATCCCGTCGTACTGCCTGCCCGCGATCATCGATATAATCTCACCATCTACAACACCGCCGCCGGCAGTCACGGACTGAGCGTCGGCCTGGTTTGGTGGACGTTCGCCGCGGTGCTCGCGGTGGGCTATTTTGTGTTCGTTTACCGCAAGTTTCGCGGCAAGGTGCAACTGGGGGAAGGGCACTACTGAAGAACCGCCATCAGCCATCAGCTAAACCGGGGCGTATGCGGCGTCCAGATCACGACGGACCGAAAGCTGATGGCATTGCTTTCCCTGACGGCTGATGGCTGATGGCTTCCTTTCCCTCCCGTATAATCGAACGATGAGCGCTCACTCCCATCATCCCGGCCAGCAACAGCCCACCCCTCAACCTTTACCTGGCGTCAACGCCATCATCGCCGTCGGTTCCGGCAAGGGCGGAGTCGGCAAGACCACGCTCGCAGTCAATCTGGCAATCGCCCTCGGCAAGATGGGCTACAAGGTGGGATTGCTCGACGGCGACGTCTACGGGCCCAACGTCCCGCTCATGCTCGGCACCAACGAGCAACCCAAGGTGATAGGAGAAAACCAGTTCGCGCCCATCAACTCGCATGGGCTCAAGGTCATCTCGGTCGGCTTCCTCAACCCTGGAGACAAGCCGCTGATTTGGCGCGGCCCGATGCTGCATTCGATCATGAAGCAGTTCCTGGGATCGGTGCAGTGGGGACTGCTTGACTATCTCATCATTGACCTTCCTCCGGGAACCGGCGACGTTGCGCTCTCGCTGATTCAGACCGTGCCGCTGACGGGCGCCATCGTGGTGTCGACACCCTCGGACGTTGCGCTGCAGGATGCGCGCAAGGCGATTGAGATGTTCCGCCAGATGAAGGTGGACATCGTGGGCATGGTTGAAAACATGAGTTACTTCGTGTGCCCGCACTGCCAGCACGAAATCGACATCTTCTCGCGCGGCGGCGCGGAGAAGACGGCGAAACAGTTCGACATCGCCTACCTCGGAAGCGTCGAACTCGATCCGGAGATTCGCAAATCGGGCGACAGCGGGGCTCCGTCCGTGCTCGAAGGAGAAGACTCGCCTCACGCGAAGTCGCTGTTCGCGTTTGCCCGCAAAGTGGCGGCGCGGGTGGAGGAGATCAAAGCCGGGAGTTCGGAAAGCGTGATCCAGATTCAGTAGGGCGCAGTAGGCCGATGACAAGCATGTTGACCGATCGGCTGCGCTGGATCGCGTCCTACTTGAACTGCAAATGCAACTGGCGGAGCCCGACCTGGGCGGGGCTGGTGCCGGCGTTCAACACGACGATGCGAACTACGTAATCGCCGTCCGCTCCGGTCGGCAGACCCTGCCAGCCACTCGAGTAGATTCCGTTGGGCGTGGTCACAGGCACTTCTCCCGACAGTGCATACCAATTTGTTCCGTCGGGGGTGTACTGTGCCTGAGCATAGCTTCCGCTCGGCAAAACGTTCGTCGCCATCGTGAGCACGAAGCGGACTGCGGTCGCGTTTAACATATCGATCTGATCGCGATCGAATGGGGCCCCGACTTCGTTTGTGCCCACAGCCGCCTTGAACCCGCTCGCCCCATAATAGAAGTTGTAGTCAGGGGGAGCGGCTAAACTTCCGGCTGGCCCTTGTGGGCCCGCAGGCCCAGGCGAACCTTGCGCGCCCGGCGCGCCGGCCGGACCTGCAGGCCCTGCGGCACCTGTGAGCCCTTGCGCGCCCGGCGCGCCGGCCGGACCTGCAGGCCCTGCGGCACCGGTTACGCCTTGCGGCCCTTGCGGTCCGAATGGCCCCACCAGGGAGTGAAAGCTGTTGCCGTTGTCCGATTCCACAAGCATGCCGCTGGCGATCGATAGCGTGTATTGGCCCACAGCCGGCGCCGGCACAGGCAGTCCAAGATCAACTAAAGTAATCGCAGATTGCGCCGTGTTTCCGGACTGCGGCTGCACCGTTAGCGGTCCACTGCAATTTGTTCCTGGAGTGCCAGTGGCGCACTGTGCCCACGAGATTCCAGACAGCAGGCCCAGCACACCGATCAATAAGAAGTTTTTCATTTTGTCTCCCGAGCTCTAGGGAATCACCGCGGCAGTTTGGTCGCTGTAGCCGCTCTCGTTGCTGCCGTTAACCGCCGTGGTGACGTAATAGAGCGTTTGATTATGAGTAACTTGTACGTCGCTATAAGTTGTACTGACGATCCCCGAGGCCACTCTTACATATGGCCCTCCGGACGTAGTTCCGCGGTAGATGTTATAACTCGTCGCGTTCTGACTGGCGCTCCAGGTTAGAGTGACAGAATGCCCTGTGATGGTGACAGTTGCATAGCCGCTTAGTTTTACATGGCCTTGAAGTCCCTGAGCGAAGCTGAAACTTAGACAGCCCAGAACCATGCAGGTTATGAATAGTCGTTTCATTCGTTCCACGCTCATTTCGGTTTCCTGGCGCGTCAAAGTCTCGAGCCGGGCGATTCGTAGACACGAATCCTGCGAGCCGCCGAGGCAAGAAGTCACTGCCGAGGTACGGTTCGGTTCCGTTGCCGGTTTGGCACTGCGGAACGGCGGTTCGAGTGAACCGCCGAGGGCGAGTGTCACCGTTTACTTTCCGGCGGATTGCGTCGTGCTTCTGGACGCCGGATGACGCGTGGCGATGAAGTCAATTTCGCAGAAAGCGCGTATCGGTGTAAGTGACCGTGGTACAGAAAATTCGTGATGAATGCACTGGTGAGTAACTTGCGGGAGCTGGATCTTTATCCGAGTTAGCGTTCGACGTTCCTTCTTTTTGAATCTTGCCAGCCGGTACGGCGCGTCCGCAGCTGCCTGTTTATGGCCAGCGAACTTCCCGGATCGCAGGCATGGAGCGGCGTGACCCGCGCTCCGCTGCGAAGATATCCCCGCTCTTCCTTGACACCCTCGCCAGCGCTCCCTAGAATTCCATTAGGAAGTGGTGGAGCCTTTATCTAAGCCACTGCATCTAAAGAATTTAGAGGGGCGGTGCAGCTCCTCGCTCAGGTCGATATGCCAGCAGGGCCAGCGGGCGGACGGGAACGGGAAATCCTGACCGCAATTGTCGAGACATTCATTGCCAGCGGAGAGCCGGTGGGGTCGCGGACGCTTGCTCGCTCCAGCCGCGAGGGGTTGAGTGCGGCTACGATTCGCAACGTGATGGCCGACCTGGCCGATGCGGGATTTCTTGAGCAGCCGCACGCTTCGGCGGGGCGGGTGCCTACGGCAGAGGCTTATCGCTATTACGTCGAGCAACTTAGTGGCGAGGCCCATCTCTCGCACGAGAATCAGAGCATCATTGAGGACACTTTGACCGGCGTCACCGATGTGGCGGAGTTCATGGAGCGCACCTCGCATGTGCTCTCCCTGATCTCGCACAGTGTCGGAGTCACGGTGGCTACCAGCGGACCTCGCAACGCGCTGGAGCACGTTTACTTCTCGCGCCTGGGCGATCAGAAAGTGCTGGCGGTCGTGGTCACGCGCTCGGGGGTGGTGCGCGACCGGGTGCTGCGGCTTGATATTCCGCAAGCGGATCTCGATTTGGCGGCGCGCTACATCAATGACAATTTTCGCGGCTGGACGATGGGCGACATGCGGGCCGAGCTGGCCCGCCGCCTGGAACAGGAACGCAGTGAGTATGACCGGCTGATGAAGTCGATCGAGCAGCTTTATCAGCAGGGCGCTCTGGCTTCGAACGAGGGCACGCAGGCGGTGTTCGTGGAAGGAGCAGCAAACCTCATTACGAACCATGTAACCGGCCAGGAAGATCGGGAGCGGTTGCAGGATATGCTGCGGACACTCGAGGAAAAAGAAAAAGTCGTGAAGCTGCTCAGCGCTTATCTCGACACGCGGCAGGAAGCGGTGCGCGTGGTGATCGGGCTGGACGAGGCGCTGCCTGCTTCGAATTTGCAGAATTTTGTCCTCATTGGGGCGCCCGCGCGCGTGGGCGGCGAGGTGATGGGGTCGCTGGCCGTGATTGGACCAACGCGGCTGGATTATCAACACACCATGTCGGCCGTGTCGTACATCGCACGGCTTTTCGACAAACTTCTGAACGAATCGGAGTAATGCAGCAGTATGCGCAAAGGGAACGGAAAAACCAACGGGGAGCTCGATTTGGAGCGCGAACTTCCGGCTGCGGAAGGCGGAGAGGAAGCTGCGCCTGGCTCAACTGCGGCCAAACCAGTGGAGATCAGTGCGGCATCGGAAACGGAAAAGCTCAAGGCCGAGCACGACGCGCTGCTCGACCGGCTGGCTCGTCTGCAGGCGGAATTCGACAACGCCCGCAAGCGCGGGGTGCGCGAACAGCAGGAATTTCGCGAATACGCGGCGGCCGACGTCATCAAGAACATTCTGCCGACCCTGGATAATTTCGAGCGCGCATTAAAAGCTGGCGGCGACTCCACCGACTTCCGCAACGGCATTGAGCTCATTTACCGCCAGTTTCAGGATGCGCTGCAGAAAATCGGAGTGCAGCCGATTGTTGGGATGGGGCAGCCTTTCGATCCCCGGATTCACGAAGCGGTTGAAATGGTGGATAGCACAGAGGTCCCGGATCACCACGTCCTCGACGAACTACAGCGCGGCTACAAGTACAAAGACCGCCTGCTGCGTCCCGCGATGGTGCGGGTCGCTCGCAATAGCCGCGGGTGACAGGGCCCTCAGGGGCTAAAGCCCTTGTCTTTATGGGCTCTGGGCGGCACGGCTGAAGCCGTGCCCTACCCAAAACGATTTACGGACACAGTGGATTTGCTTTGCTAATTTGCTCAACTGATTTGCTTAACTGAAGAGTGGGGGAGTTTCTGGCCGCCAACACAAAACGCGATTATTACGAGGTGCTCGGTGTTACCCGTGCGGCCACCGACGTTGAAATCAAGAGCGCTTACCGCAAGCTCGCGATGACGCACCATCCCGACCGCAACCCGAACAATCCTGATTCGGAAGACAAATTCAAGGAGATCACTGAAGCGTATGCGATTCTCGCCGACAGCGAGAAGCGCTCTTTGTATGACCGCTTCGGACATGCCGGCGTAGGCGGCAGCAGCGGAGGTCCGGCTGGATTCGATCCCGCCATCTTCCAGGATTTTGGCGACATCTTCGGTGACATCTTCGGTTTCGGGGAGATGTTCGGCCAGGGCGGCCGTCGTCGGAGCCGCGCCCAGCGTGGAGCCGATCTTCGCGAAGACTTGCACCTTGAATTCGATGAGGCGGTCTTCGGCGCCGACAAGCAAGTGAATGTGCGCCGCCATGAGACCTGCGACGGGTGCCGCGGAAACGGCGCAGCGCCCGGCAAAGCGCCAGTCAATTGCCGGTCGTGTAATGGCCGAGGGCAGGTCCGGTATCAGCAAGGCTTTTTTAGCATCGCTCGAACCTGCCCAACCTGCCAGGGCGCGGGCAGTGTAATCACCGATCCCTGCCCGAAGTGCAAAGGGGAAGGCCGCTTGCTGCGCGAGCGCGTGGTCGAAGCCAATGTGCCCGCGGGAGTGGAGGACGGCACGCGAATTCGTTTCACCGGCCTCGGCGAGGCAGGCGCGTTCGGCGGGCCGGCCGGCGACTTGTATGTTGTCCTGCATGTCAAGGAGCACGCCTTCTTTGAGCGCGAGGGCAACGACCTGCACTGCGTGGTTCCGATCTCGTTTCCGCAAGCTGCCCTCGGCATCGAGATTATGGTTCCGACGCTTGAAGGAGAACACAAGCTGAAAGTCCCCGAAGGCACGCAGTCGGGAACTACGTTTCGCATAAGGAATAAAGGCGTGCCGGTGCTCAATGGGCACGGCAAAGGCGATCTTTACGTCGAGGTGCGAATACAGACGCCCGGGAAACTGAGTAAGCGCCACCGCGAACTATTGGCCGAACTGGGAGAACTGTCCCCGGTGGAAAACAAGCCGCAGCATCGGTCGCTATTGGGACGGGTGAAGGATATGTTTGCGTAGGGAAGGTCTCAGGTGCCAGGTCTCAGGTCTCAGGCTCAAGCTCGTTGCGCTCATCCTTCGATCAAAGTTTTCTGAGACCTGACACCTGAGACCTGCCTTATGACACGCCGCCGCTGGATCGCCGACGAAGTTACCGGAGACACCGCTGCGTTGGTGGGCGAACATGCCGCGCATCTTGCCCGCGTGCTGCGCGCCGAAGTCGGGCAGGAGTTCGACATCGCAACTGGAGAAGAAGTTCGCCGCGGAACCATCACCACGATCTCCTATGATCGCATCGAGTTTGCGCTCGACACGAAGCCATACCATGGGCGCAGGCCCAAGCCCAAGCCGTTTGACGCTCCGGAGATCACGCTGGCTCTCGCCATCTTCAAGTTCGACCGCATGGAGTGGGCGATCGAGAAGTGCACGGAGATCGGGGTCGCTCGCATCGTTCCTGTAATTGCGCGCCGGAGCGACGCTCATCTGGTCGCCGCGGCCGTGAAACGCCAGGAGCGCTGGCGGCGCATCGTACGCCAGGCGACTGAACAGTCGCGACGGTCTGTACCGCCTGAGGTTGCAGCCCCGGTCAAATTGAAAGATCTTGCTGCCCCCGGCGTGCTGCCGGCCGGCGCACTGACCCGCGTCGTTCTTGCCGAAGCTCTCGCCGAGTCTGAGGAGGATACTCGGCTGGGAGACATTTTAGAATCCCAGCCAACTGAAGTGGCGCTCGCCGTTGGGCCCGAAGGGGGATGGGCCGGGGAGGAGCTGGCGTGGTTTCGCGAAACGGGATGGGTCGCGGCCTCGCTTGGCGGCACAATCCTGCGCGCCGAAACCGCGGCAATCGTCGCGACCGCACTCGCCCTTGATGCACTGCGTTGATGCACCTCCAGGCTGCGGAGTCGCAGCCCCTAAAGGGGCATTGGATTTCGAAGAACTTTCGGCATCGCTAAAGCGATGCCCTGATACGAGGCACAACTTTTCGGCATCGCTAAAGCTTGGCCCTGATACGAGGCACAACAACGACACCTGCGTTTCCCGGAGCTTGCCACAGCCTTCCACAACCGACCTCTGATATTCTCCGGCTAGTGGCTTCTCAAGTGACTTATCAAGGAAATCCTACAGCTTCACCTGCGACGAAGATCGTTCCCGATGAACGCCAGCAGCAAGCCATCGAACACGTTGATGGCCCGATGCTGGTGATCGCCGGCGCCGGCACCGGGAAGACCACCGTTCTTACGCAGCGCGTGGCCAACCTCATTCGCGAAGGTCACGCCCGCCCTGGCGAAATTGTTGCGCTCACCTATACCGACAATTCCGCCGCGGAGATGTTGGCCCGCGTGCGAGGGGAACTGAAGGGAACCGTCATCGACGGCTTGCAGGCCTGCACATTTCATGCTTGGTGCTACGGACTGCTGCAGCGTCGCGGCGCTGGTTTTGGCGTGCTCGACGACAAGGATCTCTGGGTGTACTTGCGCCGCCGTATTCGCGATCTGCGCCTCAAACACTTTGTGCGCGCTGCCAACGTCGGGCAGTTCCTCGATAGCTTGCTCGATTTCATGCGTCGTTGCCAGGACGACCTGGTCGGCCCGGCAGAGTACGCGCTCTACGTTAAGCGCCTTGAACGCGGCGAGGTCGCGCTTCCCCGTGTTGCCCGCTCGAAGAAGCAAACGGAATTGGAAGAGGTCGAGATCCTGGAGCGCTGCCAGGAGATCGCTCGCGTTTTTGCCACCGTGGAAAACATGCTGCTGGAAGGGAACCTGGGCACCTTCGGGCACATGATCACCAAGGCCTATCAGTTGCTGAAGAACGATCCCACGTTGCTCGAAGAAGAACGGCGCCGGACGCGCTTTCTGCTGGTGGATGAATTCCAGGACGCGAATTTTGCCCAGGTCGAGATCCTCTCGCTGCTTGCTGGACCGGAGGCGAACGTTTTTGCGGTGGGCGATCCGGATCAGGGGATCTACCAGTTCCGCGGCGCTTCGAGCGAGGCGTTCACTTTGTTTATGAGGAACTTTCCTGCGGCCCGAGTCGTTGTCCTGGAAAAGAATCGGCGCTCGCTCTCGCCCATCCTGGGTTGCGCTTTTGGCATCGTGAATGAGAATCCGCCGGTGTTCGGAAAAGCGTTCGGACAGACATTCTCGCAAAACGGAATTTCAATTTCCTACCAGCGAACGCCCCTTGCATCGCTGCGCGACGAGGAGGCGAAGCAGAAAGGGGAGGCCACGACGGCGCCGCTGGTCGAAATTGTTACGTGGAGAGATAAAGAAGTCGAGGCCGCCGACCTTGCGCGCCGCATCCAGAAGAAGCGTAAAGAGTTGCGCTGCCGCTGGAGCGATTTTGCGGTGCTCTATCGCCAGCACAACCATCGCGACGAACTGGTCCATGAACTTGCCGAGCGGGGCATTCCATTCTCCATCGAAGGCCTGGACGTTCTCGATACACCCGAAGTTCGCGACGCGGTGGCCTGCCTGACCGCCGCTGTGTCTCCCAACGATCATGCCAGCTTGTTTCGCGTGGCGGCGCTGCCCCAGTTCGGCATCAACCCAATGGAATTGCGGGCGGCGATGAGGGCGGTGCGGCGGCAGGAACTCGATCTCCGCACGGTGTTGGGAAGGCTGGCTGGCGGTGCAGCGGTGCTGGAAAGCGTGGAGAAGGTCCACCGCGCGGTGAAGCAGGACGGAGTTCGCGCGGGCTCTACCGCGAACTATGCCGCGAACTATGCGGTGAACGTTGTGATTCGGCACTTCGATCTGCAGCGGTCGGCTTTGATCGACGCCTTCGTGAAGTTTGTGGAGTCATGGCACACGAAAGCGATTGCCGAAACCGGCAGCCCCTCCGAATTCCTCGAGTACCTCGATTACTTTGTACAGGCGAGAGGTACGATTCCACTTCCGCGTGGCGATGAAGATGACGACGCTGTGCAGCTCTTGACCGCACACGCCGCCAAGGGACTTGAGTTCCAGCACGTGGCCATCATTCGCGGTTCATCCGTCTCGTTCCCTACTGCATACCATGAGCCGCTGATTGCTTTTCCACCGGAACTGCGGCGGGCGGCCACGTCTTCGCCGGGCGCTGTGAATGACGACAAAACACTGCACGAAGAAGAAGAGCGCCGCCTTTTCTACGTGGCCATGACGCGCGCCAAGGACACACTTGCGATCTATGCGCACCAGGGAAAGAGCACAAAGGATCCGAAGCCGACCAAGTTCTTGCGGGAGTTCATGGTCAACTCCGCTTGCAAGAAGTTCTGGTCTGCCCATCCAGCGGCGGCCGTACAGGACACCTTGTTTGCCGAAGAGGAACAGAGAATCGCCGTGCAGCAATCGAATGTGGCCGCGTGGCTGCTCATGCCGCCGTCGGCGAACTTCGTCACAGGGCTGAGCGCATCGGCCATCGAAATCTATGAAGAGTGTCCGCTTCGCTTCAAGCTCGAACGGGAGTGGAACCTGCCGCGCGACGTGCCCGCGTCACTGCACTACGGAGCGGCCATGCATCGCATCCTGCACACCTTCTACGATGCGCAACGCTACGAGCGCGAGATCGGCGACGACGACTTGTTGGAACAGTTCCGGGCTGACCTGGCTTCCTTGGGCATCGCCGATCGCTATCAGTATGAGCTGTATCTGCGGCAGGGAAAGGAGCAGTTGCGGCAATTTTTCGAGTGGGCTCGCGGCGCCAAGCCGCCCGAAGTGATCGAGACTGAACGCAGATTTGAACTGCAAGTGGGCTCGGCGAAGTTGGCCGGACGCGTGGATCGCATCGATCGCACGGGTCCGGACACGGTTGCCATCGTGGACTACAAGACGGGCAAACCGAAGTCACAAGAGGATGCGGATAAGAGCCTTCAACTCTCCTTGTATGCGCTCGCGGCCAGGGAGACTTGGGGAAAGCGTGCCGACCGCTTGATCTTCCACAACCTCGAAAACAACACGCCCGTCTACACCACGCGGACCGACGCAGAGTTGGAAGAGGCGAAGTTGCGCGTGCAAGAAGTGGCGGAGGGGATCGCGCGGGGAGAGTTTCCGCCGGACCCCGGCTATCACTGTGTGTTTTGTCCCTATCGCAATCTTTGTCCCGCGACGGAGAAGGCGGTCGCGGCTCCGCAGAAAAAATTGGCGTCTCGCGTCAACTAAAGGCCATCTCATCATGAATCGAACGGGGTAAACTGGCACGGCCCTCAGGGGCTAAAGCCCGCATCTTTATTGGCTCTGGACGGCACGGCTGAAGCCGTGCCCTTCCCAAACCATTTATGAGACCAGCCCTGGTTTGAGCAGAAGGCTTTCGTTCACGGGAACAAGCTGCGTGGGGTTGGGAATCTGGAAAACGGCGCAAAAAACTTTGGGGACGCTCATCGCGTCCCCTTTGTCGTTGCCTGTTGCAGGTGCTTAGTGCTTCTTGCTGCTCTTCTTTTTTGCTTTCTTCTTGGTTGCCATGGATCTATTCTCCCTTTCCATTCCTCATGGAATTTCGCAACGGTCGTTTGTTGCAACTGTTTGAATGTATAGAGTCAACGCAGAACGAAGTCAAGAGAAAAATGATGGAAACGGGTGCGTGCAACGCTGTACCAAAGTCACCTGCGCGACTCGCACGCGAAGAAAAAGTCGAGTGACATCACAACTCGTTCTCCCTTGTTCTCCCATCACGCTGTTTCTGCCGCACGCACGTTTCAACCGAACGCTTCGTTGCCGTGCCAGCGCGGTTGCGCGTCGAGAAGCTGCGCGAAGCTTTCCACGATCTATAATGAGAGACGATTTTCAAGCGACGCATGCAGACGGGACGCGTCTTCAGTAGTGATGGGGAGCGCGTCGAAGGAGCGCAACCATGGCCGGTTTGACTGATGTTGTGATCATCGCAGGATGCCGCACACCGATCGGAAAATTTCAAGGAAGTCTGAGCGATATGAGTGCTCCACAGATAGGGGCTGTCGTTGTGCGCGAAGCAGTCAAGCGGGCGAATCTACAGCCGCAGCAAGTCGACGAGTGCATCATGGGCAACGTCGTTTCGGCCGGGCTCGGTCAGAACCCGGCACGGCAGGCAGCGTTATTCGGCGGACTTGCACCCGAAGTAGGTGCCATGACCATTAACAAGGTGTGCGGCTCGGGATTGAAAGCTGTCGCACTCGCGGCGCAGGCAATCGAAACCGGCAACAGCTCCATCGTCGTCGCCGGTGGCATGGAGTCCATGACCAACACGCCGTACCTGCTGCCGAACGCGCGCAAGGGATATCGTCTGGGCAACGGACAACTGGTCGACTCCATGGTGCACGACGGACTGTGGGAAATTTACAACGACTATCACATGGGGATGACGGCTGAGAACGTTGCTGAAAAATATGGCATCACCCGGGAAGAGCAGGACGAGTTCGCCGTCAACTCGCACCGCAAAGCCATCGCTGCCCAGAAGGAATGCCGCTTCAAGTCGCAGATTGTACCGGTCGAAATTCCAGCAAAGAAAAAAGGCCAGGCGCCCGCAATCTTTGACAAGGACGAAGGCCCGCGCGAGGACACCACCATCGAGGCCCTGCGCGCGCTCAAGCCGGCCTTCAAGAAAGATGGCACGGTTACTGCCGGCAACGCTCCCGGGGTCAACGACGGAGCGGCTGCGGTGGTTGTGACCAGTGCCGCGCGCGCGCAAGAGTTGGGCGCAACTGCGATGGTCCGCATCGTGGCGCAGGCGACCAGCGGCATCGAGCCGAAGTGGATCATGATGGCTCCCGTCGGCGCGGTGCAGAAAATCTGGGCGAAGACGGGCTGGAAGAAGGATGATGTCGATCTCTACGAGCTGAACGAAGCTTTTTCTGTGCAGGCGCTCGGAGTCTGCCACGAGCTGGGCCTCGATATGAACCGCGTGAATGTGAACGGGGGCGCAGTGGCTCTGGGCCATCCCATCGGCGCCAGCGGGGCGCGTGTGCTGGTCACCTTGATCTACGAAATGATTCGCCGCGACGTGCACCGCGGGATTGCGGCGCTGTGCCTGGGCGGGGGGAATGCTGTGGCCATGGCGGTGGAGCGGTAGGGTGGTCTGGAACACGGTTTTGAGTGTAAACGCGAT
>Ga0181521_10000952_pt1 | contig 35734 bp, 35 predicted proteins | sample PEATcosm2014_Bin_32_FD_119764 | JGI IMG/M metagenome (GOLD analysis project Ga0181521, IMG submission 119764) | Peatland microbial communities from MTU Mesocosm Facility, Houghton, MI, USA - PEATcosm2014_Bin02_60_metaG | ecosystem: Environmental > Terrestrial > Soil > Wetlands > Peat | place...
TCTATGGAGGTTTGCCTGTTGGATCGAGCATAGTTCTGACTGGTCCGCCGTGCGATGAGAAGAATATGATTCTCAGACGTTTCATCGAAACCAACCTTATGTCTAATCGCTCGTGCATTTTCATTTCCACTTCACTGGACCGCGTTCAAAACCTACTTTCTAAGTACGATCGATACCTGCATGTTATACTCTGTAATCCGCAGGCAGAAACAACCGCTGCGGCTTTTCCGCATGTCTCCAAGCTCAAGACCCTCGACAGCCTCACTCAGTTGAACCTGGAGTATGACAACGCTGTAAGTATGAGCGCTGGCAAACCGGCAGTCCTCTGCTTGGAGGTATTGGACGATGTGCTTCTGGAACATCATTTCTCAACAAGGAGATGGCTCATGGACATTCTAGGGAGAAGCAAGGCAAATCAAATGACTTGCCTTGCAGTTCTTAACTCAGCAATGCACCCAGCGGGCGAGTCTCAAGCTGTCCTTGAGACGTTTGACGGTCACCTCGACTTATATGAGGCTGAAGTCCAAGTGCGTCCGAAACTGATCCGGGTCAGGAAAGTGGGAGGACGCAAGTTCATTGACAGTGAACTGCGTGTGGAAAAGGAGAACATCTAACCGTATTTCGTAAACTTCGCGTTATTGGCTCTCGAAGAGCCCTACAGGGTTACCTTCCGGGTCCAGCCCGACCGCAAAGGCTCCCATTTCGGGAATCGGTGTCTTCGGGACAATGATCTTACCGCCGAGGCTCTGGAGCTTCTTGCTAAAATCATCCACGGACTCGACCATGACATAATTTAGTGGCTGCTGAGTCGGAGCCATTTTCTTCATCATGCCGCCATTCGTTCCCGGCCTTTTCATTGCTTCTTCCATGTTCTGGGCTGTGCCGGGTCTTGTTTCGATCATCCAGTAATCACCCATTTCTCCCATTGACATCTTCTCAATCTTCCATCCAAAGAGATTCTTGTAGAACTCCGATAGTTTCTCGGGGTTGTTTGCAGGGATTTCAAAATGAACTACTGTATGATCCAGCACTCTCGCCAAGCCGAGCCCGTCCACTTTCTCGAATATTAAGATTAGCGGGGCTTAGAGGTCCGGTCAAGTATCATTCACCTGTGTGTGTACGCACCATCATACCTACATACGAACCGAAAACCAGAACTGCGAGGGGATCGCATGATTATCGTGTGCCCCTGCTTTGCCGAGGATTCCAATCATCGAAGACCTTACCGCTGGCCCAGTTCCACCTGGGTCTAATCTTTTGGTTGAGTTCGACTCAGCTTCGCAATGGTACAATTCCTGCGTCACAATAGCGGCGGGTTGGGTGAAGGACGGAGGATTTGTCGGTTACAATGGGTTCATTCAACCTCCTAACAACGTCCGGATGCAACTCACCCGACTCGGGATCAAAGTAGATGATCTGGAGAGAGACGACAAATTACGAATGTATGACTGGTATACGCCCACGCTAGGACGCAAGTCGAAGGAGAGATATGGAATCGAATCGCTCAAGGTCGCTGATCAGAGCATAGTGTTCCGTCTTACCGAAGACGACCTCAAAAACCCAGAAGAAACTGAATGGCCTGAATCACTAAGAATCGCGGACAATTTCTAGACTCTAGCAAGATTCAACGACGAGAAATTTTGGATCGAATTCATGCTTACCCGAGTCTTTCCAATCGGGTCAGCAAGGAAATCAACCCTAATCTTCGGCATTATGAAAGGCGTTCACAGCGAATGGGCCTATAGGCAGCTCGAAGGATCCGCCGATGGAATAATCGACTTCCGACTTGAAGCCGGCGAGAAGGCGAGAGACCTGGTGCAGATCAGGACCATGAGAAATGTACACTTCAACAGAGAACTGCACGAGTTGAGGATAAGAGAAAATTTCGAAGCCACACTCCAAAAGTAATGGTGGTCCGGATTCCAGAAAGATGTTCATTCGATAACTATTTTACAGGTTTCTCAGCTTTCGACGTTTGATGAGATTGAACGAATTATCGATTCGAGAGAAAGCACTGCAAGCCTTCATCGAATATCATGAGAGGCAAGAGTTTGATAATGTCCACATTTTGAGGGCGGATACAGGAAAGTGGTCGGGTCACGCGCAACTACGAAGCAAGTTCGATGAGTTTTCTGCGAACGATTTCATAAGTGTTCCAACGCCCGAGGGATGGGTTTGTACTCTTTCCCACCGACATGAGTCAAGTGTGAGTCCTAATGGGTCGAGGACGTACCGGATTGAGTTAAAGGACGACTCAAGCATCACAAGAGAAAGCTGCGACTAGGTAAATTCAACGATCTAATAAATTCAGAATGCTAGGAAGCAACTTAGAAAAATCCTACTATTTTAGACTCGATATTCTTCGCAATGAACTACCTTTCTATTAGGTTCACTTACTTGCACGCTGACCTTTCGCAATCTGCCGTCTCGGTCTTTCCCAGTCCAGAGAACTTGCGTATTCGTGTCTCCTCGATTGATGCTGTAGCTCCAATCTTGTGATAAATTATCTACCCGTAATTCTTCGCAAACTGCGGTTTTCGAGATTAGTTTTAGTTCCTCTTCAGAGAGCAAAAGTAATCACTATCCTGCAAAGTAAGTTCAGTATGAAGAATAATAAAGTCAGCATAGGAGTGTCTGGGCTGTGGACCTTCCCACATTTCTTACGATATTGGGAATAGTCTCAACGCTGTGTGGGTCGCTGGTTGGGGCATTTATCGGTGCAATTGTGCCACCGGACAAGCGTACAGTTCGTTCGCCGTGTGAACGCACCATCAGACCCACACGCTTTCGATGACCAATTATGCCACTAAGACTTCCGACGTATTCGATAGGTATGTTCACGCCAAGGGCTGGAGAGAGGATATCCCGAAGATTGAAGCCCACTCTTAGAACGTAACTAGGCAAGATTACGATTCCCGTAATCTGGAATGCTCACGATTGTGGTTTGAATTCTACTTTTCTTTCCCGACGGCCCAGAAGTCCACCCACTCGGTAATTGGAGGATCGATGTCGATTTGCCAGAGTAATGCGTTGAGTTCCCCTCTATGCTGGAGTTCCTCCCCCACCAGCTGCCAAAGCATGTCTCGCAGGGTTATCTTAATCGTCCATTTCTTGCCTTTGGGGTCGACTTCATGCCAAACAATGGCTCTTGCAAGGTCCTTTGTTGAGAGTTTCTTCAGGAATTTCTTGACAAAAGAGTCGATCTTGTGCTCTTCTTGTCTTATCTCGTCGAGTTTGAGACCTGTGCCTCGAAGCATCTTCCTTTCATGGACTTTGTCTGTGTAGACATAGAGAAACCACCATCGATAGGCATCTAGTACGTGGGTGAAGATATCGAGGATTGAAGGGAATGATGCGCCTCGATCCTTTGTCAGCTCCGCCTCTGGTAGTTTAGAGATAACTTGGAAGTATCTCTTTCGTACGTGGGAGTTGTAATCGTACCATTCTCGTATGAGATTGATTTCGTTTCTGTTGGATCTTCGCGCCTTGCCCTCTTCCATCAGTTTCGCCTCGCTTTCTTCTGTTTTCTACATTCGTCCAGCCTATCGACCACCCGGCGTAGGTGCGGGATTGTGATTGAACCTCCTACGACAAGTCCAACGTTAAAGGCGTAATTTGAATTGTTGCTCGTCGTCGTCCCCTCCTTCGTGTGTTGTCTGATCGTTCGGGCGCCACAATTTGAACCGCCGTTCGTTTGAAAAGTGTGTGAGGTAATGGTGGTGTGCACACACAGAAGCACACTAACAAGAAATGGAACGCATCAACGACGAAATCCGCGACCGCCAAGGCTTATGAATTCTACAGACCGTACAGTTGTGAGGTCGACCAGATGGAATCCATTGAAAGGCGTGTGACAGAGAATTTCATAGAGACTATGGCTGCTGACGCAGTCGGCTTGGGGGAGCCGTTGAACAATTTGACGGAATCACCTGTATACGCACTCCTATCCCGTTAGGAGTGTTTAACCCCGCAATTATCGTGGATAAGGCAGCCGTTAACCCCACTACCCTGAAGAAAGTTCAGAGCTTCTTCGAAGGTTTGAAGTCCGAATGGATGTTTATCCTACCTCCATCCTCGGCGAGCATTTCCTGGGAGCTACCGCAGCAGATAGCGGTCGCGAGGTGGACAAAAGAACCGGAGATGATCATGTTCAGTCATTCAGCTTCCTTCCGACCCGATCCTCCCGAGCTAAGAATCAGGAAAGTAAGAAACCTTGGCGACCTCGTGTCATGGAATCGCACATGCGCCCTCGGGTTCGAAACAGGCGCGGCGGACTTCTTCGATCTCTTTAATCGGCCGGCCTTTCTTTCGGCTAAGGGCACTAGCTGGTACGTAGGAGAATACTCTGGAAAGCCGGTCGCCACATCGCTTCTCTACATGTCTAACGGCGTCGCTGGAATATACTCCGTCTCGACGCTGCCGGAGTTTAGAGGTAGGGGATTTGGCACGGCCTTGACCGCGTTCGCGGTTAAGGAGGGGTTTTCAAACGGCTGCGATCTAGCATCCTTGCAGACTAGTGCAGTAGGCGTTCCGGTTTACTTCAGAATGGGATTCCGATTTGTGTTCGATTATGAATGCTGGACTATTTCGCCAAAGATTACTGTTACCAAGAAATAACACACATCTTACGACGGTTTCTGCCTTTAAGGGAAGTATCCTCTAACAATCCCTCTTCTGCGCGATCCTACAAGTAATTGTATTTGACGAAGAAGGTTCTGAGAGGTATCTGAGCGTTTAGCTGGATAATTGTTTAACGAATAAGACGCGGTCATTTCCTGGGCCGTCGTAATTTTGATAGAACGGTATCCCGTCTATCTTCGTTTCCTGTGGTTCAATTTCGAAACCGATGTGCGTGTGAAAGGCTATCGACTCCTTGTTGACTGTCGCCGTGACGAGGCGGACGGTTCTGCGACCGCGCAGCCGCACTTCGTCGAAGAAATGTTCGTAGAGTCTTACCGCTACTCCCTGCTTTCGGAAGTTCGGGTGCACACCAAGAAAGTGAACGTATGCCTCATCTGGGTAGGTTTGCGATAGGAAACCGATCAGGAAACCGACTATTTCGTCATTCACCTCGGCTATGAAACTGGTGTCACGAAAGTGGACGAAGAAAAGCTTCGGCAACATTTCGGCCATCGATCGTCCACCCCACCAGTCGTTCACGACGGAAATAATCCGGCGGTAATCTTCTTGTTGGGGATGACGAATGTGCATAACGACATCCCTCAACAAGAACCACGCTTTGCGACAACTATTCAATCTATCGCAGTTTTCGTGTGTCTGCACCACAGCGTACCCGCACACACTAAACGTACGACGACGGTCCAAATTTCGTTGCCCGCACCAATGAGTACACACGCTTTTACACACTGCTCTTTCGCTCAGAAAACCGAAAAAAGTACTTTCGTGACTTGGATATTATGCTCTTAGCCGGCTTGCCCATTAGCTGTCGGTGAGAACTAGTAAAGGAATGATTAACCATGCCACGCTTTTCTGACGAATCTGTAATTTTATTCCTGTCTTGGATATGGGCTTTGAGCGAAATCATTGGATCTTACATTATTCCACGTCTAAGGCAAAGGGGGAAAGTGAAAACCAGAAGCGATAGAGGCTCCAGAGTTGTTATTTGGCTGGGCATGTTTGTTGCAATTTTCCTTTCAGACTATTTTGCGACAAATAACATAACACCTATCCCAGAACCTTTCTTCTACGTGGGAATCGTTTTGATGGTGGCTGGAATAGTGTTCCGTCAATGGGTCATCTGGGTTTTAGGCAGATTCTTCTCAACCGGAGTCAGAATAGTCAGCGACCACAGGATTGTCATGGAATGGCCGTACAGATTTCTCAGGCATCCATCCTACACCGGAATGCTGATGATATTGTTAGGACTTGGGCTTGCATCCAGAACTTGGCTCGGCACCATCATTATCCTAGCGTTGTTCAGTCTGGTGATAGGTTATAGGATAAACGTTGAGGAGAATGCTTTGAAGGCAGAGTTTGGGCAAGAGTATATTGCGTATGCGAAGAAAACCAAGAGATTGATGCCGTTCTTGTTCTGAAATTTACCTGTTTTACGATGGATCGATATCCATTTGTGTGCGCACCGCGAGGCACACACTTTTGTGACGAACGACGTTCTATTTTTGGACGGCTAAGGAAATCGTATACACAGTTCGAGTCCCTGCAGCCTGGAGGAATTCTCTTCCAGAGAGAATAACACGAAACTAACATGATTAATATGGAGAGATGCCTGCGAGCGCGTCGGAACATCCCATGGTGCGATTCCGAATCAGGGAGCTCGGAAGAAGGACATGGGCTGACTTTGCGAATTATGGAGAAGCATAATGGTGTGTGGGGTGGCTGTCGGTGCGTCACATTTCACCTCAAGCCCGGTGAGCCGAGCCGAGTGGCCGGGAAGCGAAGGGCGTACAAGGAGAGACTTGTTCGAGCAAACCGGTCTCACGCGGCCCTCGTCTACGACGGAGCGGACGTCGTTGGGTGGAGTCAATTCGGCCCCCCTTCCGAGCTCCCGGGCCGAATGGGAGGGTTCTGTAAGTTGGTAGGGCCCCACCCGACTGGAGGATCACGTGCTTCTTCGACCGCGACCGGAGGAAGGGGGGAATAGCGGAAGCCGCGTTGGAAGGCGCACTTCGCATGATCGCCGCCAAAGGGGGCAGGACGGTTGACGGATACCCAATCCCCACCCGAGGGAAACCTTACTCGAGTTCATTCTTGTGGGGTGGAACTGAATCAATGTTCGCCGAGGTTGGATTCCGTCCGCTCGGTCATCTCGGCACAAGTAAGCTCATCATGCGAAAAGCGGCACGCAGTCGATGACACTATCCTCTGCAGTTCCCAGAGGACGCGGTATGGTGGTGCGGCCGCCGGGATTTGAACCCGGGCGTCTTCTCGCCCTTTCACGGGCGATCAGAAGCGTGGCAGGCTTGCGCCAGCAGATGTTCTCTGCTGTTCCCGTCCTAGACCAGGTTGTCCAAACCGAGTTATGGTCGGTCTTCTAGACTACGGCCGCAACCAAATCAAAACTAGGCTATAGGAACTACATAAAGTGCTTTCTGATCACCCGCGTTGATTCAGCATGCGAGAAACGGTCGATCGATTTTATTATTTCAATGAAGTCTGCGAGAGGTTGCAAAGCAACTGGTGTGCGGTACACTTTCAGGAGCGCGGGTAAGGCTTAGGATCGATTATGTTGAACCAAGGGCATTGTCATGACTGTGGCGGTGTCTGGGCATAGTGTAGTGAATTCAACTGTGCGTTGGATATTCTCTGGTACATTAGAACGTGGGACACGGATGAAGCCTACCTTGGAAAAGAACGTGTTCGCCGTCTCTGTGAGTAGATAAACGTTCGTTACCTGGTAGTGCTTAGCTAAGTCTAAAGCCGCTCTCGTAAGGTTCAGTGCCAGTCCTCGTTTTCGAAAAGGGGGTTTGACTGCAACAGATCGAAGCAATGCGTTTGCTTGATATAATTCTAGAGCGGAGCATCCAACAATTTCTCGTCCTTTTCGTGCAACTAGGGTTGTTGATAGGTGAGTCGCGAGTCCTTCTTTGGGAAGTTTGCATTCTTCGAGTAATGCTAAGATTTCTGGTAACTCATCTCTCTTCGCGGTGCTAATCGGCATATCTGCCGAGACGCTCTTCATGCTCATGGTGTTCACTCTGCGATTGGAACCACGTACTGCTCTCTGATTTGGTCTTCGATGTGAAACAGCCTGTAGGGCATTGCGGCAAATGCCGCTCCTAAGAATGGCCCAAGTAAGTACACGATGATGTTGCTCCAATGGCCAGAGGATAGGGCGGGGCCGATGCTCCTCGCCGGATTGAAGGACGCTCCCGTCAAATGCCCAAGCAGGAGGATGAGCAAGAACAAGGTTACACCCATGAGCGCAGCCTGTCTTCCCGATTGACGAACATAGAAGGTAGCCACTAATGCAGCGGAGCAGAGCAGAAAAGTCCCAATCGCTTCCAAAAATATTCCATAGATTGGGGTTACGCCGACGGCAAGCTCAGTGGACCCCAAATCTGCGGGCATCACCGATCGATTCAGGAAAAACAAACGGAGCGTAGCGGCCGCAAGAATTGCGCCCAACGCCTGGAACGTAATATATGGAAGGATCAGATCATTTCGCGTCTTCTTCGCGAACGCGTGCGCCAACGTAACAGCTGGATTAATATGCGCTCCCGAATGCCTGCCAAGTAGCAAGATTACTAATGCAACTGTGCCACCGAAAACGCACGCAACAAACACTAGAGCAATAGTACCGCTGATGGAGGCGCTGACTATGACTGAACCAGCTCCGAAGAGCACAAGAAGGTAGGTTCCAACGAATTCGGCTGAACATTCTTTCTTATATCTTGACCAAGGAAATGATCCCATTTACTTACCACGATCCTGAACCGGTTAGAGACCCGTCGATTCTTTCGTACCCCTCGAACCTTGCAACAATTAGTTTAGTGGCTAATGAGAGTTGATTGACGAACGGCCCTCTTGATTATCTCGCCAGATGCCACGCCGCGTGCTTGACAGTATTGATTGCAAGCATAAGCTACACGTGCATCATCGTATCCTAGCCCGCAATCGCAGATAAAGACCCGCTTACCGATCTCAGCCTTTTCAGTAACCAACAGTATGCCTTCGTTCACTGTTTGGTTTTACTCATTAGCTCTATGAGCTTGCCCTCTATCGTTGACTCGATCTTGCGTACTTCTTCGATTGGCTTACCTTTTGGGTCGTCGATATGCCAGTCAACAAGCTTCTTCTCCATCTTAACGATCAAAGGTTTAGGACAAACGTCTTCAACTTTACAACCCATCGTTACAACATAATCAGCCTCTTCGATCATTTGAGTAGTGAGCATCTTCGGCTTATTGGAAGCCAATTTGAAGCCTCTCTCCGTCATCACCTCAACAACAGTCGGGTTGACTGCCTCGGCGGGCATCGTGCCAGCACTGCTTGCATCAACACCATATGCACGCGCTATGGCCTCAGCCATCTGGCTTCTTCCAGCGTTTTCGACGCAGACGAAGAGCACTTTCTTCATCAAACTGTCTCCTCGAGAAGGCCGAAGCCTTTTGTGACTAGGTTTCTGACTTTCGGGTTCGCAATCTTGTAGAACACCCACTTACCGTTTCGTCTTGAACTTAGAAGCCCTGCTCTTTCTAGTATTCCTAGATGGTGTGACGTCGTGGGTTGCGTTAGCTCAAGAGCGGCCATGAATTCGCAAGAGCACAGTTCCTCATCGGCGATTAGTTTGAGCATTCGGAGCCTAGTCGCGTCGCCGAGCGCAGCGAAGAAATCTTCCAAACGTCGGAAACTTCCTTCGTTTTCGCTTATTCTGGATTTCAACTGATTGACGCGTTCGGTCGGGGTGCAACTTGTCTCGACTAGGCCGAGATTCACTAGGCGTTTCACCCTAGCCTGGGCTATGGTTGTACTCATCTTAACCAACAATGGAACTACACATTAACATTCTTAAATATGTTACCTCGATATACTTGGGCGTGAATGAACATGAGTCTAAGCGAAGAAGAAATCAAGAATGCAGTCAGGGAAAGGTACAGCCGATTAGCCACACTGAGCCAGTCTTGCTGCGGAAACGACGCTGAAAATGTCTGCTGCGGCTCATCAACTAAAGAGGCAGGTCTTCCAAGTGAGGCATTGAGCGTTGTGGCCAGTTGCGGAAGCCCTCTAGCACGTGTGCAGGTTCGTGAAGGAGAGACCATCCTGGATTTGGGTAGCGGTGGGGGCATCGACGTTTTCCGCGCGTCAAAGCTTGTAGGCGACAAGGGTAGGGTGATTGGCCTTGATGCGACGCCTGAGATGATCTTCAGGGCACGTGAAACCGCCAAGAAGTATGATTACAAGAACGTTGAGTTTCGACTTGGAGAAATCGAGCACATGCCGATTGACAGTAATTCGGTGGATTTGGTCATCAGCAATTGCGTGCTTAACTTAGTTCCGGATAAGGGATTGGCGTTCAACGAGATTTATCGCGTCCTCAAACCTGGCGGTGGCATAAGCGTATCTGACATGGTTGCGACTCAAGAGACCAAGAAGGTGATCAAACCAGAAGAGTGGGCAGCTTGCATTGCGGGAGCCGTTACCTTCAACGAATATCGTAGCATCCTGGAAAAAGCAGGTTTCGTTAAGATCGAGGGATCGGATGAATCCCACCCAATAAACGAGGAAGCGACTTCGAAGGGACTCGACGTAAAGAGCGTGACATGGAAGGCTACGAAACCCGCCTGAACAGTGCCGTTTGATCATTAGGTAAGTAGAGATCGGGCGGCATTGGCTCAGCGGCTTTCGCTCCTCAACCGATTCCTTGCGCTATGGATTTTCTTAGCGATGGCTATCGGAGTGGTCGCTGGGGCAGTTTTTCCTCAACTTCCGAAGCTTCTTGCAACATTCAGCGTCGGTACGATTTCGGTTCCAATTGCGGTTGGATTGCTTTGGATGATGTACCCGCCTTTAGCGCGCGTGAAGTATGAAGAGCTTTCGAAGGTGAGAAAGGCTTGGAAGATGTTCAGCGTCTCCCTATTCCAGAACTGGCTGGTAGGCCCCTTTCTAATGTTCGGGCTAGCTTGGTTGTTCCTACCGGACATGCCCGAATACAGGATTGGAATCATTATCGTCGGCCTCGCAAGATGCATTGCTATGGTTCTGGTCTGGAACATGCTCGCAGGGGGCGACAGTGAATATGCAGCCGTTCTCGTAGCGCTAAATTCAATCTTTCAAGTCGCGCTTTACTCGGTGTACGCTTGGTTCTTCGTCACGCTTCTCTCCTCATGGGTTGCCCATGGTTCAGGTGTCACTGTTGCGATTTCGATTTGGGACATAGGCAAAACCGTCTTCATCTACCTAGGCATCCCGTTCATCGCCGGAATGGCCACCAGGTACGCGCTGGTGCGGAAAAAGGGGAAGGAGTGGTATGATGAAAAGTTTGTGGAAAAGTTGAGCCCGACAGCATTGATTGGATTGCTCTTCACGATTGTGGTGATGTTTTCATTGAAAGGCGGGTACATTCTTGCGTTGCCATGGGATGTTGTAAGAATCGCAATACCACTCGTCAGCTACTTCCTCATCATGTTCACACTCTCATTCATCATGTCCAAGGCATGGAGATTCTCCTATCCTGAGACCGCAACGTTATCCTTCACGGCTGCGAGCAACAATTTCGAGCTTGCAATAGCTGTGGCAGTCGGAGTCTTCGGAATTAACTCGGGCGAAGCCTTCGCTGCGGTGATCGGGCCCCTGTTCGAAGTTCCAGTTCTAATCAGTCTCGTGAGCGTGGCATTGTGGGCGAAGAAACACTACTTCAAGGACCCCCAAGTCGAGTTGGCAACAGTCACGACGCCAACCAAAAAATAGCCAGATGGATGCTTTGCTAAGGCGTTCTGCACTTTTTATGGTGCTCGCCGCGGCCTGCTGGGGTTTCGCCACAGTTATGAGCAAAGGGGTTTTGGCGTATATCCCACCGTTGACTTTGCTCGTTGTTCAACTGACCGCGAGTATTGCTTCTCTCTGGACCGTCATCTTTGCGGGAAGGGTTAAGATTCACCTTGACAGACGGATTCTAGTGCCCGCATTATTTGGTCTGCTCGAACCTGGCCTCGATCATACGTTAAGCCTGATTGGTTTGACTTGGACCACTGCAAGCATGTCCACGCTGATTTGGGACGTAGAACCAATTATCATCAAAGGTCTGGCATTAGTGATTCTCCGCGAGCACGTGACCTGGCCTCTCTTGGCATTTTCTGTTATCGCCATTTCAGGCGTAGTATTAGTAGCTGACATTAATACGAACATGCAGGGGAACGGTGTTCTCTTTGGCAATTTGCTGGTTCTTGCAGGTGTCTTCTGTTGCTCACTCTACACCGTCTTAACTCGTCGAGTCGTGTTAACTCTGGACACGCTGCCGCTAGTGGCTTTGCAGCAGACTGTCGCATGGGTTTGGGCGTTGGCGATATGGCCGACAGAACTACTGCACGGTGTCATTCAGAACCTCTCAACCGTCAACGCGGTCGGATGGGGCTGGGCCGCACTATCAGGCATAGTGTATTACGCGTTTGCCTACTTGTTCTACATTAGCGGTTTGAAGAAGATTCCGGCGAGCTTTGCTGGATTCTACTTCAATCTGATCCCGATCTTTGGGGTTACAGGGGCTTACCTTTTCCTAGGAGAGCGGTTGGTTGCGTTGCAGTGGTTGGGAGCGGTGCTCATCCTATTCTCAGTCGGTAGCATATTCTGGTTACAAAGAGGAGAGACAGCTCTCGTAAGCGTGTACACCTAACCTACCACCCGCAATAATTCAGTCGTATCAATGCAGTATCGCGTAATATCTCTGGAGATTCCCTAGGGCAGAATTGTATTACTTCACTACCCTGAAATATAGTACAAGCATAGTTCTAGTTTCAATATTTTAGTCCTGAAATTCAAAACCTTGGTGTCTCTTGATGACAGAATCAGTAGCGATGCGACTCCACGAAAAGGAATCAAATCAGCGAGCCAGAGACGTGGATCCGTATGTCGTGCCGTTCGAACGGGTAGGAATGCGCGACTTACCAAGCGTGGGAGGAAAGAATGCCTCCCTAGGCGAACTGATTAGCATAGGAATTCCAGTCCCACCCGGATTCGCACTTAGCGTCGCGTTCTACAGGAAATTCGTCGAAGCGAACGGGCTTAAGGAATACATTACCGACCAATTGACCAACCTAGACATTGGCGATGTCGAGCAGCTGCAAAAGGTCGGCACAAAGATCCGTGCCAAAATATTGCAGTCCGATTTCCCACCCCAATTGAAAGAAGCCGTCACCACCGGTTACGCAATGCTTGGGAATGGAGAAGAGGTCCAGGTTGCAGTAAGAAGCAGTGCAACCGCTGAAGATCTCGCCGATGCTTCATTCGCAGGACAGCAAGATACATACCTGAATGTTGTCGGAGAGGATAAGGTTCTAAATTGCACAAGGCTTTGCATTGCGTCACTATTCTCTGACCGCGCCATTAGCTACAGGGCGAAGCGAGGATTCGACCACATGGACGTTGGGTTAAGCGTGGGAATCCAACGAATGGTGGAAAGTGACTCATCTGGTGTGATGTTCACCATCGACCCAGACTCTGGAAACGACAACGTCATGGTCATAGACTCCAGTTGGGGATTAGGTGAGGCAGTTGTGGGCGGGAAGGTAGTCCCGGACAAGTTCTTCGTTTGCAAGAAAAACGGCGCTATAGTCGGAAGAAGGCTGGGACGGAAGGAAATATACGCAAAATACGGCAGCAAAGGAACCACGTTCGTCAACACGCCAACAGATCGACGTACAAAATTCTCATTGACAGAGGACCAAATCAAGAAACTTGTTGAGTTTGCAAGAAAGATAGAGGGCCATTACAAAAAACCCATGGACATCGAATGGGCCCTAGAGGGCAGAAACGCATGCATCCTTCAAGCTAGGCCAGAGACCGTTCAATCATCAAAGGGAACACTAGAAGAGGTTTACCACCTCAAAGGCGACGGAAAGTTGTTGGTGGAAGGAATCGCGGTCGGAGGAAAAATAGGGCAAGGCAAACCCAACGTAATGGCTAACGCAAATGAAATGAAAAATTTCGAGAGAGGACAGATCCTTGTCACAAGGGAGACGACTCCCGCATGGGAGCCTGTCATGGAGAAGTCTGCCGCCATAGTTACCGAACAAGGAGGGACAACCTCCCACGCGGCCATCGTCTCACGGGAGCTAGGAAAACCATGCGTCGTGGGAGCGAGAAGAGTGACACAACTCCTAAGCAGCCACAAAGACGCCATTACAGTGGATTGTAGCACGGGAATTGGAAGAATCTACGAAGGCCTCGTTTCCTTCGAAGTTGAAACTTTCGACCTCACCACGGTACCCACAACCAGAACCAAGATAATGATGAACATGGCCGTACCCGAAGGCGCGTTAGCCCACGCAAAGAAAGCTGACGGCGTCGGGCTTCTAAGATTAGAATTTGTTTACGGAAACAATGTCGGCATCCACCCCGCCGCACTGTTACAATACGAGAATCTCAAACACAACCCACAAGAAATCCTGCGTGCTCCTCCGAACACCGAAGATGTACAGTACTTGAAACGCACTATTGCAGAAATTGAATCGCGAACACAAGGATACGAAAACAAACCGGAATTCCTAGTTGAGAAACTAAGGGAGGGCATCGCAATCGTTGCAGCAGCTGTGGACCCGAAATCCGTCATAGTCAGGTTTTCAGACTTCAAATCAAACGAATACCAAGCCCTCGTTGGAGGAAAGATCTTCGAAAAGGAAGAAAACAACCCGATGCTTGGCTGGCGGGGCGCCTCACGTTACCCCCATACCGAATTTGCTGAGGCCTTCAGACTGGAGTGCAGAGCGTTAAAGGAAGCCAGAGAACTTGGGTTTCACAACATCATACCAATGATACCATTTGTGCGCACCGTTGAGGAAGCGAAGGCGGTGCTTGAACTGATGAAAGAGGAAGGGCTAGAGCGAGGCAAGAACGGCTTGCAAGTGTACATGATGGCTGAGATCCCTTCGAACGTCTTTCTAGCCGAAGAATTCGGGAAACTCTTCGATGGGTTCAGCATAGGCTCAAACGACCTGGCCTCGCTCATTTTGGGGGTAGACAGGGACAACTCAAAGCTGGCAAAGAGTGTATTCGACGAAAGAAACCCAGCCGTCAAAATGGCCATTGAACACCTAATCAAGACTGCTCATAAACTAGGAATTAAGATTGGTATATGCGGGCAGGCACCAAGCGACTACCCCGAGATCGTCGAATTCTTAGTAGAAAATGGCATCGATAGCATCTCATTAAACCCTGATGTCATCGGCAGAATGAAACAAGTCGTCGCGAGGGTTGAAGAGAAGTATAAGCCGGCCTAACGAACTCGTATGTTCTACTAAGTCATACCCATCTTAGCCAATTTCTGGAAATCCGTCATAATCTGAACAAGATCTGTTTGACTCACTATCCCAATTATCTTGTCATGTTCGGTGACGACCAACCGTTTTAGTCGCTTTTCCACCATCCTGCGAGCCGCGTCAATCAGCGGAGCCGAAGCGTCGATCGTAACTAAGGGCGCAGTCATCATCTCTGCAACGGTGACCTTTGAAGGGTCAGCTGCTCCGGCCACTATTCTATCAACTAAGTCCCTTTCCGTGACTATCCCGAAAGGTAAACCATCCCTATTGGCTATCAGTGAACCTATCCGTTTTTCCACCATCAATCTCGCCGCGTCGCGTGCCTTGGCTTTGGAATCTATCGAAATGATCGTTCGCATGATTTGGCGTACAGTGGGTTCGGATGTCAAGTTCGTGCCCTTACGGTTAACTGGTTGAACCCAATTAAAGGATTTTTATGGTAATCACAAGTAGACGGTTGAAGGCATTTTACGGAAAGCCAACACGTGCTCAAAAGATCTCGCCTGCAATCCTCTCCCGTCGTTGCCGCATAGAGACAGTTTCGGGACTCAGTTATTCGACTTTGGGATTGCCAACAGGTTTCCCCGTTACCGGTTTCTGCTTCCTCCGTCTCATCAGAATCACGAAGGAGATCACCAGGGCCACCGCGACAACCAACCCAAGCGCACCAACTACTCCAAGATTGGTCAAGGTTGAGGAAGTTGTAGTGCTGTTCTGAATTAGCTCAGCGGATATCGTTGGTGTAACTTGTGGATTGATCACTTGTACCTGTATGAACTGGGTCACATTAGCTGCAAGGGTAGAGCCAGTAAACACCCAAGCGTGTATTTGCAGTCTCCAATTGACACCTTGCGAGGGAGCTCTAACAGTATTTGCGACTGTAACGTTTACAATCTTGATGTGGGATAGGTTGTTGACCTGAATAACCCCTATTCCAGTGCTATTCGATGTGATAGTCTCTCTCGTCTCGTTTGATACGACGTCAACTCTTGCAACCACGTTCTGGTTAACAGGACTGCAGGTGACCTTTAGGTGCGTCGAGATCATGAGGAGTTGATTCGCTTGCACGGTCGCAGGGTGATCAATTTGTGTAATCTGCACTTGACAAAGCGAGGCAGCGTTAGCGTTCCAAATCGATGTTTGCCCGGCCGCTCCGAACACCATCAGGGCGAATAGTAGAAAAACCAAAAGCGGCCTGGCCCGCAGCTTAGACATTTTACACACGCCAAACTACAAGATAATGCCAGATTCGTGGATATGTGCCTTTTCAAACTTCGCCGACTTTGAACGATTAATCCCCAATATCCTTCCAATTAGTCGGCGGGTGTTTGGTGCCGAGGGCGGGATTTGAATCCGCGACTGGGCCCTGCCATCAAAATGGCGTGGTCAACCCGGTCTTCAGCTTCACCCTTGTTCGAAGTCGGGTGCTCTCCCAGGCTGAGCTACCTCGGCGTTCCCTCAGCAAAACGCGTTGTGCTGATAAGCGTGAATTAAGTCTTTTTCCCTTAGAAGGATTTGAATGTAGCATCGACTGTTGAAGACGGTTCTGCGGATTTTTGAGATCTACTCCTAAGCAGCTACCGATTGCCGGCGTTGGATTGACGGCATAGTATTTGCGCGATTCTGAGTTCTGCGTCGGGTTGTACTGACGTGTTGTGGCGACTCTTGCGTGCGGAAGTCTGTATTTTGAAGCTAACCTTGTCGTTACGTTTGCTTTCGTAATATAGGCTTATAAGGGCGTGTGTCTACTCTGTCTAGACAGATATCGACATAGGAGACGCGTATAATGGAACGAATAAAGTCAGTGACATTGAAAACAGCCAAACAACAATTATTCACCCTAGCAGCGCTGACAGTAGAAATGGCATTAACTTACGGCGCCATGCCCGTATTCGTCAGAGAACTATCCCCAGACGTTTACACAACGATCGTCTTTGTCATAGGCGGCGGGGTCGGATTCATCGCAACACACCTCACCAAAATCCTAGTGAAGCCACAAAGCGTTTCCTACCTGAACTCAATCAAAGAAGAGAAGGTTCGTGGCGCCATATACCTAAGCATCCTTACCGTAATAGCCACAGTAGCCATGGTCCTCCACCTATGATGATTTGCGGCTACGGGCTGGGGTCGAAGCATCTCTCCATTTGGCCCTAGCTTACCTACCCCCATTTCAACTCCGCCCCGACTACGTATTCCGGCAGAAAATTTCCCCATGTTGGGTGTCCTACACTCTCTTCCATCCTCTTTCTTCTCCAGATCAAACGAGTCAGGTTACCCACGCAAATCCTCCAATGTACACGGATGGAAACATGGCTCGAATCTGACCATGGAGGGCAGGGAGACAATCTTCTTCGATCAAGGATTTTCGAGAACTTGAACGAAAGCATTACATTTCCGTTGCGGGCGGCGTTATGCAACTCTCTTGATTGACGAGGCGTTACAACATGGACCAACAGGACTTACAGAAATGTCCACAATGCGGTAACCGCGTCCGACAAAGGCAAGCGTTTTGCGGAGGATGCGGCCAGCGCCTCAGCCTGTGTCCGAGTTGTAGTGCAACAAACCTTGCCTGGTCAGACTACTGCCACAATTGCGGCAAACCACTCAAACAGACAGAACTATCTCAGAAGGCTCCGTCCGACGTACAACTACCCTCGATCGAAGGCCTTCAGAGCAAGCAAACCATTCAACCCGCCACACCTGCTCCTACAATAAACGTCCGCGTGCTTGAGACAACGAAATCGTCAGACACGGATAGTCGCGTGCTGGAGTATCTTGAGAGTCACCATGGCGGGATATCGATACGGCGAAGTTCACTTGACCTCGACATAACGTCCGACCAGCTTGTCGAATCACTCGTCCGCTTACAGAAGAAGGGGCTCATTCAGAAAGACGAAACAACTTTCGTCGAAAGGATGAGAAATTGCCACAACTGCGCAAAGACGATTGGTGCCGATGAGACCTACTGCCGATATTGCGGTGCCAAACAGGTTTTCATTGAGGAGAAAGAGCCGCAGGCAATTCTTGATCCGCTTACGATGAAGGTGGCGTTGACGATGCTAAGCAGAGTCGTAGAAGCGAAAGACCACCCTGAGTATTCAACAATAGACGAGTTGACGACCACCATTGGCGCTGTTGCTCTTGGAGGGGAGAAACCACAGGACGCGCAGGAACTCTCGTTCAAAGATCAGCTCAGGCTCCTCACACTCGTCTTCGAGTACGCACGCGACAAAATCATCTACAAGGGAGAGTCATTCGGTGAATATGTCAGATGGCCATGGGAAACCGTGAAGACCGGAGGCGACTGTGACTGCAAAGTGGTTCTACTGGCCTCTATGCTAGCCAGCTTAGCGTTTCGAAGAATGCACTTCCTCATCCTCCCACCTGGTACGTACGTTGACGCAAATACACGCGAGAAGCAAAAACTTCCAGGTCACGCCCTGCTTGAGGTTGAGCTGGTCGACGGAGAGAAGGGGATTCCCTTGCGCTTGGATCCCTCTTGCGTAGACTGTGACGTAGACGAAATCTCCCGATCAATCAAACCATTTCTGCCCAGCTTCTATCGCATCCCACTCATCCCATGAGCACACGGGATTAATCCTCTCAGGCAATTAGAGAAGCCATTGACCGTTCTTCTTCAACTAAGGTAGCCGGCAAAAAGCACGGCGTGCAATATAGCCGGCTTTTCAACCTACCCGTAACAGATTACTTCAAGAGCCCAGCGAAAACCTAAGACTCACTGTGTAATTTTAGCCCTGTGGGCGTCGCTCATTTTTTTCTGAGTCGTGACGCTATTTCAGGGGGCAGGGCTTCCCAGTCAATTTGCCATATGTACCGCGACGTCTCCCTCGTGTCTTCGTTGAAGTCGCGTTTAACGATGCCTTCTTCTTCCATTCGGTTGAGGTATTCACTAATTACACTCCTGCTTATACCCAAGTGATCCGCGAGTTTTTCCGTTCCGGCCTTTCCGCCTAGCTCAGTCATGCCCAGGAGTGTTCTGTACCAAGCAATGCGCATTTTGGGTTGTTTACTTTGAGCGATCGTTTGTTCCAGTTTGCCGATCCGTTGATCAATCTTTGTGAACCTTGTTTCAAGCCATTTCTTTAGCTCGTCGTCAGCTACCATTGACCCTCATCTCCCTCGAGGACGTAATCCTTCAGATTTCCGACGCGTTCGTCTATTTGCGTCATTCTCTTTCTCAGCCAGTTTGCAAGGTCTTTGTTCATCGGTCGTCATAACTGTAATGTCTAGGCGTGTTTAAAAATGTATCGTCATTTCCGGAACTCATATAAGCCGGCGTGTATAATAGTGTAGATATACGTATCGACAAGAGCATGAAACAAATGAACTCCGCTATCATCGTATTCGTTATAGCAACAGGCTATGTTGCCGTAAACGTTGTTTTACCTATAATCTTCTGGTTCACACAGACCTCTGCCTCAACCTATGTTGCATTACGCCCAGCAGAATTACAAACAACTCTCGCTTCCAAGCCAAACCACAATTCTCCTACTTGATTCAACCTGCCCCCGAATGAATCGTGTCAGTCAAGGCGGTCCTGCCGTTCGTGCCTGTGAAACCCTCACAGAATAGGAGGACGGCAGTAGCCTAAGTTCCGCCAATGAAACTCGCTTCCCACGCTACTCGACTAAGTCACTCTTGCTGTAGCGAGTGGCCGCATTTGTTGCAGAAAGACCGAGCGAACGGCGGGTTTCGATAACCGCATTCACTGCAAACCAATCCTTTAGGAGTGGCTGAAAACAGTCCTGGAACGATAAAGCTCGCAACCGCGCCAAGAAGCAAGACCAGAGCCAATGATACTCCCCAAATGTTCCCAAGCAGTGAGGTTGTCTGAGTTGAAACTGTAGTCACGGTATACGTGCTAGTTTGCGTCAGAGTACCGCTAATGGTCGTCGTGTAGCTCGACGTGACGGAGGTGACTGAAGTCTGTGCTACAGTTTGAGTTCCTTGAACAGTCTTGTTCACAATCTCTGTCGCGGTCGTATAGGCCACGACCGGCATCGTTGTTGTCGTCAGAACCGGGTTTGTCGAGAAGATCGTTGTGAGTTGTGTCAGGCTGGAAATGGAAGTTGTTTGAGCCATCGAGGCCATAGGCTGGGAATAGGTTAGGACAAAGGTTAGGAACAGGATGAATATTACCGTCTTCGTGCGAACTGATGATAATCCAGGCATCTAGTTCAGGGCCTCTTCAGCGGTTCTCCGCAGCCCACACAATACTTTCCAGGAGTGGAATTCTTGAAGCCGCAGCTTGCACAAGTAACGACCCCGTGTCGCGGAGATTGTTTGACCACATTTACTCCGATAATTAATGATGAGATGAGAATTACTGCAGCGAGGCCGAGCTCAAGGAGTGGATCTGAGATGCTCGTGACAGTCGAAGCGGTAGTTGTTGTAAGTGTCGAGAATTGCGTCGCCTCATAGTTCTGCGTTTGAGTGGTTGTTGTGCTACCCGTCGAAGAAACCACTATTGTTGTTTGTGTTCCGCTTAATTGCGTAGTGGATTGTGTAGTTATCGTAATCATCGATGTAACTGTACTTTCGAGTGATGATATGCTTGTCACAGAGGTTGTTGCCGAGTAAGTAACCGTGACAGAGGTTTTAGTGGTACTCGTGGTTTCCGCGAACGCCGCTTGGAAAGATACCGGGTAAGAAGGCATTGTGAAAGTGCAGGTGTATCCAACCTGAGGTGCGCAGGAGATTCCATTGGTCAACTGGTAACCCGAGATTATCCACCCTGTGGCTGGGGAGGCTGTGATTGAGATAGTGGATCCAACAGCCTCTTGACAGCCAGAGGGACAAGAAGGAGAGATGGCCCCTTGTCCTGTGTATGTTGTGGTTAGAGTCTGATATTGAACATAATTCGCGTTGGCAGAAACTGGGTTGTTTGGCATCGTGAACACGCAGGGGTTGGCGTTAGGTCCGCCTAAACAGCTGGCTCCTGTCATGTTCCAGCCAGAGAACGTCCAGCCTGCGGCTGGAGTGGCAGTAACATTCACAGTCTGTCCAACCGATTCCGGGCAGCCCGCTGGGCAGCTTGGGGAAAGGGAGCCCTGTCCAGAGAATGTGGTAGTGAGAAGCGGGGACGCCTGAAGAATGGTAAGTGCTACCTTGGCTGATTGTTGGTCGTTTGTCAGATCTTCAAGGTAGAATTGTTGTGGGCCCGTCGTTATTTTCGATGTTACCTGCATTGAACCTGAAACGTCTCCTTGGGCATCAGCCGCGATTTGGTTCTGGCAGATGGATGTGGCGATGTTGTCAGTTGTCAAGCATGAGGCTACTGCGTCGCCTGTGTAGAATCCTGACCCTCTGAACTGAATCGATTCTCCTTGTAGGTAAGACGTTTTGTCTGTCCAGTCAACGTGTGGTTTCGGGCAGGGCCCTTGTGGGCAACTAATCGTCAAAGAAAGGGGAGGCGCTTGACGCGTCAGTCCCACGGCAGTACCTGTAACGGTAACGGTATACGTTTTGCCCGGGGGAGCTGCCATGGCGTTGACGATAATGGTAGTCACGAAGGGCGGATTCCCTGAGGGTTGAGCGAAAGATCCGGAAACATAACCATCCTGGGGTGAAACCCCCGCCGTCAACGCAACGTTTTGAGGCGATCCAGAAACTAACGAAACGGTTACCTGAACGTATCCTTCATGGTTCGGCGCCACCAAAAGAGAGTAACCGTTGAGAGTTACGCTGAAATCAAAGGCCGCTTGAGCCTCTGCAGATCCGAAAGCGCTGAGCGCGACCGTCATGAGGGTGAGCGTGAGGAAAGCCATCAATAAAATTCGGGTCGCGCGATTGATCAATGGCATTTTCCACGGACGATGGATACAGGTGATAGATAGCTCTTTGTCGCGTGGTCCATATGCTCACAGTCCACCGCCAAGGTTCATGGCCTTCCGCAATTGGATTTTCCTTTGAGCTTGTCGCCTACCCTGAACATCTGTCGCTATTTTCGTCGTTCGTTGTTCCGGTTTTGGACTTGCACGAAAGTTTTTAGCCGCACGTGGAAAGTTCTCGGATCAATGGGCCGGTAGATCAGCCTGGTATGAGCATCGTGGGGTAAGAAACGATGCGATCACATCGTCCGCTTGGCATGCGGGAGGTCGCGGGTTCAAATCCCGCCCGGTCCACCACCGCCGAATTGAACTCACTACTAATGACCGCCTCTCGTTACCGCTGTTCAAGACGAAATGGTGAGAGAACTGAAAGCGAACATCGAGGGCTGGGCGTTGAATTCAAATCTTAAATGGTGTAAGCCCTCATCCACGCGGAACAGTCAGTTCGAGAACTCTTTGAGTGTTGAGAGATATGCTTGACGATGGTAAAGAAGTGAAGCTTCTCCAGTCCTTGGGTTTGGCGGCTGGCGAATCTAAGGTGTATTTGAAATTGCTCTCACAACCGGGTGGCGAGATGGTAGAAAAGGTGGTGACCGCGTTTGGAATGCCTGCACCGATTGCTGAAAGCGCCCTTAAGGCTCTTTCAGACAAGGGCCTTGTCAAGATCTCCAGTAATCGAGTCGAGGTGGTCCAACCGCGTCTAGTCCTTAGAAAGATACTCGATCAAAGGAAGAGAGCTATAGACGATCAGGTATCCCGGGAAACCTCGATCGCACTCGACCTCGAAAAACTGCTGGAACCCATATACTGGGAAAATAGACTCGGGATAAGGCCGGAAGAGATTATCGAACCTCTACGAGACCTACCAGATATGGAACTCCGGACCGCGCAAATCCTTGGGAACGCAACTCGGGACGTATCTATCTTCGCTGAAACTTTCGGATGGTACGAAAAGGTCCGCGAATCCATCTTCCAAGCCCACGACCGTCGAGTCAACATGAAAGTCTTGATGATGGTGAAAGATTCCTCAACCGAGTTACGGGCAAAAGAACTCAGAGGACTCGGCATACAGGTGCGTCACTGTGCCGAAGAATGGTACCCTGTCAGGGGAACACTTGTCGACGACCAAGAACTTGTCTTCGTAGTTTGGGCAACAAAGAAGAGCGACGTCCCCCGCCCCATCTACTTTCGCCCAAACTACACAAAAAACCAAGGGCTCATCCGGATCTTCCGAGACGCCTTTCAGAAGAGATGGGAAGAGGCACAGTCAATCTGAATTACACATTCACGACGTACGATCGCGGCAAGCCGAACTGAGCATAGACAGACTCCACTAGCCTCATCAAGTTGCATTCATTCAAACGACGCGCTGGCCCAAGAAGGTGTCCGTTACAATTACAATCGCTCGCTCCGATTTTCAACAGAACCGGCGAAACATTCAGCTCCTTTGACAATGAGCTATTGACCTTACACTCCAGGCGGATATCAGAGACAACATACACAGCACCCGTGACATAGCAATTGGGGCGCGAGGTGAGGTAATCGACATGCCACCTCAGCCTCTTTCGACGCCTGAAATGTCTTTCAAGCCTCCTCTCTAGCGAAACAGCACCGTGTCCCAGTGCTGATCCTGTATAGAGATAGTAGCCTTTTCGCAATCTAGCCCTTCCCAACTTGCCGAACGTTGAGTAGCCTGCTTCTTTGCACCGCACAACTATTGTGTAGGTTCCCTTCAATTTCGAGCTCTCCTCCGAAGTACAAATAGGGAGAAATGTGCTTCTGTTCCGAAGATAACTGGCGTGGACTGATTTGAAGGGAATAGTACTTGCTGGAGGGTACGCAACTCGGCTCCGACCGATTAGTTACGCCTTACCTAAACTGCTCTTTCCTGTTTTTGGCAAGCCGATGATCTATTGGAGTTTGGACCTTCTCAAAAGCCTTGGAACAGAGGAAGTGTTACTTGGAGTGAATTATTTGGCGGAGACCCTCCGGAGCCAAGTCGGATCAGAATACAGAGGGATGAGCATCAAGTACTCCCTTGAGACCGAACCGCTTGGGACAGCGGGACCGATTAAGCTAGCCTCGACTAACACGAGAATTGATGAAACATTCATTGCGATGAATGGCGACGTAATCGCGCAAATCGATCTTCAGGGGATGCTGAAACAGCATCATGAAACAAAAGCATTGATCACAGATGCACTCCACGAAGTGAAAAATCCAAGCAGGTTCGGTGTTGTTGAACTAGACGCCGAAAACCGAATCCGCCGCTTCGTCGAGAAGCCGAGCCCAAGAGAGGCACCCAGCCGCCTTGTTAACGCTGGAATTTATCTTATCGAACCAGAGGTGCTGCAAATGATACCCCCCTATCAGAAGGTTTCGCTTGAAAGGGAAATATTCCCGCCCCTTGCTAAGCAAGGAAGGCTCGGCGGATTCACTTTTCCAGCTCACTGGTTTGACATAGGCAACCTTACCGATTTCCGAAAGGCCAACTTCGCAATGCTCCTAGACTCAGCGCATACTTCCGTAGAGGAAAAAAGAAAGGGGGCCACAGACGCTTTGATCCGAAAATCAGTCTTCATCGGAGAAAACTCAAAAGTGAGTGACAAGGCCTCCGTTGGTCCCAAAGTTTTGCTCGGGAACAACGGTTCGATCGCAGAAGGTGCGAGGGTCTCGGAATCAATATTGTTCGACAGAGTTACCATCGGAGAACGCTCAGCAGTTTCCGGAGCAATCTTGGCAAATGACGTTGAGGTGGGTAAGCGAGCTAGGATTGGGCCGGGATGCGTCGTTTCGTCCAGCGTAAGAATTGCGGACGGCGTTAAGATTGGGTCGGGGGCAATAATTCATCCTTACAAGGAGATTAGCAGTAACGTTAGAGCATTGGCCCATGTGATGTGATCCCACATGTCAGAGGGAAGGAAACTTTTCGGGACAAATGGCTTTCGTGGCATTGTCAACAAGGAGATGACATGTGAACTTGCCCTGAAATTGGCCCAGTCCACGGGGACCTACTTCCATGGTGCAGATTTGACGGTGGGTTGTGATGGCCGCGTTTCAAGCTCCCTCTTCTTGGAAATTGTCTGTTCTGGACTAGCGAGCGTCGGGTGCCAGGTTTGGAATCTCGGCATGATAACTACGCCCGGCTTGCAGTTCTTGACGAAAGATTGGGGTTTGAAGGGGGGCATCATGATTACCGCCAGCCACAATCCCCCTGAATACAATGGCATGAAAGTTATGGGAAATCGTGGAGTGGAACTCCCGCACGAAGAGGAATTGAAGATTGAACAGATCTTTTTCCAATCAAAATTGCATCTGGCGGCATGGGACGAAATCAAACCGTCTCTTCCAGTCTCTGAAAAATTCACAGGCTATATCAAATCGATCCTAGCGAATGTCGGTGACGTACCGAGACACTCAAGCCTGAAAGTAGTCGTAGATACGGCAAACGCGGTCAGTGTTCTCTCGACACCTACTATCATCGAGAAACTAGGCGGCCAAGTTTCGATCGTCAACGGCACGATCGACGGAAGATTCCCCGGTAGGTTACCCGAACCGACCCCCGAACACCTCCGCGAGACATCACGAATTGTGCCGAGCCTTCACGCACATTTCGGCGTGGCACATGACGGAGATGGGGATAGGGCCGTGTTTCTGGATGAACATGGAACTGTATGCTGGGGCGACCATACTTTCGCATTGACAGTCAAAGATTTCCTGCAAAATTATCCCGGCCAGAAAATTGTCACGCCGATAAGTTCCTCTCAGATTATCGAAGAAATAGCCGAGAAGTACGGCGGGGAGGTGGTCTATACCCCCGTTGGTAGCGTGTATGTCTCAAACTTGATGCTGAAGATTAACGCGAAGCTCGGAGGAGAAGAAAACGGGGGCATCTTCTACTCACCACATGTCGCTGCACGCGATGGAGGAATAACTACAGCCTGGATATACAAAATACTCGCCGAAACAAGAAGACCGCTATCAGAACTGATTTCCAAACTGCCAAAGTCATACATCGTCAAGGACAGGATTCCGTGCCCCAATTCAATAAAGGAAGAAGTGACCGAAGCAATTCGAAACCTTCCGCGTAAAGGGAAAGTGTTGGACATCGATGGGATCAAAGTTTGGATACCGCCACGGTCCTGGATACTAATTCGGCCGAGCGGGACCGAACCGATCTTTAGAATTTTAGCTGAAGCCCCAACGAAAGGCAAAGCACTTCGAATCGTGAATGAATACAAAATCAAACTGTCAGCCATCATCAAAAGTTGCAGAGAACATGCTTGACATTTTGCAAGCGACGACGGTCGGTTTCGTATCCATTGTTACCTTCATCGTGACCTTCGCGGCAACGCCGATCGTAGCCAAAGCCATGAGGGCCCGCGGAATTACGGGTAAAGATGTTCACAAGCTGGCCAAGAATGAAGTACCCGAAATGTGCGGCCTAGCGATAATAATAGGTCTAGTCGTGGGTGTACTGGCTTGCGTTGTCGTATTCCCTTCAGCAATCCGAACGATAACCGCATTCATAGGAACCGTTCTGATAGCAGGAGCTATTGGTGTTATTGACGACATACGCCCACTAGGGGCGAGATCCAAACCGGTACTTACGGCCTTAGCCAGCATACCAATCCTCGCCCTTGGAGCGTACGTACCGTTTCCTGAGATACCGCTCGTTGGAATTGTCAGGCTTACCATCGTGTACCCGCTTCTCATACCAATCGCCATCGCCGTCACCTCCAATTCAATTAACATGATGGACGTAATGAACGGCGCAATGCCAGGTACAGTCGGCATAATTGCAATAACCGCTACAGGGATTCTTCTCTTCTCAGGCAATGTTCAAATCGGGTCTCTCGCTGCCATCCTATTCGCGGCTATGCTTGCATTCTACTACTTCAACCGATTCCCTTCCAAGGTGTTCAGCGGGGACACAGGAAGCCTATCCGTTGGAGCCGCAGTCAGGGCTTTGGCGATTCTAGGAAGGTTGGAGGCCGTACTCGTGGTGGCATTGATTCCCCACATCATGAACGCTTTCTATGGACTCGCCTCCGTACGTGGTTTGCGTGAAAGGCGAGAGATTCTTCAAAGACCCACAAGGCTGCTGGACAATGGATTATTGGAGGCAAGCAACGAGAAAGGCGCTCCCGTCACCCTCACACGTCTAATCTTAGCTTCTGGACCGTTAGGCGAAAAACAAATTGTTCGAGCAATGATGATCCTGACTGCTGTCTCCTCTATGCTCGCGATAGTGACTTACTGGGTAACGGTGGCCGTCAAGTGAAGCGGCTACTTCCTTTAGCAGCAATAGAGGTCTTCGTCTGGCTCTTCCTACTAGGGAGTACATACGTCATTTCAAAGGGAGCATTTGAGATTAGCTTTGGAACAGCCACTTGGGCTGAGAGAGTAGTGACACAAACAGCTAGAGTCACGGCATCAGGCGGTCTTGTACTTATCTGGTTACTGGGATGGAAAAAGGTGACTGATTCTTATCTCACTAGAACGCTGTCTCGAAGGCGGGCTAATGTTTGAAGATTTTTTGAACAATTATTTGTAAAGGATCTTCCATGCTTCGAACCAGTTTCGTCGATTTCTTCTGGTAGAATTCACGGAAATCCAAGCTTTTGCAGATTGCGCTCGTTCGTTGAGCGATACGCCCTGGGTCAAGTATTCTCTCGACCAATCCATGATTAATCAAGAACCTCTCGACTATGGTTGCGTCTCCTGGGTAGTATGAAATCACCGGGACACCGAGTAAGGCGGCTTCGGCGGTCATGGTTCCACCTCCACCGAGGAAAACTGAGGAGATTCGCATAAGGGAGATCGCGTCGACAACATGTTCCGGAACAATCAATCGATTCCCAAATTTCTTTGTGAACCGTTCGCCTTGTACATCGTATCGAGGTAGGACAACGACCTGTGAGCCGTTACCATTCACTTCGATGATCTTTGAAACCATCTCAGCTACTTTACTTGCGATAGATGAATTCCGATCTGAAAGGTACGAGGCGTATTCTTCCGGAGGCCTAATGATGATGATTGGCTTCGAAAGATCGAGCTTTAGCGCATCTAAGGCTTTCATGTTGGCCTTGTATTTGGATAACCACGCCACTGGGTCTAGGGCTCGATACCTTACTATGTCTCTAGGTTTGATTCCATAACGCGTCCATGCACGAATAGGGATTATCCATGGCGTGAATAACTTTTCTGATAGCGGGATTGTAAGTCGACTGACTGCATCGGCGTGGGGGGAGTCGCTGATACAGTAATGTGGAATCCCGAGACCAAACGCCACGCGGGCTGCTTCAGGGGATGAAAATGATATCGCTACGTCTACACTCTCTTCTTCTATGATCCTGGCGAGCTCAGATACGCGGTTCGAACTCGCTACCAGTTTGTCTTTCAGCTTTTCCCCTCCATGACGCCCGATCGGGGTTGCCTTCAAGTTCCTAAGTTGCAGGAGTTCGGTGACCTCTCGGTATTCACGTGTCGTCAAGAAAGTCTTGAAACCCTTCGCCTCAAGCCTGCCTTGAAGCTCTCCGAGCAAGTTTGCCTGTTTTGGCGTGAGTATGTCTAGCCAGACTTTCATTTTGCGCTCAACCTCCTCGTGAAATCCCTAGGCAAATTAGCCCATCTTAGGAGGAAAGACTCGCGAAAGATCCGAATTAACCCAGGATTCTTCGTATGGTTTGGTGTATAAACGATAGGGTTCCAATGACGTTCTACTTCCTCAGCAGCCCATATTAGGAATACGAGGTTTTTGTTATCGACCAATGTTCCCCTAACCGGATGCCACGGATCAGGAGAATCTCTGAATTGCACTCCGATTCCGGATAACTCGCTGAGATGCGTCTTCACTGGGCTATCCTTAGACTGCATGAGAACCTTAATTTTCACTCCTCTTTTCACAGCCTGTTTCAGCTGAGCCTTAATTTTTGGAAGCCACGAGAATAATGCCGTCGAGATCAGCACCTCTTCCGCTGCTTTATCGATGTAGTTCTTCGTTCTATTTTCCATAGTTCGCAGGTCTGCCAGTGGTTCGAGTAACTCTTCTGCTTTCACTTGTAGGTGACTCTCTACGTAGATCGGCTCTACTTGCCTTTGCAAATGCCTAAGCGTTTCATCGATTGCGAAAAGTCCTGTCTCGAAGTTCTCGCGCAAGTGAGTCACATATTCGCGCTTTGCCTGTTCCGGCGAAACAGCATGATAACTTTTGGGCCTACCCCGAACAATTTTCGCAAACCCCTTCTGCATCAACTGCTCAAGGGTACTGTATACACGCGTGATTGGAACCGACGTGTTTCTGGAAATCTCTTCTGCGGTCATCAGTCTTTTAGAGAGCAGGGCGACGTATGCTTCTGATTCATAAGCGGTCAGTCCTACCTGCCGGAGGTACTCCATAATTCGAGTTGAAGGCATGGTTAACTCTTGTAGAGTTAAAAACAGTTAAATATTTCCGTCGATTTCGGAAGCAAGATGTTTCGATGTCCTCAACGAGTTCGCAAGGACCACTCTCTCTGGAGCCCGGCGAGATTGCGGTCAGGATCCGCGACGGGCGGCTTACAATCGGCGTGGTAGGCTTGGGTTGGATGGGGTTGCCCACGGCATGTCTCTATGCTGATGCCGGGGCACGCGTCGTTGCGGCTGACATGAATCCGAAGGTTGTTGAGAGGGTCACCAAGGGAGATCCTCCGATTGATGAACAGGGCCTCCCAGCCATGCTGAAGAAAGCAATTAGGTCCAACAAGTTTTCGGCTACCACAAACACCGAAGAAGCGGCTGCAAATGCCGACATAATCTTCATCGTGGTCCCGACCATGATTGACAGGCAGAAGAGAGCGGACTATTCTGCCGTGGAAGACGCCTGCATAAGTATCGGTAAAGGGTTGAAGAACGGAAGCCTAGTCATCTTCCAAAGTACATGTGGACCCGGTGTCACCGAGCGCGTCGTAAAGGGAACGCTCGAAAAATATTCCGGCCTTACTGCTGGGCAAGGGTTTGGGCTAGTTTACAGCCCGATTAGAGCAATGGGAGGTAGAGCCCTTCAGGATATCCAAACCTACAGCAAAATCGTCGGAGCGGTTGATATGAGAAGCCTCGAGGCAGGATGCGCAGTCATCTCAGTGATTGTGAAAGGGGAACTTTTGCGCGTCCGGGACATCAGGACAGCTGAGCTCTCGAAGCTCTTCGAAACGATATACCGCGACGTCAACATTGCCCTCGCCAACGAATTTGCATTGCTCTGCGAGGAAGTGGGCGTTGACTACCTCGAGACAATGAAAGCGGCCAACAGCCAACCATACTCCCACCTTCATTCCACCGGCGTCGGGGTTGGCGGCCATTGTTTACCCGTCTACCCGTACCTCTTGCACAGTGAAACTTACACGCTCGATGCGAAACTTCGACTTGTTCTCGATGGACGAAAGATTAACGACCTAATGCCTCGGCACGTCGTCAAGTTAGCTTCAGATGGAATACGCGTCTGCGGGAGGTCACTCAAGAGAGCCAAGGTTGTCGTACTGGGCATCAGCTATCGCCCTAACGTGAAAGAGACACGTTTCTCCCCTTCACTTGACCTGATTGGTACATTGAAAAAACGCGGGGCTCGAGTGATTGCATTCGACCCCTTGTTTAACGCATCAGAGATGGAATCGTATGGCTTAGCCTCCGAACCGACGCTGCGGAAGGCGGTTGAGAAAGCAGATTGCGTGATTGTCACGGTAGCACATGATGAATTCAAGAAAATGGATACCATCGAACTTGCAGCACACATGTCAAGGAAAGGATTGATTGTAGACTGCACCGGGCTTCTTGATCCGACGAGCGTAGAGAAGAGCGGGCTTGTGTACCGAGGAGTAGGCAGGGGATTGTGGACGCGGTGAAGAAACTCAGGAGCGCAGTAATCGGTACTGGTTTTTGGGGAAAGAACCAGGCTAGAGTGCTATCACAACTCGATCAGACGCAACTCATGTGCATCTGCGATGTTGATGAGCGGAGAGCCAAAGAGGTTGCCTCAGAATTTCATGTACCTTATTCTACAAACCTAGACGAAGTGCTCTCACGCGCCGATATTGACGCCGTTACTATCTGCACCCCCACAATCACCCATAAGAAAATCGCTACCCAAGCGTTGCTCGCGGGAAAACATACAATGGTTGAAAAACCAATGACTAGCACCGTATCTGAAGCTCGCGAGCTAATTACACTAGCTTCTAAAAGTGGGCTCAGATTGATGCCGGGGCACATTGAGCGATTCAATCCGCCCGTTGTCTACCTCAAATCACTTCTCGATGAACACAAACTGGGAACCGTGACGCTCTTTCATGCAAGACGCGTTGGTAGGTGGCCTGAAAGAATTGGAGACGTCGGCGTCGTCCGGGACACCGCCATTCATGATATCGATCTCGCTCGCTACATATTCGGAGACGAAGCGAGATCTGTCCACGCGAAAACCGGCAGCATACGCCACACGAAAGAAGACTACGCCGAAATCATGCTCGAATTTAGAAACGGCGGAACTGCGTTCATCGACGCAAACTGGTTAACACCAAGAAAGACGCGAACACTAATCGTAACAGGAAGCGATGCAACAGTTCAACTCGATTATCTATCCCAAGAAATCTCTATCGAAGACGCGGAAAGATCAATTAAGCCAAACTTGGAGAAACAGGAGCCATTACGAATAGAACTCAAACATTTCGCCGACTCGATCCTCAACAACAAGCCTTTCGTGGTTAACGGTGAAGATGGTTTAAGGGCAGTAGAGATATGCGAGGTTGTCCTGAAAGCCGGAACATCCGGACAAGCAATTCCAATGATAATATCTCCAGTCACCTAGGTTCGCCGCTGGCGCTTTTGAAATCGCGGATGAAGCTCCAAGCAAACAAGTCAGCCCGTTTTTCGACCTGCCTGTTCTTTCCTTGGTCAGAGGATCTCAGGTGATGATAGAATTCATGCAAGATAACGAATGGATTCGTCATGAAATTACTGTTTGACAAGTAAATCCTACTTTCCTTCTCAACGTAGCAAGCCAAAACCTTCCGATGGCGTTTGACAGTCCCTACACGAATAGTGGGTTCACTCACTCCGTAATATTCGGCGAGTAACTGTAAGGCGTGTTCCGGACGACCGTCGACGATCAGGTGAACTATCCGCGCTCTAAACCCTCTCATAGGATTAGATGTATCAGGAGGCTGCATCCCTTCGACCTCTGATCCTGATGTCATGCCCCGAAAATTAACAGCAACCCAATCTCTCTCCCGAAAATACTAGTCAAAGATTAGCCTTTTTTCGCATAGATGGCTCCACGAACGCTGGACCTCGTCGCCAGGAACGTCGACTAATGACTCTGCTGGCGTACTAACTGCCTTCTTGGTTCACATTACGAGTTCCCTTTGGCACATAGTCGAAGAATTTTTCCAGTGTGTTGCCTGAGACCCATTCTGAGCGAATTCTGGTTCTTTTCTCCGCTCTGCGCAATTCTGACAATAACACACGATTGAGGGCTCGCGCGCTTTCTCCTTCGAGAATTGCCTCAATTTCGAACCCTTCTTTGATCGATTTGATTGTTCCCTTATCGCTAATGAATCTCTCAAGAATTGGCTTAATGGCAGATGCATTATCACTGCTTATACGCGCCGATAACCTGAACCTCTCAGCCATTCATGGTGCTCTCCGACTCATACCTCTCTCTGATTCTTACTTTCGACGCTTCCTAATCACCACAACTGAAGCGCCCATCATTAAGCCTAGGATTATGGAGAGAACAGGGAATCCTGGCACTGAACCTGAGTTCCCCTTTGCAGAAGCTGATGTGCTTGTCGTCTGCTGTGCGGTGATGCAGTATGGCATGTAATCAAGCCAACCAGTCACGGTGATTGGAGTTAGCTTCGCTACGCTGGTCCCTATCGTCATGGTTGTTGGTGAGATCTGATTAGTGTTAGTTAACATTAGGGTTACTGTTCCCGACACGGCGACAACTGTCTGCGCATAACTGAAAGTAACGCCGTTGATCACATATTGGGTTACGTAGATCAACCCGCGATAACTCTGGGCTGGAGAGCTTATGAGGCTCGAGGAGTAATAGGTGCCATCCACCGATATTCGAGCCGTATGATTTGCGTATTGTGAACTCAAATTTGACGGCAGGCCAACAAGCCCATAGTAACCTCCGCTGTCGGCCTCAACGACGTAAGTGAGACCTCCCTGACATTCCGCGGATCCCATATGGACGGACCCACTATTCAATGATGCAATAATTACGGTAACTATCAAGAGTGACAAACCTACAGCCCTAGCGACCTTCGCTCCTTTCCGATGATTATGTTCGAACATAAACAACCAAAACCGCGACAACCTAATTCGAAAAGATCCCCCAGATAAACAAACCACTCGCGACTGCGCCCGCGCTTGGGAATGCGAAGCATGCGACCTGCGTAGCCGAGAGCATTGGACCACAAAAGAGACAAAGCCTCAGCGTCGACGTCCCAGTTCTAAGCACGAACCCGCATATAGTCATAAAATGTGAACCCGAAGGTTCCCTGTTTGAGAATAGTGTCGTAAAGTGGAAAATCGCCTGAAGACGCTTGTTTCATTGCTTCTCATCCTATCCGTTCTGCTCTCTACTTCAGTAATTCATTCCACAGAACAGACTGCGACCGCCACCTTGACCACAAATATGGAGTCAACGGTGACGCAGACTGCATCCGTGTCCACGCCCTGCCTTACACCCACGCCCGCAGACATATCGTCAACTCAAATCCAGCCCGCATCGGCAAACCGAACAATTCCTGGTCACGTTGTTTCCCCAATCGCTAAGAAGAAGGCGCACCTAAGAAGCCAGTTGCCCAGCAACTTCAAAATGCAGATGGAGATGGTCTTCGCCTTAAGAAACGCTAACAACTTCTACGCATGCCTTGCATCAATCAACGACCCCAACTCTCCGAATTACGGACGATACTTGAACCTTACAGAACTACAACCATACCTCCCAACTCCAGGCGACAAGTCATCCATTATCTCCCACCTAACCCGCAAGGGATTTACAGTAACCGATGGCGCGTCTCCGCTGGTTCTGAAAATCTCCGCTAATGTCCGAACTGTCGAGGCTACCTTCGGGGTTAACGTCAACCAATACTCTGTGGGAAATTTCAGTTTCTACGGCATAGACACTGACCCCTCATTACCGGACAACTTTGCGTCCATGGTTGATGGGATCACTGGCCTCACAAATTATACCGCCATCGCACCGGCCGAATCCCCTTGCTCCGGACCATACTGCCCGCAAGGAATCCAAGCCGGATACTCATTCACTGGCCTGTACTCGAGCGGGGACAATGGAGGTGGGGAGAAGGTGGCAATCGTGGATGTACCCGGCGACCCCAACATTCAGACGGCTCTTAACACGTTTGACTCTCAATACGGCTTAGCCTCGGCGACGTTGAACATCATTTACCCTGACGGCGTTCCGCTGTCGTATGATCCGGCTTGGGCTTCTGAGACGGCGATGGATGTGGAGGCCGTTCACACTGCAGCACCGGGAGCTGGCATCGTCCTCCTGTACGATACGTCTGATCTAATGAACGCAGTCGACTATGTTGCCAGCAATCATCTCGCAACGATTGTTACCAACAGTTGGGGGTACGTGTGCGGGTCCGGGTCTCCTTGTAGTGACACCGAGCTTCCCTCCTCTACGGTCTCGTCCGTTGACTCAAGACTTGCCCTGGACGCCGCGCAGGGTCTAACAATCCTATTCGCATCAGGAGACGAAGGAGTAACGCCTGACGGAGCCAATTTCGGAACCGAGTTCCCTGCATCCGATCCGAACGTTCTCGCTGTGGGAGCAACAGACCTACTCCTATCCGGTTGCTCAACCACAACTTGCTCGGGTTACGGTAGTGAGAGTGGGGCAACGATTAGCGGGGGAGGATATAGCGGGTACTTCCCGGAACCAAGCTGGCAAACCTCGAATATTGGGGTTAAATCCGGTCGAGCGGTACCGGACGTCTCAATGATAGGAGGCGTCGACCCCGTCGGTGGAGTTGGATTTTGGGTTTATTCAACCGCCTCAAACAGGTGTACCCCCGACGATACGAATTATGGGGCAGGATGGTTCGGCTGCGCCGGAACAAGCCTCTCCACCCCCCTGTGGGCAGGTTTTCTTGCAGTAGCCTCGCAGGTTAAAGGTGGAAACTTCGGCAACATAGACCCCCTCTTATATCAAATAGCAAACAGCGGTTCGTATTCTTCTAACTTCCATGATGTTACTTCAGGCTCGAATGGGTACCCTGCAACTACGGGATGGGACCCGGTCACGGGTTGGGGAAGCCCAATAGCGAACAGCCTTGCAACCGCTCTCGCGCAGAAGCAGCAGGTCACTATACAGGTTACAACGGACAAATCCACCTACACTCAGGGCGATACAATTCACTATACTGGGTCGGGGTTCACTGCACTCGGATCGATTCAGGCGTGTTTGTCAACTGATAATGATGGATCCCTACTATGCGTCAGCCCCGAACCGAACGCAGGCCAAAATGGAAACGTGGCTGGAACAATGGTTGTGGGAACGAATATCCCGGCCGGTCCACAGAAATTCTACGTGGAAGACATATCAACAGGCAGGTTTTCCAGCCCCGTCCAACTGACTATTCTCACGCTATCAGCTATTACATTCTACACGAACCCTCAAACATTTACAGGCACCTCGCCTGGATCGATCACCGCATGCGGAACCACCTTCATGAATGGTCAGTCCCCTGCAACCTGCGGCGCCAGTTTCTCCGCTACAGCTAATCTTCCTTCACCATCGACTGGTTGGCAATTCTCGAACTGGGTTTGGACCGGAGGCATCTCCTGCACATCTAGTAGCGCAAACCCGACTAGCTGTACAAACTCCGGTGAAGGCTCACTGCAGGCGGTCTTCCTCGCGCA
>Ga0181521_10000953_pt1 | contig 35726 bp, 30 predicted proteins | sample PEATcosm2014_Bin_32_FD_119764 | JGI IMG/M metagenome (GOLD analysis project Ga0181521, IMG submission 119764) | Peatland microbial communities from MTU Mesocosm Facility, Houghton, MI, USA - PEATcosm2014_Bin02_60_metaG | ecosystem: Environmental > Terrestrial > Soil > Wetlands > Peat | place...
ATCGGGTGCGGCGGCAGAGCCCGTCCCGGATTGGCGGAGGCAGACCGGCATTTGACAGCGACCCGCGGCGATAAAGCGTATGCCACGCGCAGCTCGCCCGGGTTGTCTGACGCGCTGCGTGGCATCCTGTTGATGTGCGCCGGCGTCTCGACGTTCCCCTTCATGAACGCCGCGGTGAAGCTGCTGACCGCGCACTATCCTTCCGCGCAGATCACCTGGGCGCGCTTCACCGGGCACCTGATCGTCATGCTGATCGTGTTCCTGCCGCGCTACCGGTGGACGCTGCTGCGGACGCGACGGCCGGCGGTGCAAATCGGCCGTTCGATCCTGATGCTGCTGAGCAATCTGCTGTTCGTCATGGCGATCGGGAGGGTGCCGCTCGCGACTGCCTCGGCGATCGGCTTCACCGCGCCGCTGATCGTCACCGCGCTGTCGGTGCCGCTGCTGCGCGAGAACGTCGGATGGCGGCGATGGAGCGCGGTGATGGTGGGCTTTGCCGGCGCGGTCACGGTGATCCGGCCGGGCAGCGGCTTCTCCGACCCGGCGACCTTGCTGCTGCTGTTATCGGCGCTGGCCTACGCGCTGTACCAGATCGCGACGCGCTGGGTCGGTCGTTACGACAACGCCGCGACGGGCATCATCTTCGCTGCCCTGTTTGGCTCGCTGGCGATGAGCCTGGCGATGCCGTTCGTCTTTGTGATGCCGCGCACGGTGTGGGACGGGTTGCTGTTCGGCTGCCTGGGGTTGCTCGGCGGCTTCGGGCATTACCTGGTGATTCGCGCCTTCCAGCTTGGCGCCGCGGCGCTCATCGCGCCGTTGGGGTATGTCGAGCTGGTTGGGACCACGGTGCTGGGGTATCTGATCTTCGACAATTTCCCGGATCTGTGGACCTGGATCGGTGCCGGGATGATCATTGCGTCGGGTATCTATATCGCGCTGCGTGAGAGGCGTCGGTAGGTGGCGAGGACTTGAAGCGTTCCGACCACCCTTACCCGACGCACGCTTGGGAGTGGTCAGGGATAAACGAATCGTGTTGTAGCGCACGATCACCCGTACCGTCATGGCCCGCGGAGGCGGGCTGTCCATGACTTTCCCTGCTGCAAGCAACAAAGTCGTGGCTGCCGACCTGAGTCGGCATGACGATGGTGGCGCCGATGGTGGCGGCGTCCTTGAGTCGATCGTTTCGCCGCTTGGTATTATTCCGCAACGGACCCTGCGTGTCACCGACGAACCGCGACGCGCCGGCGAACACCCGGGTGAGTCGAGCTGCTAAAAGCGGCCGGCCGCGCAATCTTCATACTCGCCGTCACGGCCCAGCCGTGGACCTTCCACGTTCGGTCAGAGCGACGGTGGATCGGCTATTGCGTGCGAACCACTGTCGTGGTGGAGCCAGGCGCCATATAGCCCGGCGCCGGCGTCACATAGGTGGTGCTGGTACTGGTGCTGGACGGTGCCATATAGCCCGGTGCCGGGGCCGCATACGTCGTCGTGCTGGAGCCGATCGGCGCATAGGGTGCCCCCGGCGCCGGAGCCGCATACGTGGTCGTGGTTGTCGTTGCCGGGTTGTAGGTGGTGGTGGTCATCTGTGGCGGTTCCTGCGTGGCGCATCCGCCCAGGCCCAAAAAAACCACCGGAAGCAAGAGGGAATAGCGCATGGGAAATTTCCTTCTGGTTTGATGTTGCAGTTGAGATGGCTTCTCCCGGGCAACACCGGTAGGCTCGGAATCTACGCAGACGCGTCCCGGAGGCCACCGCGCAGGCTTGCGTCCGACATTCTGCTGCAAGGACCTGCTGCCCGGCGGTCGCAAGGTATCCTGCGATAAGAGCGACCGCCTTTGACCCTCCACCTTCCGCCGCGCAAACTCCCTCCATGCTCTCCGCCTATCTCGACCCGCGCACCGGCCAGACCTTCCCGCTCGACCAGCCCCGCTGGTCCGGCCCCGACCACGCGCCCCTGTTGCTGACCGCACTCCCCGGCATCACCCGCGCGCAGATCGATTTTTCCCACCGCAGCCTGTGGCGCTACCGCGCCGCCTTCCCGCTGCAACCCGACGACCCGATCACCCTCGGCGAAGGGACAACGCCGCTGCTCCGCCGCACCATCCACGACGCGCCGGTGCACCTGAAATGCGAGTGGCTGATGCCTACCGGTAGCTTCAAGGACCGTGGTGCCAGCGTCATGCTGTCGCTGCTCCGCGCGCAGGGGATCACCGCGGTGCTGGAAGACAGCTCCGGCAACGGCGGCGCCGCCATCGCCGCCTACGCCGCGGCCGGCGGCATGGCGGCCACCATCATGGCCCCCGCCTCCACCAGCCCGGCCAAGCTGGTGCAGATGCGCGCGCACGGCGCCACGCTGGAGCTGGTTCCCGGCACGCGGCAGGACACCTCCGACGCCGCGGTCCGCCGCGCCGAAACCATCTTCTACGCCAGCCACAACTGGCACCCGTTCTTCCTGCACGGCACCAAGACGCTGGCCTACGAACTGTGGGAGGATTTCGGCTTCCGGGCGCCGGACAATGTCATCACCCCGTGCGGCGCCGGCTCCAACGTGCTCGGCTGTGAGATCGGCTTTGCTGAACTGCAACGCGCCGGCGAGATCGCCGCCATCCCCCGCATTTTCGCCGTCCAGCCGGCCAATTGCGCGCCGATCGCCGCCGCCTTCCTGGCTGGCGCCGACACGCCGGTGCCGACCGACATCAAGCCCACGATCGCCGAGGGCACCGCCATCGCTCAGCCGATCCGGCTGCGCGAGGTGCTCGGTGTGCTGCGCGAAACCAATGGCGGCGCGGTCATGCTGTCGGAACAGGAGATCGTCGGTGCCATGTTCGACCTGGCGCGACTCGGCCTGTATGTCGAGCCGACCGCGGCGCAGGCCGTTGCTGCCTTCGCCAAACTGCTGCAAGCCGGCACCATCACGCCCGAGCAGACCACGGTGCTGGTGCTGACCGGCAGCGGCCTGAAGGCCACGCCGCGCATCGCCGAGCTGCTGGAGGCCTGATATCGTCGGAGCAAAGCGGGGGAGGGCGGACATGGCCACACGCATCGGCATCGCCGGCGTCACCGGACGGATGGGACTGCTTCTGGTGGAGGAAACCCGTGCCGCCGGAGCCGAACTGGTCGGCGGCATTGGCCGTGCCGGCTCGTCCAAGCCGATGCCCCCGGGCGTGGAGCCCTACGCCGACATCGCCGCACTCGCCGCCGCGTCCGGCGTGGTGGTGGATTTTTCCACCGCTGCCGCCGCCCAGCCCCATGCCGCGGCGCTGGCGCAGGCCGGGAAGGCGTGGGTGCTCGGCACCTCCGGTCTGTCGGCGGCGGACGAGGCCGCCGTCGCCGCGGCGGCCCAACGCATCCCCGTGGTGTATGCCTCGAATTTTTCCCCCGGCGTGAACCTGGTGCTGGCGCTGGCCGAGCGGATGGGCGCCGCGCTGCCGGCCGAAACCTACGACGCAGAGATCATGGAGATGCACCACCGGCAGAAGGTGGACGCCCCGTCGGGCACCGCGATCGGCATCGGCCGGGCGGTGGCCAAGGGTCGCGGCGTCGTGCTGGACGACGTCATCCAGAGCGGCCGGCACGGCCATACCGGCGCCCGTCAGACCGGCGCTATCGGCTTCGCGGCGTTGCGCGGCGGCCAGGTGGTGGGCGAGCACACGCTGATCTTCGCCGCGGCAACGGAGCATATCGCGCTGACCCACCGGGCCTTCGACCGCCGCGCCTTCGCCTCCGGCGCGATACGCGCCGCGCTGTGGGTGGCGGGGCGGCCACCCGGGCTCTACGCGATGATGGACGTGCTCGGCATGGCATGAGCGACGCCGCCGCGCGGTTCGCCGCGCGCTACCCGGTCGTCCGGCACGTCATCATCGTGAGTGGAAACGCTCAACCGCACCGGTCATTGCAAGAAGCGCAGCGATTCGGCCATCCCCTGCCTGACGAACCGCCGACGATTCGTCGGGCGGGAGATTGACGCGTCGATTCACCCCTCGCAATGACAGTCGGCCCTGGCGATACCGGTCAGCGTGGACATGCGCTAATGCGAGTGGGGCAGCAGCGACGTCACCGCCGAAGGAGAGGATTCCGGCAGATTGTTCAATACCCAATTGGGATTGTGGTAGGCCGAGTATGGATCGACCAGCAGATGATCCAATGGGATGCCCAAATTGATCGCTTGTTGCATAAAGCCATTCATCTCCGCGAGATATTGCGCCTGCGTTTGGCCTGGCGCTGGTGCGTTGGCGACGATGTAGAGGCCGACTTTGACGCCGGCTGCCGCGAAGGCTCGCGTCGCAGCGGCAATAGATGTGAATGCCGGCGTCGGAGGCTTGCGAACATCTCCCGAAAGATGCATGTCCAGATTCACATAACTGATGGGCTTGTTGGTCTGTCTGGCGAATTCCCTGAAGAACGGCAGCGAATAAGCATTGATCCATTGATCGTCCGTCCAGAACACCGGCCCCTGCTCGATTGAGAATTGGACGTCGGGATAGACGCTCAGGATCTTCCGCACATATCCCAGCATAAAGCTGACGGTCCGTGGTATTGTGAAGTTGCAACGATTGATGCCGGCCGTCAGGGGCGTGTCGAACAGGATGACGTCGATCCGTCCCCCCCAATTCTTCCATATCTGGATGCCGTTCCAGTCGCTGAGCGGGTAGTTATAGGTCGGATAGGGAAAGTCTGTCCGGTCATTATAAAATAAGCCTTCGGTGCTTTGGGTGAGGCGGGTGCCTTTGACCGGATAGCCGTAGGTGCCACTGCTGACACAACCGGAATCAGGTCCGATTGTAAGCGAGTTGGCATAGAAACCGATCTTCACCTGCGGATGCGCCTTCGACCAATCCAGCAGCGCTTTTCCAGCGGGATTTACGTTGGGCATAACATCGACATTGCCGATGACGAGCATCCCGACATCCGATGGATCCCATGCGGCACCGGGCAGGAACATGGCGTTGTAGTCGCCCTGCAATGTAAAGCTCAATTGGTTGTTGATGCCGTTTGGCCCGGTTCCAGGTACCCTGACTTCCTTGCCGTCGATCATCTTGACCACATAGGGGTACCAGTCGCTGGGGCCGAACCAGGCCAGGCCGGGAAGTCTATGGCTAACCGTCCCTGGCGTTGCCGGTTGCGCCATCGTCGGATGGGGCAGGCCGGTCAGCAGGAACAGGAGCGCGAATAGCCAGAGAACGATAGACTGCATGATGAGCGATCCTGCGGTGCGATGAACCTTGATGAGCGTGCTGTCGATGGCCAGATTGCCGGACGTTCCGGCCGGCGCGAAGACGGTGGGGTCGGCCAACGCCGAAAACACGCCGCTGCCGATGCGGTGGTCGAAGCTGCTCGCCGTCGTCGCGCCGCTCGCCCGGACGAGGGTCACGCCATGCGTATGCGGATCGGGTACCGCTTCCGTGACGATGTTTTCGGCTACCTGCGGCATCGCCAAATCCTCCCCGGCGCTTGCTCTCCCGCTGAGTCCTGCGCGTCTCGCTACTGCGCGGCCGGCCGTGCGACCGCGGCTTGCTCCGCGCCCTGCATGCGCTGGCGAACGCCCGGCACCTCGATGTCGATGACCTGGCCGTTGCCGTCGGAATCGAGCATGACGCCGGGCGCCACACCGTCGGTCCAGGCAGCGACAACGCCGGGCGCCGCGAACCAGATCGGAATGGCATCCGCCTCGGGGTCATAGCTGGTTTGGATCATCGTCGCGCTCCCCTGTCGTAACGGGCCGTCACCAGCAGCATATCGTCGCCATCCGGCCGATGCCACAAGCGGTAATGAGTGGTCGCCGAAGGCCGGGATGGCCTGCGACCGGCTTTCAAGGTTGACGTGTTGCCGTCCCCGGCAGGGGCGCCGGTGCCAAAGGGACTCGCGCGGACGCGAACGTCGCGGCGATCTTCGCCTCGGTCTTGCCCATGGCGGTGAGCAGGCCGCGGTAGTTCGCGATCGCCGCGTCGCGGTGCGGGTGGGCGTGGCCGGTGTCGTGCCGAATTCGCTGTTCACCGCCGGGAGGAAGACCCGCGCGAACCATCTGCGCCGCCGTGACCGACCGTTACGCCGCCGAGCGTGCCACATCCCGGCGACGCTTACACAGCCGCGCCGCGCACTTGCGGCACGCCGCTCCGGCGACGGCCCGCCGGGCGGGGCCACTCAGCCCTGCAGCACTCCGGCCGCCATCGCCCTTGACACTAACATTAACTAACACTATAACTAACCGCCATGAACGACACGCCGCAGCAGCAACCCGACCCCGCCGAGCAACGCCGGTGGGCCATCTTCGACGAGGTCCGCAGAATCCTGCACGCCACGCTGCCCCCGCCGCTGGCTGACACGCCGGAGGCGTGGGCCTTGCGCGACAGCGCCGCCCTCGCCGCGGTCGTCTCCCTGGCCCCGGTCAACATGGCGGAGGCCGCCCTCGCCGCCCACCACGTCGTCGCCATGGACCACGCCAGCGACTGCCTGCGCCTGGCCGCGCAGCACGCGGCCGACCCCGAGGTGTCCGGGCGACTCCGTGACCAGGCGGCCAGCATGGGGCGCGTGGCGCGCGGCTACCAGTCGATGCTGCTGAAGGTGCAGGCGGTGCGCCGGAAGCGCCAAGCGAACCCCGTCACCCGCGAGAGCGACGCCCGGACCGAGCAATACGTCCTCCGCCAGATGACCGAGGCGCTGGAGAGCATTATGGCCGCGGAAAAGCCGCCGGCGGTCGCGGAGAGCATGATGGCCGCGGAAAAGCCTCCGGCGGCCGCGCCAGAGCCCGATCGTCCTGGCCCCGCGCGCCAGCGCGATCGGCCGATGAATCTGCGTCTTTGGCAAGCCCATCTCCACGCCGGGCCGCCAAAACCGATTGATAAAACAATTCACTAACATTATACGCCCGCCATGGACCAATCCCCGCACGTCCGGCAGCCCGACCCCGCCTACCAACTCCAGCAGGACATCTACGACGAGGCCGTCGAAGTCCTGCGCGACATGCTGCCGCGCACCGGCACGCCGGAGGTCTGGTGCCGCCGCGTGCGCGTCGCCATCGCCCGATGACCAACGCGCTGGAGCGCCTGCCCCCGCGCGGTGCTGCCGGCGCCGGCCGCGGCCGCGACGCCCGATGCACCGGCGGCCGAACCGCCCTCCCCGCTATCTGAGGCGATTCGGCCGCGGGACTACGCGGAGTGGTCCGGCGAAGAGAAGCGGGTGGATCCCTGTGGGCGGCAGCCTGGGATCGGCGTCAAACCTCGCTTTTGTGCACCCTTCCGCGCGATACCGGTGGGTCGGGGAACGCTGGGCAATCGGCTCGCCCGCCTCTCACCCGGCGCGGCGCCGTCTCGCGTGGGGCAACACGAGACGCTGATGAGACGGCGCTGGCTTCGGGCCGCGCGGCGCCTCTGCCTCACCCGATCGCCCTGCGATTGTTGCCGTTGTACTTGATTCCCCCCCAGCTTTCCGCCACACACCGCCGGCCCGGCATCTCGGCGCGGGCGGTGGTCGTTTGCGGCCGCACCCTCCCTACGCGAGAGAGCATACATGCGCGATACCGGCGAGTTCTTGTTCACATCCGAATCGGTGTCGGAGGGCCACCCGGACAAGGTCGCCGACCGGCTCAGCGACACGGTGCTCGACGCCTACCTCGCCGCCGACCCGTACTCGCGCGTGGCCTGCGAAACGCTGGTGACGACAAACCGCGTCGTGTTTGCCGGCGAAACGCGCGGCCCTTCGACGGTGACGCCGGACCTGCTGGCGCATCTCGCGCGCATGGCGATCCACGACATCGGCTACGACCAGCCCGGCTTCAGTTGGGAACACGCGCAAATCTCCTGCCACCTCCACTCGCAGTCCGCCGACATTGCCCAGGGCGTCGATGCCGGCGGCAACAAGGATGAGGGCGCCGGCGACCAGGGCATGATGTTCGGCTATGCCTGCCGCGAGACCGACGCGCTGATGCCGGCGCCGATCCACTACGCCCACGCCATCCTGCACCGCATCCGCGAGCTGCGGCATATCCGTGACCAGTCGGTGGCCGGCCTGCTGCCCGACGCCAAGAGCCAGGTGACGCTGCGCTACATTGACGGCAAGCCGGTGGGTGCCACCAGCGTGGTCGTGTCCACCCAGCACGTCGAGGATCTGGAGCAGGCCGAGATCAAGCGCATGCTGTGGCCGATCGTGGAGAGCACGCTGCCGGGCGGCTGGATGTGCCCGGAGGCGGAGTTTCACGTCAACCCGACCGGCAAGTTCGTCACCGGCGGTCCGGACGGCGATTGCGGCCTGACCGGGCGCAAGATCATCGTTGACACCTATGGCGGCGCGGCACCGCATGGCGGCGGTGCGTTCAGCGGCAAGGATCCGACCAAGGTGGATCGCTCCGCCGCCTACGCCTGCCGCTACCTCGCCAAGAACGTCGTCGCCGCGGGGCTGTCGGACCGCTGCACGATCCAGGTCAGCTACGCCATCGGCATTTCCCGCCCGCTCTCGGTCTATGTCGATTTGCAGGGCACCGGGAAGGACGTCGACGCGACGCGCCTGGAGAAGGTGCTGAGCGAGGTGATGAACCTGACGCCGCGCGGCATCCGCGAGCATCTGCACCTGAACCGGCCGATCTATGTGCCCACGTCGGCCTACGGCCATTTCGGCCGCACGCCGGACGAGGAAAAGGGCACCTTCACGTGGGAAAAGACCGACCTGGTGCCGGCGCTGAAGTCAGCCTTTCGGCGCTGAAGCCGCCGCCGGAGCGACTCTATGGCCGCGCCCGCGGCCACAAGCTGCGGCCGCGCCAACAGCGTTTGCTCGAGGTGACGCTGCCCCGGCTGGCGTTCCCCGCGGCGCAGGCCGGCGATCCGTTCGCGGCTTTCCCCCGCCGACCGCGCGCGGTTTGGCTGGAGGTGGGCTTCGGGGGCGGCGAGCATGCGCTGGCGCAGATCGCCGCGCATGCCGACATCGGCCTGATCGCCTGCGAGCCATTCGAGAACGGCGTCTGCTCGCTGCTGTCGCGCTTGGTCCCGGACGGTGAGGAGGCACACGGGTCCCTGCCGCCCAACCTGCTGGTGTGGCCCGATGACGCCCGTGTCCTGCTGAAGCTGCTGCCGGATGCCTGCCTGGACCGGCTGTTTCTGCTGTTCCCCGACCCATGGCCAAAGGCGCGCCACGCCAAGCGTCGCTTCGTGCATCCCGTGTTGTTGCCGCTGCTGGGACGCGTGCTGCGGCCGGGTGCGGAATGGCGCGTGGCAACCGATGACCCGACCTACCAGGCCTGGGTGACCGAGGTCATGGCGGCGCAGGACCTGTTCGATGCGCCGCCGCCGGTGGCCGAACGCCCCCCCGGCTGGCCGCCAACCCGCTACGAGGCGAAGGCGCTGCGCGAGGGGCGTGTGCCGAACTATTGGTCCGTACACCGCTCTCGCGTTGTTTGAGGGAGAGGTGGTGGTGATGGGTGAGCGCCGGGTCGCCGGTGAGTATCGAATTGGCGACTGTCGAGACGTCTGACATGGAGATCGTTTTCCATCGATTGCGTAATCAGCACATCAGGGTACGCGGTTGGGTCAATATTTGCCGCGCGAGTTGCAGGAAAACATTCCACCCGGATTCAAACTGACCCACTGCCGATCACCCTTACCCACACCGCTGACGCGCCTCGACCCCTCCGGTCCGCGGTGCGGAAGCCATTATTCCCTCGCCGATCCCACCTCGTAGCCTTCCCGCCGCGCCAACGCGTAGAGCCGGCTGAGCTTGCGCTCCGCGGACAAGGTCGCGTCCGCCAGCACCGGATGCGCCCACGCGGTCGCCTCGCTGGTCTCGAAATCCGGGCGCACCAGCAACGCCAGCACCGTGTAGCGCAGCACCTGCTGCTCGGTGCGCATCCCCGCACCCGCCGCGCGGCCAATCGCGTCACGCACCAGCGCGGATAGCGCGGTGCGGTTCATCGCCATGGTTTCCAGCGGAAACCTGTCGCCCAATGCGACGACAATCCGACGCGTCAGCGCGGGGCCGGAGAGTGCGATCATCTGTTCGGCGCGCAGGCGCAGCATCGAACCCGTTCCTCTCGCTGGTCCAGGCGGTCGCCGGTTCAGACGGGGCTGGCGAAGCGGGCGAAAGACCTAGCCAAAACTTCGTAGATCGGCCGTTTGAAGTCCACCGCCAAAGCCGGCAACTCGGCCAGGGCGGCCCAGCGCCACGCATCGAATTCGGGGTGCGGATCGAGATCGAGCCTGATGTCGCGGTCCTCGCCGGTGAAGCGAAGGGCGAACCAGCGCTGGCGCTGGCCGCGATAGCGCCCCTTCAGCGCGACTCCGACCAGATGTGGCGGCAGGTCGTAGGTGAGCCAATCCGGATGTTCGCCGATGATCTGTGCCCGGGCGGTGCCGATCTCCTCGGCGAGTTCCCGCAGCACCGCCGTGCGCGGGTCCTCGTCCTTGTCGATGCCACCCTGCGGCAACTGCCAGCCGCCCGGAGCGCCTTCCGCATTCGGCAGATCGGCGCGGCGCGCGACAAAGATCCGCCCGTCACGGTTGAACAGCACGGCGCCGACATTGGGGCGGTAGGGCAGCAGGCTCATTGCGCCGAGGCTGCCACGTCCGACGGTGGCCGCGCCAGTGCGCTGACCGGCGTCAGCGCCAAACCACGCTCGAGCAGACCGTTCGCCCAGGCCGCGATGTGCTGCACCGTCACGGGGCTGGGCGCCTCGGCCAGGCCGAGCGCATCGCCCCGGTCATGGGCGATCTGCTCCAGTTGGGCGAGCTTTACGTCGATGTCGTCGATCGGTTCGTCCACCTCCAGATCGACCTCACGGCTCCAGACATGGTGCTGGACCGCGACGCCGCCCGATCCCGCCGGTCGCGCGTCGACATAGAGCAATCCGCGGCGAGCCAACTCCGCCAGGATCGGGTCCATCTGGTCCGCCATCCCGGCAAGCCGTTCGCCACGCAGGCCACCGAGCGCATTGGTGACGCCGACATAGCCGCCGAGATGCGCCAGCAGCCAGCGCAGGCGGTCGAGATTTTCCGCCGGCGACAGGCCGGTCATCAGTGCCCGCGGGCCCGGATCGTTCGCCGGAAAACCCTGCGGCTCCATCGGGATGGCCAACAAGTACTCATGCTCCCCCAGACGCGCGGCGGCCAGCAGCTTCGGCAGCCGTGTGGCGTACGGGGAGACGGCGAGGGTGACGCCACCCGGCAGGTCGTGGATCGCCTTGCTGCTGTCATCCTGGTTCAGGCCGATGCCCGCCAGCAGGATGCCGACGCGCGGCCGCCGGCTGCTGCGGTCGAACCCGGCGGCATAGACCTGCATCGGCCGCCGGCCGTCCTCGGCAATGCGCGGCAGCATGTCGGCGGGAGCGCCGGGCGTCGGCTCCAGCAGCGCGGGATCGGGGTCGGCGATCGGCCCAGGTGTGTCGCGGCCCGGACGGTCGGCGACTGTTGCCTCGCGGTGCTCGGTCACCAGCGGCCGGGGTGCCGCCGCTGGGGCCGGGGCAGCGGCGGCGACCGGCGGCGGTGCCGTCGCCGCCTGGCCATGCAGCGGCGGAGGTGGCGGACCGAGCACCTGCAACACCGCTGCGCCGCCGCCGACCAGCAGCAACACCGCCAGCCAGAACGCGCCAAGGCCACGCCAGCCGCCGAGCATCTGCCCTATCATTGTCCCACCCGTTATGGTCGGGCTTGACCCGGCCATCCACGCACCGCCAGCCGTGCGTGGATGGCCGGGTCAAGCCCGGTCATGACGGGAGGACGCAGGATCACGCCCTCAGTTCGACGTGACGGCCTTCTGCGCCGCCATGGCCTTGGCGAGCACCATCGCCTCCTGCAACTGGAAGTCGGTCGTGTCCGGCTTGGCCGGGTCGAACTTGGGGAAGTCCTCCGGCGGCTTGGCGGGGATTTCCTTCGCGATCGGCGGCAGGTCGGTGCGTGGCGCTGCCTCGGTCTGGCCGGTGCCGCCCTCGTTCTTGATCGTGCCGTTCAGGTCCGCCTCGCGCTCCGGACCGAAATGCGGTTGCTCCTCGCGCGTCTCCGCCACGGTCACGTCGGGCGCGATGCCCAGCCCCTGGATCGAGCGACCGGACGGCGTGTAGTAGCGTGCGGTGGTCAGCCGCATTGCCCCGTTGCCCGGCAGCGGGATCACCGTCTGCACCGACCCTTTGCCGAAGCTCCGGGTGCCCAGCAGCACGGCGCGGTGGTGGTCCTGCAGCGCGCCGGAGACGATTTCCGACGACGACGCCGAGCCGTTGTTGATCAGCACGATCAGCGGGGTGTTGGGGATCAGGTCGTCGCCCTTGGCGTCCCAGCGCTGACTGTCCTCCGGATGACGGGCACGGGTGGAGACGATCTCGCCCTGGTCGACGAAGTCGGACGACACCGCCACCGCCTGGTCGAGCAAGCCGCCCGGGTTGTTACGCAGGTCGAGGATCAGCGCGGTGAGTTTGCCCCCCGCCTGCTGCTTTAGCGTCTTCACCGCCGCCTTCAGCCCGGAATCCGCCTGTTCGGTGAACTGGGTCAGCCGGACATAGCCGATATTGTCCGCCTCCATCCGCGACTTGATCACCTGGATGTGGATGATCTCGCGCAGCAACGCTTGCTCGATCGGCTTGTCGGTGCCCTCGCGCTTGATGGTCAGGGTGATCTTGGAGTTGGGCGGGCCCCGCATCCGATCCACCGCATCGTTCAGGCTGATGCCCTGGACGGTCTTGCCGTCGATCGCGGTGATGATGTCGCCGGCCTTGATGCCCGCCTTGGCGGCCGGCGTGTCGTCGATCGGCGAGATCACCTTGATGAAGCCGCTTTCCTGGGTGACTTCGATGCCCAGCCCGCCGAATTCGCCCTTGGTCTGCACCTGCATGTCGCGGAACGCCTTGGCGTTCATGTACGAGCTGTGCGGATCGAGCCCGGTGAGCATACCGTTGATGGAGTTCTCCACCAGGTCCTTGTCGGTGACCGGATCGACGTATTCCGCGCGCACCCTCTCGAACACGTCGCCGAACAGGGTCAGCAGGCGGTAGGTGTCGCTGCGCGACTCTTCCTGCGCCGAGGCGGCCGGGATGCCGAAGTGCAGGCCAAACAGCATGCCGGCCGCCGGCAGGGCGGCGGCACCGGCCACGAAGGCGGTCCCGACCAGCAAAACTGTCCGCAGACGACGGGGAAACCGGAGACGCACGTCCATTCGTTGTTCCTTCGCCACCCGATGGTCGGGCGGATCGCTTGTCCAGGGTTGGGAAGCTCACCTTTTCGCGCGTTGGGGACGCAAAAGTCCAGTGGACAATTGTCAATGTCGAACCTGCAACCTGTCTCCCGGCAGCGGGAGAGGTCGAGACGCGCCAGCGGCGACGGTGAGGGCGATCGGGTCGGCACGCAGGGTCAGCTGCGGCGCCAGGGCACTTCCACCCAGACCGGCAATCACGATGGCCCGCCCGCGCGGTTGCCGGCCGGCAGTGCCTCAGGGGCGTCTCGTTTCGCCCCACGTGAGTGCTATTTTTGATCTTGTTCCGCATCAGGCGAGACGGTGCTGGGACAGCCATCGGTTATTGGCCAGGGTCTCGATAGATCCGGCCACGGCGCGGCAGGTTACGTCGGCTTTGTCGGGGAGCCAGCCGGGCGAACGCGGCGATAGCAGCGCGGGATAGGACGGAGTCTGGACGGCCACCGGCATCGGCCAAAGTCTCGACATCCCCAGGCGGCAAGGCCCGCTTCTGCGGCTTTGGCAGGAGCCAGCCAGGCGACCCTGGCGATGGCAGCGCGGTTGACGGCCGGCGGCATCTCACCAGCTTCTCGTCGTCCCATGTCGGTCATCCGACGCCATGCGTCGATACGATAGTGCATGGTGAGGCTCCGGCGAGGCTGCACCCGACCCGGCTGTCGTCGGGATCGCCGGGGGAACGTGATATCGCCGTCGGCTTCATTGCCGCCGTGGCGCAGGACCGTGCGCCCACTCAACAATCCGCTCGACTCGCCGGTCGCAAAGACGACATCGGCTTCGAGCGGGTGGTTTACGCCCCGCCGTGCGAGCATCAGCGTGAATACGTCCGGCTGATACCATGCCTCGGCCTCCCAAGCGACGGTCTACGGCACCTCGCATATCGTGTCGAAAAGGGCAACGGAGTGCGTCTTCGAGAAAGGCTGCGACACCTTCATCCGCGGCGCCGGGCAGCAGGGGAACGCCGATCTCTCCCCCGAGGCCGCGGCATACCTTGGCAAAAAAGGGCTGCGATGTGGTGGTCGCTCCGACGCCCGAAGCGATTCATGCCTTCAACAAGGCCCACGGCAAAAAGGGCGGTCTTTTCCATGTGACCTGCTAAAGCCGTATCTCAGTCTCGTCGTCCACGCAGCATCGAACCTTACATGACGGTCTCCAGCCGCGTGAACCGCACCGGAATGAACTCGCGCACGCGGACCCTCCCATCAGCCTCCTTGTGGACCACCGCGAGAACCTGCGCTTCGTCAGCGCCCAGCGGCAGGACCATGCGCCCGCCTTGCTTGAGCTGTCGAAGCAGCGCCGGCGGCGGCTCGTCGGCCGCCGCGGTCACCATGATTTTGTCGTAGGGGGCATGCTCCGCCCAACCGCGCGACCCATCGCCGACACGAATTGCGACTGTATCATAACCAAGCTGGCGCAAGCGCGATTCCGCCTCGCCGGCAAACTCCTCGACAACTTCAACGCTGTACACCCGGGCGACAAGTTCTGCCAGCAAAGCTGCGTGGTAACCCAGCCCGGTCCCAATCTCCAGCACCGTATCGTGCGGATCGGGCGCCAGCAGATCCGTCATCAGCGCGGTGATGAAGGGCTGTGAGATCGTCTTGTTGAAGCCGATCGGCAGCGGCGCGTCCTCGTAGGCGACATGCGCCAGCGGTGCAGGTACGAACCGATGCCGCGGCACTCTTAGCATTGCCGCCAATACCCGTTCGTCGAGCGTGGCCTTGCCAAGCTCGTCGTCCATCAGGTCACTGTGAATTCCGATTGTCTCGACCATGTGCCGGCGCAGGATGTCAAAGTGCTTTTCACTCATCGGTTTCATGCAAGGCCGCCTTTCTCCCAATGACCCTTGCCGCCAGGCAGTTTTGGATCAGCCGCGCAAGGCAGTCGGAGCGTAGCAGGGTGCGACCTGCACATCCATCACGGCGAAGATACCGCTTTCCACCGCTTCGATCGGCCTGCGCAAGCTACGACTCCAGGCCAAGCCGCGATAACCGATATTCCGAGCGTGTCGCTCGGAAGTTCCGCAATAATGAGACCGGCGTATTCACCAAAGATCATGTCGTCGTCGATAGGCTTGCCACCCGCTTTCGCGAACAACCGCCTCGGCGCGATCCTCCGGTTTGGCAAGCATACCCCTCATCGCATCCAGCGTGTCACGGCCTCGCGCAATGAATATCGGCATCTGTCCCCAATTGATCATTTGCGGGCCAACGCCGGGATCGGACACCGCAGATGCTGCACGCGAACCTGTGTGCTGGAATCTCCGCTCCCCATCCATTGCGGCATTCAAAGTGACCCACTACCGTGGATGGCCGGCGCAGCGCTGGCGAAGGCGGCGGGACGGTCGGCATTCCCCTCCTGCACGCGGCATGACGGGGTGGCGCATCGCCGGCGGTTGGACCGCAATGCGGCCCAAAGGGCGTTTCTCCTGCCCGGCGGGAGAGGCACACGGGTCCGGTTCACGTTCTGCCCTGCCGCGCGCTATGGTCGCGCCGACCAGGGCAGGGGGAAACGGCGTGGAATTCGGCGCGGCAATGTTCTTCACCGACTATGCGATCAGCGCGATGGACCTCGCGGTAGCGCTGGAGCAACGCGGCTTCGAATCGCTCTGGGCGCCAGAGCATTCGCATATTCCGTTGTCCCGGCGCTCGCCGTTTCCCGCCGGCGGCGACCTGCCGCGCAAATACGCCGAGGCGATGGACCCGTTCGTCTCGCTGACCGCCGCCGCGGTGGTGACGCAGCGGCTCCGGCTCGGCACCGGCGTCTGCCTGGTGACGCAGCGCGACCCGATCCAGACCGCGAAGCTGGTGGCCTCGGTCGACCAGGTCTCCGGCGGGCGCTTCCTATTCGGCATCGGCGCCGGTTGGAACGCCGAAGAAATGGCCGACCACGGCACCACCGACTTCAAGTCACGCTTCAAGCTGATGCGCGAGCGGATCGAGGCGATGCAGGCGATCTGGACGCGGACCGAAGCCGAGTATCACGGCGAGCTGGTGGATTTTCCACCGATGCACGCCTGGCCGAAGCCACGGCACCAACCCCACCCGCCGGTGATCGTCGGCGGCGCGTTTCCATACGGTGCGCGCCGCGCGATCGCCTATGGCAATGGCTGGATACCGCATCGCGCGCGCCCGCAATACGGCGACGTCAGCGAGTTCATGCCGCAGTTCCGCGCGATGGCGCAGACGGCGGGACGCGATCCGGCTGACATCCCGGTCACCCTGTGGGGTCCGAAGCTGGAGCTCGACACGCTGCGGCGGTATCGCGATCTGGGCATCGCCCGCGTCGTCGTGAGTCTGGAGTCCGCGCAAGCCGACGCGCTGCTGCCACTGCTCGATCAGTGGGCCGAGGTGATGCGGAGCGTGTGATTGCATGCGTCCTCCCTCCCCTTGCGGGAGGGCGTTGCAGGGTGGGACAACCGGCCGGCCGCTTGGCTACCCCCCAACCCCGTCCCACAAGGGAGGCGAGGCATGCCATCACGCCGCTTCGGCAACCTGCTCCGCGGTGGGGCCGTCGCCGCGAATGGTGGAGCGGCGGAGGTCGCACACTTCCCCCCCGGTCATTGTAGCGGCGCGCGCGGTGCATCGTGGTGCGGTTGTCCCAGATCACCAGGTCCCGTTGCCGCCACGCATGCACATGCATGAAGCGCGGCTGTGTCGCGTGTTCGGTCAGGTCGCGGATGAAGGCGCGCGCCTCCGGCACCGGCCAGCCGACAATCGTGCCGATATGCGCCGAGAGATACAGCGACTTGCGACCGGTAACGGGATGCGTGCGCACCAGGCTCTGCCGCACCGGGCGCAGCTTGGCGCTGTGCTCGGCGCCGTAGCCGCGGACGTGACACCGACCAATTCGCGCGAATAGGCGTTGGAGTGTTCGGTGACCAGCGGCTCGATCTCCGCCTCGGCGGCGTCGTCCAGTGCGTCGTAGGCGGCGCGCATGTCGGCGAATTCGGTGTTGCCGCCGCGCCCGGGGATCACGCGCGCGGAGTTGCCGGGACGGCCACACACCAAACCGGGCCTCGTTGCGCCGAACGACCGCCGGCAACGCGAACCCGGGGGACCACTACATCAGCCGCTGCAACGGCACGCTCGCGTCCGCCAGCTTCGCCGCGTCCACCCGCTTGTGCGACTTGATCAGCGCCTGGCCGGCACGGATCTCGCGCGGATTGTTGGCGGCGGTCACGCCGATCACGCTGCCATCCTCGGCCAGATGCACGGCGACGAACGACCCCGGGCCGCCGCCCTGCCGCACCACCGTGCGCGCCGCATCCGCCGGCAGACCGGCCACTTGCAGGTTCACCCCATGCTGGTCGGTCCAGAACCACGGCACGTCGTCGTACGCCGAGGTATCGCCGCACATCGCCTTGCCCACCGCGATGCCGTGGTTCTGTGCATGCCGCCACGATTCCAACCGCAACCGGCGGCCGAACACCGGGTGGAAGAACGCCGTCACGTCGCCCGCCGCGTAAACATCCGCCGCGCTGGTGCGGCCCAATTCATCGACCACGATGCCGCCTTCCAGCGTCAGCCCGGCCGCCTCGGCCAGCGCCAGGTTGCGCTGCATGCCAACCCCGGCCACGACGACATCCGCCGTGAAGCGGCGCCCATCGCGGCAGGCTACCGCAACGCCGCCATCCGCCGCCCGGTCCAGCCGATCGACGATCACCCCGAATTCGAGGGCCACGCCGGCATCGCGGTGCAATCCCTCGATGAACGCCGCCCCCTCCGGCGACACCGCGCGTCCCATCGCGCGTGGCAGCGCCTCCAGCACCGTCACCGCACACCCGCGCGCTCGCGCCGACGAGGCGATCTCCAGCCCGATCACCCCGGCGCCGATGCACAGCACCCGGGGCGCGCCGGCCAGCCGGCCACGGATCGCCCGCGCATCTTCCAGGTTGCGGAGATACAGCGCCAGGTCCCCGCCGTGGATCGGCAGCCGCCGCGCCTGCCCGCCAACCGCCAGCAGCAGCCTGTCGTAATCCAACACCCGCCCGTCCGCGAGCACCACCTGGTGCGCGTCCGGCTGCACCGCCACAACAGCGCTGCCCAGCAGCAGCTCGATCCCCAGTTCGGCATAGCGTTGCTCGGGGTGGAAATAGAGGATCGGCGGTTCGGGATCGTCGGTCAGCACGGCTTTGGATAGCGGTGGCCGTTCGTAGGGCCGCCACGTCTCTTCGCCGATCAGCAGGATGCGCCCGGCGAAGCCGGCCTGACGCATGGCCACGGCCGCCCAGGCGCCGGCCTGCCCGGCGCCGACCACGATATGGGTCGAGGCCACCCGCCCCCGCTACCGACTGCTCGTCGGATTGCCGCCCGCCGGCTGTCCCGCATTGACCGGCGTGGTCCCCGGCGGGGGCGTCGGCGGCAGCCAGGCGTCGGTCCAGCCCGTCTCGGTGCGGCCGGTGACCTTGACCTCGGTGCGGCCCGGCCCGGCCCGGTGCACGATCTGGATCGCCGTCGGCTGGGAGATCGGCCGGCAATCAGCCGGCCCCGCTTGCTCACCGCGCATGATCGCGGCGCGGCGCGCCAGGTCGTCCTCGCTACGACAAAGCACCGCGCCAGGATCGAGTCTTGGCCAGGCGCTGGGTGGCGCGGGGACGTCCGGTTGCGCCGCCGGCGGAGCCTTCTTCCCCAGCATCCCGCCATAGCTGAGGTTGCTGTCGCTCGGTGGACGCAATTGGGCCGAGGCCGGCACGGCCGCGACGACCAGTGGTGCAGCAAACAGCCAGAGCCTGGCAACCGACAGTATCCGCATTCCCTCCCCCCGCATCCGGAGTGCGCCACGCTTCTATGAAGCGGCCCGGGATGCCGTGCAACCATGCAGGCAGGCTAATTGGATGAACGAAGCAATGGCAGACCGCTGCCCCCGGCCTTCGCCGGGGCAGGCTATGGACCTGCCAGTCGGCTTTGCCACCATGGACCCCAGCCCTCGGGGTCAGGCGCCCAAGGGCAGGCACCGGCAGGGCCTGTGCAAACCACCCAATTGCCTTGGCGGGCGCGCAGGTCGGGGTGCGGGTGCGGTTTGAGGAGCGCCATGCAGGGCGCTGGGGAGCCGGCCGCATCTCACGAACGTCTCGTTTCGCGGCGCAGGGGACGATGGCGCGGGACGTGAGACTGGACGGGGGCAGGCGCCGGACCGGCTGTGGGACCTGCCGATCGCAGATGTCTTCTCGCGGCAGCGCAAGAATTTCACCCCGGAGCCAGGGCGGAGGGCGACGAAGGGCCACAGGAGTCGTACCGTTAGCGCGTGCGGGAGACTGGCCTATGGCCGTCGTCGGGTTCGGGTCACCGCGCGCGGCGCCCCGCTACGTGACATTGCCGCCAAGGGCGACGCATCGGACTGCGACGGTCGGCAACCGGCTCAACTCGACTCATCCCAAGCACGCACCCCGCCCGGCCCGTCGCGCCAGTTCCGCCCGGCAGGCAGCGTCCTCAGCACGGCAGCCGCCCTCCAGCCACCACTCGCGCACCCCACGCAGCAAGGCACCGACTTGCGGCCCCGGCGGCAGGCCCAGCGCCAGCACGTCGCGGCCTTCCAGCGGGAACACCGGCTGCGGCATTGCCGCCAGCCGAGCGCGCAACGCCGTCCAGTCCGGTCCGCTCCCGCCGTCCAGCCAGGTTCGGTCCAGCAGCACCGCCGGATCGGTGTCGGCCAGCAGACGCCGCAGCGCGGCGTCATCCGCATCGGGCCCCGCCAGCGGCGCGGCGCGCAGCGCCACCAGCCGGTCACGGTCCACGTTGGACAGCCGCAGCCGCGCCGCGAACGCCTCCGGATCGCCCGTCAGCAGCGCCGCCAGCCGCAACACGGGATCGGCCGGTGCGCCAGCCGCCACGACGCGGATCAGCCGAGCCGGATCGGCGCCCTCCGGGATCACCGCCGCCAGCACCCCAAGCGCGGCCATCAGCGACACCGCCCCACGCGGGTCCGGCGCCGCCAGGATGCGGCTCAGCTCGCTCCACACCCGCTCGGCAGAGAGCTGCGCCAGTCCGGGCACGCCGGCGCGGATCGCCGCCAGCGCCGCCGCGTCGGGCGGGCCGGCGGCGTAGCGCGCGTGGAACCGGAAGAAGCGCAGGACGCGCAGGTAGTCCTCGGCGATGCGCGTCGCCGGATCGCCGACGAACCGCACGACGCCGGCGTGCAGGTCGGCGATGCCGCCGAAATAGTCGAACACCGCGCCGTCGCGGGTCATCGACAGCGCGTTCATGGTGAAGTCGCGCCGCGCCGCATCGGCACGCCAGTCGTCGGTGAAGTCCACCACGGCGTGGCGGCCATCCGTCTGCACGTCGCGGCGCAGCGTGGTGATCTCGAAGCCGCGGCCGCCGGATACCGCGGTGACGGTGCCATGCGCGATGCCGGTCGGCACGGCGCGGATGCCCGCCCCCGTCAGCGCAGCGACCACCTGGTCCGGCCGGCGTGGCGTGGCGAGGTCGATGTCGGCGACCGGGCGCCCCGCCAGCGTATCGCGCACTGCACCGCCGGCAATGCGGGCCTCGGGCAACGCGGCCAGCACGGGCATCAGCGCCGGATCGGACAGGAAGGCGGGCGGCGTGATGGTCAGCGCTGGCTGCATGCTCATCGCGGCACGCCGTGGGCTGGGACGATGCGACCATCCACCAGCGTGGCCGGGACATAGGTCGTGTCGGGTGGCAGCGCGCCCTCCTTGTGGAACCACAGCAACGCGGCAAGCAGGACCACCAGCAATGCGGCCGCGGCCGCGAGGACGCGCGGTGACGGGCCCGTCGCCGGAGCCATCAGGCGCCACGCGGCGAAGACGATGATCGGCGTGAGGAACAGGGCTATTTCAACAAAACGCATGCGCGATGATCTTTACCTCTCCCGCGCGTCGCGCGGGAGAGGTCGATGGCGCGGGAGGGCCGAGGGCGGGGTTAATCGGGTCGGCACGTCGCTGCCGCGCGACGTGGCGCACCGCAGCGTGGCAATGGAGCAACAAGATCACCCTTACCCGGAGCGCTCTCGCGCGCTGCGTTGATCCGCTTCGCCGTCTTGATCCGCTTCGCGGCCCAAGCCCGTGCTTCGCGCGGGAGATGTTGCGTCATCCACGCAGCTTCTGCGCCAGATGCACAAGAATCGCCGCGGTGGCACCCCAGATGTAATGGTCGGGGTGCGGCCAGACCCAGTATTCTCGCAGATTGCCATGCGACTCGCGCCGCTGCCGCCGCGGCGCGCGCGGATCGAGCAACACGTCGATCGGCAACTCGAACACCGATTCCACCTCGTGTGGCGACGGGTGCAGCGTCAGGCCGGGCGGCAACAGTCCCACCACCGGCGTGATGCGGTAGCCGGTGCCGGTGACGTAGTCGGCCATGCGCCCGAGCACCTGCACGTCGCGCGGGGACAGCGCCACCTCCTCCTCGGCCTCGCGCAGGGCGGCGGCTTCCGGCGTTTCGCCGGCATCGATGCGGCCACCGGGAAAGCTGACCTGGCCCGCATGCTTGTTCAAATGCGCGGTGCGCTTGGTCAGCAGGATACCGGGCACCTTCCCCAGCACCACCGGCACCAGCACCGCGGCCGGCACCGGCGGCGCGTCCAGCGCCTGCAAGACCTCATCGCCATACACCACCGTGCCGTCATGCGGCTCGGCGACCACGGTCGTGAGGCGTGCGCGGAGTTCCTCGGGGCTCACTCTTCGCCGCGCGGCATCTCGCCCAGGGAAAAGAACTTGCCGCCGCTCCAGACGCCGAGCATACGGCGGCAGCCGACCCATTCCGGCACGGCAAGAGCCACCAGTTCGTAGTACACCGCGCGATTGATGCGGGCCTCGATGCCGAACGGGCCGGCGCCGGGACGCACCAGGAGATAAGGGGTCGGCTCGCAGGTCAGCAGGTCGTGCGCCACACGAATCGGATTCTCCGGCCCGGCGGTAACGACCTGGTCCACGTTGGTGCGGAACGACAGCACCTGCTGATGCCCGTCACCGCTCCACTCGAGTTCCACCGCGATGAACGGCGCGTCCTCCACCTCGATGCGGCCGCGCTCGGCGGGTGTCTGCAACCAGAAAGAACCGTCCTCTTCGCGCCGCAGCACACTGGAGAAAAGGCAGACCAGCTCTTTGCGGTTGATCGGGGTCCCGCGATACAGCCAGGAGCCGTCACGGCGGATCAGGAAGGGGAGGTCGCCACATTCCACCGGCACACGCCGGGGCCGCGGCACCGTCTGCTCGGCAAACGCCATGGCGCCTCCGAATCGTCCCGTCGCCTGCCCGCCATGCGGAAACGCGGCGTCGAGCGCGCCAAGCCTGCCTGCGTTCACGTCTCCATCTCCAATGGCTGACGACTAGCTCTGCTCCACGCGATATAGGTAGCATCCCCCTGTCCGCGAAAGAGCCTATATGACGGCGATGGACCAAAACGTGGAAAGCGAGAGCTGAATGGCGGCCGGAATGGCGGCCGCGCCGATGGGCGCGGCAAATGCGGGGCAGATGGCCTCAACGGATCAAGGCGCGATCCTCGCCGAGGTGGAGGCGCTGGGCGCCCGCGTCGCCCGGGTGCGCACGGCGATCGGCCGGGTGATCTTCGGCCAGGACGAGGTGGTCGATCAGACGCTGATCACCTTGCTCTCCGGCGGGCACGTCCTGCTGGTCGGCGTGCCCGGGCTGGGCAAGAGCCGGCTGGTGGAGACGCTCGGCGTGGTGCTGGGCCTGGCCACCAAGCGGGTGCAGTTCACCCCCGACCTGATGCCGGCGGACATCGTCGGCTCGGAAGTGCTGGAGGAGGCGGACGGAAAACGCAGCTTTCGCTTCGTGCAGGGGCCGGTGTTCTGCCAGTTGCTGATGGCGGACGAGATCAACCGCGCCAGCCCACGTACCCAGTCGGCGCTGTTGCAGGCGATGCAGGAGCAGCGCGTGGCAATCGGCGGCGTGGAGCACAAGCTGCCGCGGCCGTTCCATGTGCTGGCGACGCAGAATCCGATCGAGCAGGAGGGAACGTATCCGCTGCCGGAGGCGCAGCTCGACCGGTTTTTGCTGGAGGTGATCGTCAGCTATCCCGATTTGGACGCCGAACGCACCATGCTGCTGGCGACCACGGGCATGCCCGAACTCCCCCCCGGCCAGGCGATGACCGCCGAGGAACTGCTGGCGGCACAGGCGCTGATCCGCCGAGTGCCGGTCGGCGAGAAGGTGGTGGAGGCGATCCTGTCGCTGGTTCGCGGCGGACGGCCGGAGACGGCGGACGACGAGACGGTGCGCCGGCACGTGGCCTGGGGACCCGGGCCGCGCGCCGCGCAGGCGCTGATGCTGGCCTGCCGCGCCCGCGCGTTGCTGGCGGGGCGGCTGTCGCCCAGCGTTGACGACGTGGTGGCCCTGGCGCGCCCGGTGTTGCGTCATCGCATGGCGCTGAGCTTCTCGGCCCGCGCCGATGGGGTGGTGCTGTCGGAGGTGATCGACCGCCTGGTGGCGCGTCTTGGATAGGGCAAAGAAGTTGGCGATGGTGAGGGTGAAGGAAAACCTCTCCCGCTTTGCGGGGTTGAGCCGCGAAGCGGATCGACGCGAGACGAGCGTCGAGGGTGAGGGTGCCGCGGCACGCACGCTATCAAGACTCCCGCGTGCCGACCCGATCACCCTCGCCCGGCGCTCCGCGCTGACCTCTCCCACGTCATGGGGGAGGTTTACGTGAGCCTCTCCGCCCGCCGGGCCGAGGCAGTCGGCGCGCGCCTGCCGCCGCTGCTGGTGGCCGCGGAACGCGTCGCCTCGACCGTGGCGCAGGGCGTGCACGGCCGCCGTCGGGTCGGCCAGGGCGACAGCTTCTGGCAATTCCGCCGCTTCGTCGCCGGTGACCCGATCGCGCACATCGACTGGCGGCAGTCCGCCAAGTCCGGCCGCCCTGTCCCCGACGGCTGGTTCATCCGCGAGACCGAATGGGAGGCAGCCCAGACCGTCTGCCTGTGGCGCGACGCCTCGGCCTCGATGCGCTGGCATTCACGCGCGGTGCCGATCGAGAAACGCGAACGCGCGGACTTGCTGCTGCTGGCGCTTGCCTCCCTGCTGCTGCGCGGTGGCGAGCGCGTGCTGCTGATGCGCGAGGGTGTGCGTCCGGTGTCCGGCCGAGGCGGCCTGGACCGGCTCGCCCAGGACCTCGCCAGCGCGGCGGCAGACGATGCCGGCATGCCGCCCCAGCTTCCCGTGCCGCGGCACGCCAGCGTGGTGCTGTTCGGCGACTTCCTGTCGCCGCTGGCGGAAATCCGGGCGATGGTGGGCCGGCTCGCCGCGATCCCGGTCACCGGCTACCTACTGCAAATCCTCGATCCGGCCGAGACTCTGCTGCCCTATACCGGCCGCATCCGCTTCCGCGGCCTGGAACGCGAGGGCGACACGCTGATTCCGCGCGTCGAAACCGTGCGCGACGAATACGCCCGCCGGCTGAAGGCGCAGCAGGATGGCCTCGCGGCCATTTGCACCGCGGCGGGGTTCGGCTTCGGCATCCACCGCACCGACCATCCGCCGGAGGTGGCGTTGTTGACGCTCTACGCCGCTTTGGGCGTGCGCTAGCGCGGGTGACTGCGCTAAGGTTGCCGCGATGATCTTCGCCGCTCCGTGGATCCTACTCGCTCTGGCGGGATTGCCATTGTTGTGGTGGCTGCTCCGGGTCACCCCACCCGCCCCGCGTAGCGAAACCTTCCCCGCCATCCGCCTGTTGCTCGGCTTGCACGCCACCGAGGAAACGCCGGCCCGTACACCCTGGTGGTTGCTGGCCCTGCGTCTCGTCGCCGCGGCATTGGTGATCATCGCGCTGGCGCGGCCGGTGCTGGATGCCGGGTCGCGCTTCGTTGGCAGCGGACCGGTGCTGCTGGTGGTGGATAACGGCTGGTCCGCCGCCGCCGATTGGCCGAAGCGCGTGCAGGCCGCCGACACCATGCTGGACCGCGCGGCGCGCTCCGGCCGCGCCGCGGCGTTGCTCGCCACCGCACCGGACGAGACCGGTGCCGTCCCGCAGATTACCCCGGCAATGCCGGTCCCGGACCTGCGCGCCCGGCTGGCCGCGCTGCATCCGCAGCCTTGGCCGCCGGACCGCGCCGCCGCCGCCGCCGCCCTGGTGGGCTGGAAGCAGCCAGGCACCGCCGTGGTGTACCTCGCGGACGGCCTGACGGACGGCGCCGATTTCCCCGGGTTCGCCACGGCACTCGGCGACGCCGGCGCGGTGACGGAAATCTGCTGCGACGCCGCGCCCGCCCGCCTGCTGCTGCCGCCCGACAGCGAGGCCGACCGGCTGGTGGCGCGCCTGGCGCAGGCGCCGCAGCCGATCGACACCCAGGCCGTGGTGCTGGCACAGACCGGCGACGGCCGCACCCTGGCGCGGACCACCATCGCCCTGTCGGCCGGAGCGTCCGCCGGCGCTTCCGGCATCGTGCTGCCGCCGGAATTCCGCAACCGGCTGGCGCGGCTGGTGCTGGAGGGGCCGCCATCGGCCGGCTCCACCGTGCTGCTGGACGAGCGCTGGCGCCGCCGGCCGGTGGGCCTGCTCGCCGGCGACCTGGCGACCGCCGATACGCCGTTCTCCGGTCCGCTGTTCTATCTGCGCCGTGCGCTCGCCCCGTTCACCGAGTTGCGCGAGGCGAACATTGCGGCGCTGCTGCAACGCGACCTGTCGGTGCTGGTGCTGGCCGACCGGCCGCTACCGTCGGGGCCGGAGCGCGACGCAGTGACGCAATGGGTGCAAAAGGGCGGCCTGCTGATCCGCTTCGCCGGCCCTCGGACGGCGGAGCAACCGATCGGCGAGAGCGACCCGCTGCTGCCAGTGAAGCTGCTGGGCGGCGACCGCCAGTTGGGCGGGGCGTTGTCCTGGAGCGAACCGGCCGGACTGGCGCCGTTCCCCTCCGGCTCGCCGTTTGCCGGACTTGGCGCGAGCAATGAGGTAACCGTCACCCGCCAGGTGTTGGCCGAGCCGAGCGCCGATCTCGCCGCCCACACCTGGGCGACGCTGGCGGACGGCACGCCGCTGGTGACCGAGACGACCAAAGGCGCGGGCCGCATCGTGTTGTTCCACGTCACCGCCAATGCCGACTGGTCCAACCTGCCGTTGTCCGGCCTGTTCGTTGACATGTTGCGCCGGCTGGTTGCGCTGTCGGTCGGGGTCGCCGCGGCCGAGGGTCATACCATGCTGGCGCCGGCCGAGACGCTGGACGGGTTCGGCTTGCTTTCGGCGCCGCCGCCAGGCGCTTCGGGACTGCCGGCCGACGCGTTCGGGTCCACCGCCGCGTCGCCGCGCCATCCGCCCGGGTTGTACGGGCCGGAAAACGGACGGCGGGCGCTGAACCTGGGTGCCGCGACGCCGCCGCCACAGCCGGCGCCGTTGGTCTCCGGCGCGCGGGTGGAGCAATTGGCGGCAACGGTGCCGGAGCAAGCGTTGGGGCCGCCGCTGCTGGCGCTGGCGCTGCTGCTGCTGACGCTCGATCTGCTGATCGCGCTGGGATTGCGCGGGCTGCTGCGCCTGGGGGCAGCCGGTGCGGCGGTGGTGCTGGCGGTGGCGCTGGCGGCAGGACCGGCGCACGCGACTGCCCTGGAGACCGGCGTGCACCCGGCGCTGGCGACCCGGCTCGGCTATATCGCCACCGGTGACGTGCAGGTGGATGGCGTGTCGAAGGCCGGGCTGGAGGGGCTGTCGGAATACGTCAACCGCCGCACCGCGGCGACCCTGGTGGAACCCGATCCCGTCGAGCCCGGCAAGACCGATCTGAGCTTCTATCCGTTGCTGTATTGGCCGATCACCGCGGACGCGCAGCCGCTGTCATCCGAGGCGGCCGCGGCGCTGAACGACTACATGAGCCGCGGCGGAATCATCCTGATCGATACACGCGATTCGGGCTCGGGAGCAGGATTCGCGCCGGGCACCGATTCGGCATTGCGGCGGGTGGCGCAGGGGCTGGTGATCCCGCCGCTGGCCCCGCTGACCACAGAGCATGTCCTGGCGCGGGCGTTCTATCTGCTGCAGGACTTTCCCGGGCGCTACACCGGCGACACGGTGTGGGTGCAGCGCGACCAGGACCGCACGAATGACAGCGTCAGTCCGGTAATCATCGGTGGCAATGACTGGGCGGCGGCGTGGGCGGTGGATCCGGACGGACGCAATCCCTACGCGGTGATGCCGGGGGGCGCCCGGCAGCGGACGATTGCGTATCGCTTCGGGGTGAACCTGGTGATGTACGCGCTGACCGGGAACTACAAAGGCGACCAGGTGCACGTGCCGGCCATTCTCCAGCGGCTGGGGCAGTGATGCTGCGGTCGCATCCCACCTGTCATTGCGAGGCGCGAAGCGACGAAGCAATCCCCCGCCTGACGAGCGACCGCTCCGCTCGCGGGGGATTGTTTCGTCGCGTCGCTCGAGCAGTGCAGAATGTGAAGAGGTGCGAGGCTGGTCAGAACCAGTGGAAGCCGTTGGCCATGAGCGCCGCCAGTCCGAGCGCGACGCTGATGATGGCACCGAAGAGGATGCGGAAGTCGCTTTCTACGGCATCGCGCAATGAATCAATCCGGCGGTTCGTGTCGGAGCGCAGGTCGTGCACTTCCTGCTGTAGACCCGCCATTGCCTGCTTTGTCGACGCGGCGATCTCTTCCCGCACGGCGACCCTGGCTTCCATGCCGGGATCATGCGGCGGACTGCCGCCACCTGTAAGGTTGTTCACTCCGTCCATATCCGGGCCCGCGGCGGATTTGGGGATTGGAGCAGAAAGAGCCGGCCCACGAGTTAACGGGCACCACCAACTGGGCCTGTACTTGTGGGCTGGAAGCCACATATTTGCCGCTGGCGGGAACCGCCGCCCGTCAGGCGGGAGATTGCTTCGTCGCTACGCTTCTCGCAATGACAGGTGTGTCGGGGCAGCGACATCGGCGAATGACAAGCGCATGGTCGTAGGACTCTGAATGCACCCTGAACAGGCCATCGCCGCGCTGCGCTTCGATCCGCTGCTGCCGGTGTGGCTGATCGTCACGCTCGGCGTTCTCGCGGCGCTGATCGTCGCGCTCGCCGCCACAAGGCGGGCGCGTGGCACGATCCTGCGGTTCGGCGCCTTCGGCGTGCTGCTGCTGTGGCTTGCGGGTCCGCGCCTGGTGCAGGAAACGCGCGAAACGCTACCCGATGTCGGGCTACTGGTAGTGGACCACACCGCCTCGATGCAGGTCGGCGACCGTGCGCAACTGGCGGAGGCGGCGCGTGCCGCCATTGCAGCGCAGGCGGCGAAGCTGCCCGACCTGGAGCTGCGTACCGTCACCGTACCGGAGCAAGGCGATGCCGGCACGCGGCTGTTCAGCGTGATCGACCGGGCGCTGGCGGATATCCCGCGCTCGCGGCTGGCCGGCACCATCGCCATCACCGACGGGCAGATCCACGACATCCCGACCATCGCGCCCGGCGGCGCGCCATTGAACGTGCTGATTCCTGCCAAGGGCGAGGAAACCGACCGCCGCCTGCGCGTCATCGAGGCACCCAGCTACGGCATCGTCGGCAAGTCGGCGACGCTGCGGGTTGCCGTGGAGGACCTCGGCGTTGCGCGTCGCGGCGGCACCGCCAACCTGACGATCCGCCGCGACGGCGACCCGCCGCGGGTGGAGAACGTGCCGGTCGGGGTACAGCAGCAGATCGAGCTGCCGATCACCCGCGCCGGTCCCACTGTGGTGGAACTGTCGGCCGACAAGTTGCCCGGCGAGGTCTCCACGCTGAACAACCGCGCCGTGGTGGAGATCAACGGCGTGCGCGACCGGCTGCGCGTGCTGCTGATCTCAGGTGAGCCACATCCCGGCGAGCGCACCTGGCGGCGGCTGCTGAAGGCCGATCCGTCGGTGGACCTGGTGCACTTCACCATCCTGCGGCCGCCGGAAAAGGATGACCTGACGCCGCTGAACGAGCTGGCGCTGATCGCGTTCCCGGTGCGCGAGCTGTTCCTCGACAAGATCGGCGAATTCGACCTGATCATCCTGGACCGGTTCCAGAACCGCGGCCTGCTGCCGCTGCCCTATCTCGGCAATATCGCAGAGCACGTGCGGGAAGGCGGGGCGCTGCTGCTGTCGGTCGGGCCGGAGTTTTCCGGTCCGGCGAGCTTGGCCGCGACGCCGCTCGGTGCGGTGCTGCCCGGTGCGCCGGCGCCGTTCAATGCGGTGGTGGACGGACGGTTCCGGCCCCAGGTGTCCGACCTGGGGCAGCGTCACCCGGTGACCGAGGGGCTGACGGGCGCCAATCCGCCGGACGCTTCGAACACGCCGCCGAGCTGGGGATCGTGGTATCGCCACGTCAATCCCTCGGACGTGCATGGCGAAGTACTGATGCAGGCCCCGGATGGCGATCCGCTGCTGGTGCTGAACCGGGTCGGCAAGGGCCGCGCCGCACTGTTGCTGTCCGACCAGATCTGGCTGTGGTCGCGTGGCCACGACGGTGGCGGGCCGCAAGCCGAACTGCTGCGCCGGGTGGCGCACTGGCTGATGCAGGAGCCGGCGTTGGAGGAGAACGCGCTGACGGCGCAGGTGGCGGACGGGCGGCTGACGATTGAGCGGCGCTCCACCGATCCCGGCCCGCCAGGGGATGTCACGGTAACCGATCCGGACGGCAAGACGCAGAGGCTGAAGCTGACCGAGACCGCGCCGGGGCGGGCGACCACCGGGCTGGCGGCAACCGCGCCAGGGGTGTGGCAGGTGAGCGACGGACAGCGCTCCGCCTATGCCGCGGCCGGCGCGGCCAACCCGCTGGAGATCGCCGATTTGCGCGCGACTGCCGGCCTCGTCGGCAAGCTGGCGCGCGCGTCCGGCGGTGGGGTGCACTGGCTGGGCAGCGCCGCCTCGCCGGATGTGCCGGAACTGCGCCGCACCGAGCCGGACCGTGGTGCGTCAGGCAGTTCCTGGATCGGTCTGGAGCGGCGGCACGACCACTTGGTGACCGGTATCGCCGCCCTGGCACTGCTACCGTCCTGGATCGCGCTGCCGCTGATGCTGGGCCTGATGGTGGGTGCCTGGCGGCGCGAGGGGAGGTAGAAAACCTCTCCCGCCTGCGGCGGGAGAGCGCGGCGCGAAGCTCGGCGTGAGGCTGATCGGGTCGGTACGCTGTTGTTGCGTGCTGACCCGATCACCCTCGTCCTTGGTGCTTCGCACCTTCGCGCCCTCCCGCTTCGCGGGAGAGGATTATTCTGATAAGCAGACGGAAACTGCCGCGAATCGGGGGAAGCCATGTCCGGGCACAGCAACGAACATCGACCGGTGCGGGTCGTGGTGTGGGCGCGCCTGCTGCTGATCTTGCCGTTTATCGCGATGCTTTGGGTCTCGTCGTACGACCGCGCCGAGCCGATGCTGGCGGGCATCCCGTTCTTCTACTGGTACCAGCTCGGCTGGGTGATCCTCGGAGCGGCGATCATCGGGTTCGTCTACCTGGTGGAGCGCTGATCCATGAACTGGACCGCGCTGATCGTCTTCATCCTGCTGTTCGGCTTCATCACCTGGCTGGGCTTCGTCGCCGCGCACTGGCGCAAGGGCGACCTCGGCCTGCTGCACGAATGGGGGCTCGGCGGGCGCCGCTTCGGCACCTTCGTCACTTGGTTCCTGATCGGCGGCGACCTCTATACCGCCTATACCTTCATCGCGGTGCCCGCGCTGATGTTCGGTGCCGGTGCCATCGGCTTCTTTGCCGTGCCATACACGGTGATGATCTATCCGCTGCTGTACATCGTGTTCCCGCGCCTGTGGTCGGTGGCGCACAAGCACGGCTATGTCACCTCGGCGGATTTCGTGCGCGGCCGCTTCGGCAACCGCTGGCTGGCGCTGGCCATTGCGTTCACCGGTATCCTCGCCACCATGCCGTACATCGCCTTGCAGCTTGTCGGCATCCAGGTGGTGATCGGTGCGATGGGCGTGGAGACCGCCGGTTTCGCCGGCGACCTGCCGCTGATCATCGCCTTCGTCATCCTGGCGGCGTTCACCTACACCTCCGGCCTGCGGGCGCCGGCGATGATCGCCGTGGTGAAGGACCTGCTGATCTATATCACCGTGTTCGCCGCCATCATCGCGGTGCCTATCCATCTCGGCGGCTATGACAAGGTGTTTTCGGCCATCCCCTCGCCCAAACTACTGCTCGCGGCGCCACCCGCCGGTTCGTATGGTTCGTTCAGCGCCTATGCGACGCTGGCGCTCGGCTCGGCCTGCGCGCTGTTCCTGTATCCGCACTCGATTACCGGCATCCTCAGCGCCTCCAGCTCGCGCGTGGTGCGGCGCAATGCCGCCATGCTGCCGGCCTATTCGCTGATGCTGGGGCTGCTGGCGCTGGTCGGCTTCATGGCGATCGCCATCGGCGTGCAGTCGATGCCGGAGCTTGCCGGCGGGTTCAAGCGCTACTCCAACAACTTCGCGGTGCCGGCGCTGTTCCTGGCGCTGTTCCCGAGCTGGTTCGTCGGCGTGGCGTTCGCCGCCATCGCCATCGGCGCGCTGGTGCCCGCGGCGATCATGTCGATCGCCACCGCCAACACCTTCACCCGCAACATCTACCGCGAGTTCCTCAACCCCGCTTGCACCGACGCCCAGGAGAGCCAAGTGGCGAAGATCACGTCGCTGGTGATCAAGGCGGGCGCGTTGGTATTCATCTTCGCACTGCCGCTGCAGTACGCGCTGTGGCTGCAATTGCTCGGCGGGGTGTGGATCGTGCAGACGGCGCCTGCCGTCGTCCTTGGCCTCTACACCCGCTTCTTCAATGGTTGGGCATTGTTGCTCGGCTGGGTGGCGGGATTCGGGTTGGGGTCCTGGATGGTGGCGAGCAACAACTTCGCGCCGGTGTATCCGCTGCACCTCGCCGGCATCAGCTTCCCTTGCTACGCCGCGCTGGCCTCGCTGGTGGTGAACCTCGTGGTGTCGTTCGTCGTGTCGCTGTTTCTCAACCGGGTGGCCTCCGACCGCGACCAGGACGTGACGGCGGCGGAGGACTACGCGTAGCAGGAATTCGCGACCCGGAGCGACGATCGCCAGTTCGGATGGGCATACGCTCGTGGTGAGCTGCCGTATTGTCGGAAGTTCTGGACTTGGGGCGGCGCGCGCCGCCGCGGTGGCCAGACTTTGGTGCTTGTCGGGCCAGCAACGTCGCCGCCGCCCACTCCTTCACCAGCCCTGACGTCGCATAGACAGTCTCGGCTGCGGGATCGTAGTCGGCGGCCCGTGTTGCCTTGATTATGATCGGTGTGGCAATGCCGCTTGGGTTGATGGCCGACGCTCGCAAGATCAGGTTTCGACGCTGATCGCCCCCCAGGTCGCGCACCGCATCGACGACGCAGGCATCGCCGGTCAACCGTGACAAGGCAACCTCGGCTGCACGAGCGGCGGCGTCCGCTGTGAACGAGCGATGAATGGGTCATTTCGAGTTCAGGATCTTGCCATGCACAGGTGCAACCAGAGTGCAGTCTTCCAACAGGTCACCGATATACATTCGACCCGCTGGGGGCTGGTTTCGTAACCTCTGCTCACGTCGAAGCGACACGACGGGATTCCTTCTACGCTCACGGCCTTTCAGATCATCCGCCGCACCACGCCGTCCCGCCGGGTCACGCCATGATACGCCACACCGGCCATATGCAGCGCGACCAGCCCGAGCAATAGCAACGCGCCCCACCAATGCACCGCCGACAGATACGGAGCGATCGCTTCGTCGTGGCCGATCGGTGACGGGATCGGCACCAGCCCGACCCAGGTGAGCGGGTATCCCCAGGCGTTGGCGGCGAGGAATCCGGTCGTCGGCTGCACCAGCAGCACCGCGTACATCAGCGCATGGTTGGTGCGTGCCGCGAAGCGGACCGCGCGCGGCAGGCGCGACGGCAGTGGCGCGGGCGGATTGGCCAGGCGGCGCAGCAGCCGCAGCGCAACGATGCCGAGCAGTGCCACGCCCGTCGATTCGTGGACGTCATACAGCAGATCCTTGAATGCTGCGTCCTTTGGCTCGAAGCTGGTCATCCATACGCCGAGGCCGCCCAACACGATGACGAGCGCCACGGTGATCCAGTGGAACCAGCGGGCGGTGGCCGGGTAGCGATAGGGCATTGCCAAACTCCCCGAGGGCCATGGGCACAGCCTCTTACCATGAAGCAACGTCCGTGCCGGCGTCCCTCGTCGCGCATGCGGACTGGAGCATCGACCCGCACAAACGCTGGGTCGCGGTGGCACGCCCCATCGGGTCAGGCTGGGTGCTGCACGTGCCGCGCCCGGTAGGCGAGGTGGCGCGCTTCCTGGCGCGGCTGCGCGCGGAGGCAGAGGGCGGGCCGGTGGCGCTGGGTGTCGATCTGCCACTGGGCCTGCCGCGCGCCTATGCGGCGCAGCGGCAGGAATCCGATTTCCTGCACTTCCTCCAGGCGACCCGGAACTGGCCGGATTTCTTCCGGGTCTGCGCGGTGCTGGAGGAATTGGCGCCCGAGCGGCCATTCTATCCCGCGCGCGGCATCGCCGGCATGACCCGTGCGGCGCATGCGGCGGCGCTGGGGCTGGGCTCCGCTACCGGCCTGTCGCGCGCCTGCGACCGCGCGACGGCGGAGCGGCCCGCGGGGGCGCCGCTGTTCTGGACACTCGGCGCCAACCAGTCGGGCAAAGCGGCGATCGCCGCGTGGCGCGACATGCTGCTGCCAGCGCTGGCGACCGGCGAGGATGTGCGTTTCTGGCCGTTCGCCGGGCCGTTTCGTTCGCTGCTGGCGCCGGGCGCGGTGGCGTTGGCGGAGACCTATCCGGCGGAGGCGCTGCGCCATCTCGGCCTCAGACTGAAGGGCAGCAAGCGGCGGCAGGCCGACCGCGCCGCCGTGGCCGCGCTGCTGCTGGACGCAATGCGGCGGCTGGACGTGGCGCCCAAGGCGGCGCTGAGCGTTGCGGTGGCAGACGGGTTCGGCGCCGACGCAGCGGGCGAGGACCGCTTCGATTGCGTGCTGGGCGTGCTGTGCGTACTGAACGTGCTGGCCGGCAACCGGCCGGATACCGCGCCGAACGATCCGTGGATCCACCGTTGGGAGGGCTGGGTGTTGGGCCAGACGGCGTTGCCGCTCGGTTTCCTGCCCTCTTATACCGATACCGACCGTCCGAAACATTGACGTGCGGCACGGGCCGCCCCACCCGTCATGGCCCGGCCTGACCCGGCCATCTATCGCGGCATCACGGCTGCATAGGTGGCCGGGTCAAGCCCGGCCACGACGGGGCGGCGTCGGTGCGAACCAGCCGAGAGGCAAGCGTCAGGGCGGTTGGTATTACGGCGTTGGCTTCGGTGCGGCGCCCTACCCAGCCACTCGACCGCCGAACCAAACCAATCGCTGGGGATGTGCGGCATGCAGCCCCGCGCGCCAAGCCAAACCCGCTACGGGATTTGTTAGCGCAACGGGCTTCCTCGTGGATTACGGTCGCCGCTAACGTTGACGTGGCGCGACCTTTGGGTTGCAACAGATCCACCCAAAGGAAGCCGCCATTTGACCCGGATGATGATCGCCGTCGTGGCGATGTTTCTGCAACAAACCTGCGGTTCGGTCGGCCGGGTGCTGCCTGCGGTGCTCGCCCCGCTGATCATCCTCGAACTGCACGCCGATCCATCTTGGGTCGGGGTCTATTTTGGACTGGTGGCCATCGCCGCGCTGATCGGTCAGCTCGGATCGGGCGGGTTCATCATTCGCCACGGTGCCATCCGCATGAGCCAGATCGCATTGCTTTCGACCGGCGGCGGAATGGCGGTCGCGGTTATTGGTGGAGCAGCGGGCTTCGTGCTGTCGGCGCTGGTCGGCAACGGCATCGCCGCCGTCGCGACTCCCGCCAGTTCCCAATTGCTCGGCCGGTGGGCAGTCAGGCGATACGCGCCCTTCGCATTCTCCATCACGCAGACCGCCATCCCGGCGGGCATCCTGCTCGGCGGCTCGCTTGGTCCCACGCTGGCCCAGTCCCTGGGGTGGCGCGGCACCATGCTGGTCAGTGCTGGAGCCTGCTGGTGCTTTGCCCTGCTGCTGCAACCACTGCATGGGCGGCTGGATACCGATCCGTCTCCTAGCCATGCCATCCACCTGTCAGACTTCCGGACGACGATCACCGGCGTGTTGGCGGTACCGGAGTTGCGCGCGTTGTCCTTCGCCTGCTTTGCATTCAACGGCCTTCAGGCGGTCTTCATCGCTTATTTCGTGACGTATCTCACCGCGCTTGGCTACGATCTCGTAGCGGCGGGGGCGTTGTTCTCCGCGGTCATAGCCCTCGCGATTCCCTGCCGTATCCTGTGGGGCTGGGTTGGCAGCTTCTATGTCGCGCCGCGCTTGGTGATGGCCTGGCTCGCGTTCGGGATGGCGGCGAGCGTGGTGCTGACCGGTACATTCACCCCAGCATGGTCTGCTCTCGCGATAGGCGTGGTCACCGGCGTGCTCAGCGCCACCGCGATGTCCTGGCACGGCATTCTGTTGTCAGAGGCGGCCCGCCTCGCGCCCGCCGGCCGGGCCGGCGCGGTCACCGGCGGCGTGCTGTCGTTCGGCCAGATGGGTGCGTTCCTGTGTCCATCGGTATTTTCGTTGCTGCTGCACGTGACGAGGGGCTACGCGGCCGGTTGGGTGGTCTGCGCCATTCCGGCCGTGCTGGTGGGGATGGATCTGGTGCGACGCAG
>Ga0181521_10000955_pt1 | contig 35710 bp, 24 predicted proteins | sample PEATcosm2014_Bin_32_FD_119764 | JGI IMG/M metagenome (GOLD analysis project Ga0181521, IMG submission 119764) | Peatland microbial communities from MTU Mesocosm Facility, Houghton, MI, USA - PEATcosm2014_Bin02_60_metaG | ecosystem: Environmental > Terrestrial > Soil > Wetlands > Peat | place...
CGCTCCCCCATTGCGATCCCTCCGAATTGTGGAGGACGTCGTAATAGCAGTTGGGGGCGCCGCAGACGGCAGTGCCGTTGCGAATCGCCGCGATCAGTTCCGTGGCGCCGTGCGGCGTCATATACATCCATTTCCACCCGCCGGGCGGATCCGGGTAAACCAACTGGTAGGTATAGAGGTGCGAGAGGTTGATGCCCGCGAGAGTATTCTGCTCGGTCGATATCGGCTGATGGGAATCGGGCGGCAGCAGATCGGTCTGCGTGCTGGTCCAGATGGCCCAATTGCGGCGCACGATCTTAGCCGTCCTGGCGTCGGGGCCGCGGAGCAGCGTATCGACCTGTATGCCTGCGTCCCGCGTACCCGAAATCCAGTGCTTGTCACTGCTGTATAAACCGGGCATGGACGGGCCAATGGCCGAATAAAGCAGCTGCGACGGCCGCCCGGAATAGATGCCAACCACAGGGCCGCCGGGACCGGCAGTCGACCGGAAAAGTGCAAGATAGTAGGGCGCCGAGGGGGCCGCGGGCGCGTAGTCGGACAAAAGCTTCCGGTAGCTTCCGGCATCGCACTTGTATGAAGCCGGACGGTCGGACGAAAACGTAAGATCGAGATAAGCGTCGGGCCGGCGGCCATTGTTGACGCCCCGGTAAGCGGGCTTTACAATACCGTTGCCGGTGTATTTCCCCGATCCCGCCGATGGCTTTGTCATCGCAGGATCGAAGTAGAGTGCGAACGCACCCTGAGGGAAACCGGCGGTCTTTGCGAACCAGAGTCCATTGGCGGCGTCGTTCCCCTGTACGCCGGCGACCAGAACTCGCTGTCCGTTTGAAAGACCGTTCTGCGCCGCGACGACGATAGGAGAAGAAGCGGACGCATCCCTTACCGCACCCAGCGTCTCGTATCCGCAGACGGGATTGTGGAGTCCGTCCCCGGCCACGGCTTCATGACTGCGAAGCCTGGCCTGATCGGGCTGAAACTGGGAATACAAGGGAAGATAGTAAGAGAACTGCATATCGGTATCCTCGTCGATCAGGACGGACCGGGTGCCGGCATAAATCGTCACTGTGAGCGTGTAGTGCCCCGGGCCGCTCGGGTTCACTACAGTAGTGCCGTAACCGTATCGGGGGCGGCGGAACGTATAGGATGCCTTCAGCACAACCTTGAGCGGGCCGGAGTCGACCACGCTGACGGTATATCCGGTGGCCGTGTACATCGGCGTTCGCATCAGTGCACCCAGCTCTCCGCTCTGTCCCTGCGCTTCGGAATACAGAATATTCGGGGTGGAGCCGACTCCAGTCCAGGTTCCGTTTGCCAGCAGGATGCCCTGAATCGGAGCGCGGTTCCAGGGAGCCGGATTGCCCGCCCCGGTCAGAATCCGGATCCCCGTCAAACCGTTAGCGACTTCGTAATTTCCGCCCGATTCGGAAATGCGGACGGCGTTGCGAGGAGCGGCTTGGGGGGCGATGCCCGTCTGGAGCATCCATGCGGAAGAGGCGTTCGCGGGAAGGTCTCCCCGAACCAGAATGCAGCCCTTCGCGGCGGTGGGATCCGGGCACGACGACACCCACTGCCAGGGTATCTCGCGCCCATCGGGTCCCAGCATACGGGTCGATTCGGCGGATGGCCGGTCGCCGTCGTAACGGAACTCGATGGGCTGCTCGGGCCAGGCAACCCCGAACAATTCAGCCATTTTGAAAGTCGCCAGGGTGCGGGGCGGCGCAGGCGGGTTTTGTGCGAGGCACAACACGCCGAGCGCGGTAAGAAGAGAGCCGCGCCAGAGTCCGCGGCTCCAGAGCCGCAGCATGCGATGTTTTCCGCGGCTCACGACGGTTCTCCCGCCCCGCGGATGGCCGGGGTCAGGCTTCGCATGAAGGAAAACAGGCGGCGGCCATCGAAACACAGCAGAGCTGCGAGATAAACAGCGACCGCACCGCTGACAGCCAGGGGCAAGTTCCGGCCTGCCACGCCGAAGTAGACTACTCCCGAAATCAGGAGCGCACAGACGGGCGCGGTGAGATGAGCGCGTAATGGTATCGCGGTCACCAGTGTCCGGACTGCATTCCAGACGAGCAGAAAATTGACGGCGTTGGCAATCAGAAGAGCCCACGACGCACCCGGCCCTCCGTAGAAGGGCACCAGCGCGAAGCCCAGAGCCACCGCGACCACGGCTGAGATAACCGTGCAGCGCAGAAGTCTGTTTTGCAGCCGGTAGGCGATCAGCGTATAGCGGTAATGCCCGCTCAGCATGGCGATCGGCAGCATCCAGACCAGGATGGAAAAAGACGCGGCCGCTCCGCGGAAACTCTGTCCGTAAAGAATCCCGAGCACCTGAGGGGCGAGGGCGGTGAGCAAAGCGGCTCCAAACAGGCCGGTCCAGGCAATAAGGCGGATGGAGCCGTTCATGAGGTCAAGCAGCTGCCCGGCGGGACGACCGACGCAGCGGGAGATAGACGGCAGCAGATTGAAAAAATAAAGCCAAACGAAAGTGTGCAGGGCCATGACAACGCGATGCGCGGCGCCAAACCAGCCCAGCGTCAGTCCGGAGAAAACCAGACCGAGCAGCACGGTACAGAAATACCACATGAAAGCCCACGCGATCTCCGCCAATCCGATCGGAACCGCCTGGCCCAGATGACCGGCGAGTTGGCGGATGCGCAGGTCGGGCCACGGCCATCCGAAGCCCATGCGCCGCGTGATGCAGGCGCAATAAACGGCCACGCACGCGACGGAACCGCATTCGATCGCGCCGACATAGATCAGGGACGATTGCCGGCGGCAAAAAATGAACACCAGAGCGGCGAAACCCGCCTGCCGGATGATCGACGCGACGCCGACCCAGCGCATCTGATCGTGCGCCTGAAAGAACCATTGCAACAGGAAGGGGCCGCCAAGCAGACTTACTCCGTACAAGGCAAGAAGATATTTCACCTCGGCGCCCTTGTTCAGCAGCAGGATGAATACGGCGAGCAAGGCCATGGAACAGAGGGCGAGGGCCATGCGCAGTCCCGTCACGGCATGAAGGAGCCGGGACGCGTTGGCGGGATTATGGGCAATCTCGCGCGCGCCGTAAGCTCCCAGCCCCAGATCCGCGGGCAAGCTGAAGAAGACCATCACGGCCAGGGTGAATTCGATAAAGCCGTAGTCGGTGGGGCCCAGTGTTCGCGCGAGATAAGTGAGGCTCGCGAATGTCAACACCTTCGCCGTCATCTCCCCGGCGACCAAAAGAAAGAAATTGAGCGCCAGTTTGCGCCCCGCGTCCATGTGCGCAACCGGGGCGGCCTGGCCCGGGACGATTGGGGTATCCGCAGCTGGGGGCATTGCTGCCTGCACTGGGGGCATTACTGCCTGCCGGTCGGCACCTGTATGGAGACCAGCCTGGCGTGGTCGGGCGAAAGCGTGCCGTCTTCGATGGAGGCCGTAATCTTTTCCTCGGGGCGAAGAGGCGTCGCGTTCCGCCACACCTTGGCCCCAACCATGGCGCGCACCAACTGAGTCGGTTGGAAAGTGATGCTGGGCCAAAGGAAGACTTCGTTGGTGCAATAGCAGCTTTTCGCGGCGATGGATTCCCGCAGAGCAGCGGCTTCGGGCGATTTCCAGATTTCAGGGAAGCTCTTTTGCCGAAGGTTTCCGAGCGGCGCGTGATTCTCGCAGACGCTTACGTCCCCATTGGCATAGACCACGGCATTGAGAATTCCGGCACGGCAGGGCACGATCTGGCTCTGAGCGGTGGCGGTGCGGGTTTTTGCCCATTGCAGCATCGGCTCGACGATGGAGCCATAGCGATCCTTTTCGCGCGCCGCCCAAAGGCGCCGGACGTATTCATACAGCTGGCGGTATTGCTCGAGACCGGGTCCGTGCAGAGATGGATTCTTGCGGTCGCCGCGAATCATGGCGAGATTGTGATGATCCATTTTTGGGCAGCGATCGTACAGGAAAGAGGTCAATTTACGGATCTCGTCCATGTTGACATCCGTCGCGGTCGATATCGAATGGATGCGGAGGCGGCGATCGCTCTCCTGCAGTTTCGCGAGGGCATCGTATGTCTGCATGGCTTTGTCGAAAGCCCCGGGCGAACCTCTGAATTTATTGTGGAATTCGCCCAAGCCGTCGAGCGAAATTTCGGCGACGAAGAGGTCCAGGTCCGGTTCCCTGAGCGTTTCGGTCACCTGCTTTACGGTTCGCTCGGTGAAGTAGCCGTTGGTGGGAACGTAAATCTGGCGCACCTTGTTGTGCCGGATGAACTGGCGGCAGATTTCGCCGAATTCGGCGCGCAGGAAGGGTTCTCCCCCGGATAAATTCAGAGTCTCTATGCGGCCGAGGGAACGTGAAAGGGCGAAGATTTCGTCGCGTGTCAGATCGTCTTTACTGTTCAGACTGCGCCAGTAAAAGCAGTGGTCGCACTTCTGGTTGCAGATCGAGTTGATGAACAGAATCAGAAAGGGCGGTCCGGCGTCATAGTTCCGGTTGCGCCAGGTAATCCGTGTGTGACGGGTGATGCGGCTAAGCGAGTCCATACGGTTTAACTGAGTCCTTAACTATAGAATACAGACTCAGCCTCATCTCGAGTCCGAGTAAACCTGATTCTAACCCGCCGCGCGGGAGAATGGGACGCGAGCCCTCCAAGTCGCAGCCGAAATGAGTACTACTCGGGTACTGGTACTATGCTGTGACCCGCATTTCGACGAAAAAGGGACCGCTTCCTTAGAAGTTATGGAAGAATTGAGCGTATCGGCGTTTGGCGTCAAACCCATGAACATCCACACCGAAACCAGGGACACCGCGGCCGACTTGCCATTACAGCCGGATTCACAGATTGCGGCTTGGGGGCCCGAGGCGCTGGCGCTGCGCAACCGGCGCAACAGGGAGCATCAGGCGTCGGTGGCCGCGAGCCGTCCCGGATGGATACGGCGCAACGCGTATTACTATGCATGCCTCAAGCGTCTCCTCCGGCATCTGGTGGAGCCGGGCAAACGCGTCCTGAACATCAGGTGCCAAACCGGATTTCTGCTCGACGCGCTCGAGCCGAGCTACGGGGTGGGCGTCGAGATCAGCCAGGAAATGGTGGAAGTCGCCCGCGCCGAGCATTCCCGATTTCACTACGAGGAAGCGTTTCCCGAGGACTACATTCCACGGGAGAAGTTCGATTACGTTCTGCTTTGCGACATCGGCGACACGGTGGACGTTCAGAAGACGCTGCAGAGGCTGCACGCGGCCTGCGATCGGCATACGCGCCTGATTATCTACAGCTATAACGATCTTTGGGAGGTCGTGCTGCGGCTGGCGCAGCGCCTCGGCCTCAAGATCCCTCAAACCGAGCAGAATTGGCTTTCGGAGCGGGATTTAATCGGACTCCTGACCTTGAGCGGATTTGAGTGGCTGAAGACACATCGCACGGCGCTCTTCCCCAAGTATGTTCCTCTGCTGTCCGCCTTCCTGAATCGATTTGCCGCCAAACTGCCCTGGATTGAGCGCCTGAGCATGGTCGAGGTGCTGGTCGCGAGGCCCGCCCCGAAGCCGATTCCGGCCGCCGAAGTTTCAGTGTCGGTCATCGTGCCCTGCAAGGACGAACGAGGGAACGTGGAAAGCGCGGTCCGACGCATACCGGAACTGGGCCGCTCGACGGAAATCATATTCTGCGACGACAAATCGACCGACGGAACCGCGGATGAGGTCCGCCGCATGCAGGAACAGTATCCGGAACGCCGGATTCGTCTGGTCGCAGGGCCCGGTATCTGCAAGTCGAAAAATGTCTGGACGGGATTTGAAGCCGCCACGGGTGACATTCTGATGATTCTGGACGCGGATCTGACGGTGATGCCCGAAGAGTTGCCATATTTCATCGACGCCATCGTCAGCGGACGGGCCGAATTCGTAAACGGATCGCGCCTGGTCTATCCCATTCCCCGAGACGCCATGAAGAACACGAATCTGATTGGTAACAAAGTGTTCAGCGGGCTCTTTTCCTTTTTGCTGGGCCAGCCCATTAAAGACACGCTCTGCGGTACGAAAGTGTTGCGGCGAACGGACTGGGAACGCATCCGGCCGATGATCGGTACGTGGGGCACAATGGACCGGTGGGGCGACTATGAGCTGTTGTTTGGGGCCGCCAAGCTGAATCTGCGAATTCTGGACCAGCCGGTGCATTACCAGGAACGTGTCTATGGAGTAACAAAAATGACCCGCGTGTTCAGGAACGGACTGATCATGCTCGGGATGTGCGGACACGCGCTGCGCAAGCTGAAAATGGGCTACTGAACCAAAGCCGGTCCTGGGTTCGCCCGTCTGCACGTGACGGGTCGATCAGGCGGCGGAGTCATTGCTTCAGCCGGTACCATGAACCCAAGTCGCCCCGGAACACCTCCTCATACTGTTCCAACACTCCGGGCATTGCGGTTTCGAAGTTAGGCAGTGGAGCTTCTCTCAGAACGTCCCTTCGATTCAGATACATGTAGAGTGGCCTGGAACGTTCAATATCCGTCCTGGCTCTCTTGAAAATGCTCGGCGGCAGCACGACCATGTTGTCCCCCTCGATGGGCGAGGCTAACCGGCAGTTTGTGAAGCGGGAGATCAGCGGACTCATCCAGACAAACGCCGTGTCGGACGGTGCGCACCGAACCTGGCGGGCTTCGTATTGCCGTATATCACGATATCGATTGACCGTCGCCGCGCCTTTGGGCGTCAATAAGTCAGCCGCAAAGGGCCGCGCCAGGCCCTTTGCATCCCACAGGGCTATGGCCACAACCAGCGCTGCAATTAACCGCTGCAGCGGCGCTGCCCGGACGATCCGATCAATCGCCCAATCAAGGCCTAAGCCTGCCAGCATCGCGAGCGGCGGCAGAATCAGCAGCCAATGGTATATCCACCACGATTGCAGCTGGAGCAGAATGGCTATGGTCCCCGCTGCGATCCATGTCACCAGAAAGGTCAAGGCGATCGCCATCCCGCGGTCGTGGCGCTTTGCGTATGCAGCCCATGCAGCCGGGATCAGAAGCAGCCGGAGCGCTAAAGTTCCGTGCCAAACGTGCTCAAAGCCCGAGCGCAGAATCCATAAGCGGTCCAGCGGATTAACAACATAGCGGGCCTCATACGGCACTCGGATCACAGCGTCGATCAAATCCGGCAGTGCGCCGCGCAAGGCAAACCAGGAAACCGTGGCGGCGATGGGTACTGTGGCGGAGATCAACAGAATCGCCCAGGTTCTTACCCGCCTTCCGGCAGTCCGATTCGTAAGCAGAAATACAAGCCAAAAGGCGGCGCCCAGCAGTACATAGAAGGGCTTCAGAAGGATCATGACTCCGATACTCGCGCCAGCCAGTATCAGACGCCATTCCGAGTACGGCGCCAGTAAGCCAAAAGCCGCGATGGCCAACGGCAGGCAGGCCAGCCCCTCAACCGTACCGAGATCCGATTCATTGCCGATCGAATTGTAGTACGGGATCAGCAGGAGTGCTCCCAGCCAGGCTGCACGAGCCCCGATCCCGGATCTGAGCCATAGAAAGGCCAGCACAGCGAAACCTGCCAGAATCACCAGTTCCATCACACGAATCCCCACATCCGTGAAACCGAACAGGCGGCCACCCGCAAGGTACAAGAGAAAAATCCCGGGCGGCTTGATGTCCCAAAAATCGCGGTAAAGGACACCTCCGTCTCGAATCACCTCCGCGCCCAGCAGGAACAAAGTCTGATCGTCCCGGAGCGCGTGCCGCAACTTAGGTGCATCAAGGAGAGTACAGAGCCCTGCAAGGGCCACCGCGGCGAGCGTGACTGGCTTGGGTAACTTCATGCGACCCCACAACGTGCGCCGGCGTCCGCACCAGGTGGCTTCCAGGAAGTGTACCACGTCTCCCGGAGATCAGCCGGCGACAGGTCTCGCCTTTTGGTGTCTCAGGCTTGTGGTTGCGGTCCACTGTAAGCGATCGGCGGCAGAGACGGCCGGGCCGGATCTAAGGCAGACGCCCCTCTTTCCTGAGACTTTCCGCAATAGCCTGAGCGACCATACTGCATCCTTTATCGCCATAATGTACATCGTCAACATAGACGTCTTTGTAGGCCTCATGCTGGAATAAGTCGGCCAGGAAATGAAAGTCCGGGTGCCTGATAGTCTGGCGAATTGAGAGGTTCAACCGGGAATAGATATCGGAAACCTTATAAACTTTTCTGTTTTGTTCCGCTTCCGGCAAATCGTCGAATGGTGTAGGTTGCCAGTAAAATGCAACACCAATATTCTCGGCCTCGGCTATCTTTTGGATAGCCAGCATGTTAAACCGATAAATCCTGAGCGGGTCATAATCCACCCTTGCGCGCCCGTCCGCTTCCGGATCGGAATTCGAGGGCCGCCGTCCCAGCAGCCGATTCAGGATTCTCACAGGCGGAAAGTAGGGCCCAATGGTGATCTGTCCTGAGTTCGCAGCCGCCGCAAATCGCTCTTCTTTGAGATAGCCGGTCGCGGTACGATCGGCCGACCAGGGAACATCCCCGGAGGAGAAACTGAGATCGTTCAAACCGTCAAGGAATACAGCAAGGTCCGCCTTCTGGCCATGCCGCAGAAGTGTTTCAAAGAGCGCGGCTTCCTGAGAAGAGTAATACCATGTATGCCCCAGATTCACGACTTTGTAGTGGGTTCGGCCCGTCGAAAGAATGGCCGACAGATGGCTGGCGATCGTTTGCCCGTCCGGTACAAGCTGGCCAAACTGAGTTGAGCCGCCAAATAACCAGATCGTCTTAGTGGCCGGCTCTCCATCGCGGGGGTCGATGGTTCGACGCGTGGGAAGGGGCTCCGCGTAATCGATGTTAAGGAAGCGGGACTTGAAGACCCGTTCGGAGAAACCAACCCAGGGGCGATAACGGTACGCCTGCGAATTCTGGAGGTTCTCAAAATCCTTAAAACACTGGATGGCGTCCGCGTGCGATAACGTACCCAGAGCCGCGGCTCGACCATTGGCTATATAGGACCGCCTCGCCAGTGGGGGCCGGATCCAAGCGTAAACATAAGACGCTCCAATTAAGAAGAACGTCAGGATCGACGTGGATAACCATATGATGGCCGTCGTAACGTAAAGGTCCTTTGTGCGGGTCAGCGCGCTTTTCGGATCTTCCAGTACAGGCATTACGATGTCCGACCTTTCCTGGTCATGGCCAACAGTATAATACCGAAGTCACCTCCCTTAAGCGCATCGTTTCGCTCAGCCCACCAAGCAAAGCCATCCCCTATGTTTCCGCAAACCGACTGGACTTCTCGGCCTGGCTGGTATATTTGTGACATGCTGTCGCGGCAAAAAAAAGTTCTGGTAACAGGTTCGTGCGGGTTAATCGGCTCCGAGGTCTGTCTTTTCTTCGCCCGCGAGGGGTTCCGGATCATCGGAATCGACAGTAATCATCGGGCCGTTTTTTTTGGTCCCGAAGGCGACACGAGCTGGGTGCTTTCGCATCTCAGGGAGCAGATCCCGGGCTACCGGCACGAAGCGCTGGACATCCGCGACCGCGACGGCGTTCTGGCCCTGATGGACGAAGTGCGTCCCGATTTGATCATCCACGCGGCCGCGCAACCGTCGCACGACCGCGCCGCCGCCATTCCCTTCCTCGATTTCGAAGTGAACGCCGTGGGCACGCTCAATATGCTGGAGGCGGCACGTCAGTATGTGCTCGAATCGCCGTTCATTCACATGTCCACCAACAAGGTCTACGGAGATCGCCCGAACGGGATTGCCATGGATGAGCTTGAGACCCGGTACGATTATGCCGACCCGGCGTACCGGAACGGGATCCCGGAGGAGTTTTCAATCGACCAGTCGAAACACTCGCTCTTCGGGGCGTCGAAAGTAGCCGGCGATATCATGGTGCAGGAGTACGGACGGTACTTCAATATGCCCACGTGCTGCCTGCGCGGCGGCTGCCTGACCGGACCCAATCATTCGGGAGTGGAATTGCACGGATTTCTGAGTTTTCTGATCAAGTGCAATATCGAGGGGCGCGAGTACAAGATCTTCGGCTACAAAGGCAAACAGGTGCGCGACAACATCCATTCCGAAGACGTGGCGCGGTTCATGTTGGAATTTGCCAGGGCGCCCCGGGTGGCGGAGGTCTACAATCTCGGCGGGGGCCGGGAGAACGCCTGTTCGATTCTCGAGGCTTTCCGGATGGCTGAAGAAGTAACGGGACAATCCATGAAATCGCGGTATGTCGAAGAGAACCGGGTGGGTGACCACATCTGCTACTACAGCGATTTAAGGAAAATGAAAAAGCATTACCCGGCGTGGGATATCACCAAGTCCCTGGCTCAGATTTTCCGGGAGATCGCCGAATCCTGGAATGCGCGGCTGACTGGCAAAACCGTTTGACCAGGGCGCGCGGCGCTGAGTACCGGTACTAACTCGTCCGATTCACGGGCATCGGCCGGCATTCGTCCAATTAAGATCAAGATAACGATATGATCGAATTGCGCCCAACGAGCGATGGACGACGCAGCCTGTGCGTATTCCCCGCGCTGCTTTTGGCCGCGGCATCACTGGTCTTGCTGGTTTCGTGCGCGCAGAGCAGGGACCGGGCGCGATCCGGATCCATGGCGCGCGGCCAGCAGTATTATCGGAAAGGCGACTACCGCGCTGCTGAAATTCAGTTTCAGAAGGCGATTCAGCCGGACGCCAACTTCGGCCAGGCTTGGCTTTGGCTGGGACGTACCGAAGAACGGCTGGGCAACGGCAAACCCGCGCTCGATGCCCTGAACGAAGCCGTCGCCCTGATGCCCGGGCAGGACGCTCCCCTGATTGAAATGGGAAATTTCCTCCTGGTGGGCTATGTGGGCAATCCCCGGCACCCGGCGGAACTTTACAAGCGGATTTCAGCCATCGCGGACCAACTGCTGAAGATAGACGGCGAATCTTTCGAGGGCACTAAACTGCGCGGCTTCCTGGCGGCATCGGAAAACGACTCCGCGACGGCGGTTTCCCTGCTGGAGAAGGCAAATCGACTAAAGCCCGGTGAGGCCGGCGTGATCACCGCTCTGTTCGAGAGCCTGATGCGATCGGGGCAAAAAGATCGAGCCGAAAAGCTCGCGCTGGACTTCCTGAGCCAAAGACCGGACTACGGACCCCTCTACACAATGCTCGGCCAATATTACGCGCAGTCGGGGCGCAAGCCGGATGCCGAGGCTATTCTCAAGACCAAGGTAGCGAAAAACCCGAAGAATGGCCTGTACCGGGTCGAGTTGGCCGGATTCTATAGCAAGGCCGGCCGGGCCGCCGAAGCGCGGGCGGTTCTCGACAAGATGACAGGCGACCTGAAAAATTTCCCGCAGGCGCATCTCGATGCCGGCGACTTTTACCTGGAAAGCCGGAACTGGGAAGAGGCCCGGCGCGAGTACACCCTGGGAGTCCGCACAGATCAAAAATCGGGAAGTCCCTGGTTGAAGCGTCTCGTACGCGTGGCTCTGGCCATGAACGACCGGGCCTCGGCCGAGCAATATCTCGATCAGATCCTGAAGCAACAGCCGGATGATCGCGATTCTCAGGCCGCCCTGGCCGATCTTCAAATGGCCAGCGGCGATCCTCGCAAGAGGGTGCTCGCGATTGCCGGATTCAAGAAGCTCGTTGAGGCAGTTCCCGGCAATGCCGGCTACCACTATCAGTATGCGGAAGCCCTGCGGCTTAACGGCCAGACTGATCTGGCGCGCACGCAGTATCTCCTGACAATCCAGGAACAGCCGGAGAATCTCGCCGCCCTCGAAAACCTGGCGGACCTGAGCATACGAGGGCAGTCGATCGACGATGCCCTGCGGTATGCGGACCGGGCGCTGGCGCTCGATCCGCGAAACGTTCGTGTGTCTCTTGTGAAGTCGGCCGCCCTCGCTGCCCAGGGAAAATTCGAAGAGACGCGATTGATTCTCGATGCCCTCCAAAGACAACATCCAGATCTTCGGGAGGCGCAACTGCAACTTGCCCTGCTCGATGTCGAAGAGAAGCGCTACGCAGAGGCCGAAACACGCTTTCGAAAATACTATGTTCCGGGCACGGGAGACACCCGGCCGCTCGCGGGACTGGTTGAGGTGTACCGGGCACAAAAACGGCTGGATCGCGCGCTCGTTCTGCTCAGGCAGGATCTGGAGAAAGGACCGCAATATGACCAGGTCAGGCGATTGCTGGCCAACGTGGCGGCCGAAGCGGGTAATAACGACCTTGCGATTGAGCAATACCGGCTGTTGGAGAAAAACCAGCCCGGATCACCCGTTATAGCGCTGCAGGTGGGGCTCGTCTGCCAGACAAAAGGCGATCTGGATTGCGCCATCGCCGAATTTGAGCGTGCGAAAAAGCTGGCTCCCGGAAACGCCGCGATCTGGGGTTTTCTGGGGAAGGCCCTTGAAGATGCGGGTCGAAAACCGGAAGCCGTTGCCTGCTACCACCAGAGCCTCCAGCTGGATGGGCGTGATCCATGGGTGATGAACAATCTCGCTTACCTGCTTGCCGACACGGCCGGGAACCTCAACGAAGCGTTGAAACTGGCAGGCGATGCCGTGCGGCAAAACCCCGGGAACGTGGCCTTCAACGACACGCTGGGGTGGGTTTATCTCAAAAAGAGAGACTTTCAGAGCGCCATCCACGTATTCGAGGGAGCACGGGACCGGAGTCCCGAGGCAGTCGATTACCGGATTCATTTGGGACAAGCTTTTCTGGCATCCGGCAATCGCACTCAGGCCCGCTCGGAACTGGAGGTCGCGCTGCGGCTGCCGGCCACGCCGCGGGAACGGAGAGAGATCGAAGACCTCCTCAAAGAAAGCACCCGAAGCCAGTGAACGTACAGCCAGTACCGTACCGCTCTATATTCAATTAGTTCGTATGGTTTGATACCATGAGTTAGCAATCGGAGGCGCGTGGTCAGAAGCCCACTAGAGTGCTTTGGCTACGCGAGTGAATGAATAAAACTAAAATAAAGATCTTGGCGGTTTTGTTTGCAGGTGCGCTGGGAACGGTTCCGGCACTTGCGAGTACCCAGCCCCTGCCGGCGACTTTCCAGGGAAGCACGACGGATTACATCGCGTTCGACGGGAACTCGTTTCCGGGCTCGAATCTGATCTGTTTCACCGCCGGATGTGGCGGAGCGTTTCAGGCCACGGTGTATGGCCCCGGCGCAACGGGTGCGGTGGGTCCCAGCGTTTTGACCACGGTCTGGTGCGTGGACTACCAGCTCGACGTGACAAGCAGTTCGCAGTACATAACCAACATCACGACCCTTAACGACATCACTCCGACGACGGAATCCAATGTTCGATACGGGACGCTCGACAGCAATGGCACCTCGTCCGGCTGGGTGAATTCGGTGACCGCTCCGAATGGGGTCGACTCGGACAGTTCCGCATACCGCTACACGCTTGCGGCCGCCCTGACTTCGCAATATGTGGACAGCGGCAATGCGGTCGATCCAACAAATCCAAACGGCAGTTCCTCCGTCAACACAGCCATTCAGGAAGCGATCTGGTACGTAACGTACAACAACGAGTACCCCGCCGACGGTACAACATGGCCGCCGGCAAGCGACATAGGCTCCGCAACGTGCGGCAGCGGGCAAAGCGCAACGAACTCTACGGGTAATACGGACTATGCGTGCTGGGTGCAATATGCCGAGGCCAATGCGGGGAGTGTCAATACAAGCCAGTGGGCTGTAGTCAGCGGACCGGTGCAAGACGGAGTGCTGCAGAGCCCGCCGAATGTGGGCGGGTATCCGTCTTACCAGACCTTCCTGGTTCAGGTAGATTCGGGCGGTCAGACTACGCACTCGGGCGTTACGCCGGAACCAACGTACTTTGTGCTGACATTCGGGCTGGGCGGATTGATCCTCTTCGCACGCCGTCGCAGGGCCCCCAAACAGGCGTAAGGGTCCGGCTGCCAGGGTCTTCGCGGCATGGGCCGCGGTCTCTACCGCCGGAGCTTCGTCCGGCGTCCTCGTGTTCAGTTTTGAAACCCTCCCCGGCACGAATCTTCTCTGCGAGCAGGATACGGCGACTGGAAGCCAGCCCGTCGCTGCGCTGGACTTATCCACCCGCATCAACCGGCATGCTTTCCATTGCCTTGAAAAGCACAGCAGCGCGGTCTGTACGGCCGTCCCTGTCAGCAGCGCTTCAAAGGTGGGGCAGACTGCGGGTGCCCTCTGGGCCGATGCGGCCGATTGGTAATCGGCCTCGGGCGGTTTCGCTCCGGTCGCCAAGCGGATTACCAATCCGCTGCAGGTTCACAACCTGCCCCACTTGCCGCCATCGGAATAGGGCAAGTGGGATGCCGCAGCGCCGGCAGGGATGGCTATGCTGTCAAGGCGGTCACCAGGAGGAGCTTGGGCGAAGCTGGATGAGGTCCTGGAGAACGATATGGCGATGTTTTATCGACTGTCGGCGCCTTGGCCGACAGCGAGCTCTCCGCCGACGACCATTCGGCCAGGCACCATCTGCGGTCCCGGACTGAAGGTCCTGGTAAACGTTCGTCCCTTGGCCAGAAGGCTGCCGCGCAGCACATCAACCAAAGGCCCGACTTGGGCTGAACAAGAGTTGTCCGCGACCTCGCGAGCCAGTTCAATGAAATCCCCATCATCGAGCGGCACGCGAATCGTCCAGGCGGGAGCGGCGAATCCGGCGCGGGAGCCGATGACGTGGCCCGCGAACCGAACCCTTGTAACAGAGCAACCGAAGCCTTCAATCGATGCAACGACTACCTCGGCACAGTCCGCCGGAGTCGCTGCGCGGGAGATGGCGTTTTCCAATGTCCGAAGGTCGATTTGCGCCGCAAGAAACCGTCCGAGATCGCCCCGGAGAAGCATTTTTCCAGCCATGGCGAACTCCGAGTACCCGAGGTAGCGGATGGCGGCCACCACGGCTCCACAGAACAAAAGGAGCATCAACCCCGACACGGAACCGTTTCCGAGATTACTCTGGTGCAACAATGCCACAACTGAGACTCCAATTCCCGCCGCGTACAGAACGAGAACCGCCTTTTTGGGCGTCATACCCCGATCAAGCAACCGATGGTGAATGTGACGGCGGTCCGCGGCAAAAACGTGTTGTCCGCGGAGGAACCGGCGCCCGATAGCGAGCGTGACATCGAGAAGCGGAATCGAGAGCGCGATAAGAGGTGCCGCAAGCCCCTGAAGAGTGCTCGAATGACCGATCCAGACGATGCTGAAGCAACCGAGGACAAACCCGAGCGAAAGGCTCCCTGAATCTCCGAGAAATATGGTGGCCGGATTGAAGTTATACCAGAGAAACCCCAGCAGCGCGCCAGCCAGAGGAATCGCGGCGACGGCAAGTTGTGTATTGTGCTGCAGCCCCGCACCGAAAAACATGGCGACAGTCGAGACCAGTCCCAAACCCGCGGCCAACCCATCCATCCCGTCGACCAGATTGAAGGCGTTGGAACAAACCAGAAGCCAAACGATGGTGAGCGGTATGCCCCACCAGGCGTTCTGGTGAGAACCCGCAGCGCCGCCGATGACGATCCCTTTCCAGCAGGCGATTCCCGCACCCACAAACTGACCGGTGAGTTTCTGCCAGGGCTTCAATCCGAACAAATCGTCCATCAACCCGACAACCAGGATTACGCTTGCCGCAGCCAGGATCTTCCAGACCAAAACCAGTTGCTGGTCGAAGGCGCTTCCAAAAAACCGGCGGACCACGAGATACGATGCCACGTAGGCGAGGGCAATAGCCAAACCGCCTCCCCGTGGAATCGGGGCTCTGTGAATCTTACGTTTTCCCTCCGGATGGTCGAGGATACCCAGCCGCCGGAATACATCCCGCAACAGCCGCGTCAGGACCAACGAGAGAACGAAAGATGCGATCCCAACCCAGATCAATGAGGCCATTTTGAAATTAGTCCTGATGCTGTCGACAGGGCTTTTAAGAGTGCCTGAGTCTTGATTATAGAGAGCGTGGGAAGAATAAAGCTACGAATAACGGAAGCGATTTGCGAAACTAGTACTATTACTGCTCGGCAGTTGTAGTACCAAAGGCGGATACTGAGCGCACGGGAGGCATTGGCAACGCGGTCACTACAAATTTCGGGCGCCCATCCACAGTCCCAGCGAGGCGACCTTCAGATGGTGGTTCACCAGGCGGCCGAGAGATACCGTGTTGCGGCGGGAGAGGCGGTCGTAATAAGGCTGGAGGGATGGACTGATCCGCAGGCGCTCGCGTTTGGATGACAAAATGCGCCAAATCGCTACGGGCGAGGCTGCGGCGGGTTTTTTCATCAGAATCCGGCCAATGTGCTTTTGCAATATGTAGCGGAGGAGGAATTTGGTTTTTCCATCCCGGTATTTGAGCGAAGGCGTCAGACTGAGCGCGAGGGCGATAACGGCTGAATCAAAGAACGGCGTCAAAATGCGAACACCATCCACGGACCGGGTGACGGGAAGGATGATTCGTTGCCAGTTCAATCCACCATCGATTTGGCCGCTCAGTTGTTGCAGCGACGTCAGATGAAGTTCACGAAATGGCGCGAGCCTGGCTATCCGGCTTTGCGCGATGCTCTCCAGCCATTCGCGGTACTCTGTTTCCGGCAGATCGAGAGCGGAGAGAAGCTCACGGTCGGCTTCGTCCACAGTTGTGCGGGGTGCGACCCACGCGAGCCGTTTGTCCGCCGGAATCGCGTCCGCAGCCGCGAGCCAGGCGTTCAGTTCGGATGGAAAACCGTAAAAAAAATGCCCGAAACCGAGAAAGAGGCTGTCGGCATGCTCTCCCAGCATGAAAGCGCGGCAACGTCCGGAAACCGAATTGACGAGTGACCAAAGGTTGAACGCCTGCATCGTAAGGCAAGGCTGGTCTTGAAGACGCGAATTAAGAGCCAGCACCGCGGCGTGGTGCTGGGATCTCCCAAGCATCACCGGTTCCGTTTCGATGCCGAGAGCGTGGGCGTTGGCGCGCGCCTGCTCGAACTCGGAATAGCGGCGCACTCGGAAGTGTTGGGTGAAGCACTTCAGTCTTCCAGCGGCGAAAAATGGATCGCGGAGGAACGCTGCAAGCAGCGTGGAATCAGTACCGCCGGAAAGCAGAATCCCCAGCGGTTCGGAAACCGGAAGTGAGCCCATCCAGGCTTCGGTGTAGGTCCGAATCAGGGATTCGAGCCGGTCCCCTGCGCGATCGGGATCGCTCTCCACCTGTTCCACCATCTCACTCCAACGGGCGTATTCGTGTGACGTCCCACCCGCCGCGGAATAGAAACTCACCGCTCCCGACGCCGACCGGCTGATATCGGTATAAATCGTCTCCTGGTTCATGTCCATCGACCCGAACGCAACATACTGAAAGAGCGCGGAGCGCCGGACGGAGCGTTTCGAATCGCCTTCGATCCCGGCGAGACTGGTCGAGAGTTTCCACGGAGAGCCATCGGGCTTTGAGAGGACGAAGACGGGATAGGATCCGGTCAGGTCGGTGACCACCACTGCCGAACCCGACTCGACGACGACAATCGCGAACTGGCCCCGCAAAGACCGTGCCAGTTCGATCCAGCGGCCGTGATCGGAGAGCGGAACAGAGCGGAGTCCGGCGGGGTCGTACGGCTTGCCGGTTTCGGCAACCATAGGCACGCCATCCACGCAGATGAGCCGGGAGTCTTCCCGATTCAGATCGGTACGGCTAAGATCGGCGATCATTTCGATGAAAGCGCCTTCTGCAGCGGCTGCTCTCCGAGCCAAAGCCCAAATGCCGTCAGCTTGTCCAATTCAGACCAAAGTCTTCCCGAATGGCGAAGATTGCTCAGAATCAGACGGTCGTACTCCGGCCGCAGCGGTGGCAAGAGAGAGCGGCGTTCGGCGAAATTCGGTGCCAATCGCCATATCCGGGAAGGATTCGGCGATGCGCGCTTCGGTACCGAGCGTCCGAGCAGGCGGCCGGCAATGCTGCGCAGCAGCACCTTCGTGACGCCGTTCTGAAACTTATATTCGAGCGGCAGCGACAAGGCGAATCGGATCATCTCCAGATCGAAAAAAGGGCTGATGAACTCAACTTGGTCCTCGAAAGCCCGACTCACCGGCAGGAACGAGTTTTGCCAGGAAATACCGGCCCAGATCTGCCCGCTCAGCTGTTGCAGGGTGTGCAGGGGCGCGCGACGAGCCCAGGGCTCCATGGCGGCGCGGTCTTTGGCCACGATCGACTCTTCCCAAGCGAGGCAGTCCGCCGGGGTCGCGCCGAACAAGCCCAGCAAAAAGCCCTGGTCGGGCGCGCGATTTGGTCTCGGGAACAGATGAACGAGTTTCCCTGAAGTGTCAAGCGCAGCGGTGGTTTCAAGGTAGGCTGCGGAATCGTGCGGAAAGGCGGAAAAGAAGCGATCGAAGCCGAGGAACAAGGAGTCGGCATGTTCACCCGTAGCCAGGGTAGATATGCCGTCGAGTTGGGCGCGCCGGGCCAGATCGAACAAAACAGGAGACTGCGCATGACAGCATGGCGCATTCTGGCGTCCGGAGTTGAGTGCGCGATATGCCCTCCTCCGGCTTGCAGAGGTAAGCTCCACGCGTTCATTCGAGATTCCGAGGGCGCGCGCGTTGGCGGAAGCGCTGGCGAACTCGGAGTAGCGTTTCCACGCGTAGTCCGCTGTCAGGTTCAAGCTCTTCTGCCCGATGGATTGAAGCAGCCACGCGACTAACGCCGAATCGATGCCGCCTGAGAGAAGGCATGCGATCGGGCCCCGCCCCTTTGCAATGGCGCCGAGGTATTCGGCGGCAATCTCGAGGAATCGTTCTTCGGCGGCCTTTGGTTCGATATCGCCGATTTGAAGAAAATCCTCCCAGTCCAGCCAGGGAACCGAATCGATATTGCCACCATGGAACCAGGCCACGGTGGCCGGGTGAACCTGCCTTACGTCGGAATAGAGCGGCTCAATTCCCACTCCGCTCCGGGAGACGTAGAAAAAGAGGGCCTCGCGCGAGATCTGGTTGCGGGAAAAGGGGACCAGTTCCTGAAGCCGCGAGCTGATGCGGAAACCTTTCTCCGCGCCGTCCGGAATATAGAATACCGGACGGGAACAGCCGAAATCGGTGATCGCGACGGTCGTCGATTCATCTTCGATCACGATGCTGAACTGGCCACGCAACTTTTTCGCGAATGCGATGAAATCCCCCTTTGTGCGAAGCGAAGCAAGAACGGGGGAATCGAACGACAAGAGAGCGCCGGAATAGACGGGAAGGCCCTGGATCGAGATCTTCCTCCGGTCCGATTGACCGGTTTCCGGGGTAAGGGGACTGGTCCGGGGGTTCATGAGGCGACAGGCGGGTCGATCCGCGACATGTCAATTCGAGACATCGTGATTCGAGACATAAGCCCGGGCCTCGCGCGCGACGTTTCGAATACCGATGTACGCTCGCATCAGGGGAGAAAAGAGGCGATCGAGAGAGGGCCGGTCACGAAGGTAAAACATATCGATCCGCGGGAGATCCATCAGGCTCACTCCCGGCGAGACAAATCTTAATGAAGTGCCTGCGGCAAGCTCGAAGTACCGGGCGGCGGAGGAGCGCACACTGGTCGAGCAGGATCCGTAGGGGTATGCGAGCCAGCGTACAGGACGCGCCAGCCGCTGCTGGATTTCTTCCCGGCACTCGTACATCTCGCGGTCGCACTCATCAGCGGAAAGCGCGGGCAGCCGGGGATGCGTTGCGGTGTGAGCGCCGATCTCGATGCCGTGCGGCGCCGCCGCCAGTTGCTCCCAACTCAGCAACGGCATCTCGGGCACCGCTCCCGGAGGCTGGCTTGGCCATCTGTTGACCAGGCCACAATAGCGGCTCACGACAAAGACAGTTGCCGGAACCCGGAAACGTTCGAGAACGGGGAATGCATGCTCGGCAAGGTTGCGGTACCCATCGTCGAAGGTCAGCGCAACCGACCCCGGGCAACTTGCGACCCGATCGACGGGAACCAGGGGAATGCCGGATCCCGCCAAGGACTCAATCTGGCGCCGGAAAATCTCGGGCGCCGTTGAGATTACCGATCCGGAATCGTCGAGAGAGTGGTAAGTCAAAATGGCGGACCGCAGGTCCGTCATCGCTCCGCGGCCCTCGGCTTGGGCCGAGTGCCGGCGACTGTCGAAGGATGGTGCACTAACCCGAGCCGGTAGCGCACCATGGCCAGCACGAAAGCCACACCGCTCGAAATAAAGTAGAGAAGATGGAAGGGTATGGCCGCCAGGGCGAACATCTTGCCTCTCTGGCCGGCCAGAAACAGATAAAAGTGGTTATTCAATAAAACCAGCGCGAGCAGAATCACCAGAAAAGCAAGGCCCAGCTTGTGGAAGGGGAGGTAGACCCAAACGAAAACGACTACCAGCAGACAATAGGCCCCAATCACTATCCCGGTTCGACGGTGCCACGCGGTATACGGATAGGCGTAGCGATGCCTCGCGAACAACGCGATCCATGCCATCAGCACCATCGGGATAATCAATTTCATGTGAAAAACGTAAGCGAGCGAAGCAATGGCCACAATTACGCCGATCATCGAGCCGACGAGGACCCGGCGGTTTCCACCGGAGGCGTCCAGCCAGTAAGCGGATAGAAGAATGAAGAAGGTGGCGAAGAGCGGCACGAGGAAATACACTCCCCGGCTGACCGCCAGGTACGCGCCGAGAGCTCCCAGCAGGCCGCCGAGAACCACGCTGATGCGCTGGCTGATGCGGAGGTTCAAATCGTTCGGCATCCAGCCCGAACGAAAGGTCAACTCCGACCAGGGAAGAGCGCGATAGAAAAAGTCGGTCTTCATGACGCTGCCGAATTCCCATCGCTTCAGGTGCTTGACCTCGATGTTGCTGCACAAAACAAGCTTCCGGCCGGCGGCCGTCATCCGGTAGCCCAGTTCGATATCCTCAATGGCCGGAGACTGGTATGCTTCATCGAATCCGCCGAATTGCAGGAAAACCTCGCGGCGCACCGCCCCGCAGCCAGCCCAGAACGTCACTGCCTCGCGACGCGACTTCTGATGGACATAATGGTGCATCAGGTTCCGGTACTGGGACATGAAGTTTTTCGCCTCGGGCCAGCGGTCATAGGACGCCATGACCGAGTCGACATCCGGATTCATGGCGAATTCCGCACCCATCCGGGACACGGTATCGGGCTGAACGCAGACATCCGAATCCAGAAAGAAGAGAATTTCGCCTCGTGCCGCTTTGGCTCCCAGGTTGCGGGCGAATGCCGGGCCCTTACGTCCGCCGGTCGATAATACCTGCACTCCAAATTCCCGAGCCACGTTGAGAGAGCCGTCGGTCGATCCGTCATCGACCACAATACATTCGAGCGCAGGCTCGATCGATGCCGCAAGACTGGAAAGACACTGCCGCAGATAGGCTTCGGCATTATAGACGGGTATGATGACCGAGAGTTGCGACGCCATTTTGAATGTAGCCATATTCTAGGACGGCGGAAGCGCGAGAAGCAATAAAGTTCCCGGTATCGGAGCCTCAGACCCCGCATCATGGTACCAGTACTCGGAGTATACGGCGACAGGACGATGGTACATTCGACAATCAACGATGGGATCAACACCGGCAGGATTTCCACAGGCACGTCGTAAAGGATTGATCCTCGGGGAGGTCTCGGGAATGCCGCCCGTGAGGGGCGAACACCGGAGGGCGGTGATCCGGGTATTCCTTGTTTGTTGGCTGCTGTACACGGTGTTTTGGGCGCCTTACACGATGCGGGAACATTTTCCGGCGATTACACTGGCCGAGCAGGGGACACTAAATGTGGAACGGTATCTTGGGTGGACCGACGACATTTTCCCGGGGCCGAAAAAAGGCGCGTTCATCAATAACAATCCGGGAGCATCGCTGACCGGAGCCATTCCGCTAATTCTGCTGAGACCGGTTCTCGCGAAAGTCGATTCCTGGAACCGCCGCCAAGCTCGCCCCGAACGCCCCGAGCCAGGCGAGGGAGAGGTATTCTGGAGGGCAGTTCGGGAGGGGCGGGGTTGTTATTTTTTACTGATCGTGTTCCTTACCACGGCCGCGGTGATGGCGCCGGCGACCGCCGGAACGCTGGCTTATCTCTGCTCGCGTCTAATGGAAGCGGGCGTACCCGCCACGTCCGCCAGTCTGATCGCGATCCTGTGCGGGATCGGCACCCCCTTGCTGTTCCGGGCCGGGAATTTGAACCACAATCTGCTGGTTGCCGATGCGGGATTCACGGCGCTGTTGGTGTTGTGGGATGCGGAAGACCGTCCTCTCACCTTCCGGAGACTGCTCTCGGCCGGGCTGCTCTCCGGCTACGCCCTCCTTTGCGATTACAGCGGGGTCGTGGTAATCGCGATCGCGGCGCTATATACATGGCAACGTTCAGCCCGGAAGTCTTCCCGGGCCGGCGCGCTGGCCGTATTCGCGGGGGGAACACTGGCCGGGGTGGCGGTTCTGCTCATTTATCAGGCGTGGGCATTCGGCTCTTTTTACCATCCATCGCAGCACTATATGCCGCCGAGCGGTCCGACCGCGCACGGATACCGTGGTTTCGACTGGCCTTCTCCCTCGCTCGCCTGGGCGCTTTTGACCGATCCCCGGTTCGGCCTCTTCGCTTATTGCCCGGCTCTCGTTCTTGCGTTTGCCTCCCCTTTTCCAACGCTCATCCGATACAAACTTCCCGCGCGCGAAACGCGGCTGATCCTGACCTATTTCGCGCTTTTTCTTGTGTTTTGTTCGGCGAACCAGTATTCCCGGCTTCAGCCGCTCACGGGGTTCCGGTATCTTGTGCCGGTGGTACCCGGGCTTGCGCTTCTGGCGGTTCAAGCGGCACAGGTTCTACCCCGTTTGGCCCGCCGAGTGCTGGCTGGTTTCTCATGCCTTCAAATGCTGCTGCTTGCGGCATCGCACGAAATCGACGTGAGACGTACGCTGGACGCACTATGGGAAAGCCGGTTCGAGCCGCTCTGGGTCATTCGGCTTGCTCAAGCGGGGGCTCCAACCGCCTGGATTCACGCAGCCGAATTGCTCGCATCGATGGCCTTGATCGCGGCCCTCTTCGAGGTTGTTACGCTGTTGCGGGAGACCGCTGCGCCGGCGGTTCCGCGGCGCCTGTGATCGCGGCTTGCGCGGGCGCTCGAACTGCCCACACAATGGAATCGGTGAATTACGGAACGGGACTATGAGGTTGTTTCAGACGCTGTTGTTTTTGAGTTGCATTCCGGCGTACGCCGGCGAGACCGACCCTCAGCTGGCCAACTGCCTTAAGGGACTGCCGGATTGCGACATCTCGCAGTTGTCGCCACAGCAGATGAGGCTGGTTGCAAACGCAGCGCGAGCCAGGAACCTCTCGAATTGCGAGTCGGGGCTTGCCAGCTGCGACCCCACACGCCTCGCGAAGGAAGAAGCTGCGACTCTGGAAAAGACTGCCCGATCCCGGAACGCCCGTAACTGCATTGAAGGACTTGCGGGTTGCAATCCGCAACTTCTCACACCGCAGGACGCGGTGGCGATGGCATCAGCCGCGCAGGAACGGAATTTCAGCCGATGTCTCAAAGGATTGGCGGCTTGCGATCCGCTCCGGTTGAACACGGAACAGCGCACTGCCGTCCGGAAGTACGAGGAGGGAAGAAACTTCGATCGGTGCCTCAAGGGTGAAGTGACATGCGACCCCCTGTCGTTGTCGAAGGAGAACATGTCCAGGGTGCAGGAAGAGGCGCGGAAACGGAACGAGACCGCTTGTATGCAGGGCACCGCCTCCTGCAATCCTCTACGTCTGGCGGAGGATGAACTTAAACGGGCAAAAGAGGCGGCGGCGAGGAGGAACGTTCAAAACTGCCGGCAGGGTTTGGTCAGTTGCGACGTGTCGGTGCTGGGAAAGGAGGACTTGGCGACAATAAGTGCGGAGCTCAAGAGGAAAAACCTCGAATCGTGCCGGAATGGGCTTTCGGTGTGCGATCCCGTCCTGCTCTCGCCCAACGAATCCGCCGAGGTGGCCCAGCTCTCGACGCGGCGTAATCTAGACCATTGCGTGCGCTTCGAGGCAAGCTGCGACCCCTCGCTGTTGACGAGCCCGGAAATTGTGTTGGTTTCCGAAGCATACCGCCAACGCCGAAGACCCACCAGGCAATAACGTCGTCGCCCGCCCGGAGACTCGGCCAGGCCCCTGAAACTGCAGGCGGCCATTTTCCGGCGGCGCGGAGGCGGGAGAACGTACATCAGAATTACAGTCGATTAGTACTAGCCAAACTGCCGGACTTGAATAATTGCGCCAAATCTAGTCAACTGATGAACTAGGGCGGTTAAATTCCTTTGTCCATCAGTGCGCCCACTACACCATCGATGATCGGTCCGTTGCTGGAGGTGTCAGCCCGCCTCGGGAGAAATCCGCATCTGGTCCAGGCAGCCACCGGGAACACTTCGATGAAGCGCGATGGGGTCCTCTGGATCAAAGCATCGGGCCGGTGGTTGGCGGACGCGACTCGGGACGAGATTTTTTTTCCGCTGAGCCTCGATGACACACTGAACCGAATCGAGGTAGGCGTCGACCCTTCGGACCAGCCCGGATGTGCCGACAGGTCGCTGCGCCCCTCGGTTGAAACCGCGATGCACGCGGTGCTTCCATTCAGCGTGGTTCTCCACGTTCATTCGGTGAACACGATCGCTTGGGCTGTGCGCGGGGACGGTCCGGCTGAACTGGCGCGGAGGCTGGAAGGAATCGCCTGGCAATGGGTCCCTTACACCCCCTCCGGGCTACCGCTTGCCGGCGCCGTCAAAGCCGCAATGCTGCGAAACCCCGGGGCCCGCGTCCTGGTTCTGGCCAACCACGGGCTCGTGATCGGTGGTGACGACTGTGGGGAAGCCGAAGCGTTGCTTTCCGAAGTGGACCGCCGGATGGAGATCGCCGCGCGTTGTGTCCCCGAACCTGCCTGGCGCGTGCTGACGCGAATCGCGGGCGAAAGCGCGTGGCGACTCCCGGAAGCCACGGCGGTTCACGCCCTGGGGACTGATCCGACGGTGCACAGAATCGTCCGCGGGGGCATCCTCTATCCCTGCCAGCGAATCTTTCTCACCCCACGCGCCTGGTCCTTTTCCCCCGATGTCGATGGAACCGATATCCGCTGCATGGATGAACCCTTTGTAATAATCAACAACGCGGGGACGCTGCTGCGCAAAGGGTTGGGCGCAGCCGAACTCGCAATCCTGGTCGGGCTGGCCGAGATTCTGCTCCGCATTCCCGAGTCCGCGCCGGTGCAGTACCTGAGCCGGGGCGAGATTCAGGATCTGTCGTCGGCAAATATCTACCACTACCCGGAACTCGCCCAAAAGAACATTGCGCTCTGAAATCCCCGGACTGCCGGCGGCTTTCCAGCTATCCCGACCAGGGGATTCCACCGAACTTCTTCTTCGCCACCGTGTTCAAGAGGCCGAAATACAGCTCCAGATGGGGTTCACGGCACCACAAGCGGACGAATCCTTCGTATCCTTTTTCGCCCAGTTCGTCCCGAAGCGCGGGCGAGCCTGCGATCCGTTGAAGAGCATCGAGCAACTCCGCATCGGAACGGTAGACGAAACCGCCGCCGCTCTCCCGGACGACTTCGGGCAAGCCGCCAAGGTCGCGTGCGATGACCGGTGTCTTGCGCGCAAAGGCTTCGACGCTCGCCATCCCGAACGTTTCATAGGTCACCGAAGGGATCACACAGGCGAGGGCGTGAAACTGGAGCGCGCCCATCTCCTTTTGACCAACCGGCCCGAGGAACTTGATGCGCGGATTTGCGGCGGACATCGATCGCATCGCCTGATCCTGCGTGCCCGTTCCCGCGACCAGCAGATCGCAATCGGGCGCGCGGTCCCAGATCGGGATCAGCGTCTGCAGGCCCTTGATCGATTCCAGCCGGCCGACGAAAAGAAAGTAGGGCCGGGCTTGCGGGCGAGGGCCTGGATTTTGCCATTCTTCGTCCACCCGGTCCATGAAGTTGGGCAGGCAATCGAATTGGCGGGGGAAACCGCGCTCGGCGTGCAGGCGGGCGGTGAAGCGGCTGGGTGAAACAAACTGGTCGACATGGCGCGCCATTCGTTCCAGCAATCCCGTGTAGCGCCAGAGTTGGGGAGGGCGCTTCGCGTGCAATTGGCACCGCAGGCACTCCGGCTTTTCGCAGACCGATTCGTTGAACTTCCACAGGACGTGCGTTGGACAAATCAGCCAGTGTTCATGGGAAGTATAGAGCTTGACGGCGCGCCTGCCGGCCGGCTCCATGGCGAGAATAGCGGGGCCGAGCAGCGAAATATTGTGGAAATGAATGACATCCCACGCGCGGGAACGCAGGACCGCCACTAATGCTTTCGATTTGAGCCATGGCCTGCCGGTCTGCTGCGTCAACAGAGGCGAGAGTCCGTTGTATCCGCTGCGCAGCGCGTGCCGGATGACTCCTGGATGCTCGGGGAACGGGATGGGAGGCTCACCGGGGTGGAGCACGTGGTAAGCGTCGAGGCAGTGTACGACTTCTACATGATGCCCGTTGTCGGCGAGTGCGCCAGCCAGACGGCGCACCTGAATGGCATCTCCGCCGAAGCTGTAAGGAGGGTAAAAGGTAGTCAGATGAAGGAAGTTAAGGGGCCTGGTCACGCGGACGCTGCCTTTTCGATCACTTCCATCATTTGGCGGGCGGCGTTGTCCCAAGTGAGCGAATGCGCCGCGGCAAGCCCCGCTTGGCTCATTCGGCGGCGCATTTCTTCCGAAGAGAGCACCGCATCGAGCGCGCGTTCAATCTCCTGCTCCGATGGACAAATGGAAATCGCGCCGCCACCGAGCAAAGACGCGAGTGGGCTTTCGTTGGTAGCTATCACGGGACATCCGCAGGCCGCCGCCTCGACCGCGGGAAGGCCGAACCCCTCCATCAAAGAAGGAAGCACCAGCACGGATGCGAGGTTGAGCAGCACGACAACATTTTCGTCGTTCAGGTAACCCGTAAAGACGACCCGCTCCTCCAATTCGAGTTGGGCGACTTGCGCGGCAATCGTCCCGTAGTATGTGTGAAAGGCGTCGCCCGATGTGTCGCCCACCATAACGAGCCGGACATCGGAGAGTTCACTCCGCGCCGCAAGGTGCGCGAACGCGCGCACCAATGCTTCGAGATTCTTATGGGGGCTGAAGCCGCCCAGACAGGCGATCATCCGGTGGGAGCCGTCGACTCCCGCGCGCCGCAGACCGGGCCCCGGAAGCGGATTTTCCAACTTCCGGAATACGGGATCCGCGGCTTCGCCCACTACAAAAACCCGGCTTCGATCCATCCCGAATCGCTCGACAATGCGCTCGCGCGAGTAGTCGGAAACAGTGATCAGCGCATCCGCCTGCCAGCGCCCCACCGCGCCTTTCAGGTTCCATGCGAGGCGCGCGGCCGTCCGCGGCACGGTTAGTTGAGGAAAGGTTTCGGCGATCACGTCGTGCACCATGACAAGCGTGCGCGCGGCGCCGAACACCGGCACGTAAGTGTAGATCGTCGGAAAAAGCACAAAGTCGAAGCCGGGAGCGGACAAAGCCCGCGACATTCGCCACATGTCGGGAATCGAGCGTCTGCCTTCGGCCGAAGCCGCTTGTGCCGCGGGCATGGATGCATGCACTATCCGGACCTCGGCTTGTTCGGGCCAGGGTTCCGCTGCGTCCGCCGAATCGGTGAAAAGCGTGTACCGGTTCACGCTGTCCAGACCCACCAGCGCGCGCAGCAACGCCCGAGCGTGCCGGCCGTAGCCACGACGATTATGCCAGCAGGTGGCGTCGACGGCTATACGCATTTTTCAAAAGCAAACGGACAAACAGATCCAGGCAGGCGATGGGAATCCAGCCGGCATCACGGTGTGGCGCCGGCCGCGAACTTCCGGGTCAACTCCTGATAATTTACCTTGTTGGTGGACGTCCTCGGAAGAGCATCCAGGAATACGAAGACATCGGGATTCATGTAAGCGGGCAGGTTCTGATTGCAAAAGACCTTCAGCTCCACGATGGAAGGCCGGGAGTCCTCCGGACCCGCAAGATAAGCGACAACGCGCATGCCCGCTTCAGGGTGTGGCAGGGCGATCACGGCTGCCCCGGTGATGGCCGCGTGCTTGTAGAGGCAACTCTCGATTTCGCCCAGTTCGATGCGGTAGCCCCGGCGCTTGATCATCCGGTCGCGCCGTCCCACGTACAGGAAGCCATCGCATCCACTCTGTTTCACCACGTCGCCGGTGTTATACCAGCGAGCCCCGTCACGATCCATAAATGCGGCGGCGCTTTCCTCGGGCCGGCCCCAGTAGCCGGAGAATACCGACGGACCGGAGATATACAGCAGCCCCTCGGAGCCCGCTTCCACTGCCTGATCGCCGTCGAGCACCAGAGCAGCGCAGTGTGAACATGGCCATCCGATCGGATAAGGCTCGGAACGGTCTTCCGGAATGGGCGTGGGGATGCGGGCGAAGGTGCAAACGTTGGTCTCGGTGGGACCATAGAGATTGAAGTAGTCCGGATGGGGCCAGTGCTTCACCACTCGGCGCAGCTGTTTTACGGGGAAAACCTCGCCCGCAAAGAGAACAGTCCGCAGGCTGGAGTAATCGAATCTGTCGAGGTCCCCGAACTCCCCCAGCAGTCCCAGAATAGCGGGCGTCGAATACCACACTGTGAGCCGGTGGCCGGCGATGAAGTGGGCCAGATCCCTGGGCTTCTTTCCCAGTTCTTCCGGAATCAGGTACAAAGCGCCGCCGTGTTTCAACGGAAGATAGATGTCGAGTATGGAGAGGTCGAAGTGAAACGGCGCATGACTGCTGAAGCGGTCGTGTTCCGACGGAGTGAACGCGGATGAACACCAATCGACGAAACTGATGGCATTGCGATGCGTCAATGTCACGCCCTTGGGGACTCCGGTGGAACCGGAGGTGTAGAGAATGTAAGCCAGATCGTCGGGATGCCGGTCCGGAGCGGGCTGTTCGAGGGGAGCATGCTCCAAAACAGTCTCCCACGGGAAGGCGTCGGTGCCCGAGGACACGTCGGCGCCCAGCAGAATTGCTGTCCCGGCGCCGGCGGCCAGCTCCGCGCGCCGACAGTCCGCAAAGACGGCACGCACCTGGCAATCCGCGAAAATGGTCCCGATCCGCGCGGCCGGCCCGGTCCAATCGACGGGCACATAGGCGGCGCCGGCCTTGAGGACGCCAAAAACCGCAGTCAGTGCGGCGGTGGTTTTGGGCAGCGCCAGCCCAATCCGATCACCCCGCCGCACGCCGCGATCCGCAAGGAATCCGGCGATACGGCTGGCGCGCTCGTCGATCTCACGGTAGGTCAGAACTGTACCGTCGGGGTCGGCCACGGCCAGGCGGTCGGGAAAGCGGCTGGCGCTTGCCTCGAGATAACCCGCGAGATGTGAAACGGACAATATCTCCTCCGGGAACCGTTGGCCTTTCAGGCCTTCTTGCTCTTAACAAATGAGGCGATACCGTCGATGCTGTCAAAGTTCTCGACGCCCGCTTCGTGAGCCTCCACCTCGATGCCGTAGTGCTCCTCGACGAAAGTGACCAACTTCAGCGTGGCTACCGAATCCAGAATCCCGCTGGTGCGCAGTGGAGTGTCGTCCTTCAGATTGGATGGCTTTTCGCCGGGCAGAAACTCCTCGAGAATGTGTTGCCGCAGTTCTTCTTTTATGTTGTCCATATCCTCATCGTCTTTTTCAGCTCGTTCATCCCGTGATGGCGTCCTTTTGCAGGGACGTCAAATCCCCAAACATTTGGCAACAATGTTGCGCTGGATCTCGGTAGTCCCGGAGTAAAGCGTACTGCCCAGCGCGTCGCGCAACTCCCGCTCGACACCCTGTTCCACCATGTAGCCGTAGCCTCCATGGATTTGCAGCGCGTCCATGCAGGAACTTACCAACGACTCGGAGACGAAAAGCTTGGCGACGGAGGATTCCATCATGGCCGGCTTGTTTCGTTCCTTCATCCATCCTATTTTGTACACCAGAGGCCGGCAGGCATCGAGCCGGACTTTCATATCGACGATCCGGTTGGCCACCGATTGGAACTTGCCGATAGGCTGTCCGAACTGCCTGCGGTTGCGGACATGTTCGATGGAGGTCTCAAGCTGTCTTCTCATCAAACCAAGATAGTTCGCGAGGATGCAGCCCCGCTCCCATTCCATGGACGACTCGAAAACCTGCACGCCTCTGCCTTCCCGCCCGAGACGGTTCGCAACCGGAATCGCGCAGTTCTCAAGGACGATCTCGGCCATGGGAGATGTGCGCAACCCCATTTTTTCAAGCCCGCGGGTCACGGTCAGCCCCGGAGTGTCGCGTTCCACCAGAAATGCCGTGATCCCCATGGCTCCCAGACGGGCATCGACAGTGGCGTAGACCGCAAACAGGTTCGCGACTGGAGCGTTGCTGACGAATGTCTTGGTTCCGTTCAGTACATAGCAGTCTCCACGCCGTTCCGCATGCGTGCGCATGGCGAAAATGTCCGAACCGGCGTCCGGCTCCGAGGCGCCATTAGCGCCAATCAGGTCGCCATTGCACAGGCCGGGAAGGTATTTTCGCTTCTGCTCCTCTGTACCAAAGACCAAAATCGGCAGGGAGTTAGTCCAGAGGTGGGCATTAATTGAAAACAGCAGCCCGTGGTCGCGCGCGCCATAGCCAAGCCCTTCCATCACGGCGATCACGTCGGTGATGCCGAGCCCCATGCCTCCATATTCGGATGGGACAGGCAGGCCCATGGCGCCAAAGTGGGCACACTTTTTCCAGCCGTCGAAACTGAAGACCTCGTCGCGGTCGCGCCGGATCACGTCATCGTTTAACTCGGCTTCGGCAAATTTGACAGCGGCCTCATACAACTCCCGCTGATTTTCGGTTAATTCCAGGTCCATTGGGATAGCGCCTGCGGCGGTCCTCTCTGCTAATGCCGAGGCGACTGGTCCGGTTGGTGGCCGTCGTTCCCCGTCAGGACGGCCCAAGCGTCCGGCTGAGCCCGCAGATGCGAATACAGACTCTCGTAGATCATCTTATGGCCAAGCGCATTGGGATGAATATCCCCCTCGGGAACTACCTGCACATCCTTCAGATTCACGGAGCGAAACGTGTCGCGAAGGTCGATCACAGGAACGCCAACGGCGTCGACGGCCGGGCGGAGATTGTCAAAATCCTCGTCGGTGACGCTGGGCTCAATGGGAACGGGGACCAGCACAATAATCATCCGCGCGCCCTGGCGTGCGGCATGATCCCTGATCTGCTCCAAAGCCTGGCGGGTCAACGGATCGAAGAAAGGCTTCAGCTTGACAACGACCGTGTTGAGATGATCGTCCGGCCGAACTCCCGCCTGTGCCGCAATCCGCCGCAGAAAGTCGTATTTAAGGTCGGTCCCTCTCACCACCAGTCTTCCAACGTGTTTGCGCGATCCAACAATCTCCTGGCTCGTCAATGCTACTACGTACACATCGGGGTGAAATTTCGGCGCCTTTTCGAGCGCTACATCCATCTCCTGAAGGAGCACATATCCCAGGACGGAAAAATTCAATACCTGAAATTGCTCGATCTCAGGGGTCAGCGCGGTCTGGTTCAGCCGGTTTTCCAATAACATTTCGAAAGAACGGCCATAGGGCCCGACCGAAACCGAATCCCCCAGCCAGGCAATTCGCCGGGTGTGGGGAGGTTTTGCGTAGCCATATTCGGGATTTGCCATTCCAAAGCTGTTGGTAAACCTTTTCCCCGCGGCAGTCTCCCGATTCAGGTGCGGTTTCAACTCGAACCGCAGAAAATCGTCGCGAAGACGGTAATCCGCGTTATCGACGTTATCTTTCGAGATTCGATCGACATGTTCAATGCCTTCGTAATACCCGGCGGCAAGCGCATGATAGTCGTCGGCATTTAACCGGCCGTTGTGCATCTCCCAGACTATGAACGCGACGCGGTTAAGCCTCTGGGTGTGCCGCGCCAGCGCCGGCATGCCTTCCAGAACCAGAAGACCCAGGATGAGCAGGAAGGCTTTGACGGCATTCTTCGTGAAATTGTCTTTCATTGTCTCCTGCCGGCTATTCAGGGGTGGCGGCTCCGTCAGACATTCCCGGTCCTGAGGAAATAAAACCATTCCGTCATGCTATTGGCGCTCCACATGGACCACAGCAGCGACATGAAAGCGAACGTCGCCGCGATCTGCACCGTACGCTGCAAGCCGGAGATCCATCCAGTCCGCGGCAGGCGTTTCGCGCGCAGGGACCCAATCCAGACGTCCGCCACGACCATGGAACCCAGAATAATCCAGAACACGGTATCGTTAAACTTGATCAGGAACCTCCCCTGCAGCCAGAAAAACTGTACAGCATGCAGGAACCACGTCACCACAAACACCAGCGCAGTGGCGAGAAGTTGTGCCCGAAGCTCGCCTTTGCGGCGCATCCTGAAATAGGCCGGGAAATAGAAAACCTTCACCATGAAATCTTTCCAGTAAATGTTAATCCGCCGCCACAAATCGTTGACGCTGGTGGCCAACAAATAGTAGCGGTTGGTTTCCGGCAGGTCGTATCCGAAAAGGCAGAGCATGCCGGCGATGATGTGGAACTGGCCGGATACCCGCAAGTAAAGGAGGAATGCGAAAGACGCCTTTGCCGCTACGGCGACGGCCACGGGCACGTGTGGAGGAGAAAATTGGCCCTGTGCCTGATATATAACCCGATAAAGAAGAAGATGCGTGGTGCCGCGCAGGATCCGCCAGACTCCCTGTTGCGCAACAGTGTGAATATCCCGCTTGAAATAACTTCTTCGGAACGTGTGGAAGTCGATGACGGGAAACATCAGGAAATAGTAGTTGGGGAGGAGAAAAAAATAGCTGAGGTAGTCCTTTAGCGCGGGCGGACCCGTCGCATGGCTGAGGTCGTACATGTATACGATCATGCGGAACAGGAAGAGGGAGCCCAGCACCGGCCAGAACTCATGCGGAACGGGTAATCGGTCCGTGGCCCGGCCAAAGGTGGCGACGGCCAGAATGGCGAGAAGTACGAGCACCTTCCACCGGAAAGGGAGGCGGCCGCGAACGACGGCGAACATCGCCAGTCCGGCGGCTGCCAGGAGGCCGGCAACGAGGGGGCTTAACAGGACGCAGGCGCCAGCCAGCGAGAGCACAATCAGGAACGTTTCCTTGAACCGGAACGGCAGCCAGAAAGAGACCGCAAATGCTGCGAACACCAGGCAGGCCAGCGAAAAGAAGGCCGCCTCTTCCAGTTTATAAACCTTGAAAACAACCAGCAAAAGCGCCAGTTGAACGCCGAGTATCGCAAAGCGGCGCACGTCCGGCTTCGAGCGTTCCACGCGCACATCGACTGACGGAGGCTTGGGAATGGATGCGGCGGCTACGGCTGTTGCATCAGCCATTTGGTAAAACGCCTCCTTCACTCACTGAAGGCACCGGTGAGAGTGTCTTGCGGCACGTTGTTCATGTCCGCGGTTTTACCCCGGCACCGTCTGCGCTGCGCCCGGCTCGAAGGCGTGGGCAGTCAGGCTGCCGAGCAGATGGTGCCAGGGATGTTCCGGATGCCGTTCCACGTCCGAAACCATCTTGCGCATCTTTTCCAAAACCGGCGGTTGCGCCTCGTCGTAGACATCGCCCTGCAGCAGCTTCAAAACGTCCAGCCGGTAGCGCTTATCGGTGACGAAATACGTGAACAGGACGTTCAAACGGTAATACACGCTGATGAAGTCGTACCAGTTTTTCGTCCCCAGCGTCAGAGTGGTTTCAAAAGTCTTGAAACTGGCGCGGCTGAAGTCATTGCGTTCGAGCGCGCTCAGAATGTCTTTTTGCGCAAATCGCGAGCTGTTCAGAGCGATGCTCACGCCGGTCGAAAATATGGGATCGACGAAACGGCCCGCATCGCCGACCAGTACGAACCGGTCGCCGCAGAGCTGTGTCATCGCGTAACTGTAGTCTCCCTCTTCGCGGAACGCGTGAACCTGCTCGGCCGCGCGCAGAGCTTCCGCCAGACCCGGCCTGCTCGCCAGTGACTCCCAGAAGAATCGCTCGCGGTCCTGTTTCGATCCCGCGAAGTTTTTCTTCTGCGTCACCACGCCGATGCTCGTGATTTCGTCCGTAATCGGGATCTGCCACACCCAGCTGTTGGAAATGGGAAGGAAGTGGATATAAATGTAGTCGTTTTGCAGCGGACTTTTGGAGAAAATACTGCGATCGTAACCGCCGAACCATGTATGTATGGCGTATTGATCGAAAACGTCATCCTTGACCTTGAGCTTCAATTGATTGCCCAGCAGAGTCTGCCGTCCGCTGGCGTCCACCACCATCCGGACATTTACGGACATCTCCTTCCGGCCCATGGCGAATTTGACCGCAGGTTGCTCGGGAGAGAAGTCCACTCCCCTGACTCTGACGCCTTCATACACCGCCGCGCCGAGCTTATTGGCGTGCTGCAGCAGCATCAGATCGAACTTGCCCCGGTCCACGTGGTACGTGTGGTCCTTGTCCACGCCTGGCTGCGCGCGTTCCTCGAATCGGACTTCGGCGCGGCAATCGGGATCGATACCCTCCCAATCCATGTCGTACAGCTTGGCCTGTTCGGCCGCCGTCCATGCCGCCCCATACTTACGGGGGAATTTCGCCTTTTCCATCTGGTCCATGAAGCCCAATTCGTTGAGCACCCTGGTCGAGGAAGGCACAAGCGATTCGCCGACATGATAGCGGGGAAACAGCTCCCGCTCGAATACCACGCACTTCGCCCCGGCTTTGGCGAGGTAGGCCGCCATCGACGCTCCGGCCGGTCCGCCTCCGATAATTCCCACGTCGAAATCGTGTGTGCTGTTCAATCTGTTCTTCCTTTCATAACTTGCCCGATTCAGAGAAATTCGGGAGCGCGCATTCGTCCAATGGTAAACCGTTCGGGGAAATGGATGCCAATAGATCCCGGTCCTGCAGGTACTTCCGGTACCACCGGGCGCCAATCGGTTATACTCACCCGGCGCGTTTAGCCAGGCCCGTTCAACTACGAGCGATCCCGGCGGTGCTGAAGGTGTTGGCGCTGCTCCGCGCGCCGACCCGGTCCATGAGGGGCGTGGCCATAAAAGTTGTCACCAGCGCCATGCAGACCATCATCGAGAAGAGCGGCGGAGACAAAATTCCCCTGTCGAGCCCGACACTGAGAACGATCAACGCCACCAAACCGCGCGTATTCATCAGCAGCCCCAACTGGCATGCCTCGCGCCACGGCATTCCTTTGGCCAGCGCGCCGATCATGGTGCCGCCCCACTTGCTCGCCACGGCGACAACGACAATGAGCATCACGTCCAGGCAAGCGTTGGTTCCGGTCCTGAAAATAAGGTTAGTGCGAATTCCGGTGAGCGCGAAAAACAGCGGAATCAGGATCAGGAGCGTAACCGTCTCCATTGTGCCGATCAACTGCGCCCGGAAGCGACGCGGCGTGATCAGCCCCGCGATGAAAGCGCCGACGAACGAGTGGACGCCGATCCATTCGCCAACGGCGCCCGAAACGAGCGCGATAGTAATGAAGATGAGAATTGCGTCGATCACCGGTTTTGTTTCGTCGATGCGCTTCGACCACGCATTCAGCACACGGCCCAGCAGCGCCATGAATCCCGCGTAAGCGGCCAGGTAAACGAACATCAGCCAGAGCGGACGCGTATTCTGGCCCCGATTCGTCAGGGCAACGATGACGGCAAGGAGAATCCAGGCGGTGAGGTCGTCCACCGCCGCACAGGCGATCGCGACCGAGCCGAGTCTTGTTCCGAAGAGATTACGCTCCATCAGGATACGGGCCAACACGGGAAAGGCGTCAC
>Ga0181521_10000957_pt1 | contig 35697 bp, 29 predicted proteins | sample PEATcosm2014_Bin_32_FD_119764 | JGI IMG/M metagenome (GOLD analysis project Ga0181521, IMG submission 119764) | Peatland microbial communities from MTU Mesocosm Facility, Houghton, MI, USA - PEATcosm2014_Bin02_60_metaG | ecosystem: Environmental > Terrestrial > Soil > Wetlands > Peat | place...
GATTTCCGAGGCGGCGGTGACCGCTTCGTGCGGCGCGAGAGCCGTGGCGGCACGAGGCTGTGGAATCTTCAGTTCGGCGAGCAAAGCCCCGAAGCGGCGGCGATCCTCGGCAAGGTCGATCGACTCGGGATCGGTCCCGATGATCTTGGCGCCGTAACGCTTGAGATCGAGCGCCAGGTTCAGGGGCGTCTGCCCGCCGAACTGCACGATCACTCCCTGCGGTTTTTCGCGGTCGAGGACCTCGAGGACATCCTCAAGAGTGAGCGGCTCGAAATAGAGGCGGTCGGACGTGTCGTAGTCCGTCGAGACGGTCTCAGGGTTGCAATTCACCATCACGGTCTCGTAGCCATCTTCCTTGAGCGCCATGGCCGCGTGGCAGCAGCAATAGTCGAACTCGATGCCCTGCCCGATGCGGCTCGGGCCGCTGCCAAGGATGACGACCTTGGGGCGGTCAACCACGGCGGATTCATCCTCGTCTTCGTAGGTGGAATACATATACGGAGTGAAGGACTCGAATTCGGCGGCGCAAGTGTCCACGCGCTTGAAGACCGGGCGGACGCCCAGTTCGCGGCGGCGAGCGCGGACCGAAGATGATTTGACGTTCCAGAGCTTGGCGATCTCTTCGTCGCTTGCGCCGGAGCGCTTGGATTCGAGGAGCAATTCGCGGTCGCACTTCGAGAGGGAGGTTGCAGCCACGCGCCGGTCCAGAACGAGCATTTCCTCCATCTGCCGAATGAACCAGGGATCGATCCTCGTGAGATCGCAGACTTCCTCGCGGGTCATGCCGCGATCGAGCGCCTCGAAGAGCCAGTGGATGCGGTCAGGGCCGGGCACGTGAAGCTTTTCGCGCAAAAGCGCCGTGGTGACCTCGGCGGGCGGGCGCCAGGCGGAGCTCGGCTCGAGGGCGCGAATGCCTTTGCAGAGCGCTTCCTGGAACGTGCGGCCGATGGCCATCACTTCCCCGACGGACTTCATCTGCGTCGTCAGCGTCGTTTCGGTGCCGGGGAATTTCTCGAACTGCCACTTCGGGATTTTCGCGACGACGTAGTCGATCGTCGGCTCGAAACAGGAGGGCGTCTTCCGCGTGATGTCGTTCGGAATTTCGTCGAGTGTCATGCCCAGCGCGAGCTTCGCGGCGATCTTCGCGATCGGGAAACCCGTCGCCTTGCTCGCGAGCGCGGAACTGCGCGAGACGCGCGGGTTCATCTCGATGACCACCATGCGCCCGGTTTGCGGGTCAATGGCGAACTGGATGTTGGAGCCGCCCGTCTCGACGCCGACTTCGCGGATGATCGCGGCGGCGGCATCGCGCATGCGCTGGTATTCCTTGTCGGTAAGCGTTTGCGCCGGCGCGACGGTGATCGAGTCGCCCGTGTGGATGCCCATCGGATCGACATTTTCAATCGAGCAGATGACGACGAAGTTGTCGCGAAAGTCGCGCATCACCTCGAGCTCAAATTCCTTCCAGCCGATGACGGATTCCTCGATCAGCGCCTGGTGGACCGGGCTCGCGTCGAGCGCGCGGGCGATGGCGTCCACGAATTCCTCGTGGTTATAGGCGATCGAGCCGCCCGTGCCGCCCAGAGTAAACGACGGCCGGATGACAACCGGATAGCCCATGGCGTCGGCGAGGCGAACGGCGTCGGGAACGTTCTCGACGACGTCGGACGCGGGCACTTCGAGACCGATCTTGCGGCAGACATCCTTGAAGAGCAGCCGATCCTCGGCGATCTTGATCGCGCTGAGAGACGCGCCGATCAATTTCGCGCCGTATTTGTCGAGGATGCCGCTTTCGGCCAGTTCCACGGCGAGGTTGAGCGCCGTCTGGCCGCCGACCGTGGGAAGAACCGCGTCGGGACGCTCGGCGGCGATGATTGCCTCGAGGTATTCTTTCGCAAGCGGCTCGATGTAGGTTCGGTCCGCGACTTCCGGGTCAGTCATGATCGTCGCGGGATTCGAATTGACGAGGACGACCTCGTAGCCTTCGGAGCGCAGGGCCTTGCAGGCCTGCGTGCCGGAATAGTCGAACTCGCACGCCTGGCCGATGACGATCGGGCCAGAGCCGATGATCAGGATTTTCTTGATGTCAGTGCGTTTCGGCATTGGTCTTAGGAGCCGCTACCACTCTTCATCAGGGCCACGAAGTCATCGAACAAATAGCGCGCGTCGTGCGGTCCGGGTGACGCTTCGGGATGATACTGAACGCTGAAGAGCGGAAGCGAGCGGTGGCGCAGGCCTTCATTCGTATGGTCGTTCAAGTTGAGATGCGTGATTTCGACGTCGCTCGACGGAAGCGAATCGGGGTCGACGCAGAAGCCGTGGTTCTGCGCGGTGATTTCGACCTTGCCGGTCAGAAGATTCTTCACCGGATGGTTCGAGCCGTGATGGCCGAACTTCAGCTTGAACGTGCGGCCGCCGAGAGCCAAGCCGCAGAGCTGATGTCCCAGGCAGATGCCGAAGATCGGGACGCGGCCGAGGAGTTTCTGGATATTTGCGATGGCGTAGCCGACCGGTTCGGGATCGCCGGGTCCGTTCGACAGAAAAACGCCATCGGGCTTCAGCGCCAGCACGTCTTCCGCGGACGTCTTCGCCGGCACGACGGTCACGCTGCAGTTGTGATCCACCAGGAGGCGAAGAATATTCTGCTTGATGCCGAAATCGTAGGCCACCACGCGATAGCCGCGGGCTTCCCCGGAACCTGAGGCGCCGGCCTTCCTTTTCGGCCGTCCATCGGATCCCCCCGCGGCGGCAGCGGCGGCAACCAGAGGCATGGCGAGATCGATCGAACCTGGCGTCCAGTCGTACTTTTGGGCGGCGGTCACGCGGCTGGCAAGCTCCTGGCCGGCCATGGTCGGGAGGGCGCGCGCTTCGGCGATGAGTTTCTCCGCGGGCGTGTCATCGGTTGCAACGACGCCGCGCAGCGCGCCCACGTCACGAAGATGGCGAACGAGAGCGCGCGTGTCCAGGTCCCAGATCACCGGAACGTCGTGGCGTTCGAGGTACTTCTGGGCCGTTTCGTCGGAGCGCCAGTTCGAGGCGAGCGGGGAGAACTCGCGCACGACGAGCGCCTCGATATAGGGCTTCGCCGACTCTTCATCCTCGTGGTTCGCGCCGACGTTGCCGATGTGAGGATACGTCAGGCACACAATCTGCCCGGCGTAGCTGGGGTCGGTGAAAACTTCCTGATAGCCGGTGAGGCTGGTGTTAAAAACGACTTCGCCGCCACGGCGGGTTTGAGCTCCCGCCGCGCGACCGTTAAAGACTCTTCCGTCCTCGAGCGCGAGTATCGCGCGACCTGCGAGGGCCTCGGTCAGTGTGTCCTCCAGAAGATTTCATTTCGATGCCGCGTTGACCGTTGAAGATGACGACAGCGATCCAAAGTGGTTCACGGGCCAGTAGGCAAACACGGCCTTGCCGTAAATGTAGGGCCGCGGCACCGGCCCGAACACGCGCGAATCGTTTGAACTATCGCGATGGTCGCCCATCACGAAATAGTCATCCTGAGGAATCCGCCGGGGACCGTAGTTCGAGCCGTCGAGATAGCCCGCCGGAACGTACTGGTCCGGCAATTCCTCGCCGTTCACGTAGAGATGGCCGGAGCGAATCTCGATCGACTCGCCGGGAAGACCGACCACGCGCTTGATGAACGATTTCGAACGGTCCAGAGGATACCAGAAGACGACGACGTCGCCGCGCTCAATCGGCTCGAAGCGATAGACAAACTTGTTGATGAAGATGCGCTCCTGGTCGCTCAGGAGCGGATTCATGCTGGTGCCTTCCACTTTGACCGGCTGGTAAAGAAAAATCATGACGACGATGGCCAGACCGAGCGCCACCGCGAGGTCCCGCGTCCAACTGCGCAGCTCGCGCCGCAAATGAGTGAGCGGTGCGCCTGCCGGCGTGTTCGGCGGTCCGGGATTGGATGCGTCCTGCATGCTTCGCTCTCATATTTATATCATGGCGGCAGAACGGAGGCAAAGCAGGCCGGAGCAAAGTGCGCGAGCCATGTAACCTCGCCTCACTCGCCAAGGGCGAACCGGAGAATAGCCATCGACGCGAGTACGGCGGTTTCCGTGCGCAGGATGTTTTCGCCGAGAGAAACCTCACCGAATCCGGCGGCTTTGGCGGCGGCAATCTCTGAGTCCGTCCAACCGCCCTCGGGACCGATCGCCAGAGCGGCGACGCTCGGGCCCCCGCCGGGTGCCTCGCCACGCAATACTTCGCGCACGGAAGGCGCGCCCGGGCGCTCGGACAAAACGATTCTGGTGGAGGCCGAACACTGCGCGAACGCCTTTTCGGGAGAAACAGGCTCGCGAATCGACGGCGGGCCGAGCCGCCGCGCTTGCTGCGCGGACTCGAGCAGGATTTTCTCCCAACGCGTACGGCGCTTCGAGGCCGCGGCGACGAGCGGCTTATCCGCGCGCGCGGCAGCGAGGGGAATGACCTCGCGCACGCCGAGTTCCGTGGCTTTTTCGAGGCACCACTCAAAGCGGTCGAATTTCACGAGCGAAAGCAGGAGGTCGATCTGGACGGAAGGCTCGCGCGCGGGCACAGGCTCGACAAGCGCGAAATCGATGCGACTCTCGCCGCGCTTCGCCAGCGCGACGCGCTCGATACGCCCGAGCCAGACGCGATGACCGTCACTCAGCTCGTAAAGCTGACCGGGCTCGGCGCGGAGGACGCGCCCCAGATGTTCGGCGACCTCTCCGCGAAGGGCGGCTGAGTGCGAGTCAAAACCCTCGACGAAGAAGCGGCGGCGCACGCGAAGATTGTAGCGCGAGACGAAGGAGGAACCGGAAGCAAAGGAGTCTGCTTCCTCAGTTTTATCCGAAGATGTCTTTCACTTTGTCGAAGAAGCTCGAGGAGCGCTCGACCGGCTTGTTCTCGACTTTCAGCGACTGGCCGAGCTGTTCGAACAGGCGCCGCTGTTCGCGGGAAAGCTTGGACGGGATGACGACGTGAATGTTGGCGTAGAGATCGCCCTTGCCGCCATGCGGGTTCGGAAGCCCCTTGCCCTTGAGGCGGAAAATCTGGCCGGATTCGGTGCCCTCGGGAATCTCCAGTTCGTCCTCGCCGCGCAGCGTGGGTATCGTGATCTTCGCGCCGAGCGCGGCTTGCGGAATGCTCACGGGAATCGTGCAGTAGAGGTCAGCGCCGCGGCGTTCGAAGAACGGATGCTCCTTCACTTCGAGAAAAATGTAGAGGTCGCCCGGAGGCCCGCCGTTCGTGCCGGGTTCGCCCTGGCCGGCCATGCGAAGGCGCGTGCCGCTGTCCACGCCGGCGGGGACGGGCACTTCCAGCGTGCGCTCGCGCTCGACGCGTCCCTGCCCGCGGCAATCGGTGCACGCGTCGCGAATCATCTGGCCCGAGCCCTGGCACGCCGGGCAGGTTCGTGTGATTGAAAAATAGCCCTGCTGATACGACATCTGGCCTCGGCCGCCGCAGGTGCGGCACGCCGTCGTGCCGCCGCTGCCGGGTTTCGCTCCCGTGCCATGGCAGGTCGCGCAGTTTTCGCGGCGCGACATGCGGATCTTCGTCGTGACGCCGGCGGCGGCGTCCAAAAACCCGAGCGACAGGTCGTAGCGCAGGTCGGCGCCGCGCTGGCCGCGCGCTCCCCGGCCCCGGCGTGCTCCTCCCCCGCCGAACACCTGGTCGAAACCAAAGAGATCGCCGAAGATGTCCTGAAATTCCTCGAAGATCGTGGCGTTGAAGCCGCCCGCATCGAATCCCCGGCTGCCGAGACCGGCATGGCCAAATCGATCGTAGACCGAGCGCTTCTGCGTGTCGGACAAAACGCTATAGGCTTCGGTCGCCTGACGGAAATTCTCCTCGGCTTCCGGGCTCTTCTCCTGGTTGCGATCGGGATGCCACTTGAGCGCGGCCTTGCGATAGGCGGACTTGATCTGATCCGCGGAAGCGTCGCGGGGCAAGCCGAGGACTTCGTAATAGTCGGGTTGATTGTTGGATGCCATCGCCTAGTTGTCGTGTCTCACGGCGTGCGCGGGCTTCGAATCCGGCGCGGTCGCGACGCGGACCATCGCGGGCCGCAGGACCCGCTCGTGAAACAGATAGCCGGGTTGCAGTTCGTCGATTACGGCGCCATCCTCGTACTCGGAGGTCTCGACGCGCTCGATGGCATGGTGAAAGTGCGGATTGAACTCCTTGCCCACAGATTCGATGCGCGTCACACCTTGCTTTGCAAGCGCGTCCCAGAGCTGCCGCCGGATCAACTCGAAGCCCTTGCGGTATTCGGCGTTCGCCGCGTCGTCGTGGCCCACCAGGGCGCGGTCGAAGGCGTCGAGGACCGGAAGCACCTGCTCCACCAGTAATTCCACGCCGCGACGGCGCTCCTGTTGTTTTTCCTTCTCGACCCGCTTGCGATAGTTCTCGAAATCAGCCTGCCGACGGACGAGGGTATCCGTCAACTCCTGCTTCTCCGCGAGAAGCTTCTTGACCTGTTCGCCGGGCGAGCCGCCACCCGCGTCGTCCACCAGCTCGAAACCCTCAAGCACTTCTGCATCTCCACCCGAAGGTTTCTCGCGGGAAGGCGCCACGGAGCGGGGCTCCTTTTCCTGTTCCTTGTCTCGATTACTGTGCGAAGACACGAAAATCAGCTCCCCTCTTCGTTCTCGGAGAAAAACTGCGCCATGAAAGCCACGGCCGTGATGACGCGCTCGTAGTGCATGCGCATGGGCGCCAGAATCCCGAGCGTCCCTTGCACCTGATCCTTCGAAGAATAGGACGCCGAGACAAGCGCGAGGTGTTTTCCCGCAGCCGACATCTTGTCGAGACCGAGCTCGACGTGGACCGGCTCAGGCGCTTCGATGCAACCGCTCAAGAGCGCGATCAGCCGATCCTTTTCTTCAATGGCCTCGAGGAGTTCCCGCAACTGTTCCTGGTTCGTGAACTCCACGGCGGAAGCGATCTGAGCCGCGCCTTCGACGTAAACCTTGCGTTCGGCGCTGTCGCCGAGGACGGATGGATCGCAGAGCATCAATGCATCGTCGGCAATGCGGCCGTACTGCTCGCGATCGCGTTCGACCTGCGTGCGAAGGTCTGCGCGCATGGCCTCGAGCGTCCAGCCGACGTAGTGCCGGTTCAGATGGGCGGCGATGCGATCCAAATCTTCCTGCCGGAACGCGCGTTCGGGCCGGATCAGCTTGTCGCGGGTCTGGCCGCCCGTCGTGACAAGAACCACGAGCACGCGATTCTCCGGCACGAGCAGAAATCGTATGTGCTCGACGACGCTGCGGGCGAGCGGCGGCGAAATGAAAATTCCCAACCCTCTGGAGACGGCGGACAGCACGTGGCTCGCGCGCTCCATCACCGCTTCGGGCGTCTGGGCCGACTCAAGCTCGCGGCGAATCCATTGGCGGTCTTCGGGGCTCGCGGTGGCCGGAGCGGCAACCTGCTCGACGAAGAACCGGTACGCGGCTGCCGTCGGCACGCGGCCCGCGGAGGTGTGCGGCTGATAGAGGTAACCTTCGTCTTCCAGGTCCGCCATGACGTTGCGGACCGTCGCAGGGCTCAGCGGCTCAATGTGGCGGCGCGCAATGCTGCGCGACGAGACGGGCTCGCCCGTCTCGATGTAGGTGCGGACCACGTCGGTCAGAATCTGCTGGTGCCGCTTCTGCTGCAAGATCGTCGGACTCATGGATTCCTGTGAGATCTCCTCGTGCCTGCCGGTGGCTACCGGAGAAGAACAGCCGTTCGCTGCCTAATCAAAGTCTAAACGGGGTGAAGAATTGCGTCAACTTCGGCACACGCCGCGCTCGCGCAAGAGCAACAGCGCCTCGAGTATCGGCCTCAAAATAGTACCGGGCACAACCTCGAAGATTGTGCCCGGTTGAAACGCAGAGAGAAAGAATCGGAGGAGTTATTCGGGCAGCGCCGTGGCCTCCGGCATCTGGAGCTTGGCCTTGGCGAGTGCACGAACGATATTCGACTCGACCGTCTGTTCGGACGTGTTGCGCACCGTCGCCAGTTCGCTCACGAGAAGGTACTTCGCTCGCTCGAGCATCTTCTTCTCGCGGAACGAAAGGGGCTTCGTGCGGCTGAGTGCAACCAAGCCCTTCAGAACGGCTGCAACTTCCATCAGCGATCCGGTACGCATGCGGTCGGAATTTTCTTTGAAGCGGTGCTTCCAATCGTGGTGGGAAGCAGAGCGGCCTTTTTCGAGATAGGAAATAACCGCGCCGGCCTGGGTGGAGCGGATAATGGGTCGCAATCCCACGTTTTCGACGTTGGCCTGTGGCACCATCACCTTCAGTCCACTCGAAAGAATCCGCAACATGTAAAAGCGTTCTGATCTGCCGTTCACATACCCATAACTGATTTGTTCGATGAGCCCGACACCGTGGTTCGGATACACGACTTTTTCGCCTAGCTTGAAGTCCATAAGTCGAAGTTCCCTCCCCCGAACTGCATGCTTGGAGTTTAGGCTCATCGTGAAAGCGGCGTCAAGTTTTTCCACTGAATTCCTGGCGGGCCGACCTTCAGAAAAGTGGCTCTTTTCGCGGGGTTTGGCACCGCAATTGCCCTATAATTGGGCACGTGCTCATTCTCGCCTTAGACACCTCTTCGCCCTCCGGGAGCCTAGCCGTACTTCGCGATGAGAACGTCATCGGAACGGTGTCGACGTGGGCGCAGGAGCTTCATTCGGCGCGCGCCTTTCGCCACGTCGAGTCTCTCTTGCGGGAACTCTCGCTCGGCCTCGATGCCTTCGATCTGTTCGCGGTCGCGGCCGGACCCGGCTCGTTTACCGGACTGCGCGTGGGGCTTGCGGCCGTGAAGGCCTGGGCGGAGGTGTATCAGAAACCGATCGCGGCCGTCAGTGCGCTCGAAGCCGTTGCGATGCAATCACCTCGAGCACGTTCGAGCGCGTCGCTTCTTGTACCAGTACTTGACGCAAGGCGAGGGCAAATCTATTTCGGGTTCTACCGCAGTGTGAACGTCGGCGCACGAAATCGGCTGGCCCTCGAGGGCGAGGAATGCGTGGCGACTCCCGAGGAGTTCGCGCAGGCGCAGCAAGCGCGAAGATCGCAGTCGGACTTGGTGATCGTGACGCCCGCTCCGACGCTGGTCCGCGCGGCCTTGTCTCGGCTTGAGACGGACGGCACGCCGGCCGGGAGCATACCCGTCGACGAGGTCTCGCCCATTCTCGCACCCCACATTGGGCGGCTCGGCCACCTCCTGGCACAACGCGGGGAGCTTGCCAACGCGCTCACACTGGATGCAAATTACATCCGGCGGTCCGACGCGGAAGTCCATCGGAAGGAGCCACCGGGATCTTGAATGAACACCCGCCCAATTGAAGATCGCGATGTAGAGGATGTCCTCACCATCCAGTGGGCGTCCCCCGAAATCGCGCAGTGGACGATGCGGGATTATGTTCGCATCGCAGCGGGCGAAATGACCGGATGGGTGGCCGAAGAAAACGCGACCGTGATTGGGTTCCTGGTCGCGCGCCGCGTGTTGAGCGATCTCGAGATTTTGAACTTGGCGGTGCGTCCGGACGCGCGCCGGTGCGGGGTGGGTGCTTGTCTTGTCCGTGAAGCCCTCGCGTGGGGTAAAACGTTCCGGGCGGAAAAAGTCCTCCTGGAAGTCCGCGCCTCCAACCTTGCCGCTTTGCATTTCTACGAGCGCCACGGGTTTCGCGCGACCGGGCGGCGGCCCCGCTACTATGCGGGCCCGATCGAAGATGCGTTGCTACTGACCGGCACGATCGAATAGCGAGGAGCGAGACTGGCCCGAGCCTGACGGTTAGGATGGGAACATGAGCAGATTTGACGTGGCGGTCATCGGCGGTGGCGTGATCGGCGCTTCGATCGCATTCGAACTGGCGGCGGAGAAGCTTCGTGTAGTGCTGCTCGATCGCCAAAAGCCCGGACGAGAAGCATCATGTGCCGCGGCGGGAATGCTGTCGCCCGCGCCGGATTCGCCCCGAGATATCCCTCTCGTCCCCCTTGGACGGGCAAGCCTCGCGTTGTATCCCCAGTTTGTCTCCGCCATCGAGGAGGCATCCGGGCAGGCGACCTCTTGTGTGCACGAGGGAGCGCTTGAGATTGTCTTCGCACCAGACGGCGAGGCCGAATGCGATCTGGAGGTTTCCGAGTACCGCCGGCTGGGCCTCGCGGCTGAACGGATTCCGATCGGCACGGCGCGCCAATGGGAAAAATCGATCAGCCCGGACGCGCGCGCGGCCGTCTCACTTCCCGAAGAAGGTACGGTCGAGCCCGGCCTGCTAATGGAGGCACTGCTTGCAGCCGCTCGACGCCGCGGCGTCGAGATTCGCTCGGATTGCCGCGTCACCGGGTTGCTGTGCGAGCATGACCGCTGCGTCGGTGCGGTTGCCGGCGACGAGGAGATCGCCGCCGCGTGCGTGGTCGTCGCCGCCGGATGCTTTTCCGGCGAGATTGCCCCGGACATGGAAGTCCTGGCTCGTTATGCTCCGACGCGCCCCGTGCGTGGACAAATGCTGGCGCTTCGGCCCGACGCACCAATCCTTCGGCGAGTCCTGCGATCCGAGCGCGGATATCTCGTGCCGCGACCAGATGGCCGAGTCGTCGCCGGAAGCACGAAGGAAGAGGCGGGCTTTGAGAAGCGCGTCACGCCGAAAGGAATGCGCAAAATCCTCGACGCTGCGTTGGAACTATGCCCCGGACTTTCCGGCGCGGAGATCGTCGAAACGTGGTCCGGCCTGCGACCGGGCACGCCGGACGACCTCCCGATTCTCGGCCCGACGGATATCGAAGGCCTGCTGATCGCCACCGGCCACTATCGCAACGGAATTCTCCTCGCGCCGGTCACGGCGAAGCTCGTCCGGGAGTGGATTGTGAACGGCCGCACAGATTTCAATGCGGCGGCGTTTTCCCCGCTGCGGTTTAGCCAACGCGAAGTGAAGCCTCGAAGCGCAGCCCAGCGCGGTGACTAGCAGCTTGGGTTTCTGAATCGGAGTCAGAACGGGATTTTGTTGCGCTGGGGTTCGCGGTTGGGCGGACCCGGAAGTGTGGAAGCTTGCCCCGGGGTTGTGAATTGCACTTTGTCCGCGTCGAGCAAGATCGGCCGGTCGATGACGGCTTCGACGGTCGAGCCGCGCGGCAATTCCGCATCCGGACCGCGTGAGAGCAAAACCGCCCCAAGTCCTGCGGCAGCTCCAATTCCTGCGCCGATGCCCGCGCCCCTGGCGCCCTGACCCGCGATGGCGCCGATCCCCGCTCCGGCGGCGGTTGTCTTGACGACCGTGCCCACATCGGACGCTTTATCCGAGTCGCCGACAACTTTTCCTTCGTTGTTCACCGTCTCGCCGCCGCCCGTCCCTGCGCCGCTCGGTGATGCATTCAAGTTGACCATATAGGAGTTCGGAAGAATCATTGTCGTCAGCTTGATCGCCAGCTCGCCGCGCCCCTTGACGCGCCCGGGCCGCTTCGATTGCGTTACCTCGCCGCTGACGTAGGAACCCGCGGGAATCGCCACCTTCCCATCCACCATCACCGGGAAGAGCGTCTCAAAATACACGGGGTCGCCGGGCCGCGCGCTTCGCGTGGAAATGGCGTTGTGCAACACGAGCGGGATGTGCGTCCCGACCGGGACTTCGATCTGGGCGACCTTGGAAGCGCTGGCGGTAGTCGCAGAACTGGACGGCGCCGCCGGTGCGGCATTCTGTGGTGCCTTCCCCGGACTCGCAGGCGCTGCCGGCATCGGGCCCAGGTCCTGAGCCCATACCGGGAGTGCGAGTCCCACCATCAAGAAAAAGATTCCTGGCCAATGCGAGAAAACCGGACGCCTGTTCATGCATTTCCCCCGCGTTCTGTCCCCTAAGGATGCCTCCCCGCCACGCCGAGATGCCTTGAGGGTAAGTCGATCGCGGGTCCGTCGGCCACTTCTTTTTCGGCCGTGAATGCCGTGCCGCGCATCCCGGCACGACGGAGTGTAAGACTGGGCACGCTCGGTCCTGCCGCGCGCCTCGGGCCTCTATACTAGAAGTCTATTCAGGCGGCCCTTGGGACCTTGCGAATGCGATTTCGGCTATGGACATCCCTGCGCGGTAAGACTCTCCTGATCGTTCTAGCGGCGCTCGTGGGCCTCGTCGGCGGCCTGTATACGCTTTCTCGCATCGTGCTGGTACGCGGATTCTCAAGGGTTGAAGAGGACTTCGCGCGCCAGAACCTCGAACGGGCATCAAGCGCGCTTTCGAACGAACTCGAAACTCTCCAGCGCACGACGGATCAGTACGCGGAGCGCGACCACACCTACGAAGCCCTCCGCAGCGGGGATCCCGCGAAAGTCGCCGCCGAATTCCCCGGCCCGGCGTTCGAACAGCTGCGAGTGAACTTCGTTGTCGTCCTGGACACCGCGGGCCGTACGGTCTTAGCGAAAGGCTTCAGTCTGGTCGGCATGAGCGAGGCGCCGATCCCGGCCGATCTCCAGCGCCACCTCCGCCTCGGGTCGCCTCTGCTCACTCGTATCGGCGAAGCGAGCGACGTGAAGGGCATCCTGATGCTGAGGTCCAGCCCCTTCCTCGTCGTTTCAAGCCCGGTGCTGACCAGCAACGCCGGGGGACCCGCCGCCGGCATTTTGATCATGGGCCGGGCGCTCGACTCCGACGAGACGATGCGCCTGGGAGAAATGACGCACATGCAGGTCGAGATCGCGCGGCTCGACACAGGCGCGCCACCGCCCGATTTTCGCCAAGCCGCCGACACAGTCTCCGCCGAGCAGCCCGTCGTGATCGGCCCGAATTCGAACGACTCCGTCGCTGCATACGAAGCGCTCTACGATCTCTACGGAAAGCCCATTGCCGTCCTCCGCATTCTGCTTCCGCGGAAAATCTATCAGCAGGGTCAGGCCAGCTTGTTGCAGTTTTTGTTGCTCTTGCTGGCGGCCGGCCTGGCGTTTGGCGGAATCACGATGTTTCTGCTCGAGCGAGTCGTGATCTCACGCATGGCGGACTTGACCGACAAGATCACGCTGATCGGCACGAGCGGCGACCTCGGGGCGCGCCTGCACGTCTCCGGCAAGGATGAACTCGCGTACGTTGGGACCGCGATCAACAGCATGCTGGAAGATCTCGAAAGGGTACAAAACGAACAGCACAAGGAGCGGGCGCGGCTCGCCGTGATGATCGAGAAGATGCCCGCGATCATTTGGGCGACCGATACAAAATTATGTTTCACCTATCACACTGGTGCAGGCCTACAGGCGCTTGGCTTGAACGTGAGCGAGACGATAGGCCAATCGCTGTTTCAGTTCTTCGAGACCGAAGATCCCGATTTTATGCCCTTCTCCGCGCATCGGAGGGCGCTGGCCGGCGAGTCCGTCGCGTTCGAACTCGAGTGGCGAAACCGCGTTTTTGATTGCTACGTGCAACCCCTTCGCGGCAGCGACGGCAGCTTGCTCGGTGTGATCGGCGTCGCGCTCGATATCACCGAACGGAAACACCTCTCCGACCAGTTGCGCCAATCCCAAAAGATGCAGGCCGTGGGTGAGCTCGCGGGAGGAGTCGCCCATGACTTTAACAACCTGTTGATGGTGGTCAAGGGCCACGCCCAGCTTCTTCTCGACCGCCTGCCGGATGCCTCTCCCCTGCGGCAAAGCGCCCAGCAGGTGGAGAAGGCGGCCGACCGCGCCGCCTCGCTCACGCGCCAGCTCCTGGCCTTCAGCCGCAAACAGGTGTTGCAACCGCGCGTGCTCGACATGAACGACGTCGTCGCGGGAATGATCAAGATGTTCTCGCGCGTGATCGGCGAGAATATCGAGATGGCCTTCCTGCCCGGCGCCAACCTGGGCCACACGAAGGCAGACCCGGGGCAGATCGAGCAGGTCCTCCTGAATCTCGTCGTCAACGCGCGCGACGCCATGCCCAAAGGCGGCCGCCTGACCATCGAAACCTCGGATGTCCAACTCGACCGCAGCTACGCCGCCACCCACGCGAACATGGAGCCGGGCCCCTACGTGATGCTCACCGTCACCGACACAGGCTGCGGAATGGATGCGGCGACGCAATCTCGAATCTTCGAACCCTTTTTCACTACCAAAGGTCCCGGGAAAGGCACGGGCCTGGGTCTCGCGACCGTGTATGGCGTGGTCAAGCAGAGCGGCGGGTACATCTGGGTCTACAGCGAAGTTGGACACGGGAGCACGTTCAAGATCTATCTTCCGCGAGTTATGGCGGAAGTCGATAAGCCGGCCGAGAAGGAGACCCCACGTGTGTCAGTAGGCACCGAAACCATCCTCTTCGTGGAGGACGAACAGAGCGTTCGCGAACTGGTCTGCGACTACCTCAGTTCCGCCGGATATCGCGTTCTCCAAGCCGGCGACGGAGTCGAGGCGCTCGAAGTCGCCGCCGCGTACACCGGCGCCATTCACATGCTCGTCACCGACGTGGTCATGCCTCGCATGAGCGGCCGCGACCTCGCCAACCGTTTGACGTCCGAACGCCCCGACCTGAAGGTGTTGTTCATCTCGGGCTACACCGACGACACGATCGTTCGCCACGGAGTGCTCGATGGCGGCGTGGCCTTCCTGCAAAAGCCGTTCAATCTGAAGTCGCTCGCGGAGAAGATTCGGGAAGTTCTGAGCGGGCAACGCATAGCGAAGTCGTGAAGCTCGGCCGGAAAATTTCGAATTGTGTTACGATGAATAGCGTTCGCACAATGACGATGTTGTATTCCAACAGAACCCGGTCGCACATCTCTTGCGCTCTCTTCTTGCTGTCCGCGATCCCGCTGTTGGGCTCTTGGACGGCAGGATCAGTGAACTCGCCAGTTCCGGAATACCGGCTGCGGCTCTATCACACGCATACCAATGAGCGGATCGACCTGGTTTACCGCCGCGGCGACACTTATGTTCCCGATGCCATCGCGAAGCTCGACTACTTCCTTCGCGATCACCGCACGGGTGACGTTCATCACTACGATCCGCGCGTCTTTGATCTTCTCGAAGATCTGACTTCGGCCGTCGGGCACGCCGATCAGGAGATCGATATCATTTGCGGCTACCGCACGCCCTGGAGTAACAATTTTCTTCGGACCCACTCGTCGGGCGTCGCCGAGCACAGTCTGCACATGCTGGCGGAAGCCATCGACATTCGCATGCCCGGCGTGGACACCTACAAGCTTCGCGAGGCAGCTCTGTCTCTCCACCGCGGCGGAGTCGGGTACTATCCACAGTCGGATTTCGTGCACGTCGATGTCGGGCCCGTGCGGCACTGGTGTCTGGGCTGCACAGCCAAGGAAGTCGCCGGCAACTAGCGCAGGTACGGGTAGCCCTTGGCAAGCGCTCGTTCCAAGGCAGCGTCGTGTCCGTAGATGTCGTCGAAGAAACGAACCTCGCCGTCCTCCATCACTACCGCCGTTCCGTAAACGATCAGCACGGGAATGGGCTTGTCCAGGGTTACCCGCATTGTTTCCTCTCCGGACATCGCTGTGCGGATGCGGTCTGCATCCCAGCCCGGCTTGTCTCGCAGCACCCATGCCGCCAGCGTGACTGGATCTTCGACGCGGATGCATCCGTGGCTGAAATCGCGCCGGGATTGGGAGAACAGCATTCGCGCGGGCGTTCCATGCAAATAGACGTCGTGGGCGTTCGGCAAATCGAACTTGATCAATCCGAGAGAGTTGTCAGGGCCCGGCCTTTGCCGGATTTGCAGTTTTCCCGAGTAAAGCTGTTCATCCATTTCAGCGGTGAGCGCGCCATCGCTCACGACGCTTCCCTTTCTGTCAACAATTTCGTAAGAATGCCTGGCAACGTAGGATGGATTCTTCTCGATTTCCGGCAGCAACTCGTCCCGCTGGATATCGATCGGGACGTTCCAATAGGGCCGAAAAATCACGGACTTGAGTTCGCTCGAGAACACCGGCGTCTGGTGCCGATAGGACTTTCCGACCACCACCTTCATCGACAACACCCACTGGTATTGCTCGTTGTCCGCTCGCAGACGAAATTCGGGAATGTTCACCGTGATCGGCGGGCGCTCGAACTCGCGAGGCGCCCATCGCCAACGCTCGAGTGTAAGCTGAAGCTGCTCCACGCGGCGGCTTAGCGGCGTATTGAGCTCTTTCAGCGTTTCCGAGCCGATCTGGCCGGTTGGGTTGAGGCCGTGCCGCTCCTGAAAATGCTTTACCGCATCCACCAAACTTCCCTCGTAAACCGGCCCGACGGGCGTTTTCTGGTTTGCGGGAAGATCCCCGAGCAACTCCAATAGGCGGACGAGTCGCGGGACACCGCCATAGGTGTCGCCCGGTTTGACGGTCTTCCGCGGCACGGGCAGCAACTCGCCATCGTCCCGACGGGCGAGATCCCGATAGACGTTTAATGCGTCAACCGTGCGGCGGTAAGTGGGGAACGGCGGTTCAACCGAACGGATGGCCGCCTCGACGTCTGCGGCGTCTACCAGCTTCTGCCGCAGAAACGCGGATAGATCCAGGTTCCCTTTCTCCCCGATGTTGAATTCGAAATCGAATTGGCGCGGATTCACACGCCCGGAGTACAGATCGGACACATACCTCATGGCCGATACCGTAACCGCGAGGTCGAAGCGGACCAGATCGGCCTCCAACGGCGGTCTTGATTGCTCAAGGGCAGCAAGCCGCCCTTCCCAGAGCGAGCCGTCGTAGTCCTCAGGATTCAAACCTTTACTGTCCGCGTTCTCCAGCAGGTGGATTATCGCCAGCGATTGAGGGGACGGTGCGCGATCCCGTACCCAGGGGAGAAAGTTATTCCCCGAGCCGTAGAACTCCTCCACCTCGAGTCGATGACGGTCGAAGTTCGGCCAACGAAGATCGGGAAGCTCGCCAGCGCGAATGTAGCCCTGTAACTCCGCTTGGGCTTCAGCCGTCAGCTGGCGTTGTCGCGTCGTTTGAGAGGAATCAGAGCGTGCATGGCGTGTCTCCGCCGGGCCCGGGCCTTCCCGGCACTCGCAGATAGGCGCCGAAAGAAGGGCAAAGCAACACACAAGATGAGCGATCCGAGTCACCCAGATCAACCTCTTTCAACTTTCGATCGGCAACGAAACTGCGCAGGCTTAGATGAGGAAAACGGTCTGGCCGGTTAGCTCGATGCGTTTGCGGCAGCGGATGTTGCGGCAGGCAACCAGGTTGTCCACGCGGACCATGTACGAACGCGCCTTGGCGAACTGCTTCTTGTCTTCCTCGTTTGCGCCGGCCGGTATTTGCGCCTTCTTCGTGCGCACCATCCAGCGCACCGGATAGGTGTTTTCGGTGCGGCAGTGCGGGCAGTTCAGCGGGATCTGCTTCGTCTCTTCCTTCTCGTCGTAGAAACGTTTCTCGTCCATCGTCCCCGCCGTTCTAGTACCGCCGCTCTTGCAGGTCGTCCAGAGTCACAAAGCGGATGCCCGCGTCTTTCCAGCGCGGCAGCCAGTGTTCGAGTGCCGCGACTGTGCGGCGTCGATCGCCTTCGAGTACCCGGAAATCGCCGTCGTGCAGCAGGACAATATCGCCTCCGCGTGCGCTGCGCAAGCTCCGAATCACCCTCTCGGGCGGCCCGGGTTTCCAGTCCCGCGCCGAAGCGGACCACATCACCACGCCCGCCCCGCCGCCCTTGCGCACCGCACCGTCAAGCAGCGGCCCGCGAAAACCAAACGGCGGGCGCATCCATCGCGGCTTCTTGCCCGTTGCCCCTTCGATGGCATCATCGCAGCGGTCGATCTCCGAGCGAATCTCCGCGGACGAACAGAACACCAGGCGGCGGTGCGTTTCCGTGTGATTGCCGATCGTGTGGCCGCGGCCCGCGATTTCCTTCGCGAGCGCGGGGAACGCCCGGACGTGCTGCCCCATCAGGAAAAATGTTGCGCGGACGCCGTGGCGATCGAGCAAGTCGAGAAGCATCGGCGTGGCCGCGGGGTTTGGGCCGTCATCGAACGTCAGCGCCATCGCAGACGGATCGCCGGTTTGCCGGACCGTGCGGCCGAAAAGTTGCGATGACGGCGCAACCGCGGCCCACGCAAAAAGTCCGCTCGCGGCGCACACGCCGCCGGTTGCGAGCAGTACTGGAATTGCTTCCATGGATCGGAATTCTCGCACTGCCGAAAGGAAAACGCCACGCCGGTAGGTTTCGGTTGCACCGTTTGATACGATGGCGCCGAAGTCGGCGCACCCATGACCTCGCTTCAGCGAAATCGATCGAGACTTCCGGTGTGGATCCGTTGGGTCGCCCTTCTATGGCTTGTGTTTTGGTTCGCGGTCTACTGGCGCAATTGGGGTGTTCTGAATTTCCTTCACTTCTGCGACATCGCCGAAATCCTCGCGTGCATCGGCTTCGTGGCCGATAGCGCGCTTCTGATTTCAAGTCAGGCCGTCGCCTCTCTGCTCGTCGACGCGGCGTGGGCGCTCGATGCCGGCTGGCAGATCCTTTTCAGGCATCATCTCATCGGCGGAACCGAATATCTTTTCGATCCGAGCCATCCGCTCTGGGTCCGCTTGCTCTCGCTCTTTCATCTTGCCCTGCCGGTGCTGCTGCTCTGGGCCCTGCACCGGCTCGGCTACGATCACCGTGGTCTGCCGCTCCAGCTGGGAATCGCGTTTGTCGCTTTCGTCGCCTCGCGCTTCACGCCCCCCGCGGAAAACATGAACGACGCCTTCGCCGATCCTTTCTTCCACCGCGCCTGGGGCCCGGCGCCGGTTCATATCGTTGTGATTTTTCTATTTATGCTCTTCGCCGTTTATCTTCCAACGCACCTTTTCCTGCAACGCCTCTTTCTCTCGCCAATAGGAGTTGCGAATCGCGAAGCGTAACCCCTCACTCCCCTTGCCGCATCGCGCGCAGATCGATCCCGAGCTGCTGGCACTTCTTGTAGAGGTGGCTGCGCTCGAGGCCGAGCGCCTTCGCCGTATTCGTCATGTGGTTCCGATTGCGTTTGAGCTCGGCGAGAAGCGTTTCGCGCTCGAAAGCCTCGACCCGCTGCGCCAGCGTTCCCGACGTAAGACCGCCGGCCGCCGATGCCGCGCCCTCCGCCGCGGCTTGCGGTAACGCGCGCTCCACGGTCGACACCTCAACTGTGCTGCCCAGCGCCAATAGCAGCACGCGCTCGACCACGTTGCGCAACTCGCGCACGTTCCCCGGCCACGCGTAGCGCTCGAGGGCCTCGACCGCCTCGCGCGAGAAGCTCTTCGGCTTCCAGTGGTTCTGCTCGGCCAGTTGCCGGACGAAATGCTCGGCCAGCACGCGAATGTCCTCGCGGCGCTCGCGCAACGGCGGCAAGGTGATCGGAAACACGAACACGCGATGGTACAGGTCCTCGCGGAACGTTCCGTGCCGCACCTGCTCCTCGAGGTTGCGGTGCGTCGCGACGACCACGCGCACGTCCACCGGAAACGGGTGGCCGCTTCCCACGCGCTCGATCTCGCCCTCTTCCAGCACGCGCAGTAATTTCGCCTGCATCCCGGGCGGCATGTCGCCGATTTCATCCAGAAAGAGCGTTCCCCGGTGTGCCTGCTCGAACTTGCCGATGTGGCGTACGGCTGCGCCGGTGAACGAGCCTTTCTCGTGCCCGAAAAGTTCGGATTCCATCAGCTCGGATGGAATCGCCGCGCAATTCAGCGAAACAAACGGACCGCCGTGCCGCGGGCTTTTCTCGTGCAGCGTGCGCGCGATTAGTTCCTTTCCCGTCCCTGTCTCACCGCGGATGCACACGCGCGTTTCGCTCGCAGCAACGTGCTCCACTTGCGCCATCACCTCGCGCATCGCCGGGCTGGCCCAGACGATGTCGTGCCGGCCGAGCCGCTGCTTGAGGTCGCGATTCTCTTCCTCGAGGCGCGCGAGGCGCATCGCGTTTTCGACCGTCAGCAGCAGCTTGTCCGTCGAGATCGGCTTCTCGAGAAAATCGGAAGCTCCCAGCCGCGTGGCTCGCACGGCCATCTCGATCGTGGCCTGGCCGGACATCATCACCGTGGGCGAAGTGACGCCGAGATTCTTGAAATCCTCGAGGAGCGCGATGCCGTCCCGCCCGGGCATCACCACGTCGGAAAGGATCAGGTCGAAGCGTTCGGCCTTTGCAAGCTCCAGCGCGCGCGCGGCATTGTCGCAGACGGTCGCTTCGTGGCCGGCCAGACGGAACGCGCGAGCGAGCGAGGCGAGCGTGTTCGCGTCGTCGTCGATGATGAGGATGTGGGCCTTGACCGGCACGCGCGGCTACGCTCCTTCGCCGTGAGTTTCCGGAGCGCTGTGCACGTCTTCGGTTTCCGTAGCCGTTGCGACAGTATCGCCTCTCCCGGTCCGCTCCGCGCTTTCAACAGGCCTCACCGGGGCGGGCGAAACGTCTTCTGGGGCCGAAATCGGCGTCGAAACGCCGACCGTCTGCTGCGCAGGCCTGGCCGGCAGATAAATATGGAACGACGTGCCGACGCCGGACTCGCTCTCGACGGAAATGCGGCCGCCGTGGTCGCTCACCACAGACTGCACGATCGCCAGGCCCAGCCCGGTCCCATGCTGCTTCGTCGTGTAGTATGGCGTGAAGAGCCGCTGGCACTCCTCGGGCGTGAGTCCCGCGCCCGTGTCCGAGACCTCCAGGCTCACATCGCCGCTCTCATGCGTGGTGCGAAGCATCAGCACGCCGCCTGCGGGCATCGCGTCCATCGCGTTCAGCACGAGATTTTCGATCGCGCGGCGCAGCAACGCCGCATCCGCCTGGATCGTGGGCAGGCCCTCCTCCAAATGCAGTTCGGGCGTAATCGGTGGCCGGCCGACCGCGCCGAATTGCGCCTCGAACAGCTTCACGATGTCGCGGACCACGTCGTTCAGGTTCACCGGCGCGAGCTCAGGCTGCGGCATCCGCGCAAAATCGCTGAAGCGTCCCACGATCTTCTTCAGGTTCTCGATCTCCGAGAGCAGGATTCCGGTCGACTCGTGAAACACCTCTTCGAACTGGTCCGGTCTTTGCTCTTTGGCGCGCCGCAGGTTTTCGACCGTCGTCTGCAATGGGAAGAGCGGGTTTTTCAGCTCGTGCGCCAGCCGGCGGGCCAGTTCTCGCCACGCCGCGACGCGTTCCGCCTGCACCAGCCGCTCCCGTTGCTCGCTCAACTGCTCGACCATCTGGTTGAACGCGCTCGACAACCGGCTCAGCTCGTCGCGCCCGCGCACGTCCACCCGCGCGCTCCAGTTCCCTTCCGTCACTTCGCGCGCGCCCTCGGAAAGTCTTCGGACGGGCCTCGTGACGCGCGCCGCTCCCCACCAGCTCAGCAACAGGCCGAACAACAGGCCCATGCCGACCACGCCGAGCGCCAGCAGCGCGATGCGCCGCTCGAGGGCTACCACTTCCTGCTGCGAACTGCCCACCAGCAGCACGCCGAGCAGCTCCTTTTCGCGGCCGACCAGCGGCAGCGCATGAAAAGCCTCGGCGCTCGCCGCGTCTGTCGACCACAGGATCTTGAACGTCTGCGGCTGCGGCACGCTCCGCTGCTGCTCGATAAACGGAGCGAACCTCTCGGCCTGAGTGACAGGTCCTGATTGATCGAGAAGGTTCGTCGCCTGGAAGTTCGGGTCGAGATCGAGATAAAGGAGCGCGCGCATTCCCGCCGGAAGTACGAGCGAAGCGAGGAAATCCTTCCCCAGCCGCTCGCCCCCGACGATGTAAAGGTTCTTGTCGCCGACGCGAACCGTGGACACCGCCATGAGGCCGACTGCGGGGCCGTCCTGAGTATCCACCTTGGTCAGGAACGCCCCGAGCGGCGCCCAGTCCTCCGTCAGCGTCACCCAGTCCATCTTGTATCCGAAGCGCGCCGGCCACTCGTTGGAGGAGATAATCGAGCCGTCGCTCGCGACGAAATCGAGGAAGTCGAGCTGATGAGACTGTGAGACGCCGCGCGCATCGTTCACATACACCGACACGTCCGCCTTCGGGCGGCTCAGGTCGATCGCCATGCGCACGGTCGCTTCGGTGTCGGCGATTCCCTGCACGCGGTTATCGACGTCCTGCTTGCGCCGCTCGAACTCGCGCTCGAACTGCGCCACCAGCGCCTCGCTGTGCTGTCGGTTCAGCGTGTCGAAGGCGCGCCGCGTCACGACGATCACACCCACGGCCACCACGCTGACGGACAACAGCAGCGCAACAGTGAAGACCACGAAAAGTTTTGTGCGAAACGTCACGGCGATTCCTGTTCGAGCCAAACGTCCGCCAGCGGCCAGCCTTCGTCCGCCGCGGGCGCTTTCCAGTCCCGGACGCGCGCGCCCACGCCGGAGACCTGCGGGAGCCACACGAGCGGAATCACGCGATAGCTGTCCACAACGCCGCGCTCGACCTCATAGATCTGCTGCGCCGATGCGCCTTCGGCAGGTGGCGCGAGCTGCAATCCAATGAGCGGCCCGATCGCCCCCATGACATTCACGAGTGCGGCGCGCGGATGCGGCGACGGCATTCGCAACCGCACGAGCCTCGCGTCGCAACTCGCCGGACCGGATGGCCCCTCGGACGACCCCTGCCCGGTCAAACGAATTCCCGCGTCCCGCGCGTTCACCACGATTCGCTCCGCGAGAGATTGCTCGAGCGAATCGCCGGAATCATATCCCAACACAATCTGCGGCGGATGCCCGATTTGCGACACGAGTTCCTCCGCGCCCGGCACGTCCGCGGCCGTCGAAAACAGGAACGCGGTGCCGCTCGACCACTGCGGCAGCAGTCCGCCAGCAGGATCGCCACCCCTTTGCAGGATGAAGTTCACCATGGCGGGCCGGTCGAGCGACCGCGCCAGGGCTTCGCGGACGCGCGCGTCGTCCGCGGCGGGCCGCCCCGCGACAAATGCGACCGCGACCAGTTCGTCCGGCTGCGACGTGCTCACCCGTATGCCTCGTTCGGCGGCGCCGCGCGCCTCTTCGGGCGGAATCTCCACCAGGTCTGCCTTGTCGAGCTCAAGATCGAGTACGCGGTCCCGCGCGGCCCTCCCCATCTGTATCTCCACCGAATCCACGAACGGCCGGCCCCCTACAAACCCTGTATTGGCCGCCAGCGCCAGGTGCTTTCCCGGCTCCCATTCGGCGATGCGAAACGGACCCGAGCCCGCCGTGCCGGCAAATGTCCCGTCCGCATTGCGGCGCTCGTAAAGCAGCGCCCCGATTTTCTCCTTCGCGGCCGCCTCTACCTGATTGGCGGCTGCCGCCGCGGGATCGAGCGAATTCACGATCGCGCCGATTTCCACGCGCAGCGTACCGCCGTACTTCGGACGCCGCGACGGCTCCGCGCGCCCCGCGCCAACGAGCGTCAGGCCGAGCACGAGGCCGAGCGCCGCGCTACTGGCTGCAAGTCGCCGTGACAATGTAGGCCTCGTAGTTTCCCGTCTTCAGGTTGTGCACCACCGCTCGCGCAACGCCCTCGATCCCCGTCCACCACAGCGACGTCACCGGCCCTCCGAACTCCGTCGGATTGCCGGACGCAGTCGCGCCCTGGCCGTTCGCTTCCATCTCGTATCCCTGAATGAAATCACTGTGCGTCCAATCTTCCTTGCCCGTCGCCAGCACAACCGGCCGGCCGTCGCATTGCAACGAAACGCCCGCGGCATCACCTCCCGCGTCGAAAGCCTTCGGAACTCTCGCGTCTCCCTGAATCCACGGCTGCGTATCCTGGCTCACGAAGCCGCACTGGACTGCCTCCGGATGTTGAAAATCTCCCTTGCATTCGATCCCCGGAAGCCCCGCCCGCCCAGCCGCCAGGCTTTGCGAAAGGTCGATGTGGCCCCGCGCCGCGCGCAGCCACGGCCTTGCGGGCGGGATGATGACGGCCTGGTCGATCTGCCACGCGGCCTGCTTGCGCGCGTAGAACGTCAGCCGTCCCGGTTCGAGCACGATCATCGTGGGCGCCTCGCCCGCCGCTGCCGGAGGCAGCGCGAAGTCGAGAATCACTCCCGGCTGCTCCCAGACGAGTTGCTGCTCGAGCGCAACGCCGCCGCTCCGCTTGCCGTTCTTCGCGCCTTTCGAAACCGGGAAGATTGCCGTCTCCTCGTTCGTGCCCCGACGAATCTGCGCAACGATCAAATACCCTTCCGTGCCTTCAGAGAGCGTCACATCGAGATACACATCGACCGGCGCAGTCCCGGCGAGCCTCAGCAGCCGCCTCGTCAGCTCGGATTTCAGTCGTTCGTCGATGCCCGCCACCTCGTCCGCGCTGAGTGACGACAGATTGTTCATGGTCAGATCAATCGTTGCAGGCGGAGGCGCCACGGCGGTCACCTTGTCGGCCAATGCGCGCAGCCCGTTGTCCCAATCCATCTGCGGCGGGCTCGACGCCCGAGTGCGCGCGCCCGCGCGGGTCGCGGCGATGGAAAAACAGACAAGAAAGATTGTGAGCAGGAGAAGGGCGAATCGGCGGGGCGGCCGCATCGGCTTGTACGAACTGCGCAACGCGTTCGTGGATTCGCATCATAACACACCGGAAAATTTCTCGCGGGATTGCACCGCAGACCTGTTTCGCCGGCTGGGCGGCTTCGCCCCGCACTCTTCAGATCGCGGGTTCGCTGCGGCGGTGGCGAACCCCTTCACCTCGAAGTACGGGACGAAGCCGCCAGTAAGGGTTTTTTGCCGGCGTTCTCTGATCCGGACTGACTGCTCCTCGGTGCCCTGGCTTGAAACCTCGGGGCAAGCAGCCGGACCAAGAAATCCTTACGGTTTCGCCTCCGCCGACTTTGCCGGCGGGTCTGCCGGATCGCCGGCCGCCTCATTGGCCGCCGCCGAACGCAGCACGTCATTCGTGAAGAAAAACTTGCCGTCGTTCGGCACCAGCATGATCTGCACTTTGTCGGACAGCTTCTGCGCCACCGTGTACTGCACCAGCAGCGGATTGGCCTTGAGCGCGGCCGCCTGAAGCTGCATCTGCTCCGCCTCCGCCTGCGACGTCACGCGTATCCGGTTCGCCTCCGAATCGGCGAGCAGGTTCTCGCGTTGCTGCTCGGCCTTGCCGTCGATCACCTTGGCCTCTGCCGCGGCCTCGGCGTTTTGAACTGTGGCTTCCTTCCGCGCCTGCGCTTCGAGCTTCGACTGTTCGATCTGCTTCTGCTTCAGCGGCAGCGTGTACTGCATGGAGTCCGACTCCGCCTTCGCCATGATAACCTGCGACTGCGCGCTCGCCTCAGCGCGCTTCACGTCGCGGATTTTCGCCGCCTCCGCCTGCGATTCGGCAATCGCCACGCGCTTCTGTTCGATCTCCGCGTCAACCGAGGTGCGGTCGTCCTCCTGCTCCTTGAGCAGCAGGTCTTCGAGGCCCTTCGCGTACTCCTCCGGCAGCTCGACCTTCCGCAGCAGCACTTCCTTCACGTCGATCGCGTCGCCCGCCAGCCGCTTCGTGATCAGCGCGGCGGCGCGCTGCTGAAACTCCTCGCGCTTCACCGAAAACATGTCCCGCACGATGTAGTCCGGCGCGATTTCGCGGAACGCGCTCAGCACCACCGGCGCCACGATCTCCGAGTCCACCGGCTGCGGCAGGTTCGCCTGGATGTAGTCGAGCCGCTGCGGATCGATCCGGTAGCGCACAGTCACCGCCAGGCCCACTTCCAATCCCTCGCGCGCTTCCACGGTCAGCACCTCGAGCTTTTCGGTCCGGACGCCCAGCGCTGCGGTCGAGAAGATCCGGTCGCGGATGTCGAAGAACTGGACGCGCTCGACCAAGGGAAGAATGAAGTGTGTGCCGGCATAAAGCGTCCCCGGACGTACGCCCGAAATCTGGCTGATCCGCACGGCGGCCTGCCCATCCGGTACGACGAGAATGCTCGATCCCGCCAGACCCATGAGGGCTCCGACCGCGACGAGCTTCGCAGCCGTATTCATCCGGATGGCGTGGCGCGGTCGCCTCACGACGACCACCGGCGCCGGTGTCACGCCCGGTTCCGCCGCGTCGCCGGGACGCTCCCGGCGGCGCAGCACTCGATCCAGTTCGTACGCCAGAAAGATGTCGTAGAGGACCATCCCCGCCGCGCACGCCGCCAACCCAAAGCACCCAACCAGCAGCAAATATTTCAGAAATAGCATGTGTTTCTCCTTCCCCGCGCGATGTCAAAGTCCGCTGCCACAGTCCCTCAACCCGTAGGGGCACGGCATGCCGTGCCCGGCGAAAATGCTTGGCGAAGCGCCGCCCATGATCCTCGTAGCGCCGGCTTCCAGCCGGCGTTTTTGCCTTTCGTCCTGCGCTGTCATCCCGCTGTAGGGGCGGGTTTCAAACCCGTCTCTTGCGTCCCGATCCGGTCGGGACCCGCCCGCCTTTCCTACCGCCGCTCGTCGTGACTCTGGTCCCGCCGTGTCGGCTTGTCGTGAGCCGAAGCAAAGGGCATCAACCGAATCAACCCATTCAGCGTGGCGTATTCAAGTCCCAGCGCCAGCCCCAACGCCGCGAGTATCGCTCCCGTCACTTCCGCAAATCCGATGAACCCGTCCATGGCCTTGACCTCCGTGTCCCGAAGCGGGGGCTGGGATTCCGCTTTACCCTGAGGAAGCTCCTGTGGAGCTTCCGAAGGGCTTACCCTGAGAACGCTCCAGCAGAGCGTTTGAAGGGTCGCCCTACGCGCGAGAACTGCACTCGCATCGCCACACAAGATTGGATTGGGAAGAAAGAGGTTACTGCTGCGGAGATCAACTCAATTCGTGGCGGCCCGCACACGCCGTGGAAAATGATACTCAGCGCGCCGAACCAAGCTGCTCCGTGGCACAAGCACTCTTGCCTGTGCTGACAACGCCTTCGCTCTTATCGAGCGGCACCCACTCGCGGTTGCTCATTCGCGGGCGGTGTAGGGGCCGCGGCGAATGTCCTGGGGCCGTGCAGCGCTTTCTGCGTTCCAGGCTGCACCAAGAAAGACGATCATCGCGGAGATCTCCATCCACACCATCAAGCCGATCGCCGCTGCCAGGCCGCCGAATACAAGTCCATACTTTATCTTCCGGACGTAAATTCCAAGGAGCAAATTGACTCCCCACCACACGATCGTGGCCGCAGCCGCTCCGGGCAGAGCGGCGCTCCAGGTCGTTGTGCCCGGTCGCGCAACGCGATAAATGAAGGCCAGGACGAGCATCGCCAGGATCATCGCCAAGACGGGAAGGATGACGTACCACAGACCGCGAATCAGCGGGGACGTGGCAAATCCGGGAGTGATCCATTGGCGCACTGGCCGGCCAAACACACTCAACGCGACGGCCACGAGGCACGCCACAATCGTCACGGAGAACAAAAGCAAACCACGAAGCTGCCGGCCGAGAAACGAATGGCTCTCGCGTTCGCCGTAAATCAAATGGATGCCTGCCATGATGAGCTTCATCACCTGCAAGCCGACGAGCAGCGTCCCGACCCAGCCGACAAGCACCAGATACCAGGTATTTACCTCCTCGCGTAACACGTATGCGGATATGAGTTCCCAGCTGCCCGGGGGAAGAATCGCCGAAATCCGCATGGCGACCTCCTGACCGCTTTCCCCTTCCAAGGAACTCTTCATAAGACTCAGCGCGGTCAGCAGGACTGCAAAGAACGTCAAGAACATATTGAACGCCACCGCCTGCGAGACCATGCCGCATTGCGGGATGATCCTCGCCACTGTTCGGAACAGTTTCTTCACCAGAGAACTTGGTTTCATTGCCCGGGATTATACCGTTCGCGGCCGAACAGCGCGGCGCGAAACTCACCGGTCCCCGCAGCGGCGGGAACCGCAAAGGCCGGCGGATGGCGCACCCTTGGCGGCACATCTTCGCACGCCGCCACTTTTCGCCCGCGCATGATTGGCCACACCGGGGTTCATTCAGGTCACCAGACAAAACTTGAGGGGTGCCGCATCCCTTCGTTTCTCAGAAGGGTGCGTGAGGTAGCGTTGCCTTTTAGCGTTTCTCCCATCCCGCTTATGGGCGAGGGGGAGGCGGCGGGAGAGCGGGAGCGCCACTCTCGATGTATCCGCGAATCATCTTCTGCTGCGCCGGCGTCAGAATCGCCTTCGCGGCCAGCATCGCGTCGAGGTAGTGGTTTATCAACTGCGATGTGGATTTGGAGATTTCGTCCCCTTTGCTCATCACCGCGGCCCTGTCCGGCTTGTCGGCGCGAAGCAGCTCCCGCAGATCAATTGAATTCACCGCAATGTCCGCGCCCGTCTTGATCGTGAATACTTCCGTATCGACGACGATTTTTCGGAGGCTATCGGCCTGTTGGTCCGTGAGGCCGAGCACGGCCCGGGCGCGCGGGTCGTCCAGCGCCGCCAGCAGCCTGGAAACTCTCTGAAGAGGTCCTCCCGATTCTTGGCCGCGCCCTCCTACGTCCTGGGAGCGCAACAACATCGGTCCCATCATCCGCATCATGTCTGGCGTCATCATGCCCGCGCCCACTGGATTAGCGGACTGTTGCTGGCCCTGCGCGGGAGGAGGCGGGGCTGGCGGATTCTGTGCCGGGCCTTGGGCGGCACTGGTGCTTGCAAATACCGAAAGACTCGTTACGAAAACCAAAGTGACAATCATCTTGGATCGCATCAGATTCCTCCTAACTACCGATACGCACCGACCCTAATCCGAGTTTCGTTTTCGTCTCGGCCTCTTCCCGCATTCGGATGTCCCAGTGGTTGTAAGTATACTCCTCTGCTAAAATCCGCTCGAAGACTGGAGACGGAAAATGGCGCAACCTGCACAACCGGCCTCGCAACCCGTACGCGGCTCCGGGATACTCATAGGACGCGTGTTCGGAATTCCGATCTACCTCCATGTAAGCTGGTTCATCGTTTTTTTCCTGATCACCTTCTCCCTGGGAAAGCTGTTCGAATCCCAGCATCCCGGCTGGACCCCGGCACAGCGTTGGGGTCTCGGCGTCGTAACAAGCGTGCTGTTCTTCGGTTCGGTGATCTTTCACGAGCTGAGCCATAGCGTGGTGGCGAAGCACTACCGCATTCCGGTGGCGTCGATCACGCTGTTCGTCTTCGGCGGCCTCGCGCGGATTGAAAAAGATCCCGACAGCGCCAAACAGGAATTCAATATCGCCATCGCCGGACCTCTTTCGAGCCTGTTTCTCGCCGGCTGCTTCGGACTGGTCTGGCGCTATGTACACGGAAGCGAAATGCTTACGGCGGTAACCGGCTGGCTGGCGTGGATCAACTTTCTGCTTGCGGCGTTCAACCTCGTACCGGGGTTCCCTCTTGACGGCGGGCGCGTCCTGCGCGGAATCGCCTGGGCCATCACGGGAAACTTCTCGCGGGCAGCGCAGATCGCCTCAACCACGGGAAGAATCTTCGCGTACTTCCTCATCATCATCGGCGCGTGGCAGGCACTGCAAGGCGTTCTGATCAATGGCCTTTGGCTGGTATTCATCGGCTGGTTCCTGCTGGAAGCGGCGCGCGAAAGCTACGCGCACGTGGCGATTCGCGACACGCTCGGCGGCGTCACGGCCAGCGACATCATGAGCTCGGACATCCCGACCGTCGCCCGCAACCTCTCGATCGACGAGTACGTTCACGAAGTCCTCCGGACCGGGCGCCGCTGCCACATCGTCACCGGCGGCGAGAAACCCTCCGGGCTCATCACTTTGCACGCGGCGCGCACGGTGCCGCGCGACGAATGGGCCAACACCTCGATCCAGGCCGTCATGATGCCAATCGACCGTGTCCACTCGGCCGCGCCGGACGACCCGGTGCTCAGCATCCTCGAGCGGATGCAGACCGCGGACATCAACCAGATGCCGGTCGTCTCGGACGGCCACATCGTCGGGATGATCGGCCGCGACACGATCCTGAGCCTGTTACAAACCCGCCTCCAAGCCGGCCACCTCGCGCACTCGTAGACATGCCCGCAAAATATTGCTTTGCCGTCACTTCCGCTGTTTTCTTGTGCGCGTTCGTCGTGACGGGCCAGGCTAGCAGGCGCTATCATCACGCGGCAGCGCCCGAGCTGAGGAAGCAAGCGGAGCCGGCGGCGCAGGCCGCTAAACCCTTTCCGTACACCGACGCGGTCCGCGCGAACAACGTGGGCGTGGCGCTGATGAATCGCCGCCAGTTTCCGGAGGCGCTCGGTAATTTCCAGACGGCGTGCGTGTTAGACCCGGAATCGGACACCGGCTGCCTCAATGCGGGCATCGCGCTGCTCAACATGCGGCGCTACGACGACGCGCGACAGATTCTCTCCAAATCGGCCGAGCGCGATCCGCAGAACCCTCGCGCCTGGTTCAACTTAGCGCTGCTCGAACGCGCCGCCGGAAATTCGGACGCGGCGATGGCGGATTTTCAGAAAGCCGCGGCGCTCGATCCGAGCGACGCGGGCACGCAATATTTTCTCGGCTTCCTCGATTCGCAAGCCGAACATTATCAGCAGGCTGTGGCGGATTTTCGCCGCGCGATCGAACTCGACCCGTTCCACGCCTCGGCGGAGTACGACCTTGCGCAGGCGGAGGCGCACCTCGGCGACGCCGACGGCGCAAAGGCGCACATGCAGCGGTTCCAGCAGATCACCGCGCGAGGCCTTGGCAAGCCGATCCGGTTCCTTTACGGCGAACAGGGGGAGTATTCGCTCGCGCAGGAGATGAGCGCGCCGCTGCCGAGCCCCGCGCCGGCTGCAATTTCGGTGCATTTTTTGGACGTTTCTGGCGCGCTAGGACCCTTTAGAGCGCCATTTTTGGCACATAACGAGGCGCGCCTTCGGAGGGGCAAAAACACGCAAATCGCCCCTGAAGATGGGCCGAAAAGCCTCGCGAGCTTTCTCGGGAGCGGCGCGTGCGTCTTCGACTACGACGGCGACGGGCGGCCGGATCTTTTCCTTGTGAACGCGAACGGCAGCGGCGCCGCAGCGCTGCTTCGCAACGCGGGACGCGGAAAATTCGTGGACGTGACCAAAGCCGCGAAGCTCGCGTTCGTCGCCGAAGGAACCGGCTGCGCGGTCGGCGACTACGACAACGACGGACATCCCGATCTTGCCGTCAGCTCGGCGGCGGGAATCACGCTCTTTCACAACGAAGGCGACGGCACGTTCAAGGATGTGACGGACGCGGCGGGAGTGCGCACGATCGGGCTCGCGCTCGGCGTGACGTTCATCGACTACGACGGGGACGGCGACCTCGATCTCTACGTCACGCGGTTCAACGAATTCCCGCTCGAGAATCCGGCGGAGCCTTTCACGTTTCCGGAAGACGCGGCGCCGGCGGGAAACGTTCTGTGGCGCAACGCCGGGAACGGGACGTTCGTCGATGCGACGAAAGAAACAGGGCTCGGGGGAAGCGCGCCTTCGGTTGGAGCGCTGGGAACGGATTTGAATAACGACCAGGCCGTCGATCTCGTCGTGACGGGCTGGGCGAAATCGCCGGAGATCTTGCTGAATACGCGCGAGGGTCCATTTCGCGCTGTGAGTCCGTGGGCCGCGGACGGGCCGGGGCGGACGGCGGGAGCCGTGGCGCTCGATTTCGACGGAGACGGTTGGATGGATCTGGCGTTCACGCATTGGTCTCCGCCCGGGCTGAGCTTGTGGCGCAATGTCATGGGGAAATCGTTCGAGCGTGTTGCGCTGCCCGATCCGGGATGGATGCGCGGGTGGGGCGTGGCGGCGGTTGACTACGACTACGACGGGCTGGTCGATCTCGTCGCGGTGGGCGAGACGTTTTCGAACAAGGGGCGCATCGTCCTGCTGCGCAACGAAGGCGGGGGCGGTTTCCGCGACGTCACGCACGAGACGGGGCTCGACAAAATCGTTCTGCGGAACCCGCGCAGCGTGGTCGCGTTCGATGCCGAAGGCGACGGGTCGATCGATCTGCTGATCACGCAGAACGGGCTCGCTCCGGTGCTGCTGAAAAGCGTCGGCAGCGACAAGAACAACTGGCTGCAAGTGGCGGTCGCCGGCGACCCGGCGAACAAAATCGGCATCGGGACGAAGGCGGAAGTTTTCTTCGGCGCGCGGAAGCAGATTTTCGAAGTGCCGGGCGCCTCCGGGTATCTCGGGCAAGGGCCGCCGGAGATTTTTTCAGGCCTCGGCGACGAAGGCGCGGCCGATGTTTTGCGGCTGCTCTGGTCGCCGAGCGCCGTGCAGGATGAGATTCAGGTGCCCGGCGGAAAGCGCACGGCGATCACCGAAGCGCCCAACGGAGAACCCGGTCGGTGAAACGCACGTTGCAGTTGTTTTGGAAGGCCTTCGAACGTGGCAGTCCTAGCGTCCGTACTTGGCCAGCGTCTCTCGCGCGATAGCCGTCTGACGAGCGAGGTCCCAAGTGGGCATGGGAGTACCCATCCTCCTCACCGATTCGAGGAATGCCTCCGGTCCCTGGGCACTTAGGATTAGGCTGACGAGAAGCGCAACGGAAACGCCTTTGCCCATGGGCAAGCCTGGTGGTAGTGGCTGCCAGAACTCCCGGCCACGGCGTGAGTATTCGATGATTGCTGCCTTATGTTTCTTGAGGGAGTCGCGAACGTTTCCCTTCCCCCACGATCATCCGGGACGCAAACAGCGCGCACCCGCGGTCCGCACATACCGCGCGGGTTCCCTTCGCTTTGCTCGGGGCAGGCGGGATGACAGCCACGCGTGCGGTTGGCGCGATGCGAATGGGCGGACCACTGCCAAGCGTCCTTTCTCCCAGGCTCGACTAGCCGTCGACCTGGGAGCCCTTTCTTGTCCGCCTCGGACGGCGCGGCCGGGTTCCCTTCGCTTTGCTCAGGGCAGGCGGGATGCTGCGAGAAAAACAGCGCACCCTTCCTGCGTCGCTTCGCCACTTCACTCAGCGCAGGCAGGGCACGTTCGGTCGCCACGGCGAGTACGAATGGCGTACCCACCACGGCGGGCGCAAGAGGCGCGCATGCTGCGATAGGGGCAGCGCAATGGTTTGCGCTGCGCGCGGCCGGTTGATGTCAGGGCTGAAGCCCTGACCCACAAAGCTGGAGTTCGTGCTTCGGCCGGCGGGAACGAGGAGTTCTTCGAGTTCGTCGCCAGTCTTAGTTTACCGTCAGGTAGAACTGTACATTCTGGACGGGCGCGCTTCCTGCCGAGTCAGCGCAGTAAACGTAAAACGGAATGGCTATTCCCGAACCTCCTCCGACGGCGTAGTCCGTTGGAGTGCCACTCAGAACACCGGAAGAAGACAGCGACATCCCCGGCGGCAGTGAGCCTTGCTGGACTAACCACTTGTAAGGAGGTGTGCCACCCGTAGCTATAAGCTGGGAAGGCGTGTAGGCGGCCCCCAAGGTAGCGTTGGGTAGCGCGGTAACCGTTATCGCAAGCGCTCCGGAAGTTGGCGCAGGCGTTGGCGTAGGAGCCGGAGCCGGCGTGGGCGTATCAGGCGATGACGTAATCGTGATGAAGAATGGTACGTTCCGCGCGACATTCCCCGCCGAGTCCCTGCAATGAACGTAGAACGGGTCGGCAACGCCCGAGGCCGTTCCGATCGCGTAGCCGGTGGGCGTCCCGCTCAGCAGGCCCGAGGATGACAGCGACAGGCCCGGAGGCAGCGAACCTTGCTGGACGAGCCACCTGTACGGCGGCGTCCCTCCGGTCGCTACCATCTGGAAGCTGTATGCGGACCCGATCGTCCCGTCAGGGAGCGTGCCGCCCGTGAAGGAGAACGGAGCCGGCGTCGGGGGCGGAGGCGCAGGAAGCGGCGGGGCCGCGGAAATTACGAAGCTGTACCTTTCGCCGGCTACTGCCTGGGCTGAATCGGTCACCGTTACGGTTCCGACATCCGTCCCTGCGACTGTCGGAGTCCCCGTCAGAATGCCCGCCGTGCCACTCGTATTCATCACCAGATTCGCCACGAGCGATGTAGCCACAAACGTGTACGGCGGCGTTCCACCCGTCGCGCTAACCGAGCCCGAGTAGGCGGCGCCAACCGTCCCGTTCGGGAAGTTCGCCGGGGAAATAGAGAGCGCGGGTGGGGGAGGCGGTGGTGGCGGGGCGGTTCCTCCGCTGGACGTCGTGTACTGATTGGCGTATACGCGCACATAGTCCACATCGAAGTCCGCGGGCAAGTTGCTGGGGACGCCCATACCAGTCGCCGTCTGGGTCTGGATAATGAGGAACATCGGGTTGGCCATGCTCTGGCTGCAACCCGCCACCTGCGTGCCGTCCATATACTGGTCAATCTCGGTCGGGGTCCACACGGTATCGTAAATGTGCATGTTGCTGTCGTTCAGGGGGTAAGAGACGAAGCAGCCGCCTATCTGGCCGGGGTTAAAGACGCCGAACCCACACCAGCGCCCAGCGAAACACTCCGTCATGTCGGTTTCCGTGTATCCCGTGGTGCTGATGGCGGGACACGTGCCGACTCCCGTCTCGCCAGTCATGGGATTCGTGGCCTGACAGTTCGCGCCGAGGAGCCACGTGGCGGGCCAAAGGCCGTCGGCTTGGGGCGGGAACGCTGCCCTAATCTCGACTGTGCCATAAGTGAAGTTGAAGTTCGTCCACTGTATGTCGCCAGAGACGTAAGGCGCCACGGCCGGCGTATGCCAGACGGTTCCGTCCGGGTTGAAGTCGCCGCAGGTCGCGTTCCCTGCCGCCGTCGTAATCACGAGAGTGCCGTTCGCAACGTTCACTTCTTGGGGAATGTTGCACTCGTCCTCGTCCTGGGAGTACTCCCCGTGGCGCTTGATGACGCTCCACGCGTTTGTATCGATGGCGCTCCCGTTGAACTCGTCGTCGAAGATGAGAGTTCCTGAGGTAGCCGAAGGCGGTAAGGCTTGCGCCTGCACAAACCCTGCGGGGATGAACAGCACCAGGAACAGAAACGCTGCGGATTTCACTTTCATCGTTTTCTCCCACTGGAAGCGGAGCGAGAAGGGAGGATCACCGCCGCGGAATTTGCCGTGGTTCGGGTCGGACTGCCGACGGTTCCCGTAGGATCCCGTCCGGGTGCGCCTAATTAGCAGGAACACGGAGTTCAGAGTACCACGGTCCAGAACCAAAAGACTGATCTGAGCGCACAGCCATACCAGGGTGATCCTTGCTGTCGTGTCGAACGCCCACAGGAATAAGTGGCGCAGCAGCATTACGCTCCACATTCTGGCGGCAGCCACTTGGAAGGACTACTGTCTGGAAAGACAGTTTTGGTACAGTTGGTCTCCTTTGGGTCGCTTGGCTTACTTAGTCCGCGAAGCGACAGGAGAGGAATCGACTATGACCAACGGAACGCCGGAACTTGCAGAAGTGAAACGCGGGATGAAGTCGGCGTGGATGGCGGGAGACTTCGGAAAGATCGCCATCCTGACGCTGCCGGAAGGCGCGGAATTCGTCAGCCGCCTGGGGCTGAAGCCGGGAATGCGCGTGCTGGACGTGGCGTGCGGGACGGGCAACCAGTCGCTGCCCGCGGCGCGCACGGGAGCCGACGTGACGGGGCTGGACCTTGCGCCGAATCTGCTCGAGCAGGCGCGGAAGCGCGCGCAGGAGGAGAATCTGAAGATCCAGTTCATCGAGGGAGACGCGGAGGAGTTGCCGTTCGAGAATGCGGAGTTCGACGTGGTGATGTCGATGTTCGGTGCGATGTTCGCGCCGAGGCCGGAGCGGGTGGCGGCGGAGTTGATGCGCGTCTGCCGTCCGGGCGGGCTGATCGCGATGGCGAATTGGACGCCGGAGAGTTTTACGGGGCAGATGTTCAAGATCACGAGCCGGTACGCGCCTCCGCCGCCAGGGGTGCCTCCGCCGGTCCTGTGGGGCGACGAAAAAACGGTGAGAGAGCGGTTCGGTCCCAAGGTGCGGATCGAAGCGGCGAAGCGGCGCGCGGCTTTCGAATGGCCGTTCGGGCCGGAGGAAGTCGTGCAGTTCTTCCGCACGTATTTCGGGCCGACGCAA
>Ga0181521_10000959_pt1 | contig 35616 bp, 28 predicted proteins | sample PEATcosm2014_Bin_32_FD_119764 | JGI IMG/M metagenome (GOLD analysis project Ga0181521, IMG submission 119764) | Peatland microbial communities from MTU Mesocosm Facility, Houghton, MI, USA - PEATcosm2014_Bin02_60_metaG | ecosystem: Environmental > Terrestrial > Soil > Wetlands > Peat | place...
CCGGTAATGCGCGAAGGCCTTGTTGGCTTCCGCCATGCGGTGTACATCGTCCCTTTTCTTAATCGCCCCGCCGCGCAGATTGGCGGCGTCGTTCAACTCATTGGCCAGCTTTTCCGGCATGCCTTTTTCCGCGCGCGAACGCGCGTTGATCAGAATCCATCGAATGGCGAGCGAGGTGCGCCGGTTCTGCGGCACTTCGATCGGCACCTGGTAGTTGGCGCCGCCCACGCGGCGCGTCTTCACCTCGAGCAGCGGCTTGGTGTTCTCCACCGCCTTCTTGAAAGCCTTCAGCGGGTCGTCCTGGGTGCGCTCGCGCAGCTTGTCCATGGCGTCATAAAAAATGCCTTGAGAGACGGTCTTCTTGCCCTGCCACATCATCGAATTGACAAATTTCTCGACGAGCGTGGAGTTGTAGACCGGATCCGGCAATACCTCACGAACAACGGCTCTTCTTCTACGTGGCATAGGTTCCTACTATTTGGGCCTCTTCGCTCCGTACTTCGACCTGCCCTGCTTGCGGTTGGCGACGCCGGCGGTATCGAGAGCGCCGCGAATCACGTGATAACGCACACCGGGAAGATCCTTCACGCGGCCGCCGCGGATCAGCACGATCGAGTGCTCCTGCAGGTTGTGGCCGACGCCGGGAATATAGGTGGTGACTTCGATCCCATTGGTGAGCCGCACGCGGGCCACTTTGCGCAGCGCCGAATTCGGCTTCTTGGGGGTGGAGGTGTAAACGCGCGTGCACACCCCGCGCTTCTGCGGGCAGCTTTCCAGAGCCGGGCTCGAGGTCTTCCACCGGGGCGGTTTTCGCCCTATGCGCACAAGTTGGTTAAAAGTTGGCACAAATCTTCCTTTTTGCGTTGAAACTCATTCGGCAAGCGCAATCCGGAATCGCCCGGAAACCGCACCGATTCTCCACACAACTGGCCTTTTTCAAGGCCACTACAAGCGAGGATTACTAGCTTCGGGCAGGTCCATGTTCCAGACGGGGTGACCGGTGGAACCTCGGGACCTCACTCCCAGCCGGGCTTGTCACACGACAAGCGGTAGCACAGGAGCAGAAAGCGACACTCGCGGAACCTTTTCATAATACCCGAAACGGACGGAAAAGTGCAAGCGGGGGGAAAAAGAGCGGCAGTGGATCGGTTTGGAAAGCCGACCCTGGATCGTTCCCGGGTTGCCCACGAGTCCGACCGGCGCAGGGTCGGACGTTTCCCAGAACGCCGTTCCACGAGAGTAATCGCCCGGAAGGCCATGGAAACCTCCCCGTTGAACCATGAAACGGGAAACGCGTAGTCCGGCTCGGTTCGGGTGTTAAAGCGGCCAGGCCCCCGCTGCCAGAGTGCTTGGGGATGAGATCATCAAAGGAGCCATGAAGATCGATTGTGCGTTCTGCGAGAGTAGCGGTCGCCAGCCGGGTTTCCGCTTCGAGCGATGCAAGCTTTGCGAGGGGCACAAGGTGCTCACGATAGCTGGAAATCCAACGCTGCACCCGTGTCCGTATTGCGATGGCACAGCGATTCAGCCGGGCTTCCGCTTCGAGCCCTGTGAACTCTGCAAGGGGATTGGCAAACTAACGGAGCTTGGAGAACCTCCGATCATTGGCAAGGAACAGCCTGAGCACTCTACCAAGTTCCTGCGAGTTCGGGCCAGTGCAAGCGAATCTTCTGCTTGGCAAAGTCATCGCCATTCTCGACGGGCGAACGGACAAGCCACAGATGAATACAGATAAAGAAAGTCCTCTCGGCGTTGATCGGTGTTCGTCTGTGGCTCAGCTCGCCCCCTTCGCTAGAATGAACCCATGTGCTTCCTGCTCTATGCCGGAACGATGAAGCCAATCCCGCGAATCGAGTTCGATGAAAACGCTCCCAATCTGAATGTCGTGTCGCTGAACGAGCACGACGCCGCCATCAGGACGCACTTCAGCCAGCCCGAGGTCCAATACATTGGCTCGACTTCTTGTTGTGGCTGTGATTTCCCTCATCTGATGATGCAGAACGGAGAGTGGCCGTTTTTCAGAGACCCACGGCGGGATGCGGAGCGGGACGCCAGCGATCGCCACAATATGGAGGCATTGGTCGGCCTCTTGCTCGCGACCCGAGAGAAACTGGTCGAGCTCTATGGCATTTGGGATGGGAACTTCGCGAAAACGCCGCGGGCGCGGGAGGACGTATCGCTGGAGAGCCTCCTTGATCCGGATTTCCATTTCAAGGAAGGCGGCTTCTACACAGTCAGCCTGGAAGGTTAGTTAGCTGAGCGTGGTTTCGGTTCCCGCCTGCCGTCAACCAATTCGCTCCCGAGCGTCAGGATCAGCGGGAGCGCCAGCAGATAATCCTGCAGGTAGACGTGAAAGGCGACGATGAGCCCGCCAGCCAACGCGGCCCCGAGCCCGAACACGAAGGAGTTCCGCTGCGCGAGTTTGTACACGGCCGCTCCCACCAGCAGGATCAGCACACCTGCGATCACCCACAGCGCAGGGCCGTGAACGGCCTCTGCGACGAACGCGAGCAGCGAAGATTTCCCAATGTTCGGACTCACCAGCGGGGACCGGATCGCTTGCAGCCAGGCGACAGGCCATCCCCGCCCGGCGGCGACAAACGAAACCGCCAGAAGAACGGCCCATCCGGCAACCAAACCTGCGCCAAGTCTCCACATCCGCCTGGCCACGATCAGGACCGGCAGAAACAGGCACAAGTGCACCTTGGCGGCGCACAGCGCGAGCATCAGCCCCGCTCCAACATCTCTTCCACGCTGCACCAAAGCCGCCGCGATGGCGACCAATAGAAGGATGTACGCTACATCCTGAGCATTGGCGAGATTCGCGGCCACCGGTGGGAACCAGCAGACGACGACCAGGGCGAGCGGGTGCCTGGCGGGCCACAACCATACGAAAACGGCCAGCGCGGCGATGGACAACATCTGCCAGACCGCATAGGCGACCGCATAAGGAAGATCACTGAGCGGCGCCAGCATGACCGCCGTGTACGGCAGCCGGATGAACTGGATATTCGCATTGGTGCGGCCGAGACTCCGAGCCTGCTCGGCCAGAAACGCCGCCTGGTCGTAAAGGTGGCCCGTTCCCAGCAAGCGTGGGCTCAAGTAGAACGCCGGAAAGTCATTGAGTCCCTGCCGGATGGCGCCCCAATCCTTAGCAAACGGCAATGCCTGCGCGATCAGACCGGCCAGACACGCGGCCGCTACCAGCGCCACGCGCAGGCGGGCACTCACCCGTCCCTCTTTGGCAGCCTTTACCGTTTCCAATGATGTTGGCTCCTCGGCCAAACCACCTCAACCCGAAGCCGCCGGTATTCAGTGAGTGATCACGGCGCTCAGCGGCGTACTCCGCGAAGAACCGCCGACGAAGATTTTGTATTCGCCCGGCAGCAGGCTCCAGGCGTCCTTCTGCTCATCGAAGATCGAGAGGAACTTTGGATCGAGCGGCAGGGTGACGTTCTTCGATTGGCCGGGCTCGAGCGTGACTTTATCCCACGCCACCAGCCGCTTCGGCGGTTCGCCCGCGGCAGCCGGCAGCCCGGCGTAAACCTCGACGACCTCAACGCCGGCGCGCTTGCCCGTGTTCCGTACCGTGAACGACACGCTGTCGATGGCGGCCTTGAGGCCGGAATAGGCGAAGGTGGTGTAGCTGAGGCCGTGGCCAAACGCGAACAGCGGCTGCTTGCCTTCGGCATCGAACCACTTGTAGCCAACTTTCAGACCCTCGGTGTAATCGATATCGAACTCGGGCATCCGGCCATATCCGCCGCGGCCCCCACCGGCCGGAATCAGATCGATGCCGGGGATTTGCGGATGCGGAAGGTCGGCGTCGGCTTTAGGAAAAGTGACGGGCAGTTTGGCGCACGGGTTGACGTCGCCGAAAAGAATGTTGGCCGCTGCCTGCGCGCCGCGAATTCCTGGGTACCAGACCTCGAGCGCGGCGCTGACCCGTTCGATCCAGGGCATAGCGACCGCGCCGCCGGTTTCGGCCACCACGATGGTGTGCGCATTGGCGGCGGCCACCGCGCTCACCAGATCGTCCTGTTTGTCGGGCAGCGTGAGCGTGGGCACATCGCGGCCTTCGCTGGTGGGCTGGTTGACGAAGACAATGGCGATTTCCGAAGCCTTGGCCAGCGCCGCGGCGGCAACCGGGTCGGCGCCATCGTTGAATTCCACCTTGGCTTTGGGCGCCTTGGCTTTAATGGCGGCAAGCGGCGACGAAGGGAACCACACCGGCGTGCCGCCAAAGCGGCGCCGCTCGGCGCCCGGCGCATCCACCTGCGCGGAACCGCCGCCGGAGAGCACGCCCGAATCGGCATGCGCTCCGATGACGGCGATCGACCTAACGGCCGCAGCATTCAGCGGAAGCTGGCCGTGGTCGTTCTTCAACAACACCGAAGCCTGCTCGGCGATCCGCTGCGCCAGGTCGGCCCCGGCGAAAGGATCCACCACGCGCCCGTGCGGCGGGTCATCCACTATCCCAGCCGCGAATTCGGTGCGGACAATCCGGTGCACCATGTCGTCCAGCCGCGCCAGTGGAACCTCCCCTTTCGTCACCGCGTCCTTCAGCGGGTCGCCGAAATACTGGTAGGCCGGCTCTTCGTTGTCGAGCCCGGCCAGCGCGGCCTTGACGGCCGAGTGCGTCCCGCCCCAATCGGACAGCACGAAGCCCTTGAACCCCCAGGCCTTCTTCAGCACGCTGTCGAGCAGGTAGCTGTTCTCGCACGCCCAATCGCCATTCAACTTGTTGTAGGAGCACATCACCATGCCTGGCTCGCCTTCGGTGACGGCGATCTCAAATGCCAGCAGGTCGCTCTCGCGCATGGCGCGTTTGCTCAGCTTGACGTTGCCGATGGCGCGTCCCGTCTCCTGGTCGTTGAAGGCGTAATGCTTCACGTCGCCGATGACGCTCTGGCTCTGCACCCCGCGGATAAGCTGAGCCACCATCTTTCCGGCCAGCACCGGGTCCTCGCCCTGGTATTCGAAATTGCGCCCGTTGCGCGGCTCGCGCGTGATGTCCACGCCGCCGCCGAGGGTGACGTTATACTGCTGGTCACGCAGTTCGCGGCCGATCAGCTTGCCGTATTCAAAGGCCAGCTTCGGATCCCAGGTGGCAGCCTCGCCGATGGTCGACGGTAGCAGCGTGGAGTAGCGCCCACGGTCCGCGGCGCCCCTCACCCCCACCGCCGAATCGGCCAACTGCAGGTCCGGCAGTCCCAGCCTCGGTATGCCCGAGATCATGCCGGCGCCTCCGTTGGAGCGGGGAGTCGCCGCCGCAAAACCGCCCTGGCCATGGACCAGCAGGATTTTCTCGTCTAGCGTCATCTGATCGAGAACCAGGTCGGCCCGTTTGTCCGGCGACAGGCTCTTGTCCATCCACGGACCATGCACCGGCTGCGCCGGCGGCATCTGCGCCCAGGCCGGCATGAAAGCCAGTGCCGCCACAGCTCCGGCCGTCGCGGCGGCCAGTGCCAGTTTCCTACCTGTTGTATAGTGATTCACGATTCTGATTTTACTCGATGTCTCCGCCGTGCGGTATGATCTGGAAGCCGGAACGAATCACACGGCAAGGAGTATTACAATGATGAAACTCTTCGCGCTCGTCCTGGTAGCGGCCGCGGCGTTCGCCGCCGAGGGCTACCACGTTGTCAACAAGATCAAGATCGGCGGAACCGGCGGTTGGGATTACGTCACCGCGGATGGCGCCAATCACCGGCTCTACGTCTCCCACGGCGTGAGCATCGCGATTGTGGATACCGATACCGGCGGCGTGGTGGGCACCGTCGCCGACCTGCATGGCGTGCACGGCATCGCGGTCGCCACCGAACTCAACAAAGGGTTCATCAGCAACGGCCAATCCAGCTCCGTGACGGTGTTCGATCTGTCCACCTTCGCCAAGACCGCCGAAATCCAGACCGGGCAAAATCCCGATGCCATCTGCTATGAGCCGAAGACGCAGCGCGTGTTCACTTTCAACGGCCGCTCAGGCGACTCCACCGCCATCGACGCCAAGTCGAATGCCGTGCTGGCCACCTTCCCTCTGGGCGGGAAACCGGAATTCTGCGCCGTCGCCGGCGATGGCAAGATCTACGACAATCTGGAAGACAAGTCGGAGTTGGTGGAGATCGACGCCGCCAAACCGGCAGTCACCCGCACCGCCAAGCTCGACCCGTGCGATGGGCCCTCCGGCCTGGCCATCGATACCAAGGATGGCGTGCTGTTTTCCGTCTGCGGCAACAAGACCATGGCGGTGACCGACATCCAGCAGATGAAAGTGATCGCCACCCCCGAGATCGGCCAGGGGCCGGATGCGGCCGGGTATGATCCCGGCGCGGGCCTGGCCTTCAGCTCCAACGGCCGCGATGGCACGCTCACGCTAGTCAAATTGGTGAGCGGCAAATGGCAGGCCGTCGACACTGTCACCACCGAACCCGGCGCGCGCACGATGGCCGTTGACACCAAGACCCACAAAGTCTACCTGCTCACCGCCGAGTTCGGCCCGATGCCCGAAGCCCAAGCCGGCAAACGAGTCCGCCCGCCGGTTCTGCCCGATACATTCCACGTGCTGGTAGTCGGCAAATAGGCGGTGGGGCAGGCGCTTTCGCCTGCCAACAGTCAGCGGCAGTTGTGCCCGCAGCTTGAGTGCTTTTTAGCGTCGGAACACACGGGGTTGGCAGGCGAAAGCGCCTGCCCCACATTTACCCCATCCGCCTCGGCGGCCGCAGCAACCGCCGCGGCAGCTTCGAAAGATACGTCAACCGCTCCACTATCGGCAACAGGCGGCGCACGGTGTGGCCGTGTAAAATCAGGCTGCCGATGACCAGCGCCGGATGCGGGATGGTGGTGCAGCAGCGCGAGCACACATCCACTTCGCCGGCGCGGCCGGCGACGTGCAACCGCCGCATCCGCTCCATCTCCGCCCCGTTCCAAATACTGACCAGCGGCTGATCGGCCAGGTTGGCCAGCGGCGCGCCATCCAGCGTGTAACTCTGGCAGCAGGGGTACACGTCGCCGTTCTGCTTGACGTACATGGGTCCGCGCCACAGGTAGTGGCAGGGGTGCTTCCACTCTTCCGCGGCGTGACCGGCGTCGGGACGCATCAGGTTGGTCTCGTCTTCCTTGATGCGCACCTGGTCCACGCCGGGAAGGCCGCTCCAGAATTTGAGGAAATCGCCCACCTCTCCGGCGTTGCCTTCCATGCATACCATCTGCACCACCACCTGCAACTTCGATCGCCGCTCGTGCTTCATGCGGGCGAAGCGCACGAAATTGTCGCGCACCTTTTCGAACTTGGCGCCTTTGCGGTAGAACTCGAAAGTCTCCTTTTTAGCGCCGTCGAAGCTGAGCGTAATCTCATTCAGCGATGAATCGAGCACGCGCCCCGCCAGGCGCTCGTCGAGAAACGTGCCGTTGGTGGAAAGCAGCGTCGCGATGCTGTGGCGATGGCAAAACTCGATGCGGTCGAAGATGCGCGGGTCCATGAACGGCTCACCGAGGCCGATCAGCATCATGTGCTCGGCCGAATCGGCGGATTCGCGAACCAGCCGCTCGAAGATCGCGTCCGCCATGTCGGCTTTGGGCTGGGCGTGGGTCTCGCGCGGGCACATCGGGCAATACAGATTGCATTTGGCGGTGGTCTCGACGACGTATTCGACCGGCAGCGCGCTGAGCGTGGTCCGCCGCCGCAGATAGCCCCACAAAAGTTTTGCCCGGTTCCACGCCCGCATGAGCTTTCATTGTATCCGGTAGGTGGGGCATGCTTTAGCTTGCCAACACCCGCGTGCGGGCGCGGTTCTTACGTTTTATGCAGAACCGTGCGAACCGCGAATCGACCCATCGTCGGCTTTTCTCCGGGCGAGCCACAGGTTATACTCGCCATTCAGGAGGCAACCGTGTCACGTTGGATGTGGTTCCTGCCAGCGGTAGCGCTGGCATCTCTAGCAGGCTGTGGCGGGTCGCAGCACAGTGTCGATGAGAAGTATTACCTGGTGAGCGCCACCACCAAGATGGAGTACTGGCAGGAAGCGGCGGCTGGGGTCGAGCTGGCGGGCAAACAGTTGGGCGTCGTCACCGGTTCGGTCGGGCCCGACAATTACGACCCGAAGGGCGAGCATGAGCAGTTCCGCGCCGTGTTGAGCAAGAAGCCAACCGGGATTGTGGTTTCCGCGGGCGACCCGGCGTCGCTCAAAGACGACATCGACGCCGCCATCACGCAGGGAATTCCGGTCATCACCATGGATTCGGACGCTCCCGACAGCAAGCGCCTGTTCTTCGTCGGCACCGACAATTACAAGGCCGGGCTGATGGGAGGGCGGTTGGTCGCCAAACATCTGGACGGCAAAGGCAACGTGATGATCTTCACGTTCCCCGAACAGCCGAACCTGAAGGAGCGGCTGCAAGGTTACCGTGACGTTTTCGCGGAGCACCCGGGCATCCACATCGCGGAAATCGTCGATGCCAAGGGCGATCCGGGCGTGATCTTCGACCGCGTGATGCAGGTTGCGGAAAAGAAGGAACCGGTGGACGCGTTTGTCTGCCTGGTCTCGATCGCCGCGCCGGAAGTGGCCGACGTCCTCACCCGCAAGAACGTGACCGGCAAGCTGGTGATGGGCATGGACGCGGATCAGCGCACCATTGAGGGCATCCGGAACGGCACCATCACCGCTACGCTGGGCCAGAAGCCCTTCACGATGGCCTACCTGAGCATCAAGATGCTGGACGAATTGCACCACCACCCGCCGGCCTCGCTGCTGCTCGACTTCGCGAGCGATTCCTTCTCGCCCCTGCCGAGGTTCGTGGACACCGGCGTAACACTGATCGACAAAAGCAACGTGGCGGCATTCGTCGAAACCCAGAAGGCCGCCCAATCCAAGAAGTGAGAGTGGCCTGGGACGCCGGCGCCGCTGTACAATAACCCCCGAGGGAGACTTATGAAACGCGCATGTACGGTGACCGCTCTTTTGCTTTTCCTGGCTGCGCTAGCCTGGCCCGCCGGCCTCAGCGGCGACTGGAAAGGGGCCTTCGATTTTGACGGCAACAGCGTGCCTGTGGTGCTACACCTGACTGTCAAGGACGCTGGCGTAACCGGGACCATCGACGGCCTGCCTACTTCCCCGGCCGATATCAAAGAGGGCAAGATCGATGGCGACACCATCACCTTCTGGGTCGCCACCGATTACCAGGGCACCACCTACAAGCTGGTCTTCAAGGGAAAGGTGACGGACGACGAGATCCATTTCCAGTTTGGAACCGAGGACGGCGCTTGGGGCGCCGACCTGGTGGTGAAGCGCGCGTCCTGATGTTGTAAGCCATTCTCTTTCATACGGCTACACCCGAGTTCCGCAGTAAGGGCGGAAGCGCTCCGTTCAACCCCGTTCTGCGCCGTACAACCAATAATTTCAACGTTTTAACGCCAACCGGTAGGCGTGCGTCCCGGCTTTGCCTATACTGGGCACAAGCACAAGTTGGATCCGGCGCGGGGAGTCCACAACGGAAAAGCGCCAGAGCCACCAGAGGAGTGAACGCAAGATGCACAAGCCGGTAAAGTATGCCGAAAAAGTCCTCACGGTAGCCGCCAATGCGGCCTGGACGGTCTTCGACAAGCTGAATCAGATCCATCGGAATCCGGGCTTTACACCGAGGTGGTCGGACAAGCCGCTCCTCAAAAGCTGGGAAAAGGCCAAGCCGCCGCTGGGCTGGCCCCGCGAAACCGATTCGCTGTGCCCGCGCTGTGTGCCGGAAATCCGCCAGCGGATTCTGGATGGCGAGACGCCGCTCGATGTTCTTTACAACCAGCGCCCCGGCGAGATCAAGGCGAAAATCGTCGAGCGCGACGGCAAGATCCTGATGGTGAAGGATTGCGCTATCCATGGTCATTTCGAGGATGTGATGGCGGTCGATACGGCCTTCTACCGGCACATCGAGCAGGTCTTCCCCGGCCGCGATATCCGCGCTCACAACGATTCGACGCTGCACAAGCACGGCACCAGCACCATTACCCACGGCCGCGGCTCGGTGTTGACCATCGACCTGACCAACCGCTGCAACATGATGTGCGATCCGTGTTTCATGGACGCCAACCAGGTCGGGTTCGTCCACGAGCTGAGCTGGGAAGACATCAAGACGCTGCTCGACAACGCCGTCACCATCAAGCCGAAGCGCCAGATGTCGGTGCAGTTTTCGGGCGGCGAACCGACCATCTCGCCTTACTTCCTGGACGCCGTGCGGTATGCGCGCGAAGTGGGCTACACCTCGGTGCAGGCGGCCACCAACGGCATCGAGTTCGCCAAGAGCCCGGAATTCTGCCGCCAGGCGGCCGACGCCGGCCTGCGCTATGCTTACCTCCAGTTCGACGGCATCGGCAACGCCGCCAATCAGCACCGCAAAGTGGGCAACCTGTTCGACGTGAAACTGCGGGCGATCGAAAATCTGCACTCGAACGGCGTCGATATCATCCCGGTCATCACCATCATCAACGGCATCAACAATGAGCAGGTGGGACGGATCGTCCAGTTTGCGCTCGACAACCCGAAGAAGATTCCGTTCCTCTCCTTCCAGCCGGTCTCTTTCACCGGCCGCGACGAGGCAGTGACCGATGAGCGCCGCGCCGCGCAGCGTTACACCCTCTCGCACCTGGCGCACGATGTGAAGAGCCAGATGGGCCTGGGCGAGCCGGCGCGCGACTGGTTCCCGATTTCGTTCATCTCGACCTTCTCCGACTGGAGCGATCTGGTGCACGGCCCGCAATCCGATTGGGGACAGTTGAGCTGCGGCTGCCATCCCAATTGCGGCACCGGCATGGCCGTGATGGTGGATAAGGAAACCAAGGAACGGGTTCCGGTCACCGCCTTCTGGAACGCCGACCAACTGGCCAAAGACGTGGCCCGCGTCAACGATGCGGCCCGCGGCAAGTGGCTTTCGATTCTCGGCATGGCGCTGGCCGCCACGCGTAACTACGATCCTTTTCAGTCACCTACGCATTTCAAGTTGAGCGATCTCTTTAAGAAGCTGGACAAGACGTTCGGCGCTACCGGCAAGAACTATGGCACGGTGGGCAAGGACCGCACGATGAGCGATATCGAGCGCCGCCGCCGCGACCGTTGGAACTTCCTGTTCATCGCCGGCATGTGGTTCCAGGATCTCTTCAACTACGATTTCCGCCGCACCGAGCAGTGCATCATCCCCTACGCCACGCAGGAAGGCGAGATTTCCTTCTGCGCGTACAATACCGGCGTCGGCTGGCGCAACATCATCGAGAAGATGCACATGACGGCGACCCTCACCAAGTGGTACGAAGAGCATGGCAAGCACGAGATTTTCGCCGGCGGAAAGCGCGTGCCGCTGAAGAACGTGGACCATTCGCTGGTGCTGCGCGAAGACATCATCACCAACGAAGTGCAGCACGACCTGGACCGCCTGGGCATCGCTAAAACCGCCGGCGAAGAGAAGATGCGCGCCCGCGATGCCAAGCTCCGCGAGCAGCAGGAAAACGCCCGCATGGCCAAGCTGTACCGCGAGCATGTGCTTAAAGAAGCGCCCGCTCCCGAGCTGATCCAGCTTGGCGGCATCCAGCCCGCCGCAGCCCCGCCGGCAGTTGAAGAGCGGGAAGAAGTCGGCAGCTTCGGCGATTAGCCGCAGCTCAGCCAACCGCTCGTGGCGCAGGCTGTCCAGCCTGCTGAGCCCAGATTCGTCTCGGCTTTTCTTGGCCGCTATCCCTTTCCTGGCCACTGTTCCTGGCCACTGTTCAAATGAACGGTATTGCTGTTAACATTGGTTCCGCAGCCAGAAGGGAGCAACCATGCGCTGGTACCACTATGTGGCGTACTTCTTCGGGGGCGCATTCCTCGCCAATGCCCTGCCCCACCTCGGCAACGGGATCTCGGGACACGCCTTCCAGAGCCCCTTCGCATCGCCACCTGGGGAAGGCCTGTCCTCCTCGATGGTCAATGTCCTATGGGGCCTCTTCAACCTCGCCGTCGGGTATGCACTCGTCTGTCGTGTCGGCAGCTTCGATCTGCGCAAGACCTCGCACGTGCTCGCCCTCGGAGCGGGCATCCTGGCCATGTCGCTAATGCTTGCCCACGTGTTCGGACGTTTCCACGGGGGACTGTGAGCCTGCCTTTTCAATCCACTGCATCAGCCCGCCAGAGCGAAAGAACATAGCCCAAGGCGTCAGCGTTGGGAAAGAGAGGCATGGAGAGGAATGGAAAGCCCCGGAACGGGGCGGAAGAGGGGCTTTATGTCCAAGATCACGATCTATCTGCCTACAGCACCGGCGAATCGTCGCCCAACATCGCGCGGCGGACAATCTTGATCGGCGGCGTGCCTTGCTTGATGAAGGAATCGTGGAATTCCTGTAACGAGAATTGCGCGCCCTTCTTCCTCTTGTAATCCTCGCGCAGTTTCAGTATCTGCAGCTTTCCCAGCGTGTACACCAGGTAAGTGGGATCGGAGGTGCCGCGCTTGGCTTCCTTCTCGGCCACCGGGCGCACCTGGTAGCCTTCCCTGACGAAAAACTCCACCGCTTCCTCCACGGTCATGTTGCCGGTGTGCATCTTGATCCCGGCGATGAAGCGGGCATTGCGCAGCAGCGCGTCCTGCAACTGGCCCAGGCGCAGCTTCCTATCGCCGTTGCCGTAGCCTTCGTCCAGCATCATCTGCTCGGTGTAATGCGCCCAGCCCTCGGCGTTGGAGCCGCAGCCGGCCAGTTTGCGCACCTTGGTCGACACCTGCTTCAGCCAGAGGAATTGCATGTAGTGGCCGGGGAAAACTTCGTGCACCGCGGTGCTGATAATCGTGCCCCGGTTGAAGCCCTGCATGTATTCCTCCACGTCCTTGGCGGGCCAGGCGGCGTCCGGCAGCGTGACGTTGAAAAAACCTTCCGTGGCCACGTTCTCGTAAGGGCCGGGAGTGTCCATCGATGCCGTGGTCAGCGCGCGCATGAACGGCGGCGTCTCTTCGACGATCGGCGGCACGGGCGATGGAATGGTGATGATATGGTGCTGCTCGAGGAACTCGCGCAGACCGCCCAGCACGCCGCGGAAAGTGTCCAGCAACTTGCCTGGCTCCGGATGGTCGCTCTCGAGTTCCTCGAGAATCTGCTGGGGCGTGCGTTTCGGATCGATCTCGGCCGCCACCCGGCGAAACCATTCCTGATTGTGGCGCAGGTTCTCATAGCCGATCTCGAGCAGCCGGTCGAGCGGCGTACCCACCATCTCGTCATATAGCAGCTTCTTGCGATAGTTCTCCGCGCCGATGCGGAAATCGCCGGTGGACCGCGGCAGCAGGTCGTCCTTCAGCCAGCCCTGGTAGGCCTGGAGCGCTTCGATCACCGCCTGGTTGGATTGATGGAATTCCGCCACCAGCGCCTGGTCGGCAACCGTTTTGAACGCCGCCGGCACGTCGTTCTGGAAGAAGCCGACGATGCCCGGCACCTGCTCCAGCGCAACCTCGGTGTAGACGCGCGGCGGGTTACCGAGGTTCTCGCGCGCCGATTGGAGCAGCCGCGGAATCAGCCGCTCGCGCGCCACCACGGACTTCAATCTCTCGGCCGCCGGCGCGTAGTTGCGGCTCATGATGACGAAGATCGCGCCGGCCGCTCCCGAAGAATAGACGTCCGGATTCTTTTCCCAAGCGCGAATCGTCTCGAGCTCCAGAAGCTGCCCGCGGATCTGCGAGAGCAGCAATTCGCGATCGGCCGCCGCGAAGGCCGATAGCCCGCGTGCGTCGAACCCCGCGACTTCGGTTTCGAAACTGCGCAGGGCCGCGATCTCGGCTTGAATCTCGCTGCGCGCGCCGGAAGCGAGCAGCGGATCGTACTGATGGAAGCCCGCCTGCGTGCCCGATTCCGGGCTGTAACGGAAAACCACCTCGCTGTAATAACGATCGGCCAGCTTGTCAAACATCGCATCGCGGCTTTGCGCCAGGCAGGCCGCCGCCGACCCCAGAAGAAGAGCAATGCACGAGATTCTCATGTTGAAAGGTCACCATTGCGGATGAATTTCCTTCCATTGTGTCACAGGTGGCCAGGTTTGAACCTGTCAACGCCCGCTTGCGGGCACAGTTTTTCGCAGTCGCTAGCCGCGCAGAAAGGCCGGCTTGGCCGAACCCGTCTCGCACGCCGGAGTCGCATCGCGGCCTCGCGCGCGGCGGAAGACCAGCAGGTCGCCCAGAAAAAAGTTGATCACGGACCCGGCCGCAATCGCCGCCACGTTGGCGGCCAGATAGGGCCAATGCATTCGCCCGACCAGGGCGCGCATCAGCGCCAGGTTGACCGCGATCGAGAGCAGCCCGTTGGCCAAATGAAACCGAAGCAGCCGCCCGGCCCGGCCGCCAGCGCCGCGGTCTCTCCACGTCCACCGCTCGTGCCAGATGAAGTTGTGCAGCAGCGCAAGCTCCACCGCCGCCGCCGTGGCCGGCAGGTAGCCGACGTGCAAGCCGCTCTTGAGCAGCGCCAGCGCGGCAAGCTGCACAGCAATGCCCATCCCGCCCACCGCGTTGAACTTGAGCCAGCGGATCACCGCACACCCGGTTCAGCCGGCGCCTCCGCGGCGCGGCTCGTCTTTCCGGGCACCGGTTCCGCGCGATACAGATACGCGGTGTGCCGCACCGCCGCTACCAGCAACATGGCCGCCATGCCGCAGATCCCGATCACGCCGCCGAAGTCGAACAGCGGCCAGGTGTGGCCGGCAATTCGGGCCATCGGCCGGAACAGCAGCGCCACATTGCCTATCGTCAGCAGAATCCGCAGCTCGGTGGGGCTGAACTTCCAGAACGAGATATGAAACGTGCCGATCGTGTAAGTCGCCAGATACACTTCGATCGATAACAGGAAGTAAGCTACGATCAGTCCTCCCGCCACCAGCGGACTCATATAGCCCGAAAGAGCCATGCCGCCCAGCAGGAAGAAAGTGCCGAGCGCGTCTACCATGTGGTCGACATAGAATCCATAGCGCGGTCGTTGGCAATCCCGCACACGGGCCAGCGTTCCGTCCAGGCTGTCGCCCAGCCAGTTCAGCGCCAGGCAGACGATCGCCAACATCAGCCCCAGGCGATTCGAGCGCGCGTACCAGTAACTAAGTCCCGCGCCAAGCAATGCTATCAAGCCCAAAGCAGTCAGGTGGTCCGAGTCGATCCAGGCCGGAGTGCGCCGCGCCAGCCATACCAGGCAGCGCTTTTCGATCGGCGCCAGGAAACTCGCCTGCGCGCGCGACGCTTCTTGAAACCGCGCCCTCTCCGCCGCCACGTTGTTCCGTGTCATGCTGAATAAGTAGACGAATCCTTAGACGAGCGATGTTACATAACAGTTCATTGTTTTGCCTCGCGGCGTGGATGCTCACCGGTCTGCCGGACGCGACCAGAGTGCAACTCAAGCCGCGCACGGTGGAAGTTTTCGACCAGTATATGCAAGCGGCCCAGGCGCGCTTCGACGCCAGCTTGCGGACGGGCCCGTTCCTTTGGGTGGATGCTTCAGCCGATCGCAAGCGTGCCGTAAGTGAAGGCAACATTCTCGCGGAGCCCTTCAACCAATCGGGCGATATCGAAGTCCCCGACGGGCTGATCCACGATTGGACCGGCGCCGTCTTCGTTCCCGGCGCCACTCTCGCGCAGACCCTGCGCATGGTCGAAGACTACGACAACCACAAGAACATTTATCGCCCCGAGATTATGGAATCGCGCCTGCTCAGCCGCCACGACGGCGACTTCCACGTTTTCCTGCGCATCCTCAAGAAGCAGATCCTGACCGTGGTCCTCAACACCGAGCACGACGTACGCTACGTGCGGCTTGACCGCACGCGCTGGTACAGCAAGTCAGTCACTACGCGCATCGCCGAAGTCGAGGACCCAGGCCCCGACGAGCATGAGTTGCCGCCCGGCAACGATCACGGCTTCATGTGGCGTCTCGATTCGTTCTGGAAGTTCGAGGAGCGCGACGGCGGCGTGTACCTGGAGTGCCGCGCCATATCTCTCACCCGCGATGTCCCGGTCGGCCTGGGCTGGCTGATCAACCCCATCATCCGCAGCCTGCCGCGCGAATCGCTCACCAATACCCTCAAAGCCACCCGCCAGGCGCTCACGCCCGAAAAGCAGTGACGCGCCCTTGAAGAGTCGCTTGGCAGGCGGAAGCGCCTGCCCACCTCTTCGCCGGCAAAGTGGGACAGACGCTTTCGTCTGTCAACCCGCCCTGTCAGCTTACTGCGCCCGCATCCATTCCAGCGTGCGCCGGATGCCGTCGTCGTACGAGGTCTTCTTGAGGACGCCCAGCGTCGCCGCCAGTTTCCGGTCGTCGAGAATCACCGGCGTCTCCTGCAGGTACAGCAACTCCACCAGTTCCTTGAGCATCGGATTCACCGCTCCCTCGATTCTCAGCATCGTGCGGCCCACCGACCGGTAATGCGGATCGCGCCCCGCCGCGCGATAAACACGCGTCATGAAGTCGATTCCGGCAATCGCTTCCGCTCCGCCTATATTCCACGCTTCCCCGTAGCAATCCGCGCGCCCCGCCAGCTCCGCCAGCACCGGCGCGGTGTCGGGAACGAAAATGAATTCGTGCGGCGTGCCCGCCGGGCCAGGCCAGGTGGCCGTCTTGCCATCCAGCGCGCTGCGGAAGATGCGGCCCGCCAGGCTGCGGCCGGTGTGGGGCCCGTAGAAATCCGGCAGCCGCACCACCATCGTGCGCAGCGCGCCGCGGTGCGCTGCCATCACCAGGTCCTCCTGCTGTTTGCGGCACTTGCCCTTGTGCGACTCCGGCTCGCGCGGGTGCGTTTCCGCCACCCGCGACGTGCGCGGCACGCCGTAAGAATAGATGCCCGTGACCAGCAGCAGACGCCTCACATCCGCCGCGGCGGCGGCCTCAATCGTGGTGCGCATCAGCACCGGGTGCTGGTCGAAGTCGGTGTATGGCACGCCCACCGCGTACACAATCGCATCCACGCCCTGCGCGGCGCGCCCGGCCTGCTGCGGATCGGAAAGATCGGCGTCCACAATCTCCGCGCCCGCCAGGTCGCCAAAAGCATCCGCGAGCGCTTGCCGCCTGCGCCCCACCGCGCGAAACGGGATGCCGCGGCGCGCCAGTTCCGGCGCCAGCGCGTGGCCAATCGCACCCGAAGCCCCGAAGATCGCCACTTTTTGAATGCCGGACATCATGTTCGTGTCCAGTATAGCGCGCTACAATTGGTTTCCATGTCGTTAGAATCGGGCGCCCGCCTGGGTCAATATGAGATCGCCGCCAAGCTGGGCGAGGGCGCCATGGGCGAGGTCTACCGCGCCCACGATACCCGCCTCGGCCGCGATGTCGCCATCAAGATCCTGCCGGCCGAGTTCGCCCAAAGCCCCGACCGGCGCCGCCGCTTCGAACAGGAATGGCGAGCGGCCGCGGCCCTGGCTCATGCCAACATCGTCGCGCTCTACGATGCCGGCGACCAGGACGGCGTCTCCTACATCGTGTCCGAACTGGTGGAGGGCGAGCCGCTGCGCGACATCATCCGCCGCGGTCCGGTGCCGGTTCGCAAGGCGCTCGACCTGGCCGCGCAGATCGCCGACGGTCTTTCCGCCGCGCACGCCGCCGGCGTCGTCCATCGCGATCTCAAACCCGAAAACATCATGGTGACGCGCGACGGCCGCGCCAAGATCCTCGACTTCGGCTTGGCGCGCTATCAACCGGCTGCCAGCGCCGCACCCGAAGCCACTATGACCGTCACCCAGCCGGGACTGGTGATGGGCACCGCCGGCTACATGTCTCCCGAGCAGGTCACCGGCTCGCCCGCCGGCGCGCAATCGGACATCTTTTCGCTGGGCATCGTCCTGTACGAAATGCTCACCGGCAAGCTGGCGTTCGATCGCGCGACGTCGGTGGAAACCATGAGCGCCATTTTGCGCGACGAACCGGCCGAGCTTCCCGCCAACGTGCCGCCGGCGCTGGCGCAGATTGTCGCGCGCTGTTTGGAAAAGGAACCATCGCAACGCTTTCAATCCGCCGCCGACCTGGCGTTTGCCCTGCGCGGCGCGGCCGGGACCGGCTCGGCCTCCGGCGCAGCGCCCCGGTTGAAGGCCCCGCCGCGCCGCCGCTTCGTGCTGCCGGCAGCGGTCACGGTGCTCGCCGTGTCGCTGACAGCCGCTCTGTTCGCTCTGGTCACAGCGCCGCGCGGCGTGGACCTGGAAGCGTACCGCTTCACGCCTCTGGCCAGCGAGTCGCGGCACCAGGATATGCCGGTCTGGTCGCCGGATGGCAAGAGTATCGCCTACGCGCGCGATGTCATCAACGCTCCCAACGAAATCATGGTGCGCAACCTCGATTCGCTGGTTCCGGTCCTGGTCGCCCGCGCCGACGCCCGGTCCTTATTCTGGTCAGCCGACAGCACCCGCCTCGACTACGTCACCAATACCGGCGTCTGGTCGATGAGCCGCGCCGGCGGAGAGGCTACCCTCGTTCTGAAGGGCGATTATGAGGACGCCACGCCATCTCCGGATGGAAAGGCGCTCGTCCTGTGGCTGAGTAAGGGCGAGAAGGGCGGCAAGGAGCCCAAACTGTGGGTCTCCTCTCCGCCCGGCGCGCCGCCGCGAAAGTACGAGCCAGTGCTGTTCGAGGAGGAAGGCTCGTTCAGCCCGGTCTATCTTCGTTTCGCACCGGACGGGCGCCAGATCATGCTCGCCAGGCCAACCGCCATGGGACCGGAACTCTGGCTTCTGCCGTTCCCCGATGGCGCCCCGGCACCAGGCAAAGCACGCCGCCTGTTCGCTTCCATGCTGACCGGCGCCGAGTCGCCGCCCGCCTTCAGTTGGATGCCCGACAGCCAGCACCTGGTGATGTCCTTCCCAACTCCCGGCAATCCCCAGCCGCAGCTTTGGATGGCGCATGTGGAAGACCAGGATCTGGATGCTCTCACCGCCGACGAGGGGAGCAAACTCCGCCCCACGGTTTCGCCCGACGGCAAGAAAATCGCCTACGCCTCGGCTATGCGCAACTTCGACATCGTGGAAATCCCCGTAGCCGGCGGCCCCGTTCGCCCGCTGCTCGCCACCAGCCGGGATGAGATGTGGCCCGCCTGGTCGCCGGTGGCTCCGCTGCTGGCCTACGTTACCAACCGCAGCGGCCGGGAGGAAATCTGGCTGCGAAACGCGCAGGAAGGCTCCGACCGTCCCCTGGTGACGCAGCGCGATTTTCCCGATGACGATACTCTGGCGCTCTGGACGCTGGCCGTGTCGCCGGACGGCAGCCGCGTGGCATACGCGCGGAACAGCACCAAACACCTGGGCCGCATCTGGATTTCCCTGCTCTCCGGCGGCACGCCGGTGGCGGTCACCAGGTCGGACGAATACGAATTGGGCCCCGCCTGGTCACCGGATGGCAACTGGCTTACGTATCTCTCCACAGCCGGCGGCCTGATGAAGGTCCGCGTGGGCGGCACCGAACCGCCCGTGGTGCTCCGGAATGACTTCTGCCGCAATCCCGCTCAGTGGTCGCCGGATGGCAAGTGGATCTCCTGCCCGGTCGGCGATGGCGTCCTGCTGCTCTCGCCCGACGGCAAACAGACGCGCAAGGTGGGAACCCGGAGCTTTTCAGTTGCCTGGTCTAGCGACAGCCATCAACTCTACGCACTGTCGCGGGGCGAGGGAACGAAATGGCTGCTCGATTCTATCGACGTTGCGAGCGGTGCCGAGCGAACCATTTCGGACCTTGGCTCGCAGTACCTGTTTGCCGGGCCCAAGTTCAGCTCGTGTTCGCTCAGCCTTTCCAACGATCACGCCTCGCTGGCGGCATCCGTCATCAACTACCAATCCGATATCTGGATGCTGGAAGGCTTCGCACAGCCGCGCGGCTGGCTCGGCCACTTGTGGCCCTTCGGGCACTGAGGCGAGGGGTACGACAGGCGATCGGTTTTTGTCGCCTGTCTTCTGCTCTCCTGGCTCGCGCTACGCGGGAATCGGCATCAGCGTTGCGAGGGCCGCCATCACCTTGTGGCGATCCCCAGGCTTCAGACGGCCAATCTTGCCGATCACCAGACGATGGTCCAGGGTGAAGAACTTCATGCGCACGACGCTTGCCATCTTCAGACCGGCAGGCGAGGGGTCGATCTCAGTGTCGAGCGGCCACGGCGCATTGCGCAGGTCCGTGATCATCGCCAGCACGGTATGGCCGTGGCGATTGAACGAGGGTCGGCTCAGCACCAGGGCGGGGCGTCTGACGGCGGTGGGCGAATCCGTGAACGGGAACGGCACCACCACCACATCGAAGACATCACAGGTCATCGAAGTTCTCGTGATCGTATGACGAGTCCCATTCCGGCGCAAGCGTACGCGAAACCGCGCGCAGCCAGGGCAGATCGAGCGGCTGCGCCTTGCGGAGCTTCACGGTGTTCCCGGCAACTTCATAGGCCAGATAATCCCCGGCACGAACACCGAGCTTGTCGCGGACCTTCTTCGGCAGGGTGATCTGGCCTTTGCTGGTGATCTTGCTTACCATGGATGCCGCCGCTCCCAGCATACCGCATTACGTCCTTACCGCCTTACCTGCGGCCAAACGCCGGCGCTACCGGCTAGTTGGCGGGCAAACCGGGCGCCTTCAGCTCGAAGAAGCGGCCGTTGCGATAATCCAGGACGTAGTCGTAGGCAGCGATCTCTTTGTCATTCGGCGGCGGCTGCATTTCTTTGACCCGGAAAACCTGCAGGCTGCGATCATCGTAGCTCAAGCGCACCAGGAAGAGCAGGTGATACGAATCGGCGGGGATGGGGTCGTTTAGAAACAGTAGACGGCTGCCCGGGCGGATGGCCGGCGCGGCGGCATGAAGCTGTGCCACGGTTTCGCGGTTTTGCGGCGCCTCGACGGCCGCGGAGTACACTCCGGCGTAGCCCAGGGGCTTGTAAGCCGAGTAGAGAATCGCCATCGAGACGACGAATAGAGCCGCGCCCCGCGCTCTCGACAGCCACCATTCGGCGAGCGGCACACCGCGCGTGAGCAGCGAGGCGAGCTTCACCAGCAACGCGGCGGCGTAGAGCATCCATCCGAACACGCACACGTAATACTGCGGCGAGCCTCGGGGCACGATGAATGCGATGGGCAGCGGACTGAGCATCAGGAACAGCCAGGCGAAACGCAGCACGCGCGAGGCCGTGAACCAGGCAACGGCGCCCAGCGCGGCCCAGAGCAGCAGCACCGCCCAGGCCGGCCAATCCGGCTTGCCGAGGAAGTCCCCCGCGAAGTGGCGGCTGGTGAGCATGAACCGGGCCCAGGTAAAGGACGGCCGGTAGGCGGGAAGGTTAATCAGCCCCTGAGGACCGATCGATCTCCCAACGAAAAACACGACGGCCACTGCGCCGGTGACGAGCGCGGCGCGGCCTTCCCGAAGCAGCCAGCGGTGTAGCATCGCGACTTGCCAGGCACGCGGCGGATGGTACAGCAGTTCATAGGTTCCCAGAAACGCCGGCAGCATCACCGCCATTTCCTTGGAATTCAAGGCGCAGACGTAGAGCGCGAAGAGGGCCGCCCATTGCCACGGCCGCAGCGCCGCCGCCCGCACGCGCACCCGCAGATAGAGCGCCAGCGCGGCGAAGAGGAAGAAGTAGCAGAGGACGTCGTAAATGAATCCGGTATCGAAATAGAGCCACGCGAGGCGAAGCTGATAGGCCATCGCCAAAGCGGTGAGAGCGGCGATTTCGCGGGAGGCCAGGCGGCGCGCCACCGCGTAAGTCAGCCATATGTTGGCAGCCAGGATGGCGAGATTCGAAACGTGAAACCAGAAGGGCTGGAAACCGGCGAAATCGACGATCACGCGGTACCACGCGTCTCCCATGGGGCGCACGTAATCGTAGGCAAGAAAGAACAACAGGTTCGACTTGACGAGAAGTCCGGCGGAGAAGATCCAGGATTGATACAGGTTCATCAGATCATTGGGCGTGAAATAAACCTGGAGGGAAGCGCGCGTCAGCCGGAAGAAGTAGACCGCCAGCAGCAGCGCGCCGGCGGCGAACAGGCAGCGATCGACGCGGCGCATGTCGGGCGCGGGAACGGGCGGACTGGAGGGCGCGGGAACCGGCGCTGGCTCGGGCGGCGGAATGGGAGCCGGCGCTTGGGCCTGGCGGCCGGCGCCATCCGCGATGTCTTCGGCATCGGCGGAGCCGCGCGGGTGGAAGCGGACGGCCAGTGCTCCCCGAATGGCCCTTGGGACTACAGAACTGAGCGCCAGGTAAGCACACGCCAGCGCGATCATATCGAAAAGAGCGAAGAAAATCGTACTGTGACGAGTCATTTCAGTGCACTCGCACAATGTCGAGACGCACAACTCGGTTACAGCCGCTCCAACCAGGCAGAACCCGGCTGGTAGAGTTCCTCTCGGCAGGCGCTCGCGGTCGAGCCATAGCAAAGCGCCGAATACAGTCGCTAGCGCGAGAAATGAAAGTAAATATGCAAACCCATGATGATAGAAGACGTGGCGCTTCGCATCGCTCCATAATGCAAACGCTCTGTCTTCGGTGTACGGGGGGTAGCCGGCAGAAATATCGAAGTTCCCGAACGAGTGTTGCCTGCCGGCTTCGGACAGACCGTCAAGTACCGCATGATAAGCCACTGCCGGGTGTCTTGTGTAGAAGACCGCCAGTTTGCCATACGATAATCGTTCGATGAATCGCCGCTGAAAAGCCGGATCGAACATCCCGGAGTCCGGCTGAAAAGCGTTTTTTCCGATGCACGAACGGTAGGAATCGTCGAGGCCCAGATCCGCAAGAGTGCGTTCGACGTTATTGGAGTGCGGCAGAATCTCGTCGAAGGTGGCGTTGTACAGCGGATAACTCGAATAATCGGCCGGCTGCGCCTTCCATATCATCAGTAGCGAGGCCACCACCAGACACACCGCGGCCGCATACCAACGTCTGGGAGCGAACGGCCGAAGGTGGTTTGCGGCGACGAAAAACAGAATGGCAATCCAGAGGCCGATAAGTGCGTGTTGCGCCTTGGCACTCACCAGTAAGAACGGGCAAAGCATCAGCAGGAGAGCGCCGAGCTTTCCGCCGAACCGGATCACGCGCAGGTAGATCACTGCCGTCAGCAACAAGAAGAGGTACGCGGGTTCGTGCATGTAAAAGGAGTTCAGCGGACTGACATACATCATGTCGCAGAACATGAAAAGGGCGAGTGCGCACGCGCCCCACCGGACGCCGCGCCGCGCAGCCGCCAGCAGGGGGACAAAAAGCCAGACGGCCAACAGAAAGAGCGCGCCATGAACGATTCCGATCCACCGGAGATCGAAGTTGCCGTCCTTCGAGACTGCTCGATTGAGCCATACCGCCAAACGCGCGAGCGGAATCTCCAGAGAGAAAAAGCCGCTGACCCAGTGCTTATCGGAACGGAAGCTATAAACAGTGTCGATATATTCGCAGGTGCGGTGAACCTGCCCGTATAGACCGAACCTGCCAATTACCTTGCCGAAATCGCCATTGTCCGCGAGGCCGGCGACAGGCGGCGAAATCAACTGGTAAAACAGGATCGCCCCAGCCGCCAGGACAAATACTCGCCGCGAATCAGGCATGAGAATTTATGCCAGTGGAGGGGCCGAGCGGGTCGACACGGGGACCGACGACGGCCAGTGTTCTCCGGAACGTCTTTGGGAGAGTGGAACTAAGCGCGAGGTATGCGCACGCCAGCACGATCATGTCGAAAAGCACGTAGAAAAGCATACTGTGACGCGTGATGTCCATGGAATCGCATAGCGTCGAAAGGCATAACTCGGTGACAGCCGCTCCGATCAGGCAGAACCCGGCTGGCAAAGCTCCTCTCGGCAGTCGCTTCCGTTCGAGCCATAGCAAGACACCGAATAGAGTCACCAGGGCGAGGAACGAAAACAGAAAAGCTGACCCATGGTGATAGAAGAAATGGCGCTTCACGTCGCTCCAGAATCCAAACGCCTTGCTTTCGGCGGACCACGGGTACCCGTACGAGCTATCGAAGTTCCCGAACGCGTGCTGCCTGCCCGCTTCGGACAGCGAGTCAAGCATGGTACGGTGAGCCACTGCCGGGTGTCTCGCGTAGAAGAACGCGAGTTTGACGAACGACAGTCGCTGCATAAAGTGTTTGCGAAAGTCCGGATAGTGGGCTTCATCATCCAGTCCGGAGCCCGGCGAGTAAGCCTTTTTCCCGATGCAGAAACGATAAGAATCGTCGAGGCCCAGATCCGTCAGAGTGCGCTCGACGTTCTTAGCGTGCGGTAGGATCTCCTCGAAAGTGACGTTGTACAGCGGATTACTCGCATAGTCGGCCGGCTGCGCCTTCCACATCATCAGTGCCGAGGCCAACACAAGGCCGGCGCCGGCCACATACCAGCGGCTCCGAGTAAATGGCTTGAGAGCGTTTGCAGTGGCGAAAAACAGAATGGCAACCCAAAGGCCGAGCGGTGCGTGTTGCGCCTTGGCGCTTACCATTAAGAACGGGCATATCATCAGCAGGACGGCGTCGAGTTTTCGGCCGAACTGAATCACACGCAGGTAGAGCACCGCCGTCAGCAACAAAAAGAGGTATGCGGGTTCGTCCATATAGAAGGCGTTCAGCGAATTGACATACATCACGTCGCAGAAAATGAAAAGGGCGAGCGCGGCCGTGGCCCATCGGACGCCGCTCCGCATCGCCGCCAGCAAGGGGAAGAAAAGCCAGACGGCAAGCAGAAAGAGCGTCCCGTGGACGATTCCGATGCAGCGGAGATCGAAGTTGCCATCCTTCGAGACCACTCGATTGAGCCAGACCGCCAACTGCGTGAGCGGCATCTCCAAGGAGACAAAGCCGCTGACCCAGTGGTATTCGGGACGGATCTGATAAACGGTATCGATGTTTACGTAGGTGTGGTAATCCCGCCCGTGCAGATCGAACATGCCGATTACCTTGACGAAGTCGCCATTATCCGCCAGGCCGACGACAGGAGGAATAATCAATTGGTAAAACAAGATCGTCCCGGCCGCCAGGACGAATACTTGCCGCGAATTTAGCATAAACATATCAGTCTACGCCAACATCTCCGTAAGATGTTGGCGAGGCCGGAACTCACCAGGTCTCACGGTCAGAAACCGGGCTTCTTCAGCTCGAAGAAGCGGCCATCGTGATAATCGAAGACGTAATCGTAGGAAGCGATCTCTTTGTCATTGGGGGGCGGATTCATTTGTTTGACCCGGAAGACCTGCAGGCTGCGATCGGCGTAGCTCAACCCCACCATGAAGAGCAGGTTGTACCACTCGGGGCTAATGGGGTCGTTCAGGAACAGGAGACGGCTGCCCGGGCGGATAGCCGGCGCTGCGGCATGAAGCTGGGCTACCGTGTTGCGGTTTTCCGGAGCCTCCAGGGACGCGCTGATAATTCCGCCGTAGCCCAAGGGTTTGTAAGCCGAATAAAGAATCGCCATCGCGACCAGGAACAAACCCGCGCCCCGCGCCCTGGACAGCCACCACTCCGGAAGCGGCACATTGCGCGTGAGAAGCCAGGCGAGTTTCACCAGCAACGCGGCGGCATAAAGCATCCATCCGAACACGCACACGTAATATTGGGCCGCTCCGCGCGGCGAGATGAACGCAACCGGCAACGGGCTGAGCATCAGAAAGAGCCAGGCGAAGCGGAGCACGCGCGACCGGGTGAACCATGCGATGGCCGCCAGCGCGATCCACAACAGCAGCACCGCCCAGGCCGGCCAGTCCGGCATGGCTAGGAAGTCTCCCGCGAAGTGGCGGCTGGTGAGCATGAATTGCGTCCAGGCAAAGACCGGCCGGTAGGCGGCGTTGTGAATCAACGATTGAGAGCCGATCGATCTGCCCACCACAAACAGCACGGCCACTGCGCCGGTGACCAGCGTGGCGCGGCCTTCCCGCAGCAGCCAGCGGTACAGCGTGGCGGGCTGCCAGGCGCCCGGCGGATGGTAAAGCAGTTCATACGTCCCCAGAAATGCCGGCAGCATCACCGCCATTTCCTTGGAATTCAAGGCGCAGATGTACAGGGCGAAAAGGGCCGCCCAGTGCCAGGGCCGAAGCGCGGTATTCTGCGCGCGCACCCGCAGATAGAGCGCCAGCGCGGCGAAGAGGAAGAAATAGCAGAGCACGTCGTAAATGAATCCGGTATCGAAATAGAGCCACGCGAGCCGCTGTTGATAGGCCATCGCCAGCGCGGTAAGGGCGGCGATCTCGCGCGATCCGGCCAGGCGGCGCGCCACCGCGTAAGTCAGCCAGATGTTGGCGGCCAGGATGGCGAGATTGGAAGCGTGAAACCAGAAGGAATGAAAACCAGCCGACTCGACGATCGCGCGGTACCACAGACTGGCCATCGGACGTCCGAAATCGGAGTTGAGGAAGAACAGCAGGTTGGCTTTGAGGAGATGGCCGGCGGGAAAGATCCACGAGCGATACAGGTTCATCAGATCGTCAGGCGTGAAATAGACGTGGAGGGACGCGCGCGTCAGGCGGAAGAAGTAGGCCGCCAGCAGCAGCGCGCCGGCGGCGATCAGGCAGCGGTCGACCCGGCGCATGTCGGGCGCGGGCCGGGCCGCGGCCGCCGGCGCTCGGGCCTGGCGCAGGGCGCGTTTCAGGATATCCACGGTGCTGGCGCGACCGGGCGGTTCGGTACGCGCGCGGACGACGGCCAGAACCTCCGCGGCGAGCTCGTCTTTCTCGCGATCCGTCATCCAACCATCACTTCACCAGGCTGGCGGACCGCCCCGCGAAATTCAGCACCCAGCCGGGAAAGATCCCGAGGAACAGCGTGCCGATGGCAGGCAGGATGAGGGCCGCGGAAAGCGCGGGCGTGAGCGGCTCAACGTTCGAGGCTGCGTCGCCCGGCTCGCGGAAATACATCATCACCAGAAGGCGCAGGTAGTAATACGCGGCCACCGCGCTGTTCAGCAGGCCGAGCACGGTGAGCCACACCAGGTGCGATTCCAAAGCGGCTTTGAAGATATAAAATTTGCCGAAGAAGCCGCCGGTGAGCGGCACGCCGATCAGCGAGAGCAGGAAAATGGAGAGCATGGCCGCGGTGAACGGCTGCTTCTGCGCGAGCCCGGCGAAATCTTCGACGCTCTGGTACCGCTCGCCCTTGCCGGACAGGTGGCTGACCACGGCGAACGCTCCTACGTTCATGCATGCGTAGGCGGCCAGATAGAACATGGCGGCGGCGGTGCCGATTTCCGAGCGGCTGGCGAGCGCCACCATCACGTAACCGGCGTGCGCGATCGAGCTGTAGGCCAGCATCCGCTTGACATTCATTTGCAGCAGCGCGGCGAAGTTGCCAATGGTCATCGAGAGCAGCGCCGAGACCCACACCAGCGTTCCCCAGGCTTCGCCGATGGGCGCAAAGGCGGTCATGAAGATGCGCAGGAAGATGGCGAAGGCGGCCGCTTTGGGACCGGCGGACAGGAATGCGGTGACCGGCGTGGGCGCGCCCTGGTACACGTCCGGCGCCCAGATCTGGAATGGCGACGCGGAGACTTTGAAGGCCAGCCCGACGAACATCAGCGCCGCCGCCAGGCCAACCATGGTGGCCAGGGGCGCGTCGGGAGCAACGACGACGGCGCGCACCACGCTGAGATTGATGCTGCCGGTTTCGCCATAAATCAGCGCCACGCCGTAGAGGAAGAAACCGGTGGCGAACGATCCCAGCAGAAAATATTTGAGCGCGGCCTCATTGGCCCGCTTATCGTCGCGGAAATAGCCGGCCAGGATGTAACTGGCGATCGAGGAGATTTCCAGGCCGATGAAGATGATGATGAGGTCGTTGGCCGCGGCCATTATGCATTGACCGGCGATGGAGAACAGCAGCAGCGCGTGGAACTCGCTGGTCTCCGCCTGCTGGCGTTTGAGAAAACTGAATGACGGCAGGACGGTGAGGATGCCGACCGCCAGAACCAGCACGCGGAAAAAAGTGGCGAAGCCATCGACCACCAGCATGCCGCCGAACGCCGGGCCGGGCATCGAGTAAGCGAAAATGGCGGCGGCAATGGCGGCCGCCAGCGTGGCCAGGCTGAGCGTCCCATAGACCTTGGACTCGCGCCGGTCGAGCAGCGGATCGAGCACCATCAGCAACGTGCCCATCGCAGTGAGGATGATCTCGGGCAGGAAGCGGATCAGGTCGGCCGGATTGAACATCGGGCTAGCGGGCACGGCTCACCTCCGTGCGCGTAGACATCCGGAGATCGACCCGGTAGGGCACGTTGACCTGGGTTTGTTCGAGCACGCGGGCGGTGGTCTTGCCCACCGGGTCGAGGAACGATTTCGAGTACACGCCCATCCAGACCATCATCGCGATCAGCGGAATCACCACCGCCCATTCGCGCAGATTGAGGTCGGGCAGATGCGACCGCACTTCCTCTTTCAACACGCCGTAGAAAACGCGCTGGTACATCCAAAGCATGTAGCAGGCGGAGAGAATCACGCCCAGCGAGGCCCAAATCGCCCAGGTGAAATTGGCGAGGGCGGCGCCTTGCAGCACCAGGAACTCGCCGACGAAATTGTTCAGCAGCGGCAGCCCGATGGAAGCTAGCGTGGTGATGAGGAACACGGTCGAGAGCCACGGCGCGGCAGTGGCGACGCCGCCGTAATCTTCGATGGCGAGCGAATGGCGCCGCTCGTACATCAGCCCGACCAGCGCGAACAGCGCGCCGGTAGTGATGCCGTGATTGAGCATCTGGTAGACCGCGCCATCGAGTCCCAGTTGGGTGAAGGAGAAGATGCCGAGCACGACGAAGCCGAGGTGGCTGACCGACGAATACGCCACCAGCTTCTTCATGTTCGGCTGCACCATGGCGACCAGCGCGCCGTAAATGATGCCGATGATGGCCAGCACCGCGATCCACGGGGCGCAGCGCCGCGCCGCGCTGGGAAACAGCGGCAGCGCGTAATGCAGGATACCGAAGGTGCCCATCTTCAGCATGACGGAAGCCAGCATCACCGAACCGGCGGTGGGGGCTTCGACGTGCGCGTCCGGCAGCCAGGTGTGGAGCGGGAACAGCGGCACCTTGATCGCGAACGCGAAGAAGAAGGCCAGGAAGAGCAGCATCTGCTCAAAGGGCGTGAAGCTGAGACGGCCGCTCGAGAGCTGATCCAGAATTGCCGCGTAGCCGAACGTGCCGGCGCGATTGTACAGGTAAATGATGGCCGCCAGCATCAGCACCGAACCCGCCATCGTGTAGAGGAAGAATTTCACCGCGGCGTAAATGCGGCGCTCGTGGCCCCAGATGCCGATCAGGAAATACATGGGCACCAGGCTGACTTCCCAGAACACGTAAAACAGAAACAGGTCCTGCGCCAGAAACACGCCCACCAGACCGAATTCCAGCAGCAGCAGGAAGGCGTAGAATTCCTTGACGCGGTTCTGAATGTGGTTCCAGCTAATCAACACGCAGATGGGCGTGAGGAAAGTGGAAAGCAGCACCAGCCACAAGCTGACGCCATCGGCGGCGATGTGGAAGCGGATTTCGGGCGAAGCGATCCAGAGCAGATCGACGGTGAATTGATCGCCGCCGGCCGTGCGGTCAAACCAGCCGAGCAGAGCCAGCGAACCGATAAAGGTGACCAGCGAAATCGCCAACGCCCAATAGCGGCTCGAGGCCGGCGAGGAACGCGGCAGCGCCAGCGCGATCAGAAACCCGGCGGCCGGCAGCAGGAGAACCAGCAGCAGCAGGTTCATCGCAGTCCTCCCAACACCACCAGCACCGCCATGAAAAAGATCACCAGCACGCCGCCGAACGCCACCCAGGTGGCGTAACTGCGCGTGTTCCCGGATTGCGCCAGGCGCAACACTCCGCCGATGCCCTTGGCGCGCGCGCCGATGCCATTGACAATCCCATCGATCAGCCCGGCGTCAACGCCCTTCCAGAGCACCACGCGCGAGCCGTTCACGAGCGGCCTCACCACGGCCGCGTCGTAGATCTCATCCACGAAATACTTGTTATAAACCAGCGTGTAGAGGCCCCTGGCGCCGCTCACGACGGCATCGGGGAGACCTGGCTTGAACACGTACATCAGGGCAGCCAGCCCGATGCCCAGCAGGCCGGCGGCGCTGGCAACGGCCATCGGGCCAACCTCCTCCGCCGCTTCAACCGCCGGAAAAACGGTGCGCAGAAAGTCGGGGACCTTGAACACATACGTTCCGCCGAGCGAAAGCGCCGCCAGAATCACCAGCGGGACCAGCATCACGGGCGGCGATTCGTGTGGATGCTCCTGGCCGCCACGATAGCGCCCGAAGAAGGTCATGAAAAACGCGCGCGAGACGTAGAACGCAGTCATGCCGGCAGTGAAGACGCCGACCCAGTAAATCCAGGGCGCGCGATGAGCGGCCGCCAGCAGGATCGCATCCTTGCTCCAGAAACCGGAGGTGCCGGGGAAGCCGGCGATGGCGAGCGAAGCGCAGGCCATCACGGCGCACGTCCAGGGAATCTTGCTGCGCAGCCCGCCCATCCGTCGCATGTCCTGTTCGCCGGCAAGCGAGTGGATCACCGCGCCCGCGCCGAGGAAGAGCAGCGCCTTGAAAAACGCGTGCGTCATCAGGTGGTAAATGCCGGCCGAGAACGCGCCACAGCCGACGCCCACGAACATGTAGCCGAGCTGCGACACGGTCGAGTAAGCGAAGACCTTTTTGATATCGTTCTGCGCCAGGCCGATGGTGGCGGCGACGAACGCGGTCGCGATACCGATGTAGGCGATCACATCCATCGCAATCGGAGCGTGCGTGTAAATGACCCACGAGCGCGCCGTCATATAAACGCCGGCGGTGACCATGGTGGCGGCGTGGATCAGCGCCGAAACGGGCGTGGGGCCGGCCATCGCGTCGGGCAGCCAGACGTACAGCGGAATCTGCGCCGACTTGCCGCACGCGCCCACCATCAGCAGGATGCCGATGAGGGTGAGCAGCCCGACCGGCGCGCCCGGCGCCTGCGCGAACACGCGCGCGAAATCGAACGAGCCGAACTGGCGGAAGATCAGGAACATCGCCAGCGAAAAACCGAAGTCGCCGATGCGGTTCACGATGAACGCCTTGTTGCCGGCGTCGGTGGCGTACTTCTTATCGAAATAGAAACCGATCAGCAAATAGCTGCACAGCCCGACGCCCTCCCAGCCGACGAACAGCGCCAGGTAGTTGGCGGCCAGCACCAGCGTCAGCATGAAGAACATGAACAGGTTGAGGTAGGCGAAGAAGCGATAGTAGCCGCCCTCGTGCGCCATGTAGCCGATGGCGTAAATGTGGATCAGCGAGCCGATGCCGGTGACCACCAGCAGCATCACCGCGGTGAGCCGGTCGACCGAGAAATCGAAGCCCACCGATAGCGCGCCGCTCTGAATCCAGGTGAAGTAATGCTCGGTGTAGACGGCGTTCATGCCGCCCAGACCCGACAGGGTTTTCAGTACCCACAGAAAGGCGAGCACCACGCTGCCGATGGCGAACGCGTTGACCAGCCCCTTGGAAAAGCGCCGGCCGAACAGGCCGTTGATCAGGAAGCCGGCCAGCGGAAGTATGGGTATCAGCCAGAGTTGCATCGGTCGCGTGTCAGTTCTTCATCGAGTCCAGGTCGTCGATATTCAAAGTGCCGCGGTTCTTGAAAACGGTCAGAATGATTGCCAGGCCGACCGCGGCCTCGGCCGCCGCCACCACCATCACGAAGAACGCGAACAAATGGCCGGCCACCTGCTGCCGCTGGTAGGCGAAAGTGATGAAGGTCAGGTTGACGGCGTTCAAAATCAGCTCGATCGACATGAACATGGTGATGATGTTGCGGCGAAAAATGAAGCCGGCCACGCCGAGCGAAAACAGCACCGCGCTCAGCATCAGAAACCAGGAAAGCGGCACGTGCCCCGTCATTCGAGCTCCTTCCGCGCCAGCACGATGGCGCCGACGATGGCGATTAGGATCAGAATCGAAGTGATCTCGAACGGCAACAGGTAAGTGGTGAACAGGGCGCGGCCCACCGCCTCCGCCGTGCCGCCGCGGAAGCCGCCGAAATGCACCTGCGTATCGTGCGGGTAAATGCACGCGGTGAAAAACGCCAGCAGCGCCAGCAGCGCCACCAGCACGGGTACGCCCAGCCGGCTGGCCACGAAGGAGCGGCCGGCCTTGGTTTCGCCGCCGGCATTGAGCAGCATGATGACGAAAACGAACAACACCATGACCGCGCCGGCGTAGACGATCACCTGCGCGGCGGCGATGAATTCGGCGCCCAGCAGCAGGTACAGCACGGCCAGCGATCCCATCACGGCGATCAGCGAAACCGCGCTCGAGATGGGGTGCCGTTGCACTACCACGTTGATGGCGGCCACCACCGCAACGCCAGCGAAAACCAGAAAGACAATCAAATCCATTGCACTCAACTCACGAAAACGCGGCAATCGCCAGGCCGGTTGCCATCAGGTTCAGCATGGCCACCGGGAACAGAACCTTCCAGGCGAAGCCCATCAGTTGATCGTAGCGGAAGCGCGGCAGCGTGCCGCGAATCCAGATAAAGAGGAACAGAATGGCGCCGGTCTTGGCGCAGAACCAGAACAGCGGCAGCAGCGCACTCTGCGTGAGCGGCACCAGGAAAACCGCCGCGACGCCGAGGAAAACCACGCCGAACGGCGCAAACGTATATCGGTCGCGATTGCGCCGCGGGTTTAACCCGCGCCAAATTGTGACCACGCCGGCGATCGCGAAAATCACCACCGGCACGTAGCCGGAGCCGAACTTGGCCGGCCACGGCGCCACCCATCCGCCTAAGAATAGCAGCGTCGCCATACAACTCACGGTGATCATGTTGGCGTATTCGGCCATGAAGAACAACGCAAACTTCATGCTGCTGTACTCGGTGTGGAAGCCGGCCACCAGTTCGTTCTCCGCTTCCGGCAGATCGAACGGCACGCGGTTGGTTTCGGCGAACCCGGCGATGATGAAAATGACGAAGCTCACGTATTGAAAGCCGTGAAACAGGTTCCAGTTCCACATCCAACCATCCTGCGTGTCCACCAGTTTGCGCAGGCTGAGCGTGTTCGAAATCAGCAGCGGCGCGGCGATGGCCAGCGAGAGCGGCAACTCATAACTGATCATCTGCGCCGAGCTGCGCAAGCCGCCCAGCAGCGCGTATTTATTGTTCGAGCTCCAACCCGCGAGCGCGATGCCGTACACGCCCATCGATGAAATTCCCAGGATGAAAAGCACGCCGAAGTTGAGGTCGGTGAGCTGCATAAAAGTGTGGTAGCCGAACACCGGGATGGCGGGGCCGAAGGGAATCACCGAAATGGAAAGCAGCGCCATGGTGACCGCCAGAAAGGGCGCCGCCAGGTACAGCGTCTTGTTGACGTAGGGCGGCACCAGGTCTTCCTTGGTGATGAGCTTAATGATGTCGGCCAGCGGTTGCAACAGGCCGTGCGGGCCCACGCGATACGGGCCGGGCCGCACCTGGATATGGGCGATCAACTTCCGCTCCACCCACTGCAGGTAGGCCAGGATGGTCAAGAGCGCGCCGAATACCACGAAGATCTTGATGAGGCTGATGACGATGAACGAGTCCATTAGCGGCTCAAGCGGCTTTCCAGTACCGAGTTCAGTACCTTAGAATAACGCCCCAGCGTGCCCGACGCGAACAGGCCGTTGCGATCCGACCGCACCAGGCCGGCCGCGCCGGCGACGGCAACGCGCCCGTTGATCGGCATGGTTTGCGCCGCGCCGCCAGTAGCCAGCACCGGCACCGCCACATCGTAGCCGCGAACGTTCTTGCGGATCTCTTCGAAGACCGCGTCCGGCGTCCAGGGCCCCAGCGCGGCCGCCGCTCCCATTTCGCGCGCGATGAAGCCGGTGATTTCGAGATCCGGCTTGGCGCCCATGGTGTTGATGGCGCGCTTGAGCCGCTGCACTTCGCCGGTGCCGCTGGTGACCGTGCCGTTCTTTTCATACGCGCAGGCGGCCGGCAGCACGACGTCGGCCTGGCGCGCGGTTTCAGTGAGGAACAAATCCTGTACGACGAGGAAGCCGGCTTTGCGCGCGGCGTTCTCGAGCGGATTGGCGCCCACCACCCACAACACGTTCAATTCGGCCGTCAGCATTTCGTCGAGGTGCAGGCCGGCTTGCGCGGAAGGCTGGTAACCGGGCAGCAGCTCCGGCGTTATTCCCATGTCGATGGCGCCGCGCGAATTGGCGTAATCCACCAGGCAGATATAGCGCACCGGAATGCCGAGCGATTCGCCGAACTCCACCAGCTTGCGCAGTTCCCCGCCCTGGTAGGAATCGTCGAACAGAATCACCAGCTCCGGCTCGGCCTTCAGCTTGTCGCGCAGCGATTCGTAATCGCGGCCCCGCACAATGGCGGCGGCGTATTTATCTTCGCGCACGGCCTTGGGCGTCACCACGTAAACGCGCGCCTGGTGGTGCCGCCAGTTGGCGCGGATCTGGTACGACAGCAGCGGATGCTCCAACGCCAGGTCGGCGCCGAGCACCAGGAACGCCTTGCGCTCGTAAAGATCCGCCACCGTGGCCAGCGCACCTGATTTGCCGCTCAGCGCATCCACCAGCGTCACCACGTCGCCGGTGCGGTGATGGTCGATGTTGTTGGTGCCGAGCACCGTCCGCGCGAACTTCTGCAAATAGTAATTCTCTTCGTTGGTGGTGTGGCTGGAGCCGATGATGCCGAACGTGCCCGCGCCAATCGTCTGCTTGAATTTCTCGGCCACCGCGGCCAGCGCCTGCGCCCACGAAACCTCTTCCAGCTTGCCATTCACGCGCATCAGCGGCGCCTGTAACCGCTCGGGATGCTCGTAGAAATCGAAACCGTAGCGGCCCTTGATGCAGAGGAATTCGCCGTTGATGCCGGAGCGGTCGCGATTGTTGCCGCGCAGAATGCGGTCGTTGCGCGCGCCGAGCGTGGTCTTGCAGCCATCCGAGCAGTGCGTGCAAATGGTGCCGACGTGAGTCATCTCCCAGGGCCGCGTCTGGTAGCGGTAGATGCCGCTGGTGAGCGCGCCGACCGGGCAGATGTCGATGCAGGCGCCGCACTCGTCGCACTCCAGATGGTCGCCGTGATTGGGCGCGATTTCCGAAACCGCGCCGCGCTCGACCACGCCGAGCGCGTTGACGCCCATCCCTTCGTTGCAGATGCGCACGCAGCGGTAGCACAGGATGCAGCGCGGCGCATCGAAAAACACCACCGGCGAATATTGTTTTTCGGGAGTATGAACCTTGCTTTCGGTGTAGCGGCTTTCGCCGGCGCCGTAGCGGAACGCCATGTCCTGCAGCTCGCACTCGCCGCCCTTGTCGCATACCGGGCAATCGAGCGGATGATTGGTGAGCAGGAATTCGAGCATGTACTTGCGCGCCGCGGCCACCTGCGGCGTATCGGTGCGCACCACCAGCCCCGCGGCCACCGGCAGCGTGCAGGCCGTCATCAGCTTGGGCATCTTCTCGACTTCCACCAGGCACATCCGGCAGGCGGCTTGCAGCGAAAGCCCTTCGTAATAACAGAACGCCGGTATCTCGATGCCCGCCAGTTTGGCGGCGTCGATCACCAGCATTCCCGCCGGCGCATTGACCTCGTGCCCGTCGATCGTGAGTTTTACCGTGTCAGCCATTACGCCGTCACCATCCGGTTGGAATGCTCGAAGGGGCACGGCTTGCCGTTCAGATGATCTTCGAATTCGGGGCGGAACTTC
>Ga0181521_10000960_pt1 | contig 35612 bp, 25 predicted proteins | sample PEATcosm2014_Bin_32_FD_119764 | JGI IMG/M metagenome (GOLD analysis project Ga0181521, IMG submission 119764) | Peatland microbial communities from MTU Mesocosm Facility, Houghton, MI, USA - PEATcosm2014_Bin02_60_metaG | ecosystem: Environmental > Terrestrial > Soil > Wetlands > Peat | place...
CGCCGATGAAAGTGGCGCCCGGCTTGCGCGTGAGGATTTCGCGGGCGTAGAGAATCATCAACTGGTCGCCCCAGAGGATGGAGCCGCGCTCGTCGACGGCGCCGATGCGGTCGGCGTCACCGTCGAAGGCAATGCCGAGATCGGCTTTGGTTTCGAGCACGCGGGCGATCAGCGCTTCGAGATTGCGGGGGACGGTGGGGTCGGGATGATGGTTGGGGAAACGGCCATCCATCTCGAAGAACATTTCCACGGCCTCGACGTTGAGGCGCTCCAGAACGCGGTGCGCGACGGGGCCGCCGACGCCATTGCCGGCGTCCACCACCACGCGAATCCGGCGCGGGAAATGGAACTGGGCGGCGACTTCATCGACGTAGGGAGTCGTAACGTCGGCGGCGGTTTCGCTGCCGGCGCCGCCGTCCAGATCGCCGGTTTCGATCATGCGGCGAATCTCCTGAATGGCCTCGCCGTAGATGGTGCCAGCGCCTAACACGGCTTTGAAGCCGTTGAATTCGGGTGGATTGTGGCTGCCGGTGATCATCACGCCGCCATCGGCCTTCGAGTGAACGGTGGCGTAGTAGAGCAGGGGAGTCGGCTGCACGCCGATATCGGTGACGTGGCAGCCGCTGGTTTTGAGGCCGAGCATCAAGGCATCGCGCAAGCGGGTGGAACTGAGCCGGGTGTCGCGGCCGAGGCAGAGATGCGGTCCGCCGTGACGCCGCAAGTAGGTTCCGAGGGCTTGGCCGAGCGCGGCAACGTGCTCACTCAAAAGTTCGGTGTCGGCAAAGCCGCGGATATCGTATTCGCGAAAGATGGTCGGTTTAAGCATGGGGCAATGCCTATTCTAATTCCGCGACGGGTCCGGGTTGCAGGGCAGGTTCCAGAGCCGGGTGCTGCCGCTTTTCTGCAACAGGGTGTGGCCGGCGGGTTCCAGGCAGGGATGCCGCTCGACGCTATCGTCGATTCATTAGCGGCGCGGTTCCCGCTTGATTCAAACGGATTCCGGCGCTGGAGCGCGCTTGGCGCGGCGGCTGGCCGCGAACGTGCACTGCGTTCGGGAGACGGGGATGGCCGGCTGAAGCACCCAGGCGGGAATGCGCGCGAGGCAGTCGGGCGGCCTGTGACGGGCGTTCACACCTGTGGACGCTGGCGCCTCGTTGTTTGGAGCGTCTGAGATCCGCTAGAATGAGTGCTTATCATCAGTACGGCCGGCTAACCCGAGTGACGTCATTCCCCATGCAAAATCTTCGCGGCAGGGCACAACGGAAAGGTATGCGCGCATGAAGTACCTCGGGCGGCGGAGTCTGGCGGTGGCGGCGCTGTGTTTGGGCGGCCTGGTGGCGCCGGCCGGCGCGCAGCAGGCTCAGACCCCGCCGGCGCAAACGGCCTCGCCTCAGCAGAATCCGCCGCAGCCGCCGACCCAACAGCGCAACCCGTTCGAAGACGTGCCGGGGACGGCCAAACCGGCGCAGCAACCGGCGCCGCAGCCGGCCCAGCCGCCGACCCAACCCAGTCCGCTGGAGACCGTTCCGAATCCGCCGAGCCAGCCGGCGCCACCACTGGAAGCGCCAGCACCGGCTCCCGCAGCGCCGCAACCGGTTACCGGCGAGGTGATCAGAGGGATCGAATTCCGCGGCGCCCGCCGGGTTCCTTCCGAAACGCTGAAGGCGCTGATCTTCACCAAGGCGGGCGATCTGTACAGCGAAGAAGCGCTGCGGCGCGACTTCATGGCGCTGTGGAACACCGGCCGCTTCGACGACATCGTTCTCGAAACCGAGCCGGACCCTTCCGGTGGCCTGATCCTGCGCTTCGTGGTGACCGAACGCCGCGTCATCCGCACCATTAACTACGAAGGCATCCACACGGTGACGGTGTCGGAGATTCTCGACCGCTTCAAGGAGCGCAAGGTCGGACTGGTGGTCGAATCGCAGTACGATCCCAACAAGATTCAGCACGCCGCGCAGGTGTTGAAGGAATTCCTGTCCGAGCGTGGCCGCCAGTACGCGACGGTGGACCCGGTGGTGGAGCAGATTCCGCCTTCCTCGCTCAAAGTCACGTTCAACGTCAAGGAAGGGCCCAAGGTGAAGGTGGGCAAGATCATCATCGCGGGCAACCAGGCGGAGAAGCAGCGCTGGGTGATCGCGGCGATGAAGAACCTCCATCCCTACGGCATCCCGCACTCGATCCTGTTTGAAAACGTGTTTGCCAAGACTTACGACCAGGCCAAGCTCGAGGAGGACAAGGAACATATCCGCGACGAATACCAGAAAGCCGGCTACTTCGAGTTCAAGGCGCTGGACGAGACGGTCAAGGTCTATCCGAGCGGCGGCCATGGCTGGCGACTGCCACTTATCAAGATGGAGTCGCCCGGCATTTACGCCGACATTACGATTCCGGTCGAGGAAGGCCGCCTGTATCACCTGCAATCGATGAATTTCGTGGGCGTCAAACTTTTCCGCACGCCCGACGTTCTGATGGCGCTGTTCGGGATGAAGAAAGGCGACGTGTTCTCCACCGATAAGCTGCGCAAGGGGATGGAGAACATGCGCAAGCTATACGGCCAGTTCGGGTATATCAACTTCGTGCCGGAGCCGTCGTTCGAACCGCAGCCGGGCACGGACCAGATCGATCTCACCATCACGGCCGACGAAGGCAAGCAGTTTTTCATCCGGCGCATCGATTTTGCCGGCAACACAACCACCCGCGACCGCGTGATCCGGCGGGAAATCCTGCTGGATGAAGGCGACATGTTCAACACCCAGCTTTGGGACCTGAGCATTCTGCGGCTCAACCAACTCGGCTATTTCGAAATGCTGAAGAAGGAAGAGGCGGCGGATATCAAGACCAATCCGGGAACCGACACGGTGGATATTACGCTCAAGGTGAAGGAAAAGGGCAAGAACACGATCGGATTGAACGGCGGCATTTCGGGAATCGCGGGCAGCTTCGTGGGGGCGAATTATTCCACCAACAACTTCCTCGGCTTGGGCGAAACCCTGTCGCTTAACGGGCAACTCGGCACGCGCATGCAGAATGCGACCCTCGGATTCACCGAGCCCTACTTATTCGACAAACCCATCCAGGCTGGTTTCACGGTCTTCATCAGCCGCTTCGATTACAACCAGGCCCGCGAAGCCTCGATTCTGTATGGGCAGAACCTGCTGCCGCTGTTCAGTTCCATCTCGGGCCCGAACAACCAGAACCTGCTGAACTACATCCAGAACAGCAAGGGCTTCAATGTGTCGGCGAGCTACCAGCTTCACCGCAGCTTCTGGCGCACCGGCATCACGTACGGGTACAGTATTTCGGACATCGTCACGCAGACCACCGGCGCGACGAACTATTTCGACTACATCGATTTCAGCGGTGTTTACGGGCCCAACGCGCTGAACGGCATTCACACCAGCTCGATCACGCCGTCGATTTCCTACAACACGGTCAATCACCCGCTCAACCCGACCGGCGGCAAGAGCATCTTCTTTTCGATTGCGGCCGCCGGCAGCATACTGGGTGGTAACGTCAATACGCTGCGGCCGGCGGTTGACGTGAAGTACTTCCACCCATCGCCCGTCTTCAGCAAGAAGAACGTGCTGGCCTTCCATTTCAGCACCTGGCTGATCACCGGTTACGGCGGCAAGCTGATCCCGCCGTTCTCGCGCAGTTTCATGGGCGGCGAGAACGATATACGCGGCTTCAACATCTGGGGCATCACGCCGATCGCCTTCATTCCCTCCACGGCTCAAGTGCAGGTCTATAACGCCGACGGATCGGCGCGAACGCAAAACACCGTGGTTGGCGGAGTGCTCACGCCGACCAACGTGTACATGACCATGCCGGTTTACCAGATCATCACGCCGGGAGGCGACTGGCAGAGCTATGGGAACTTCGAGTACCGGATTCCGATTGTCGGCCAGGTGGTGACCCTGGTGCCGTTCTTCGACGCCGGCGTCAACCGGATCCTGCGGCCGGGCCAGCTCACCATGGATCCGCAGCGCGTGCTGGACCTCAACGAGGAGTTTCCGTCGGCTGGTTACAGCGGCCAGGTGCAGATTGCGCCCGGCACGGAAAATGTGCGCGCCTCGACGGGGCTGGAGATCGACGTCACTCTTCCGGTTGTCAATGCGCCCTTCCGGATTTACTTTGCGTACAACCCGCTGCGGCTGGACACGAATATTCAAACGCCGATTGCGGCGGACCGCAGCATGTTCCCCAATGTGGCGACGTACAACAACGCGGTTGCCAATTACGGGCCGCTGTACCCCTGGGACGAGAAGTCGACCATGGTCCGGTTTACCGTTGGCAGGACGTTCTAGCAAGGTCGCCGGAGCGTCCCGCTATAATAGGATTTCACGATTAGGAGTTTGAGCTTGAAAAAGAACGTAGCCGCAATTCCCGCGCTGCTCTGCTGCACCGCCGTTCTGGCGTGCGCCCAGGCGCAGCCCGCACCGACACCGGCCGCCGTGCCGCCACCGCGCCAGGCGACGGGGCCGGCGCCCACCAAGATTGCGATCATCAATATCCAGTCCGCCATCCTGAACACCAAGGACGGGCAGAAGGCCGCTGCCGACGTGCAGGCCAAGTTCAACCCGCGCAAGACGGAACTGGACAAGAAGCGCTCCGACGTCGAAGCGCTACAGGAACAGTTGCGCAAAGGCAGCGCCACCATGAGCGACGAGGCCAAGGACCGGCTGCAAAAGGATATCGACGCCGGCACCAAGGAACTGAACCGCAGGGGCCAGGACATGAACGACGACCTGGAGGGGGAGCAGGGCCGCATCATGCAGGACCTGGGCGCCAAGATGATGAAGATCGTCGAAGAGTACGCGACGCAGAATCAGTATGCGATGGTGCTGGACGTGAGCAACCCGCAAACCGACGTTCTCTGGGCCGCCGCTTCCACGAATATTACGCCCGATATCGTCCGGCTCTACGACCAAGCCCATCCGAACGCGGAGGCTCCGAAGCCGCCCGCCGCAGCGCCGGCAGCCGCACCGGCGACAGTCAAGAAGCCGTAAGACAGATTCCCACGGGCAAGCTGAAGCTTGCCCGTCCATTTCTATTTCGCGATGCTGTCTCCAGCCAGCCGCGCCCGTCTTCCCTCCCCGCGCGGTACAATCCCAGGTGAATGTCAGCTACTCGCGGCGTTGGTTGGGCGAAGGTCCGCGTTGCCGCGGTCACCCTGGCCGCGCTCGCGATTCTCTCCGTGCTGGTGCTCCTGCTCAGCGGCGGGACCTTCCTGCAGCCGAAGGTAACCGTGTACCTTTACGTGCCCGACGCCACTGGCCTGGATACCGGGGCGGACGTGCGCGTGGATGGAATCGACGTCGGCACCACGGCGGGCATCGCGCTGTCCGGCTCGACCGTCCCGGATCGCGCGGTGCGCCTGGTGCTCAGCATCCGGAGCAGCCGCCTGTCCACCATCACCAGCGATTCGACCGCGGAACTGACTGCCGACAACCTGGTCGGCGATCAGTTTGTCGACATCACCAGCGGGACCGGTTCGACCCACGTCGCGGCCGGCGGCGAGATCCACTACAAGGGCGGGCCGGCTCTGATGAAGAGCCTGGACCTGGCGCAGTTCGAGGAGCAGTTGCGGATCGTGGATGCCACTCTGCGAGACATGGAGACCGGCCACGGCCCGGTCGGCAAATTCGTCCAAGGGGACCAGCTATACACCGACGTGGTGCGGCGCATGGCCGAGCTGCAAAATGACCTGCGCGCGGCGGCGAAAACCACCGGCGCGGTGGGCAGCCTGCTCTATACGGATCGCCTTTACCATCAGATCGACGATCCGCTGGTGCGCCTGGATTCGACGCTCGCCCGCATCCAGTCCAGCCCATGGCTGCGCGACACCGGCCAATACCAGCAGTTCCTCGACGCAGCCCGCGATTTGCGCAAATCCGTGGCCGATACGCGCGCCGGTCAGATTTTTCAGTCCGACGACCTGTACCTGGATTGGACCCGCCGCCTGACGGCGCTCGCTCGCGCGGTGGATGATTTCAATGCCGGCCCCGAGTTCACCTCATCCCAGTTCTATGACAACCTCACAGGCATGTCGCGCGAAATGGGCGCCTTTGCGCACGACCTGCTCAAGAACCCTAGGAAATATCTGGGGATGAAGATATTCTGACGCGGCGCTACTGTCCCGTCTCACAAGTTCGCAACATGATTCCGGAGCTTTGTATCAGGGCACGGCTTCAGTCGTGCCGGCATGGGATCTACTAGACATGGCCTTTAGGCCCTGCAACGGAGCGATAGCCTCGTAGGGGTTTTGTCAACGAACTTCAGAGGCGTGATGCTACCTATTTCTGCAAAAAGAAATTGCCGACGAACATGGCGTCGATGCCGGAGGAGTAGAAGCTGCGCACGGCGTCGCGCGGGTCGGAAACCAACGGCTCGCCAAACAGGTTGAACGAGGTATTATAGAGCACCGGCAGCCCGGTGGATTCGCCGGCGGCGTGCAGCAGCTTCCAGTAGAGCGGGTTCTCGCGTTCGTCCACCGTGTGCACGCGCACCAGATCGCCAGCCAGGATGGCGGCGGCGAATCTCTCGCGATGCTCCGGCCGGACGCGGCCCACCGTCGCGAGGTACCGCGCATTCGGCCCCACCTCGAAATACTGGCCGGCCAACTCGGCCGGCACCGAGGCCGCGAACTTGCGCACCGGCTCGCGGTGCTTGATGAAAGTGTTCAGGTTCTCGGTGGAATACGGATCGAGCGGCGAAGCCAGGATGCTGCGGTTGCCCAGCGCGCGCGCGCCGAATTCCATCCGCCCGTGCATCCAGGCGACAATCTTGTGATCGTTCAACTGCGCCACCGCGGCGCCGATCAGCTCCTCGGTGGTCAGCAGGTAATGAAAGCGCAGCTTGCAGTTCTCGAGCACCTGCTTGGTGTCGGCCGCGCTGAAGCTGGGGCCCAAAGCGAGCGTCTCGAGGCGAACGCGCTTCTCTTGCCGGAAGAGGTGGTGCCAGGCTTCGAGCGCGGCCCCGATGGCCGTGCCCGCATTGCCCGCCACCGGCTGGACGAAAACATTTTCGAAGCCGGATTGGTTTTCGAGCGCCGAAACCAGCAGCGCGTTGAAGCCCAGGCCGCCCGCCAGGCACAGGTTGCGCCCCTGCCCGGCCAGCCTCATCACGGCCGCCTCGGCCGCCTGCTGCACACCGGCCGCGATGGGCGCGCGCATCGCTTCCGGGATGGGCGCGCCGTCTTCGAGGCCGAGCGCCGCATAGAACCGGTGTCCGAAACCGCCCGAATGCGGACGCTGGCTGCTGAAGAAAGCGCGGTTCACGTGCAGCCCGCCTTCGTCGGCTGTGAGGATTTCCAGGAACAGATCGCGGAAGCGCGCATCGCCGTGCACCGACAGCCACTGCACTTTGTGCTCGTCCACGTTGGCTTCGAAGCCCAGCAGTTCGGTGACGCGGCTGTAGACGTCGCACAGCGAATCCGGCGAGTAATGCTCCTGCTCGATGGTCATGCTGGCGCCGTGGCCGGTCCATCGCGAGCCGCAGCGGAAATCGCCGCCGCGATCGAGCGTCAGCACGGTGGCCTCGTCGAAAGGAGAAGCGAAGTAAGCCGAGGCCGCGTGCGCCAGGTGGTGCTCCACCAGCGTGATGCGGCTGGCTGGAAACTGGGCGCGCAGCCGCAGGTAAAAGTCCTTCTCCGGCACCGGCCGCGCCACGGCTACCGCGTCCACCTGCTCGGCTTTGGCGCCGGCGAGTTCCAGGCACATCGCGATGGCGCGCTCCGGCAGTGGGTCGCGGCCGCCCCAGTGCATGCGGCGCCGCAGCAGTTTCGATTCTTCCACCGCGGCGGCCAGCTCGCCGTCCTTCAAAATAGCGGCGGCCGCGTCGCCCAACACGCCGCCGATTCCCAGGATGATCACCGGCCGCCCTTTTCCCGCTTCTCGATCTTCGCCCAGGTGTCGCGCAGCGCCACCGTGCGGTTGAAGACCAGCTTGCCCGGCGCCGAATCCGGGTCCACCGAGAAGTAGCCCAGCCGCTCGAACTGATGGTGACTGTACGCGGCGGCGTCCTTCAGGCCGGGCTCCAGCTTGCAACCGGCGAGCACTTCAAGCGAATGCGGATTGAGGTTGGCGAGGAAGCTCTGCCCCTCCTCGGTCTGGTTGGGGTCCGGTTTGACGAACAGGCTGTCGTACAGCCGCACTTCGGCATCGATGGCGTGCCCGGCCGAAACCCAGTGGATGGTCGATTTCACTTTGCGCCCGTCTGGCGCGTTGCCGCCGCGTGTGGCCGGGTCGTACGTACAGTGGATTTCCGTGAACTCGCCCTTCTCATTCTTCACCGCCCTGGTGCAGGTGATGAAGTAACCATAGCGCAGCCGCACTTCGCGCCCCGGCGAGAGCCGGTAATACTGTTTCGGCGGGTCTTCGCGAAAGTCCTCCTGCTCGATGTACAGCACCCTCGAGAAGGGCACCGGCCGCGTGCCGGCGGAAGCGTCCTCGGGGTTGTTGCCGGCTTCCAACCAGTCCACCTGGCCTTCCGAATAATTGTCGATCACCACCCGCAGCGGCCGCAGCACCGCCATCACGCGCGGCGCGCGCCGGTTCAAATCCTCGCGCAGGTGGTGCTCCAGCAGGCCCAGTTCGATGGTGCCGGTGGTCTTCGAAACGCCGATCGCTTTGCAGAAATTGCGGATCGCCTCCGGCGTGTAGCCGCGCCGCCGGATGCCGGCCAGGGTGGGCATGCGCGGATCGTCCCAACCGTTCACGTGCCCGTCCTTCACCAGTTGGAGTAACTTGCGCTTACTAAGTAGCGTGTAAGTCAGGTTCAGGCGGTCGAACTCGATCTGTTGCGGATGATAGATGCCTAGCGCCTCGCAAAACCAGTCGTACAGCGGGCGATGGTCTTCGAACTCGAGCGTGCAGATGGAATGCGTGATCCCTTCAATCGAATCCGATTGGCCGTGCGCATAGTCGTACATCGGGTAGATGCACCACTTGTCCCCCGTGCGATGATGCTCCGCGTGCAGGATGCGGTACATCACGGGGTCGCGCATGTTGAGGTTCGCCGACGCCATATCCACCCTGGCGCGCAGCGTGCGCGATCCATCCGGAAATTCGCCCGCGCGCATGCGCTCGAACAGGTCCAGGTTTTCTTCCACGCTGCGGTTGCGGTAGGGGCTCTCTTTACCGGGCTCGGTGAGCGTGCCGCGGTATTGCCGCATTTCCTCGGCGGTTAGATCGCAGACGTAGGCCTTGCCCGCCTTGATCGTCTGCACCGCCCATTCGTACAACTGGCCGAAATAATCCGAGGCGTAGAAGCAGCGGTCTTCCCAATCGAACCCCAGCCAGTGCACGTTCTCCATGATGGAGTCGACGTACTCGGTCTCTTCCTTCTCGGGGTTGGTGTCGTCGAAGCGCAGGTTGGTCTTGCCGCCGAACTCGGCTGCCAGGCCGAAGTTGAGGCAGATCGATTTGGCATGACCGATGTGCAGGTAGCCGTTCGGCTCCGGCGGGAAGCGCGTGTGTACGCGGCCTCCCCATTTATTCGTCTTCAAGTCCTCGAGAATGATGTCGCGGACGAAATTCGAAGGACCGGCGCCGGGCGGGTTGCCCGGGTCACCGGCGTTGACGTTGGACGGGTTCATATGGTTTTCAACTTTTCCAAAGCCTGCCCGATCCGTTCCAGGCAGGTCTCTCGCCCCAGCGCTTCCAGGGTACCGAACAACGGCGGAGCGTTCTTGCGCCCGCATACGGCTACGCGTACGGGCTGAAACATCTGGCCGGCCTTGATCCCCAATTCGACCGAAGCCGCGCGCAGCGCCTGTTCCAGCGGGTCGTGGCGAAACTCGGCTGTGCCCAGCACCGCGGCGCCTTTCTCGATCGCGCGGACAGCCATCGCAGCGTCGCCCTTCTGCGGGATGAGTTCGGCGGCATCGTAGGGCGCCAACTGCTTGATAAAAAAGAAATCGCCGACCGTGGTCACTTCGCTGAGCAGGCGTATGCGTTCCTGAATCAGCGGCGTGATCAGCGCAATTTTCTCAGGGGTGACCGTAAAACCGGCGGATTCGACAAACGGCGTCAGCGCCTGCGCGAGCGCGTCCACCGGCATGCTGCGAATGGTGTCCGCGTTCAGCCAGACGGCTTTCGGATCGAACGGATCGGCTTCGCTAAAGTTGACCACCGCGTTGCTGCGGTTGATGCCTTCGAGCGTGAAGGCTTCGGTCAGCTCATCGAGCGTCATGCGCTCGCGATCGTCCTTGGGCGACCAGCCGAGCAGGCACAGAAAGTTGAGGAACGCATGCGGCAGAAAACCTGCATCGCGGTAAGTGGTGACGCTCACCACCGGCCCATGCTTGCGCTTGGACAGCTTGGCGCCATCGGGAGCGACCAGCAGCGGCAGGTGCGCGAAACGCAGCGGCTCCACGCCGGCCGCTTCGAAAATCAGCACGTGCTTGAAAGTGTTGGTGATGTGATCCTGGCCGCGAATGATGTCGCTTATCCGCAAATCGGCGTCGTCCGCGCAGGAGGCCAGGTGGTAAGTCGGCATGCCGTCGCTGCGCAGCAGGGCGAAATCCTCGATATCGGCGGTGGATTTGGATTGCTCGCCAAACACGCCGTCGTCGAAGCGGATCACGCGCCCGCTCTCGTGCGGCACGCGGAACCGCAGTGCGAACGGCTCGCCGGCCGCGGCACGGCGGTCGCTTTCCTGGCGCGAAAGTTCGCGCATGCCGGGCGGAAAAAGCCATGTCCCGTGCTCGCCCGAGCGTTCCGTATCCGCCGCGCCGGCGGGCGTGAAATCGCGGTAGGCGAGGTCCTTCGCGAAAATCGCCTGCGCCATTTGCCGGTGCAGCGCAAGGCGCTCCGACTGCCGGTATTCCTCGTCCCAGCCGAGCCCCAGCCAGCGCAGGCCGTCAAAAATGGAGTTGAGCGAGGCTTCGGTGTTCCGCCCCACGTCGGTATCGTCCACGCGCAGAATCATGGTGCCGCGGTGGTGGCGGGCAAAAAGCCAATTGAAAATGAACGTGCGCGCGCTGCCCACATGCAAAAACCCGGTGGGAGAGGGCGCAAACCTGACCCTCAGCATTTGGAAAGCCCAGTATAACAAGCGGCTCGGAAGAGGTCGGGTTGGTGGGGCATGCTTTTTAGCTTGCCCGTTGTTCTCTCGAATCCGGCGCGCCTCCTTCAGCCCACGTGAGAGCGGTAAAATGGACGCATACGCAACGAGTTCACGGCGATTGTCGAGAAGGACGGTCCCTGGTACATCGCGTATTGCGCCGAAGTACCCGGAGCGAACGGCCAAGGCAAATCGCGCGCGGAATGCATGGCCAGTCTTCGAGAGGCAATCACCCTTGTGCGTACCGCGCCCGACGGGCGTTTTGGGTATCTTGATCTGAGGATGGAGGAAGACAACTGAGCTTCACCGGCAAGGCGAATGTTGAACAAACGGATGATGGATTCTGGACATACATCCAGCGTTCGGCTGGCGAACTGCCGGAAACGCCTCTCCACACAGTCTTGAAATGGTTCATCGAGCAGTTGAACTTCGGCAACCTCCACATGCAGCGAGATTCGTGCGGTGAGGTTGTTTCGATGACAATTGGAAGGACTGCTCCGGAATTTGTCTCGAACGACGACGCCCTTGAGGCGGCCAGGCGTCGCCTGACAGCCGTCATGGCCGCCGGCGCCCTCGCCCAATGCCGCGAAAGCGGTATCTCGCCTGCACATGCCCACGTCTCCAAAATGGCCACTCAGCAATCGACTGACTGGACCCGCAGGAACACAGAATTCCACTACGCCTTCGAATTGATCAAGGTATTGGCGCGCTTGAACAAGAAGACATTTAATCTTGAGGCCCCACCGATCACGGGCCTCGCCCCGCCACGTGTCGTTTCGTATCTTCGCGAGAGTACGAAGTGCTGGCTATACGGATTCCACGGCGCTTCCGTGGCGCTAGGCCGGGCCTGCCTTGAGGAAGCTCTAAAGGCACGGCTGCCAGCACGCGACACGGTCAAAGGCACCACCCTCGAGATCATGATCGACGCGGCTAGGCGACGCGGGATACTGGATGACTGCATGGCGAAGGTTGCGCACGACACGGTCAGGCAGAACGCCAACGATTTTCTCCACGGGGAAGGCATCAGCGAAAAGAAGTCGCGCGAGACGCTTGATGCAACCCGAAGCCTGGTGGAACAAGTCTTTTCATCCTAACCAGCAAGGCCCCGCACCGAAGAGTGCAATCGGGCGTCATAGGCCAGTCCCGGTTTTGAAGGCGCTCGCCTGATACAATCACCGTCATGATTGCGATCAGGATCACGCGCTGCGATCTGCTTCGCGCCGAGCGAAATGAGCTGTTTCAGGCACTGGCCGACGAGCACGCATACATGCGCGAGCGGCTTTATCTACGTGGTCTCATCCATCGCCGCCTCCAGGAGATTTCCGAAGCGATGGCAAGCGCCGGCTGTCCCAAGGGGCCTGATGAGGGACAGTATGCAGACCTTGAAAGGGAGTGGGAGGAGGAACTCGCGCAGCTGCGCGGTGATGAATCAACGGACGTTGACTGAGCCAGCACGTCAGCGTACCTTTTGCTCCGCCCCCTCACTCCAGCGGCAGGCCGGAATCTTTAAGCGAGCGCCAGCCCCCATCGAGCGAGATGGCATTCGTGTAGCCCATCTTCTGCAAATTATCGGCGACCAGCGCGGAGCGGAATCCGCCGCCGCAATAGAGCACGAGCGTCGCTGCGTGGTCCGGCACACGGGTCTCGATATCCCGCTCGATGATGCCCTTGCTCAAGTGAATCGCACCCGCTACGTGGCCGGCGGCCCACTCGCTCTCTTCGCGAGTATCCACCAGCAGGTGCGGTTCGGCAGAATCGCGCAGCTTGCGGTAGCCTTCGATATCGATCTGCTTCACGCGCGACTTGGCGTCATTCACCAACTGCAGGAAACCTTCGCTGTGTTTCATGGATTTAACCTTACCATTCCGACGTGGCGCACGCACTCGTGCGCGCCGCGTCGGCACTCATGCCGACGCCGGTTTTCCGTGCGCCAGCGGGTGTCGAGAAGAGTCTCGACACGGCACGCACGAGTGCGTGCGCCACGTCGGCCGCCGGGATTTGGCATGATTATTTCCTGACAGGCCCTATGAGTGCCACATGGCCTTGATGGTGTCGGCCACCAGCGCCAGGGTGATGCCGATCATGAAGGCCACCGTGATCCAGGTGGCCAGGTTGAACCAGCGCGGGTTCACCCACTCCCCCATCAGGTCCTTGCGGTTAATCAGCAGGAGCATGGGGATCAGCACGAATGGCAGCAGCACGCCGTTCAGCACCTGGGAAAGCAGGATCATTTTCACCAGTTGGAAGTGCGGCAGCAGAACCACGCCGGCGCCGAACACGATCAGCAGCGTATAAAGGAGGTAGAAGATCGGCGCTTCCCGCATCTTCTTGTCGACGCCGGTTTCGAACCCCAGCCCTTCGCAGACCGAATAGGCGGTCGATAGCGGCAGGATGGAGGCGGAAAAAATCGAGGCGTTGAACAGCCCCGCGCTGAACAGCAGAAAGGCGTACTGGCCAAACGGCTTGAGCCCCAGCGCGGCCGCCCCGGCATCCTGAATGTCCTTCGGCGCCACGCTGTAAATGGCTCCCGCGCAGGCCACGATGATGAAGAACGCAATCACGTCCGTCATGATGCAGCCCACCACCACTTCCACGCGCGACGCGGCGTACTCCTTGGCGGTGATCCCTTTTTCCACCACCGCCGATTGCAGGTAAAACTGCATCCACGGCGCGATGGTGGTGCCCACCATGCCGATCAGCATATAGATGTAGTCGCGGTCCAGCAGCAGCACCGGCTTGACGCTGTAAATCGCGGCTTGCTTCCAGTCCGGTCTCACCAGAATGCCGGAAATGATGTACGACCCGTAGAGAACGCACGCGAACAGAAATATCTTCTCGACGCTGCGGTAATTGCCCTTCACCACCAGAAACCAGACAGCCACCGCGGAAAGCGGCACCGAGATGTACCGGCTGATGTGGAATAACTCGAGCGAACTGGCGACGCCGGCGAATTCCGCCACCACGTTGGTGAAGTTCGTCACCACCAGCAAGGTCATCATGATGAAGGTAATCCGCAGTCCGAATTCTTCGCGGATCAGATCCGACAGGCCCTTGCCCGTTACCGCGCCCATGCGCGAGCACATTTCCTGGGTGATGATCAACACCAGCGTGATGGGTATCAGCGTCCACAGCGGCAGGTAGCCCCAGCGTGCGCCGGCGGCGGAATAGGTGTAAATGCCGCCGGAATCGTTGTCCACCATGGCCGTGATGAACCCCGGCCCGATGACGGCAAAGAATATGAGAATGTGGTAGCGGAACCGGCCGAACAGTCGTCCCATCCTACTTCTGCCTCAGCACGGAAATGATGTCGTCGGCCGTGATCACGCCGGCCAGCTTGCCTTCATCGTCCACCACGGGCAACGTCAGAAGGTTGTACTTATCGAACTGCTCGGTGACGCGGTCCTGCGATTCCTCGACCGAGGCTTGAATGAGAGGATCGCTGGCCAGCTCCTTCAATCGCGAGTCGGCGGCCGCCACGAACAACCGCGCCAGCGGGATGGCGGCCACCAGGCGTTCCTGCGCGTCCACCAGAAAAATCGTGTTGAGCTGCTCGAGCAGGTCTTCGTTGGCGCGCAGCGCCACCAGCGCGTCGGCCACGGAAGCCGTTTCGGGAAGCGCCACGTACTCGGTGTTCATCATGCCGCCGGCCGTGTCTTCCTCGAACTCGAGCAGTTCCTCGACCTCCGTTTTGGGCTCCGCCTCCATCTCGCCCAGGATCTCTTCGCTGGTTTCGTCCTGCAGTTCGGAAAGCGCGTCGGCAGCTTCGTCGGGGGCCATCTCCTCGACGATGTCGGCCGCCTTCTCCGGTTCGAGCGATTCCAGAATCGCCGCCTGCATTTTGGGATCGATTTCGGAAAGCGCGTCGGCCGCCACCTCGCTGTCGATGGTTTCGAAAATCGCTTCGCGCTCGGCCGGTCCCAGTTCTTCGACGATGTCGGCCAGGTCCGCCGGGTGCAGCTCTTCCAGCCTGTCATAACTGATGGCCAGGCGCAGCCGCCGCAGCGGATCGGATTCCACCACGTTGCAAAGTTCCCAGCGGATGGAGTTCGGCGGAATGGGTTCCTGCAGGCGCCGGATCCAGCGCCTCGGCATGCCGCCTTGCAGCAGCCGGCGGAGCACGCTGCGCAGCCCTATGTCCACTTCCACCAGATGCACGGTGGTCCGCCCACCCTCCTGGTGGATCTCCATCGTGAGGTCGTTCACCTTCACCACTTTGCGGCCGGTCACGTCGATGATCTGCTGGTCCAGCAGGTCGCGCGCGATGCGCAGTATGCAATCGTCCTCGTGATAGGGAACAAGCTGTTCGTCGCTGAGGCGGATTCCGGTTTCGATGGTGATCTCGGCGACCTGGTCGTAGCGCACGGTCAGCCATGCGTCGCCTCCGCCCACCAGGTAACGGTCGAGGCGGGAAACGTGCTCGCGCGGAACTAGCGCCGCATCCTTGACGCGTCCGATGCGGCGGCCCTTCAGGTCGAGCACCGGCATGCCCATCAGTTCGGTAAAGAACAGCAGATTGTCCGCCATCGAAGTCACCGGCGCGCCGTCTGCACAGCCCGAGCGCGCGCTTACCTGCTTCGATGTCGCTCGTTCGGATGCGCTCTACACGGCTTTAGCTCTGACGCCATTCCCAATATGGCGCATCCCCGCGCGGAACTGCAAGGAAAAAAAGCAAGGATCCGCGAGCAAGGCCAGCGGAGGGCCGCGGCCGCCAGTCCCGCGCCATCAGGCCGGTTCAATCCAGCTTGGCCGGCGTGTAGCGGGGCGTCATCAGGTGCACGATGATGAGCGCCACGAAGTAGGACGATCCGCAGACCGCGAACACCGGAACATAGCTGTGGGTCCACTCCACCACGTAGCCGGTGAAAGTATGGAACAGGACGCCGCCGAGGGCGCCGACCGTTCCGCCAATCCCCACCACGCTCGCCACGGCCGCCTTGGGAAACAGGTCCGACACCACCGTGAACAGGTTGGCCGCCCACCCCTGGTGGGCCGCCATGGCCAGCCCCGTCAACCCCACCACCACCCAGAGGTTCTTCGCAAAAGGAGCGTAGAGCACCGGCAGGACGGCCACCGCGCACACCAGCAGGGCGCTCTTGCGCGCCACGTTCAGGCTCCTGCCGCCCTTGAGCAGGGCTCCGGAGAGGTAGCCACCACCCACGCTGCCGATGGCGGACAGGCCGAAGGCCACCGCCACAGGCCACTGGTTGGCACGAATATTCAGATGAAACGTCTCCTGCAAATAGCCCGCCAGCCAAAAGGTGTAGAACCACCAGATGGGATCGCTCATGAACTTGGCGATGGCGAACACCCAGGTTTCCTTGCAGGGCAGCAGACGGACCCAGGGGACTTTTTCCAGGCTCTCCCCGGGATCGCTCTCAATGTGCGCCAGCTCGGCCGCCGAAACCGAAGCATGGTTTTGCGGCTTGGCATACATCAGCAGCCAGAACGCCAGCCAGACAAAACCGGTGGCGCCGGCGGCGACGAAGGCGCCGCGCCAGGTCAAAGCTGCCGCCACCAGCGGCACCAGCAGAGGGGCCGCCACGTTGCCGATATTGGCGCCGGAATTAAAAATACCAGTCGCCAGCGCCCGCTCGCCCTTGGGGAACCATTCCGCCACGGTTTTGATACAGGCGGGAAAGTTGGCGGCTTCTCCAATACCTAGAAAGAACATCGCGATGCCGAACGTCAGGACAGAACTGGCCGCGCCGGGGGACATGGCGGCGACGCTCCACACCACGATGGCGATGGCGAGCCCCTTGCGCGTGCCCATCCGGTCCGTGAACCATCCCGCCACCCCCAGCCCAATCGCGTATGCGAACGTGAACGAGACCAAGATATGCGAATACTGGATGGCGTTCCAGCCGATGTCGTGCTGCAGCGTGTCCTTCAGGAAACCGAGCACGCCGCGGTCGACGTAAGCAATCACCGTGGCGAAGAAGAGCAGCGCGCAGATATACCAACGATAGTGCGAGGTCAAAGGGCGGACTTGGCCAGGTGGCATAAGGTCTGATTATAGCCCCCTGCAAGTGGCCGGCAGGCGCCGCGGGGGCCCCCGGCCTGCACGTTACGCTGAGACCGCCGCCGCTACTGCACCTCTCACGAAAATGCAGCGACTCCAGGCGCAGTCTCCCGGCCTGCGGCATTCTTCCCGGCCCGCCTGTTATTCTACTGATTTGGGACACAGCGATTCGCAACGCGTGGTGGTGGCCATCGACGGCCCCGCCGGAGCCGGCAAGAGCACCATCGCCCGGCGCCTGGCTGCGCGCCTGGGCTTCACCTACATCGATACCGGCGCCATGTACCGCGCGGTGGCGCTGTGGGCGGTCCGCCAGGGCGTCGACTTCGCCGACCATCACCGCATGGAGCAGTTGGCGCTGGCCTCGGAAATCGAGCTCTCCCCGGGCCGCATCCGCCTCAACGGCGCAGACGTCACCGAAGCCATCCGTACGCCCGAGGTCTCGAATGGCGCATCCCGCGTGGCGGTGCTGCCGGGCGTGCGCCGCGCCATGGTGGCCAAGCAGCGCGCCATCGGCGAAAAAGCCAGCGTGGTGATGGAAGGCCGCGACATCGGAACGGTGGTTTTCCCCAACGCACAAGTCAAGATTTTTCTCGACGCGCAGCCCGGCGAGCGCGTGCGGCGGCGGCTGGCCGAAGGCCGCGCCAAGGGCGAAACCATCACCGAAGAACAGTTGGCCGCCCAAATCAGCGAGCGCGATCAGCGCGACAGCACCCGTGCCGACGCCCCGCTGGCGCAGGCGCCGGACGCGGTCTACCTGGATTCCACCCCGCTCAGTATCGAGGGCGTCGAGGAAGCCATTCTCAAGATCGTCCGCTCGCGCGTGACCAACGGGAAGGAATTCCATTGACCGATCTGCTCGTAATGAAATTCGGCGGCACCAGCGTCGGCTCGGCCGCGCGCATGCGCGTAGCCGCCGGCCTGGCTGCGGCGGAGCGCAGCCGGCGCCCGGTGGTGGTGGTCGTCTCCGCCATGTCCAAGATCACCGACCTGCTGCTCGGCACCATGCGCCACGCCGAAGCCGGCGACCGCGCCGGCATGGACGCCAACATGGCGGCTTTGCGCGCGCGCCACGAAGAGGCCTGCCGCGAACTCCTCCCCGAGCCGCGCTGCTCGGCCGTGCTGGAGCAGGTGCGCGAGTTGATCGGCGAGTTCGAGCGCATCATGGGCGGCATGGCCATGCTCAACGAACGGCCCCCGCGCTCGGTGGATGAAGCGGTCGCGGTGGGCGAGCGGCTCTCGGCCCTCCTGCTTTCCGAGTACCTGGCGAGCCAGGGCGTGCCCTCCGCCGCCATCAACGCCTGGGACGTGGTGGTCACCGACGCCGTGTTCGGCAACGCCAGCCCGCTCATGGAACCTACCCGCCAGAAGGCCCGATCCCGCGTGCTGCCGCTGATCGAAGCGGGCTCCCTGCCGGTGATCACGGGCTTCAACGGCTCGACCGCCGATGGGCGGCCCACCACACTCGGCCGCGGCGGTTCGGATTTTTCGGCCTCCATTCTGGCCGCCGCCCTCGATGCTTCCGAGCTGTGGATCTGGACCGACGTCGATGGCATCATGAGCGCCGACCCGCGCTTGGTGCCGGATGCCCAGGTGCTCGATGAAGTCACCTACGCCGAGGCCGCCGAATTGGCCTATCACGGCGCCAAGGTGCTGCACCCCAAGACGCTGGCCCCGCTGGTGGAGCGCAAGATTCCGGTGTGGAGCAAGAACAGCTTCGCTCCCGAGAAACCCGGCACGCGAATCGTGCCCGCCGTGCGCGAGGGCGCTGGCGCGCGCGCGGTAGCTTCGATGGCCAACGTGGCGCTGGTGTCGATCGATCCGGCGAGCCCGGAGCTCAACCCCGTGCTGGTGATGGCGCGCGCGCTCGATGCCCTGGCTCGCGCCGATGTCGAGGTGCTGATCGTCTCCAGCTCCAGCTACCGGCAGAATTTCTGCTTCCTGGTCCGCCAGGAGGAGTTGGAGCGGACCGTGCAGGCGCTCGAATCCGCCCTGGCGCTCGAGCTGGCCCACGGCTATGTCGATCCCATCCGCATCGATCGCAATGTGGGCATGCTGGCCGCGGTCGGCGAAGGCATGCAGGGTAAGCCCGGCCTGGCCGGGCGGATCTTCACCGCCATCTCCCGCGTGCAAGTGAACATCATCGCCATCGCGCAGGGATCGAGCGAGCTGACCATCGCCGTGGTGGTGCGCCGCGAGGGCCTGGAAAAGGCCGTCGGCGCCGTGCACGCCGAATGCGGCATGGGACTGCGCCCGCCGGCCCCGGTCTTTCCCGGCGGCATAGCCCACGCCACCAAGCGCGAAATGTAACCGGGCGCGCGGCGCGGCCCGAAAACGGGCAACCTAAAGGATGCCCCACCGGGTGCCTGTGATACCGTGAAGGTGCATGGAGCGCACCGCCGAACTGAGCCTTTGGACGCCGCAATCGTGGCGCACGCGCAACGCGTTGCAGCAGCCCGAGTACCCCGATGCGGCCGCTCTCGAAGCCGTGCTGGCGGAACTGCGCGCGCTGCCGCCGCTGGTCACCAGTTGGGAAATCGTGCAACTGCGCCAGCTCCTCGGCGAGGCCACGGCCGGCCGCTGCTTCGTGCTGCAGGCGGGCGACTGCGCCGAGCGTTTCGCCGCCTGCACTTCCACGCGCATCACCAATAGCTTGAAAGTGCTCCTGCAAATGAGCCTGGTGCTGGTGATGGGCGCGCAGCGGCCGGTCATCCGCATGGGCCGTTTCGCGGGCCAATACGCCAAGCCGCGCTCGGCCCCGGTGGAGCTGCGCGATGGTCTGGAGCTGCCCTCCTACCGCGGCGACAACGTCAACCGGGCGGAATTCACGCGCGAGGCCCGCACGCCCGACCCCGCGCTTCTGCTGCGCGGCTATGAACGTTCCGCCCTCACCCTGAACTTCGTCCGCGCGCTCGTCAAGGGCGGTTTCGCCGACCTCCATCACCCGGAGTACTTCGAGCTCGATTGGGCCGCCCAGGCGCCGCTCGCCGAAGAGTACCACCGGATGGTGGAAACCATAAACGAATCGTTGCGTTTCACCGAGCACGTGCTGGGCGTGCGCGCCGGCGCCACCGACCGCATCGATTTTTACACCTGCCATGAGGCTCTGCACCTGGGCTCGGAAGAAGCGCACACGCGCCGCGTGCCCCGCCGCGCGGGCTATTTCAACCTGGCCACCCACTTTCCCTGGATCGGACTCCGCACCAACCAGCCGGAGGGCGCCCACGTCGAGTACATGCGAGGCATCGAGAACCCGATCGGCATCAAAGTCGGCCCCGGGACCACCCGCGAGTGCATCGGGCGCTGGCTGGAGACTCTCGATCCGGCGCGCCAGCCGGGGCGGCTGACCCTGATCCACCGCTGCGGCGCCCACAGCATCGCCGACGAATTGCCGGCGTTGATCGAAGCCACGCGGGCCGAGGGCGGCAACGTGTTATGGATCGCCGACCCGATGCACGGCAACACGCAAACCACCTCGAGCGGAGTCAAGACCCGCCGCTTCGACGACATCTACTCCGAGGTAGAGCAGTCTTTCGACATCCACCGCGCCTTGGGTTGCAAGCTCGGTGGCGTGCACATCGAGGTAACCGGCGAAAATGTCACCGAGTGCATCGGCGGCTCGAACGGGCCCAGCGAATCCGACCTCGGCCGCGCCTATGAATCCGAAGTCGACCCGCGCCTCAACTACGAGCAATCGCTGGAGCTGGCCTTCCTCATCGCGCGCAAGATGAAAGCCGACGAGCAGGCAGGATAACTCACCAAGAGTGGGGCAGGCGCTGTCGCCTGCCAACCGCCAGGCAGGTAGGACGGACCATCGCCTTTCGTGGTCTGTCGCGTTTTGCTCACTGGAGCACGACACGTTGACAGACGGCAAAAACCGATCGCTGTCCTACTTGCCGCGGCGGGCGGAGAATGAGCGCGTCCGCCGCGGTGTGCCCCTCCAGGTTTGGCGGCTACTCGTGGTCCGCGTGCGGCGGTGGCGGCGGCATGTGTTGGCCACCCTGGCCGTGTCCGTCCGGGCCGTGAGGGCCGTGCTGCTCGTTTTCGAGCATCTTCCACTGCTCCGGCGTCAGCACGTGGCGCAATCCAAGCAGCATCCGCGCGTTGGCCTTTTCCAGTTCGGCGCGCGCCTGCGCCACACGGTCGATCTGCGGCAGAACCTTTGCGTCATCGGGATTGGCCGCCTCGTGCAAGGGCTCCAGAATCGCTTCCTCTTTTTCGAGCGCGGCGTGAAGATCGATCAGCCGCAGCCGGTGTTGCTGGAACACCTCGTCCATTTTCTTCTGCTGGTCGGCGGTGAGGTTGAGCCTCTTGGCCAGTTCGGGATTATCCCACCACTTTCCGGACGGACCCGGCATCATCATGCCATGCCCCGGAGCATGGCCCATTTGGGAACCCGGTTGCGGGCTTCGCGGTGGCGCGGGTGGCGTCGGCGGTGCAGGCGCGGCCGGCGGTGCCGGAGCGGCTTGCGGAGCGGCATCCGGCGACGGTTGCGCCAGCGCCCATCCGCCCAGCGCGCACACAAGTAGAGTCGTCTTCAGAATCGTCAGTTTCATTTTTGCCTTCCTTGTTTTGAATTATTGGCTGGAAGCGGATTGCCCGGAGGGCGAGTTCCACTTGACCAGTTTCTCGAGCGGCTGCATCGGCTCCGGCGCCGAGAGCGCTACTTCGGTCTGCACCTGCTCCAGCAGGGCCTCGTCCTGGCGGGCCGTTTCGATAGCGCGCTGGTGCCGAAAGTACACCGGCGCGGCCATCATCAATGCCGCAGCCGCCGCCAGCGCGACCCGCACACCCGTGAATCGCCGCCTGCGGCGCACCGCGATTTTGATCGACCCCAGCCGCGGGACCGGTGTTTCGGCCGCGCACCAGGCTCGCGTCGCCGCGCCGAATCGCGCCAACGGCTCACTCGCCCGCTCCAGTTCCGCCGCGCAAACGGCGCACTCCGCCAGGTGCCGTTCCGCGCCGGCCGCGCGAATCCCAGCCAGCCATTCCGATATCTCGACCGACGACAGGTGCCCGCTCATGACGTCTCCGTAAGTCTCTTCCGCACCGCGTCCACCGCCCGAAACAGGTGTGCCTTCACGGTGCCATCCTGCAATCCCAGGGCCGCGGCGATTTCCTTAATCTCCATTTCTTCCACGAACCGCAGCAGGAACACCGTGCGCTGCCGCTCCGAGAGCGCCGCTGCGGCCCTCCAAACCACCCGCACCTGCTCGCGCGCCGACGCCTCGGCTTCCGGAGAACTGCGCCGGTCGGCCAGCCAGTCGCCCGTGAACGCCACGTCCAGGCTGGTCTCTCCGGCCCGCCGCCAGAAGCGCAGTCGAGCGCTCTTGCGATGGTCGTTCATCAAATTCACCGCGATGCGCATCAGCCAGGTGCGCGCGCTCGCGTCACCACGGAAGCTGCGCCGCGCTTGATAGGCGCGCAGGAAGCACTCCTGCGTCAGGTTCTCCGCCGGCTCCCGTTCGCGTAAAGAGGCCAGCAGAAACCGGAATACCGCCGGCTGGTGATCCCGCACCACGGCATCGAAATCCGCGAGTTCCCCCGCGGGCGTCGCCGTCTCCGATACCGGTTCCGCCGCCAGCGTTGTCTCCATTCGCTTATATAGACCGGAATGCCGCCGTAAAGGTTTACACGCCTGGGCGAAAGAAAGTGCAAGGCGGCGCCGGGGTTCCACACCCTACTGCACGGCCATCGTCACCTGATTCGATGCTACGCCGCTCACGCTGAGCGCGACCGGGACGGCGTCGCCCACCGGCGCGTTGGCGGGCACTTGCACATTCACCTGGTAGAGGCCAACCCATCCCGGCGCCAGGCCGGCGAAGCTGACATAAGCCGGCGCGCCGCCGATGGTGACGGTCACCGTCGCCGTGGTCCAGGCGAGCGGACTCGCCGGTGCCGGCGCGCCGCTCGAAGGCTGGTTGGTGACCGGCCCCAGTCCGGTGGCGTAGATTTCGATGAAATCCGTGCCGCGCTGGGCCGGTTGGCCGGCGAACGGTCCACTGGCGGGAGCGGCGAGCGTGGCAGTGCCGTTGATGAGAATCGCGCCCTGGCCAGAGCCCGTTCCGGTCGCCGAATAGAGGCCCGGCGAGAATTGGGCGAGCGGCACGCTGATGGTGTTTCCGCTCAGATCGTCGGTCACGATGGTGAGCGGCGCGGCGGTCTGGCCGGCCAGTTCCCAAGGGACCTGCGCATCCACCTGACTCGGAAACACGTGGATCAGCGGAACCGGGAAGCCGCCGAACGTCAGCGCCGTGGTGCCCAGCACCAGCGGCAGAGACGGGCCGGCGGCCAAGGCGGCGTCTCCGGCCAGACCGGTTCCGAAGATCGATACCAGGCTTCCCGGCGCAACCGGAGTGTTAACCGCGAAGCTGGCGTTGTCGATGGTGCCACCTGCGCTCAGGCTGGGCGGCCCGAAGGCCAGCCGCCGCTGCCCCATCGCCAGATTGGTCGAGCGCACCTGGTTCACCAGGTCGTACTTGGGACGGTCCGCCACATCCACCATCCCGAACGCGTAGTCCTCGCCTTCCACCAGGTCCAGATCCGTCTCGCCCAGGAAGCCGCGGCCCGACACCGGTTCGTCGCGATACTCGAACCAGGCCACGCCGACGCACCAGGGGTTTCGTGCGGCAGACTGCAAGTTGCTCCGATACTGCGCGCCCGCATCGGCGTCGTCGGTCGCGCTGGCCGCGGCGTAAGCCTCGTAGCCGCGCTGCAGATTGTAATGCGGCGGGAATGAGTATTCGCCCAGAAAAACCGGCTTGGCGGTGGATTTCAGCAGGCCCTCCAGCAGGCTGTCTTCGAAAACCGGAGAGTAATTGTCGTAGCCGATCACATCGACATGCGCGGCATTCAGTTGCCAGTCGGTCGCATTCACCCACCAGCCGGGGACGATCCAGATGCCGAAATACAAATGATTCGGGTCGATGCTCTTGATCGCCTGGTACACGAATCCGAAATACTGATCTTCGTAATACTCGCGCAGAGTCTCGATGTCCGCGGCGGGCGGCGTGGGCGACACGCCGTAAAGACGCGCGATGGTTGTGGCGTTGACGCCCCACGCAGCCGCCATGTTCGCGACATTGTTGCCGTAAATGGCGCTGAGAGCCCGGTCCACCAAAGCTCGCTTGGCAGGCACCGTGCTGCCCAAGTCGAGGATGGTCTGCACTTCAGCCGGCGTGATGATGTCATCGTATTCGTTGCCAAACGACCAGCCGAGGATTTGCCAATCGTTGACGACGGCTTCGATCTGCTGCTGCAAAGAAGACTGGAGATCCGCCTGAACCACGGGATCGAAGACGTCCGGGTGCACCGCCACGATGGGGACACCGTTGGGCTCGAGTACGGGCAAAATCGGCAGGTTCCCTACATCGCTCGCCCACTTGCCGAAGCCAGAGAAACCCCATGCGTTCATCCGCTGGATAGTCAGGTTGGTAGCGGTGGTCTGCCAGTCGCTGCCGTATTTGCGGATCATGTTCCAGGTGTCGAAAGAGACACTGGCGATCCCCGTGTTGCCCCAGTCCCAGTAGCCCCACGCCGCATTGTACGGAGCGGTCTGCGGTGGCAGCGCGGCGAATTCCCACGTGCGGTTGGTGGTGGGTGTGTTGTTGCCCGTGACGAGCGGACCGGTGTCCAGACCGATATAGAAACATGGATTGCCGGCCGGCGATATCAGCCACCAGACGCTGTTGTGCTGAACCACGTGGAAATACCCGGTTGCCGCATCCTGCCAGCCGGCGTTGACTGTGCCGCCCCAGGCATCGTAACCGGTGGGCGTTCCCCATGCGGCCAGCGCCGCTTGCTCTTCGGTGGCAGCGGCCTGCAGATCGGCGTCCTGCGTAATCTGTCCCGTAAATGTCGAATAGACGCTTTGGCCGTAAGTGTCCACGTACGGCGCGTAGGCCTGCGGATTAGCCACCGGCCCGCTTAAGCTGAACACGGCAGTTACCGTCAGCGATTCGCCGGCGCCGTATTGGAACGGCACGGTCAAGGAATTCGACCCCGGCGCGAGCAGCATCAGCGGAACCGGCCGCGTGTCAACCGCGAAAGTGCCCGATGACGAGGCTCCGCCGCTCGATTCCGCGTCGATCGAGCTTTGCGAAGGGAGATAGTTGCCGAGGCCATCCGCCCAGGAGGGCACCGCATCCACCAGCAGATCCTGGTTGGGCAGACCCGAGAATCCGCCCAAGACCTGGCCGAGGAATTCGCCGTCCAGGTACAACTCGAAGTAACCCGGTGTGATCACGGCCTTAGCTGTGTAGGTGTGATTCAACTGCCAGCTCGGTTGTTCGACGATGAACCGCCACTTAGCGCCATCCGCGACTCCCACCGCGATAATCATACTGGGTAACTGGCAGTAAGTCGAAGAACCTACCGGGATGTTTTCCAGGTCCATATAGAACCCGGTATTGGCGCCCCAATTGGACTGGTCAACCAGGGTGAAGCGGCAGTCGGTGGCCAGTGCGGCCATGGGAAACAGAATAGCGGCGATCAGGAGACGTTCGAAGCGCCCAAACGGCTCCATGGTTCCCATGCCTTCAACGTAGCACCGTGCAGCGGAGCGGGAGGTGGGTTCTCCTGCGGTGCCCGGCGTTCTACGGAGCTCTCATAGCGCCGCGTTGCGCATCGACGGCAGCGCGTGAAAGCGCTTGCCGCAAGCACGGCAGTGGCGGGGGACGCGGCCGAGGCGGGCCATCAGCGCGTCGAGCAACCCGCGGCGTTTGGAGGGAACAATGTCCTTCCCCAAGCATCGGGGACAGCGCTCCCACGGCTTTATGTCGGGCTCGTCGACGGATTCCAAGTTGTTGATTTTAGCACTGTCTTATCGCACATGTTGCCAGTCTTCGCCCGGTGGTAGCCTGTTGGTCGTGCGCCCCGTCTTCCTGTATCTATCGCGGCTGGCCTGGCTGCGGAGCTGGCTGGAGACTTCGGCTGCCCCGCGGCGGCTGGCGGCCCGCTTCGTGGCGGGCGAAACACTCGAACACGCGCTCGAAACCGGCGGCCGGTTGAAGGCGGAGGGCATCGCTCTCACGCTGGATCGTCTGGGGGAGAGCGTCGCCTCGCTCGACGAGGCCGCGGCGGCGCGCGACGAGTATCTGCGCGCGATCGAGACCATGCACCAGTGCGGCACCGAGCCAAACGTCTCGCTCAAGCTGACTCAGTTCGGGCTGGATCTTTCGGACGACGCGTGCCGCGCCAACGTGGAGCAACTGGTGCGGCGCGCCGCCCAGTTCGGCGGTTTCGTTCGCGTCGATATGGAATCGAGCGGATATGTGGATCGCACCCTCAGCCTGGTGACGGACCTCTACGCCCGCTACCAGGCGGTGGGCACGGTAATTCAATCCTATTTGTACCGGTCGCGGGGTGACGTGGAGAATCTCTGCGACCTCGGCGTCCGCGTGCGTTTGTGCAAAGGCGCTTACCTGGAATCGGCCAGCGTGGCGTTCCCTGGCAAGGCCGACGTCGATCTGAACTATGTGACGCTGATGAAGGTCCTTCTCGAACGGGGTCACTACCCTGCCATCGCGACTCACGACGAAAAGATGATCGCCGAGGCCAAGGCCTTCGCCTCGGCCAGGAAAGTGCCTCGCGAGAAGTTCGAATTCCAGATGCTCTACGGCATTCGCCGCGACCTGCAGCGGCAACTGGTGGCGGAGGGCTACCGGCTGCGTCTTTACGTCCCGTTCGGCAAGGCGTGGTATCCCTACTATATGCGCCGTCTGGCCGAGCGCCCGGCCAATGTGGTTTTCATTCTCCGCAATTTGTTCCGGCGATAGGTTGACAGACGGAAGCGTCTGTCCCACTTTGCCGCCGAAGGATTTGCTGGCGGGTGGGGCAGGCGTTTCCGCCTGCCAACCGATTCTAATCGCCGGGGACGCGCTCGGGGGTGGGAGCGTACCACCAGCCCATTTCGGACAGCGCAGCGCGAACGCGGGCCCAGTTGGTGCGCAGGGCGGAGATCGCCAGCATGAACAGAATCACGCCCAGCGCGGCCACCACCGTTTGCGGCACCGTCAGGTTGTTCTTGAGGAACCAAAGCCAGCGGCCGTAGACCAGCTCGATATGCACCCAATACACCAGCAGCGAAGTCACGCCGAACTGCCGCACCCAGCTCCACGCGCCGTGCCGCGCGCCGTAGCGCGTCCACAGATACGCGCCCGATAGCATCACCAGCGTCGTGCCCAGCTTGGTCAACACCTGCGCCGGGCTGTTGAGCCAGAAATCGGACGCAGCGTATATCGAGCGGGAAGACGCCGCGCACAATTGCGCGATGACGATCGTCAGTCCGCCGGCCGCCGCGACCCAGCGCATGGCGCCGCCGGTCGCTTCCGGCTTGAGCGAGCGGATCAGGCTGCCGGCGCTGATGCCGAACGCCAGGTGCGCCGCCCAGGGAAAGAAGCCGAAGGCCACCCGGCTGGGCGCGATATAGTTCGCCAGCGCCAGGGGAACCCGTGTCCAATCGGCCGCGCTCACCAGCGGCCCGGCCAGCGCGATCACCAGCCCCACCGCCGCCGCGGCCGCCACGCGCTGGCGGGTGTGGAACACGGCCATCACCGAAAGCACGGCGATCGAAAAGCCCATGCAGTTGAGAATGTCCACCTTGAGCAGATCGGTCCACGCGGCCGGGAAACCCGACAGGAACATCTGTGCGCGAAAGGCGAAGGCCAGAAAAAACAGGTAGCCCGAGCGGCGGAACGCGGCGAAAACGCGCTCGCCGCGCGTCAGCCCTTTGCGTTCGCTCGAGTCCATCAGAAACGCCAGCGTCACGCCGGTGAGAAACAAAAACATGGCCGGCGGCATGCCGCCCGCGAATTGCGAAAGAATCCACGCGCCGCCGGGACGCAGCTCAGGCTTCAGGAACGAATCGAACACGTGTCCCTGCAGCATGATGATGGCGCCGAGCCCGCGCAGCCAATCGAGATACTCAAGCCGGTATGTGCTGGTCCTGGTTTTCATCCCGCCTACTGCCGATGCCTACTTGTTCAGCGTCTCCTTATGAGCGTCTTTGGGAATATCCCACTTCAACTCCGGGGGGCCGGGGTTTAATTTGACGTTGGTGTACGTGGCCAAGGTGTAATCGTCTCCCGGCTGGGTGAACTTCTGCTGCACGGCAATGCCCAAAGTATCGGAGATCCACAACTCCACCCGGGTCAATCTCGCCAGCACGTCGGCGGACTTCGGGGTAAGTACCAGGCGTACGGTCTGCTGCCCGGCCACGGTTTCCGGCCCTCCGAGTTCCACTTTATAGGAGTTTCGAAGCTCGGCCGAATTGCTGCCGAAGCCCAGCAACAGATACTGGTCCACCATGTGGCTGTCCTTACGATCCAGGTCGATGGTCTGCACCAGGTTGTTCTTCGGATAGTACATTTCCACTCGGTGGCGGGTCAGCAGAACCTTCTTGGCGTCGGGCTTCCGGATGTCCACCACAGCGCGCAGCTCATGGGGGTTAGGGCGCCGCACCGCCATGGTGCCGGTGAGTGCCTCGTCCTCATTGAGCAGGGCATTGTGCGAGACCTGGGTCACGTCGGCCGCCAGGCCTTTGAAGCTGGCGGCTGTCCGATCCATGCGGTCAAAAGTAGCTTGCAATTGATCCGCGCCGCTCGCTGACGCGGTCACGCAGATTCCGGCCATCCACAAGGCAAGCGCGGCATGGCGCGACGAAAATATTTTGGGGAAATCCATGGGAGAGTTGGCGTCAGGGATGCACGAAAGCCATATAGCCCTGCAGTTCGCCTTCCGAATCCAGAATCGGCTCGACGCGTGTGATGCTGATGTGCGCCGTGCTGGGCTGCGTCTTCAGAAAACCTCTCAGGCGTTCGAGACGCTGCGGCACGGGCACGCCGGCCAGCACCTCGGAATCCACGAACAGCACATTGCCGCCGTTTTCCGACGGCCGCACGATACTGGCGGCGTGCGGAATTCGTGGCTGGTCGCGGAACCAGTCGCGGGGCGTGAGGAAGATGAAAGCTAGGATGATCCCCACCATCACGTCATACTGCCAACTGGCGCGCGCGTAATCCCAGAGGATAAAGCGCTTGAACATCTTCCTCTATTTTAACAGGCTCGCGCGCGCGTCGCTCCGGGAACGGCGCCACTCAAATCGGTTGGCCGGCGAAAGCGCCTGCCCCACAACCTTGCTGGTCCGCCGGAAACGGGGTGGGACAGACGCTTCCGTCTGTCCAGTCGCCGCCCCACGCTATTCGACTGCTTTGGCTTCTCCGGTGATAGGCAGGCTGCCCGTCACCACGCCGGTGGTCGAGGCCTCGGGCGCGCCGGCGAAACCGGGCTGCGCGCCGCCAGCCGAGATCACCAGCGTCCCCGGCTCGGCGAGGCGGCGGCCATCGGCTTGGATAGTCGAAAGCTGGCGCGGCGTCAGCGTGAAGTCGACCACGCGCTTTTCACCGGGCTGCAACGACACACGCGCAAAGCCTTCGAGCGAGATCAGGGGCGAGGGCGCGGCTGCGCTAATGTGCTTCGAATAAAGCTCCACCACTTCCTCGCCCGCCGTCTGGCCGGTGTTTTGAACCTCGACCGACACCGCTACCGGCGTGCCGGCCGGCGCCTCGGCGGGCAAGTGCAGGTTGCGATACGCAAAGCTCGAGTAGCTGAGGCCGTGGCCGAACGGATAGAGCGGCTCGCCGGTAAAGTAGCGATAGGTTCGGCCCGCCATGCGGTAGTCGGTGAAGGCGGGCAGTTGATCGGCGGAGCGATAGAAAGTGACCGGCAGACGCCCGGCCGGATTGTAATCGCCGAACAGGACATCCGCGATAGCGTCGCCGCCGGCCTCGCCCGGATACCAGGCTTCCACGATGGCGGGAACGTGATCGCGCGCCCAATTGACGGCCAGCGCGCTGCCGTTCAGCAACACCAGCACCACCGGCTTGCCGAGCGCGGCGATATCCTCCATGAGTTTCTGCTGCGCGGCCGGCAGGCCGATATCGACGCGGTCGCCACCGCGAAAGCCTTCCACGGGAACCCGCATCTCCTCGCCTTCCAGGCGCGGCGATAACCCGAGCACTAGCACCACCGCATCGGCCTGCCCCGCCGCCTGCAGCGCCGCATCCCGTTCGGCGGCGCCGGCCGGACGCGACCACAGCAGGCGAATCCGGCCATCGCCCAGGTACTTGTGGTAGTCCAGGCGAATCGCATAGAGTTTGCCGGCTTTGAGCTGAACTTCGCCGTAGCTGTAAGCGGCTTCGTGAAGGCTGTTATGGCTGGTGACCGGCTTTCCATCCAGATAAACTCCGAAAGCGTTCCTGCCGAAGGCGCCGAGTTGGTAAGTGCCCGACGCGGGAGCGCGCAGGAACCCGGTCCAGCGGACGCCGAATTCGTCGCCGTTCATATCCGCGCGCGGCGCTTTGTCCCACCAGTTGAAGTCCACGTGCGCGTCGGTGCGGGAGAGCGCCGGTTGAGGATTTTTCGGAATCGGGTTCTCGGTTTGCTCCTCGGCGGGCCACGTCTGCGTGCGTGCGCGACGCTGTTTGCCGTCGAAATTGCTCGAGGCGTAATACTCGGCCTTGAGCCCGTGGGCACTTCGGGCGGCGTCGGAGGTGAACAGCGCCGAGGAAGGGACGGTTTCGAAAACGGGCATGTTGGCGGCCAGGTCGCTGCCGCGCGCGTAGACCACTTTGGCGGTGGCGCCGATTTTGCGGCGGATGCCCTCGAGCGGCGTCACCGGAGCCGAAGGCTGCCCGTTGTAGTTGCCCACCAGCACGTCCTCGTCATCGGCGTTAGGGCCGATCACGGCGATGGTCTTCAAAGTCTTGGCCAGCGGCAGCGCATGGCCTTCGTTCTTCAAAAGCACAATCGACTTGCGCGCGGCTTCGAGCGCCAGTTGGCGATGCGCCGGGCTGTCGTTCACGCTGTAGGGGATCTGCGCGTATTTCACCATGGCGGGCGGATCGAACATGCCGAGCCGGAAACGGATGGTCAGCAGGCGGCGCACGCTCTGGTCGATTTCGGATTCCGCCACCAGGCCGGCGCGAACGGCGGGCAGCAGGTTTCTGTATTCGACGCCGCAATCGAGATCGGTGCCCGCCTTGAGCGCGCGGGACACGCCTTCCGGCGCCGTATCCGCGAACTTGTGGGATTGGTAGATGTCGCCGATGGCGCCGCAATCGGAAACCACATACCCCTCAAAGCCCCACTGTTTGCGCAGAATTTGGGTGAGCAGACGCGGGTTGGCGCAGGCGGGCTGGCCATCCACGCTGTTGTAGGCGCACATCACCGAAAGCGCGCCGCCATCCTTGACGGCGGTTTCAAAGTGGGGCAGATAGCTGTCGAACAGCTCGCGATCGTCGATTACGGCGTCGAAGGTGTGGCGCTCGCTCTCGGGCCCGCTGTGCACGGCGTAGTGCTTGGCGGTGGCCACGGTCTTGAGGTACTTGGGGTCGTCGCCCTGCAGCCCGCGAATGAATTTCGCCGCCATGCGGCCGGTGAGGTAAGGGTCTTCGCCGTAAGTTTCCATGCCGCGTCCCCAACGCGGGTCGCGGAACAGATTGATGTTGGGGGTCCAGAAAGTGAGGCCCTGGTAGATGTTGCGCTGGCCGCGGCGGACGAACTCATGATGCTTGGCGCGCGCTTCATCGGAGATGGCGGTCGAAACGCGGAACAGCAGGTCGGTATCCCAGGTGGCGGCCAGGCCGATGGTTTCCGGGAACACGGTGGCGCGGCCGGCGCGCGCCACTCCGTGTAGGCATTCGTTCCACCAGTTGTAGGCCGGAATGCCCAGGCGGTCGATGGCCGCGGAATCGTTCATGAGCTGCGAGACCTTCTCCTCCAGCGTGAGCCGCCCGAGCAGATCGTCGACGCGCTTTTCGAGCGGGGCGGCGGGGTTCTGGTAAGCCGGTTGTTGCGCCAACAAGGGCGCCAGCCAGGCAGCCGCGGCCAGGTATTTCACAAAGCGGAGTATGGGCACCATAGCAACCTCAAGGACGCTGGGAAGCTATTAACGTATAACATTTCTTGGTTCGCGAGTGGGCGCGGAGTCTTAATCCCGCGTGCGCTCGCCGTTCACCATGCGCCAGATGGCGGCGGGGTTGCCGGGGCGCAGTTCTTCGGGCACCAGGGATGCGGGTGCGTCCTGGAAACAGACCGGACGCGCGAAACGGTCGATGGCGCGGCCGCCCACCGAAGTGCTGCGGCCGTCCGATGTGGCGGGCCAGGCGCCGCCATGGACCATCGCCTGGCACACTTCGACGCCGGTGGGATAGCCCTCAAAGAGGATGCGGCCGACGCGCGTTTCGAGCGCCGCCACCAGGCGGGCTGCGGCTTCCTCATCGCCGGCGGCCATGTGAATCGTGGCGGTGAGGTTGCCTTCCATGGCGGCGGCGATTTCGATCGCCTGATCGAGCGTCCGGTAGCGGACCATCAGCGAAGCCGGCCCGAACACCTCAGCGGCCAGCCCCGGGCTGTCGAGAAAGGTCTGGGCATCGGTTTCGAACAGCGCGGCGGCAGCTCCGCCCGCACCGGTCACTCGGGCTACCAGCCGCAGGCGCGCATCGCGGGTGCGCTCGTCCACCAGGCGGGAATAATTCTCGAAGATGGCGGAGTTGAGCATGGGCGCCGGCGCGGTGGCTTCGATTTTCGACGCGAGCGCGGCCACCAGCGCGTCGCCGGCCGGTCCTTCTTCGCACAGCGCGACGCCGGGATTGGTGCAGAATTGCCCCACGCCCATGGTCACCGAGGCGTGCAATCCGTCAGCGATGGGCGCGCCGCGCTGGGCGAGTGCATTGGGCAGCACGAACAGCGGGTTGACGCTGCTCATTTCGGCATAAAAAGGGATGGGCCCCGGCCGCGAGCGCGCGACTTCAGCCAGCGCCAGGCCGCCCTTGCGCGAGCCGGTGAACCCGGCGGCCTTGATCAGAGGATGCGCAACGAGCGCCTGCCCGATGCGATGATCCCGGCTGAAGAGCAGCGAGAACACGCCCTCCGGCATCAACGTCCTCTGCGCGGCGGCGGCAATGGCTGCGCCGCACATCTCGGCGGTGCCGGGGTGAGAGAAGTGGGCGTTGACGACCACCGGGTTGCCGGCGGCCAGCGCGGACGCCGTGTCACCGCCCGCCACCGAGAACGCCAGCGGAAAATTGCTGGCGCAGAAGACCGCTACCGGACCCAGCGGGCGCAGCATGGAACGCAGATCGGGCTTGGGAGCCGGCTTGCCCTGGGGATCGGCGGTGTCGATGCGCGCATCCACCCAGGAACCCTCCTCGACAATGCCGGCGAAGAAGCGGAGCTGGCCGGCGGTGCGGCCCAGCTCGCCGCGGACGCGGGCTTCCGGCAGCGCCGTTTCCAGCATCACGCGCTCGATCAGCGCACCGCCCAGCGCCTCCAACTGCGCCGCGATCTCGCGCAGGAATTCGGCGCGGCGGCCGCGCGGCAGCGCGCGATAGCCCCGGAAAGCCGTCGATGCAAGGGCGGCCGCTTCATCCAGATCGCGGTCGTTCGCCGGATGAAAGGCCGGCTGCAACCGCTCGCCCGTGCGGGCGGCGACAGCAAAGAAAACGCCGTCCGAAGCAGTGGCGCGGCGGGTGCCGATGATGGACTGTCCGATTAGATGCATTTCGGGCTCAATGAAGAGTGTAGCGCGGCAGGGGTTGACTTGCCGACAAAAGCCGATCGCCCATCTCGTCGCCATCGAAAAGGCGTACGCGGAATCTGTCATTATGTATGCAGAATCCGCGGCAATAATGGAAAAGCAGCGACTGTGAAACGATTATGAGCCAACATACACGAGTCAGTCACCCGGCATACAATCTCCTGCCCACGGAAATCGAAGGATTCGATTCGCTGGCGGAACTCGCCTTGGATATGCATTGGTCGTGGAATCACTCAACCGACGAAGTGTGGCGGCAGCTTGATTCCAAACTGTGGGAGATCACACATAACCCCTGGGTGGTCTTGCAGACGACCTCGCGCGACCAGATCGAGCGCGTGTTGGCCGATCCCGGTTTCCGGAAAAACGTGGATGGTCTGGTCGAAGCCGGCCGGCAGGCAGCGGAAGAGCCCGCGTGGTTTCAGCAGAGTCATGCGGACCCTCCACTGACTTGCGCGGCCTATTTCAGCATGGAGTTTATGTTGAGCGAAGCTTTGCCCATTTACTCGGGCGGGCTTGGGAATGTGGCCGGCGACCAACTCAAGGCCGCGAGCGATCTGGGTGTGCCGGTGGCCGGCGTGGGGCTGCTTTACCAACAGGGCTATTTTCGCCAGGTGATCGACAAAGACGGTGAGCAGCAGGCTCTCCATCCGTTTAACGATCCTGGACAATTGCCGATTACGCCGGTGCGCCAGCCCAACGGCGAGTGGCTGCGGCTGGAGATCGCGTTGCCCGGATACTCGGTGTGGCTGCGCGCCTGGCAGGCGAAGGTCGGCCGGGTGAAGTTATACCTGCTGGACAGCAACGACGCGGCGAACTACCCCATTCATCGGGGGATCACCAGCGAGCTCTATGGTGGCGGGCCCGAGTTGCGCCTCAAGCAGGAAATGCTGCTCGGGATCGGCGGATGGCGGCTGCTGCGCGCGCTGGGGCTCCAGCCGGAGGTGTGTCACTTGAATGAAGGGCATGCGGCCTTCGCGGTGTTGGAGCGCGCGCGGAGCTTCATGGACGAGACCGGGCAGCCGTTCGAAGCGGCGCTCGCCGCGACTCGAGCCGGCAATCTCTTCACTACCCACACGGCGGTGGCCGCCGGCTTTGACCGTTTCGCTCCCGCCCTCATCGAGCAATACCTTAAGAGATATGCCGAACAGAAGCTGGGGATTGCGCTGGACGATCTGCTGGCCCTGGGCCGCCAGAACCCGGCCGACTCATCGGAGCCTTTCAACATGGCGTACCTGGCCATCCGCGGCAGCGGGGCGGTGAATGGCGTGAGCCGATTGCACGGACGAGTCAGCCGGCGTCTCTTTCTGCCGCTGTTTCCGCGCTGGCCGGAAGAAGAAGTTCCGATCGGGTATGTGACCAACGGAGTCCACGCGCCCACCTGGGACTCGGCCGCTGCCGATAGTCTTTGGCACGAGGCCTGTGGAAAGGATCGCTGGATGGGAACGGCGGAAACCCTGGAGCCGGACATTCACAAGCTTCCCGACGCCAGGATCTGGCAGTTTCGCAGCGCCGCCAGCAAGGATTTTGTAGAGTATGCTCGCGAACGGGTATCCCTGGACATGGCCGCGGCAGGCACGCTGCCCGAGGAAGTCGAAGCCGCGAAGCATCTCTTCGATCCCAACACCCTGACGCTGGGCTTTGCACGCCGCTTCGCGACTTACAAGAGACCGAACTTACTGCTCCATGATCGACAGCGGCTGCTTCGTCTCTTGACTAATACCGAGCACCCGGTACAACTCGTCATCGCCGGCAAGGCGCATCCGGCGGACCAGGCTGGGCAAGCCTTGATTCGGGAATGGATGGATTTCATCCGGCAGCCCGAGGTGCAGCCGCATGCGATCTTTCTCGGTGACTACGACATGCTTCTGACCGAGCACCTGGTGCAGGGCGTGGACGTGTGGATCAACACGCCGCGGCGGCCCTGGGAAG
>Ga0181521_10000961_pt1 | contig 35611 bp, 30 predicted proteins | sample PEATcosm2014_Bin_32_FD_119764 | JGI IMG/M metagenome (GOLD analysis project Ga0181521, IMG submission 119764) | Peatland microbial communities from MTU Mesocosm Facility, Houghton, MI, USA - PEATcosm2014_Bin02_60_metaG | ecosystem: Environmental > Terrestrial > Soil > Wetlands > Peat | place...
CTCGGATGAACAGTTCGCCGGAATCCACCTCCGCCGCGATAAGTTCCACGGCGACTGGAACTACGAGATCCAGCCCAGCAAACCCCCGCAATAGCGGTCATGTTATTTCTAGACAGGCCCTTACTCGGCCGCGCGCGGCTATCCCCCTTGGGCCGCCATCCTGCGGGACGCCCGGCCGGCGGTGGGCTGATCCTACTTCGGGTAGACCCGGAAATCGTCGAAGTAGGTCACCGAATCGGCCACCGTCCACAAGCCGACCCGGCCGGGGCCGCTGAAGGTTTTGTCGTCGGCTTGCAGGATGCGGCGGTGGTTGACGTAGACCTGGAAGCGGGAGCCGCGCACGGAAACCTTCAGAATGTTCCAGGTGTTGGCTTCGATGTCGTGCGGCACGGCGGTGGCAATCGGCACCCGCTCGCCATCCCGCACCTTATAGATGGCCACATTCTTCGAGACGGCGTTGGCGCGCGCCAGGTAATAATTATTGGCATCGCGATAGCGCCAGACCACCCCGCCGGCCTGGTCCTGCAGGCCGGAGACCGGTTTGATGCGCACGCTCACGTCTAGGTCGCGGAGGCTGACGCCATCGAAAATGGCCAGCGGGTAGCGGTCGTTGTGATGGTCGGCGGAAACTTGCGCCAGCACATAAGGAGGGCTGGGCGCGGAATTATCCTGGCGCACCTCCCAGCGCGGCTCGGCGCCTGCGTGGGTCATAGCCACCGTCCAGCCGGCGGGGGCGTGCCCCACCGCGGCCCGATCGAACGTAACCACTCTGCCCGAAGACGCGAGCAGACCAAAGGAAATCCAGAATCCCAGAGCCTTGATCATCGAGCCTTACTCATTGCGAGCCGGCACGGCATGCTATCACCCGAGTCACCCTGCTTCTATTATCCAACAGTTCGGGGAAGGGGCTGCCGTTGGCAGAATTGGGTGTCGGCGTCACGGGCCGTAGGGGCCGGGCATGCCCGGCCCGCGTCTGGCACGCCCGCACCTACCCAGGAAACCCGCCGCGACTCCATCCCATCGGCAGCCCATTCCGCCGATTCCGGTAACGTTCGGGCACTCCCCGACGCCTAGCCATTTACTATGACCAAAAAGTTGCTCTTTGTAACCACGATTTTGCTGGCGGTGACGTTCTGCCTGATGGCAGCCGACGCCAGCGGTAAATGGGTTTTTGAACAGGAGGGCCGCAACGGCTCCATGCAGGTGACCCTGAACCTGAAAGTCGATGGCGCCGCGCTCACCGGCACTGTTTCCCAGCCGGGACGGGACGGCAACGCCATGGAGACCCCGATATCGGATGGCAAGGTCGACGGGAACACCATCAGCTTCTCCGTGAAGCGCGAGTTCAACGGCAACTCGTTCGTCATCGCCTATAGAGGAACCCTTGACGGCGACAGCCTCAAGATCGAGATCAGCAGGCCCGGCAGGGATGGCAACACCCGGACCTCCAACGTCGTCGCCAAGCGTGCCACCACGTAAAATCTGCGGAGGGGTGGGGCATGCTTTCAGCTTGCCGTTATCCTCAAACTTCGCGATAACTGGAAAAAACACCGGCGGCAAAAGCCGCCGGTTCTTTGCGAACAAACAATCGGCCCCACAAACGAACACCTTCACACCGCCAGCACGGCGCCCCAGCTCAAGCCGGCTCCGAAAGCGGCAAAGACCAACGGCTGTGCGAGTTTTTCCTGGCTGCCGGCGCGCCATTCCGCGGCGGCAATCAGCATGGATGCCGACGACGTGTTTCCATAGCGCGCGAGGTTACGGAAGAACTTCGCCTCGGGCACTCCCACGGCCTGGGCCACGCGCGTGATCAGGTTGAGATTGGCCTGGTGCAGAATGTAGGTCCCCACCTCGCCCGGCTGCAGCCCATTCCGTTCCAGCAGTTGCAGAATGGCCCGCGGCATTTTGCGTGAAGCGTGGAGAATAATCGTGCGCCCATCCATGTAGAGCGGCGCATCCAGGTACAGGCGCAGCGCCTCGGCGAATTCGCCGTCGCTCGCCAGCACCGAATCGCGGATTTCGGCGAAACCGGCTGTCGCGCTCACCAGGCACGCGCCCGCGCCATCGCCGAACAAGACCGCCGTATCGCGCCAGGACGGTTCCAGCCGCACCACGCGAGACATGATTTCGCTGCCCACCACCAGCACATTACCGTACTGATGCGCCAACCCGGCGGCCAGCGAAAGCCCGAACAACGCGCCCGCGCTCGCCATCGGCAAATCGATGGCCGGCACTCCTTGGATGCCTAAACCCCTGGCGATGGCCGTGGCCGGGCCGGGGAAGCGGTACTCGCCCGATCCGCTGGCCGCGATCACCAGCCCCACCTCGCCCGCCGCCGCGCCGCAGTTTTTCAGGCAATCGCGCGCCGCCGCGGTTCCCAGGCTCGAAACCGTTTCGCCATCGGCCGCAAAACGCCGCTGCTCGATGCCCGTCGCATGCAGCAGCCAGGCCGGATCGGCCCCTACCATCAGCGCCAGTTCGGCGTTGTCTACCACGCGCGCGGGCAAGTAGCATCCAAACCCGCGAAGGAAAGCCATCTCAAACTCTCGAAGCTACATAGGCTTCAATGCGGTCGATGGAATCGAACTTGCGCGGCACCAGGTCCGAATCCGGGACCTTGATCGCAAACTCCTTTTCGAGTTCCGTAACCAGATCGGCCAGCGAAAACGAATCGAGCAGCCCCGATTCGAACAGCGAATCGCCGGGCGCCGGATCCACCGGTTCGGCGGCCACCTGTTTCACGATCCTGGTTATTCTTGCCTTGTTGCCCATTAGAAATCCGTCTCGGTGCGAACCTTTTTATAAATCTCGTACTGCTCCATCAGATCGCCGAACAGCGCCCCTGCCAGACGCCGATAGCCGGGCGCGGTGAAGTGCACGTAATCGGGGCGGCCTAACCCCGCATATATCCAATCCGGCATCGACCCCTTGCCGCCCATTCGCTCGCGCGTATCCCAATAAGCGCAGCGGTTGGCCAGGCACGCGCGTTTCTGCGCCGCGATCACCCAGTCGATGCCGGTCACCAGTTTGACGCCGTAACGCGTGCGCGACCACCGGTCGCTGGGGCCGAGCACCAGGATCGAAGCCGTCGGGGCGGCTTGCCGCAGACGCTCGAGCAGAGAGGAAAACATGTCCTGGTAGGCTTCCTCGGTCCAGGTTGGGTCGCTCGCTTCGTTGGTCCCGTATGACAGCACGATCATGCCCGGATTTCTTCGTTGCAGGTAGGTGGCCAACATGGTTTCGTTCCACTTCAGGATTACCCCGGCCTCGGCCCCGTTGATCCCCAGCGCCTCGTAGGTTACCCCGGCATTGCGGTCGGCCACCCAACCAAACAGGCGCACCGGGTGGGAATCGAGCGTCACTACCTTGAAGGAATGCAGGCCCGGCGCAAGATCGTACCGCACCGCTCCGGGGGCCAACTCGATGCCGTCGGTGGAAAATCCGTCGCGCCGCTGGTCGTCCACGTAGACCGCCACCGAACCGCCGCCCGGCTGCACCAGGTAATCCACTTCCAGCGAATCGCATTCCCCCTGCGCGTAGACCGATTGCCCCGCGCGCATCGCCTCGATGCTCACGCCGCCCAGCCCGAAGAAACCGTCGCCAGCGCCAGTCCGCAATCCCGCCGAGTGCCAAAGCGTGCTGCCGCCGCCGCGAATATCGTAACGGCGGTAACCCAGAAACGGCCGGCCGGCCAGCGAGAATCCCGATCCACCGTTGCCGAAGCGCTGCTGAAGCTCGTCCCGCAGACCGCCTGTCAATTCGTCCGCCGCAGTGTGCGAATCGCCGAACTGAATCACGTGCAAGGGCGGCTGATCGCCGTTGGCGCTCATGCGGAAAAGCTGTTCGAAGACCGGCGCCAACGCACCCGCCTGTTCGAAAGCGTGTTCGGGCGGATCCTCCAGCGCCGCGTTCACCCGTTTCAGCGCCGCGGCCCGCGCCGCCGCGGATGGCACAGCCGCCGCGGTTTTCTTCCGCGGGGCGGCGAAAAACGGCGCCGGCGACACCACCAGCTCCAGCAGGAGAACGCCGCACGCCAGCATCGCCGAAAGGGGTTTCACTTCTCCTAGATTAACCCGCTCGCCGCCACCGAGTGTGGTCTCTAAAGTGGCTTGACCGCAGGCTCACACGCGCGGCTCCGTAACAGAGCCGCGACCGTGAGGGACTGTGAAAAAGTCGGTTGGCAGGCGAAAGCGCCGCCCCACCCGGCCCCCTAGTCGTTCGGTTGCGGCGTGGGACAGACGCCTTCGTCTGTCAACCGACGGTCCGCGCCGATTTTCTCACGCTCTCGTGGGGCGAGCGGTAAAGGAGCTCCGAAACAGGAGACTAGCGTCCCGACGTGGGGCGGCCTTGCTCGTTCGCGCGCGACCCCCCGGTCGCGCCCTAGTGCACATCGTCAACACTTGCGCCAGCCACGATGCTACTCCGCGCCAGTTTGTACCGGCTTAGTCCCCGGTCTATTTCCTTCACCAGAACGGTGGCGATGAGTTTGCCGCCGGCGGGGTACGGATGGATCAGGTCCGCCGACACCAGCCGCGGCGCTTGCGTATACCAACGCGCCATCGTTCCTTCGCCGCCCATCGCATCGAACGTGTCAAAGAAGCCGCAGCCTGTCTCCGCCGCCACACGCCGGTCCAGCGCCACGATGCGCGGAATAGTCGGCATGGTCACAATTCCGTCGGCGCCTCCCCGCTCGCCGCGATCCATGGGGCTCATGATCAGGATCGAAGCCTGCGGCAGCGCCGCCCGCACCCGCCGGATGGCCTCGCGCAATTCCTTCTCGTACCCTTTATCCACGAACGACGCGAAATCCGCCTCATTGGTGCCATAGTTGATGACCACCAGATTCGGATTGCGATGCCGCAGTTCCTCGGTCCAGTGCGCCTGGTTGAACATGCGCGAAAGCACCGTGATCGAGGCGCCATTCAGGCCGGCGCTGTCGTAGACCACACCCGGACCGGCCTTTTCCGCGGTGATGCCAAACAGCCGGACCCGCCCCGATTCCACCCGCAAGTCGAGTTCGTGCACGCCGCCGGGAACCGCGAACGCGGCAAAAGCGGGACCAGCCGCGCCGCCGGTCGCGATGCGAGCCACCGGCTGCCCGTCGGCGCCCACCGTCACCACGCCGCCATCCGGCTCGGCCATGTACCAGAGCTCGAAGTTGGATTGGCCGGGGTCGCTCAACACCAGCTTGCTATGGGCGCCGGCCTGCCCCGAGAAACTCACTCCGCCCAGCCCGAACGCCCCGTCCATCTTTTTGAAGTGGCTGGCCGGCGCCATTTGCCAGCCGCTGCCGCTCAATTCCACGCCGCGGTGTTGATACCACGCCCATGGTTTGGCGATCAGCACCAGGCCGTGTCCGCCATCGCCGAATCGCTCTTCGAGAAGCCGGCGTGCGTCGCCGGTGATCAGGTCCGCCGTCGTCGGAGAATCGCCGTAATGCAGAATGCGGGTCATCCCGCTGCCCTTTTCGGTCTGCCACAGGGACTCGTAGAAATGGTCGAGCGTCCCGTTGCGGTCGTCCAGCAGCAGATCGTGGAACGCCTCATGCCCGGGCGCCCCGCCTGCGGCGGCCCGTTCCGCGGGGGCAATCCGCGCCTCCGGCATGCGCCGCTTCACCAGCGGGCTGATCGGCGTTGACTCCGGGGTGAAGTCCACCAGCGCGGCCAGCATGGCTTTGGGCGGATCCATCACGGCCGGCATCCACACCCGCAGCAGCATCAGCAGTGCACCCAGCGATGCGATCGTCAACGCGGTGGAAATGGGAAATTTGCGCATCGCCTAGAACCGCGAGTACACGAACGGCACGTTGCCCCTTCCACCAAGCAAGCGGATCGCCAGCGCCAACCCCAACAACGCCGCCGCCTGTACCCAGAATGGACTGCGCGCGAAGCGGTCTTCCACCCACGCGTACCACTGTTTCCGAACCGCGAACGTCGCCGCCCCGATGGCGAGCGCCGCCAGCAACGTCAGCGAAATATTTTCGAAGCCCACCGAGAGCGAACCGATCCGCCCCAGAATGGCGAACGCATTCTCCAGGCTGGAAGCGCGGAAGAATACCCACGTCAGGCAGACGAATTGATACGTTCCGAAGACGGCTGCGGCCTTCGCCCACACGTTGGCGGGCTTCCGCTTGCGGCCGCGCTTGGCCATCCAGGCGCGCGTGGCGGCCAGGCCCGTGCCGTGCAGCAGTCCCCAGGCAAAAAAAGGCCAAGTGATGCCGTGCCACAGGCCGCCCAGCACCATGGTGATCACCAGGTTCACGTAGGGCATCGCCTGGGTGCGCTTTCCAGGCAGGGAAAAGTAAAGGTAGTCGCGCAACCAGTTGGAGAAGGTCAGGTGCCAGCGCCGCCAGAAATCGGTCAGGTTGACAGCCGCGTAAGGACGGTCGAAATTGATCGGCAGCCGGATGCCCAGCAGCATGCCCACCCCGCGGGCGATGTCCGTGTAGCCGGAGAAATCGAAGTATAGCTCCAGCGAATAGGCGTAAACCGCAATCAGCGTTTCCGCGCCGCTATATAGCGTGGGCGTGTCGAACACGCGATTCACCAGGTTCTCGGCCAGGAAATTGGCCAGAAAGGTTTTCTTCAACAACCCCAGCCCGATCAGAAAGAACGCCCGCCCGCCTTCGCTCCCATCTAGCATCGGCCGCTTGGAAAACTGCCCCAGCAGGTCGGCCACGCGCGTGATCGGCCCGGCCAGCAGCGTGGGAAAGAAAGATACCGAAGCCAGGTATTCGAGCAGACTGTGGGTGCCATCGGCGTCGCGGCGGTAGAGATCGATCGAGTAGGTCAGCGCCTGGAAAGTGTAAAACGAGAGCCCCAGCGGAAACACCCAGTCCCACTGCGCCGCACCGCCGCCCAAACGCCCCAGCATCCACCCCATGTGCCGCGATCCCACCAGCAGGCACACGTTCAGCGCCACGCTGGCCCCCACCAGCAGCCTGCGCAGCGCCGGCGCGCGAAAGCGCATCAGCCCCAGGCCCACCAGGAAATCGACCGACGAGCAGACCGGCAGCAGAACCACATAAAACAACCCGTAGCGCGCCGCAAAGAGATAATTGGCGAGTAAGACCACCGCCAGCCGGGCATGCCGCGATCCCGCCACCGTCCAATAAAGGAAGAAAACCGCGGCTACGAAAACGTAATAGGCCCCCGCCGACATTTGCACAGGCATATCATTGTAGCCCGCAGCAATCGGCTTTCCATTACGCCGAAATCGACTCTGCCTCGCGCAAACCGTCTCGGGTGAGACCGCCAATCTGCAAGTCGGCCATCCGGTTGGCCTCGCGCAAAGAAGCCAGTTGCACTTTGAGATAGTTGCCGGTGAGCGCCGCGCCGGGCTCGTGCAGGGTCACGGCGGAAAGTGTGCGGCCTACCATGCGCTGTCGAAACTCGCGGTTCTTCCGCTCTCCCAGCTCGCGCAGCACGCGGTTGCGTTCCTTGCGCGCCGCCATCGGAACGGTCAGCGGATCTTCCGCCGCTGGCGTTCCAGGTCTCTCGGAGTAAGTGAAGACGTGCAGATAAGTGAACGGCAATTGCTCGATGAACTGGCGGCTCTCCTCGAAGTCGGCGTCAGTTTCGCCCGGGAATCCAACCATCACGTCGGCGCCGATGGCGGCGTCGGGCATCAGGCTGCGCGCTTTCACGATGCGGCCCGCGTAATGGCGCGGCCGGTACTTGCGGTGCATGCGGCGCAGAATCCGGTCCGAACCGCTTTGCAACGGCGCATGCACGTGCGGCGCGATACGACCGCTCGAAGCCATCAGCTCCAGCAGTTCATCGGAAAAATCCATCGGCTCGACCGAGCTCAGCCGCAGCCGTTCGATGGTGGTCTCGTCGAGCAGCCGCCGCACCAGGCCCGCCAGCCGCAGCGTGCTGCCCGGCTCGCGGCCCCATCGGCCCAGGTTGATACCGGTCAGCACCACCTCGCGATAGCGCGCCGCCAGCCGCCCCACCTGCGCCACCGCTTCGTCCGCCGGCATGCCGCGGCTGCGCCCGCGCACAAACGGGATGATGCAGAACGAGCACCGGTTGTTGCATCCGTCCTGAATCTTCAAATTTGGCCGCGTCCGGTCGCCGCCGGCATCCTCGACCGGCGCCGAAAGGAATTCCTGCTGCGCGAAGATGTCTCCGACATGGATGTTGCCATGGTATGGCGCGCCCGCCGGCGCCAGCGAGATGAGCTCTGGGATGGCATGCTTGTGGCTGTTGCCCACCACCCATTCCACGCCCGGCATGGCGGCCAGTTCTTGCGGCGCCCGTTGCGCGTAGCAGCCGGTGACCAGAATCCGCGCCGCCGGGTTTTCCCGATGCACGCGGCGGATGGTTTGCCGCACATCTTCGTCGGCGGACACCGTCACCGTGCAGGTGTTCAGCACCACCAGGTCGGCCGCCGAGCGCTCGCCGGCAGGCGAAAGCCCGCCAGCCGCCAGCGACGATTCCAGCGCTGCGCCGTCGGCTTGCGTGGCCCGGCATCCGAAGTTTTGGACGAAGAATTTCCCCACCGTCCTACCCATTATAAGAAACGGTAGGACAGACCATCGCCTTTGGTGGTCTGTCGTTCCTCAGTAAGAAACATTGACAGACGACAAAAACCGATCGTCCGTCCCACCCACACCTCAGTCCCACCTACCGTCCCAGGTAGTTGCCGTAACCCACCACCACGGTCGACGACACCAGCGTCAGCAGACTCACCGCCAGCCATGTTTTCGTGCGGACGCTGGCGCCACGCCATTCGTGCAGTCCAATACCCCACAGGCTGCTGAAGATGATGATGCTCGCCATGTGCAGCGTCCAACTGGAGAACTTGTACTTGCCCATTTGCGTCTCGCCCATGGTGTAGAAGAAGAACTGGAAGTACCAGGTGGTGCCGGCCAGCGCGCTGAAGAAATAGTTATTCCACATCGGCGCCCGCTCCGGCTCGGCGCTTCGCACGGGCAGCGCCACCGCCATCTCCTCGCCGGGAGCGTCGGTGGCGTTCTCGATGATGCGCTCCTCGCCGCGCGCCGGATGGTGATTGCGGATCTCCGCGCTAAAGTATTGGTAGCCGGTATGGTTCTTGATATTCAGGATCAAACACCATATGAAGTTGGTGGTGAACCCCCCGGCCAGCAGCACCGTCAGCACCGGCAGCCCCTGCCAGAGCGTCGAGGTGCCGTGCTGCAGGGCCAGCGCCTTGATGGGTGCGCCGGCGTCCAGCCCGAAGGAGAAACAGGCGCTCATCACACCGGAAAACGTGGCCACCACCACGCCTTTTTTCAGGTTGAATTCGCGGATGACCGCGGTCTTCTGCTCGGGCGACATCTCCTGTTCCTTCGACATGCCGGCTCTGCCCGCGAACGCGATTCCCGCCATGCAAATCGCGATGCCCAGCACGATCACCTGGCCCGAGTGCGACGGCAGCACATGCGAAAAGAACTGGCCGTGATAGATGGGCGGAATGAGAGTGCCGAAAGCCGCGCAGTAACCCAGCACCATCGCCATCCCCAGCGACATGCCCAGGTAGCGCATGGTCAGCCCGAAGGTCAGCCCGCCGAACCCCCACAACACGCCGAAGAAGTAAACCCACCAGATGGTGTCCCACCGCGTCTCGTGCAGCACGCCGAACAGGTCGGTGGAGATGGTCGAGCCGAGCACCCACGGTACGATGATCCAACTGAAAACACCGCCCACCAGCCAGTACGTTTCCCAGCTCCATTTCTTTACGGCCCGGAAGGGAACGTAGAAACTGCCGGACGCCAGCCCGCCCAGCCAGTGAAATACCACGCCAATCAAAGGATTCGGAGTCATCGTTTCTGTCTCGACGCGCGAATCATCTATTGTAAGCGTGGTTCCGTGGCAGGTGGAAATCACCGGACGCTTGCGACGGGCGCGAGACGCGCCGCGAGTGTCCCGTCTCTGCAGTCGGGGACGCGATTAGCTTTGTATCGGGGCACCAGGTTGGGGTTGGCAAGGCGACGCGCCGCCGAACGCTCAAATGTAGCTACCGCCCGCGCTTTCGCGGGTCCGGAGAACCTTGGGCAGGCGCTTCCGCCTGCCAACCGATTCTCTCCCGGTTCCTCACTCGACCACTGCGCCGGCTTTGCGGAACGCTTCTTCGACGGCTTCTTTGCTCCAACCGCAGCTCACGAACAGCTCCTGGCGCGCGCCGGCGCTCAGCGCAATCGCCTTCCATCCGTTCTGCGTCGGCACTGTCACCCGCACGCGCACTCTGCCCTTGGCATCGCGCACCGGCCGGATCACGCCCGGAATCACCGAGCGGATTTCCGGGTTCGCCCGCAGCAGTTCCTCGAGGACCGCGCGCACGCCATCGATGATGCTGTGCTCGACCTTGAGCCGGTCGTGGGCTGTCCTCAGCCGCACTTAGCCCCATCCCTCGCCGCCGCGCAGGGGCACGAAGCGGCACAGCGTCGATACACGGGAATCGATTTTTCCGCCCTGCCGGTGCACCACGCGCAGCTCCTGGTCTTCGAACTGCCCGACCGGAATCACCAGCCGCCCCGGATCCCGCAATTGCTCGATCAACTTGGGCGGCACATCCGGCGCGCCGGCCGCCACTGAAATGGCGTCATAGGGCGCCAGCGGGGCATATCCCAGCGATCCATCGGCGGCAATCACCTCGATGTTGCCGTCGCGGCCGGTGCGCCGCAGGTTGCAACGCGCCAGTTCGGCCAGCTCCGGAATCAACTCCAGCGAAACCACCCGTCGGGCGAGCGCTCCCAACACAGCCGCCGCGTATCCGCAGCCGGCGCCCACTTCGAGCACCGTCTCGGTGCCGTCCAGCTCCAGCTCCGCCGCCATTAGCGCCGTCATGTAAGGCTGCGAAATCGTCTGTCCATGCCCGATGTCCACCGGCTCGTCGCCGTACGCCGTTATCCGCCACACCAGCGGCACGAATTGCTCGCGCGGAATCCCGCCCATCGCCGCCAGCACGCGCTCGTCGTGGATGCCGCGCCGCCGCAGTTGCTTTTCCACCATCCGCTGCCGCTCGCCGGCCCAATCTGGAATCACGCTTCCGCCTCAACCTTATAATAGCGATGATGGCTCATCAGATCACGCTGATCCCGGGCGATGGCATTGGGCCGGAAGTGGCCGATGCGACCGCGCGCGCAGTGGAGGCGACCGGCGCCAGTATCGAATGGGAGCGCGTGGATGCCGGAGCGCGGGCGCTCGCCGAGCAGGGCCAGTTGCTGCCCGACGACGTTTTCGCTTCGCTCGAAATGACGCGTGTCGGGCTGAAGGGCCCCACCACCACCCCCATCGGCGGCGGCCACCAAAGCATCAACGTGGTCCTGCGCAAGAAACTGGGGCTGTATGTCAACTTCCGCCCGGTGATCACCCTGCCCGGCCTCAAAACGCGCTTCGACGATCTCTCGCTCGATATCGCCATTTTTCGCGAGAACACCGAGGACCTTTACGCCGGCCTGGAGCACGAGGTGGTACCGGGCGTGGTGGAGAGCCTCAAGATCATCACCGAAAACGCCTCGCTGCGGATCGCGCGCGCGGCTTTCCAATTCGCCCGCCGCGAAAGCCGCAAGAAGGTCAGCGCCATCCACAAGGCCAACATCATGAAGCTCAGCGACGGTCTGTTCCTGAAATGTTGCCGCCAGACCGCCGCGCAGTTTCCCGAAATCGAATACAACGAGTTGATTGTCGATAACGCCTGCATGCAGCTCGTGATGCGGCCGCAGATTTTCGATGTGCTGGTGCTGCCGAATCTTTATGGCGACATTGTGTCCGATCTCGCGGCCGGCCTGGTCGGCGGCCTCGGCATCCTACCCGGCGCCAACATGGGCGATCACCACGCCATCTTCGAGGCCGTCCACGGCACGGCCCCCGATATCGCCGGCAAGGGACTCGCCAATCCTACCGCCCTCATGCAATCCGCCGCCTTGATGCTGGCTCACATCGGCGAGCGCGATGCCGCCCAACGACTCAGGGGCGCCGTCGCCCGAGTGTACGCCGAGGGCAAACATCTCACCGGCGACGTTGGCGGCCACGCCGGAACCGCCGAGTTCACCGAAGCCGTAGTGCGCCACATCGCGGGCGGGGCGTAGCCATGAGAAGCCGAAAAGACATAGCCACAGATAAACACAGATAAGATTCTTAAGTTTTATCACCGTTCATCTGTGGCTCGCACTGTCTTAGTCGAGGAATTGCCTGACCATGGCCAGGTATTCGTCAAACCGCAAAAACATGGTGCCGTGGCCGCCGTTGTGGAAGGTGCGGACTTCGGCCTTGGGATAGGTTTGCCGCAGAGCCTGCCGGAGGCGCGGCCCGATGACATCCGTGTCGGACTCGGCAATTAGAACCCTGCCGGGCCAATTCTCCAGATCCTCAGGCATCAGGTGGAACCGCCGGTAGTAATCATGCTGGATGTGGAGATTCGACAGGAGGTCGGCCTTAGTGAGCCTCGACGAGAACAGCTCATCGAAGTACCCGGCCCAGAATGTCGGGGCCTCGCCGGCCGGGTCAACCACCTTGATCAAAGGTTTGCGTAAGAGACTGGTTGCTACCGACCACGGTGTTGCGCGGAAGATCAATTCGAGGAGCCGCTTCGCGGGCGCCAGATATCGCAGCGGAACCGCCGTGTTGGACAGAATGAGGGCACTGATCCGTTCCGCATGCCGCCGAACACAGACTTGTGCGACAGAGCCTCCGAACGACGCTGCGAGGATGGCGGCCTGCCGGATCTTCTCGGCATCCAGAATGGCACACAGCCCGTCGGCCAGCTCTTCGATGGAAGATACACGGGGGTAGGCTGGATAGACTACGCGGTGGGTGTCACTGATGGCTAACGCGAACTCGAATCCTAAGTCATTTACTAACTCGCCGCCCGGAATCGTTAACAGCGCCCGCGACGCGGTGCCCAGTACCCGATACCGCCATTCAATCGTCCCCGCCCGGACGGTCTTCTCCGGGAAGCGCCGGAAGTCCTGCAGCGCGGCTGATTTTGCCGGCGACCCGGCATCGTAAACCGGCTGGAGAGTGTGCCCGTGATCCGCCATCTCATCGGCCTCCGTGGCCGCACGTGCATTTTTGCATTCAGATGTAAATTTGCAAGCTGTGGTGCTGGGATAGGCGATCGGTTTTTGCCGCCTGTCAAGGCACCGTGCCTGAGCGAAGCAAGACAGGCCACAAAAGGCGATGGCCTGTCCTACCACCACCTATTTCATGGCTACCATCGAGCTGACCTGAATGGTCTTCGCTTTCGCGTCCAGCGTGCCTTTCACCGTCACTTTCTTGGCGGCGAATTTGGCGGCGCCCGCCTGATCGCTCAGGACATACGTCTGCTTGCCGTCCCACAGCGCGTACTTGGCTCCTCCGCGCACACACTCGATGACGCACTTCTCGTCCGGCCCCATGTTCATGGCCTTGTGGCTTCCGCCGCACATGTCGTCGGTGACGATGCCGGTAAATGTTTGATCGGCGGCCAGCATCAGCGCCGCCGAAGCGAATGTCATCACGATGAGTTTTTTCATGGGACTTCCCTCTTCTTCTTTTCGATCTCGCGTCTATTACAATTCGAAACTCAACCTCTTGCCACACTCACCGGGCCACGATGGAGATCGCGTGAACCTCCTTCGTCTTCGCATCCAGCGTGGACAGCACCCTGACTTTCTTTCCGGCCCACGGTTCGGCCGCTGTCTGGTCGCTCAACACGTAGGCATTCCTGCCGTCCCACAGGGTGTACTTGGCTCCCGCCCTTACGCAGCTCCGGACGCACCGTTCATCGGAGCCCATCCTCATGCTCGTGTGGCAGGCGGTGCACATGCTGCACGTAATCACCGCATCCATCAGCCCTTGATTGGCGGTCGCCAGTGGCGCCGCCGAAGCGAGGATCATAACGAGGATCCGCCTCATGGAGTTATTCTTCATGGAATTCTCCCGCTCTTCCTTTCGATCTAAAACCGCTCGCTCGCCGTTCTTACCCTCCGCGGCAGGTTGCCGCAATTCGAAAGTAACACTCTTTCACCCGCCCTAGTGGCCCGTCGGCCAATCGAGCGTGGCGCTCCCCTGGTTTGGAATTCTCCCGTTCTTCATTTCCACCTGAAGCCGCAGCCGGTTGTGGCCGGCTTCCGTGATGGGCTGCTGCAATGCGAAATTGAAATCCTTGCGCGCTCGGTACCCTCATTCCGCCGTTTTCGAACGAACGCCGCGGCGCGATAATGGCAACATGTCCGATTCCCAGCCTGCCGCCGCCGAGTTCTACTGCCCGAACTGCGCCCAGCCGGTTCCCGATCCGCTGCTGTGCGGCGATTGCGGCGCGCTGCTTTGCCGAACCTGCGGCAAGCCCGTGGAGCGCATCGACGAGTTGGGTATCGGCTGAGCGCGCAACCCAATCGCCGCCCGCCGCGTCCAAACAATATCCCGTCCTGCGCCACCGGTCCGCGTCGCGAGCCCTCTTAGTGTTATAAGAAGCTAAGGGTGTTTGCATACAGGGGATCGGGGAACGAAAGGAATCAAGCAATCGTGTCTCGCAACGACAACTGGCTGGAAGATCGAACCGGCCGCCGGAATCTCACCGTCCGCATTTGTGTCGCAGCTTGTGCCATCCTGCTGCCCGCTCTCGCCTGTGCCCAGACATACACCATCTCGCTCATCGCCGGCACGGCGTCAACTCCTGGTTTCCTCGGGGATACCTTGCCGGCCATCAGCGCCGAACTCGCCTCTCCGACGGGCGTCTGGGTGGATTCGAACCACAACATCTACATCGTCGATAAGGACAACTGCCGGATCCGCATGGTTTCCGCGAGCGGCATCATCAACACCGTAGCCGGCCTCAGCACCTCTCAAACCTACGCCGGGGACAACGGCAAAGCTACCCTGGCTTCGCTGAACCTGCCCAACGGAATCGCTTTCGATAGCGCCGGCAACATGTATATCGCCGATACCGGAAACAACGTGGTCCGCAAGGTGAATACGAGCGGCATCATCACCACGGTGGCCGGAGATAACATCTCTGCCTACAGCGGCGACGGCGGACCGGCCACCAGCGCCAACCTTTCAGAACCCACCGGTGTGGCCTTGGATGCGGCCGGCAATCTTTACATCGCCGACGCCAACAACAACTGCATCCGCGTGGTGACCACGGATCAGAACATTCACACCGTCGCCGGGCAATGCAGCTACGCCCTGTTTCAGGGGGATGGCGGGCCGGCCACTCAGGCCAAGCTGAACAAGCCCTACTCGGTGGCGGTGGACGCCTATGGCAACATCTACATTGCCGACACCGAAAACGAGCGTATACGCAAGGTGACGCCCGATGGCATCATCAACACGATTGCCGGCAACGGCACGCAGGGCTTCAAAGATGGGCCGGCGCTGCAGGCCGAGTTTTCCAGCCCGGCGGGCATCGCGGTGGATGCCTCGGGAAGCGTTTACATCGCCGATAAGAGCAACTTCCGCATTCGCAAGTTGCTGCCCAGCGGCAACGTCGTTACCATCGCCGGCAGTGGGAGCCCGGGCTACTCCGGCGTCGGCGTGGCCGCCACCAGCGCCGCGCTGTACTTCCCGCTGGGCGTTGGCCTCGATCCCTCCACCGGCAACGTTTACGTCGCCGATTCACAGAATCAAGTGGTGCGGGAACTGACGATTTCGAATAAGTCCAGCCTGCCCTCGGTCAGCGCGGGAGGCGTGGTGAGCGCCGCCCAATATGGCGCCCTGGCTTCGCCCGCGCCGGGTTCGTGGATCGAAATCTACGGCTCCAACATGGCTACCGATTCGCGGGCGTGGACTCTCAACGATTTCAACGGCAACAGCGCACCCACTTCGCTCGATGGCACATCGGTGACCATCGGCGGCCAGCTTGCCTATGTCGAGTACATCGGCTCCAACAGCTCCAGCAGCACCCCGCAGGTGAACGTCCAGGTGCCTTCCACCGTTGCCACAGGCGCCCAGCCGCTGGTGGTCACTTCGGGATCGAATGTCAGCGCGCCGCAAACCATCGCCATCAGCGCCACCGCGCCCGGTCTTTACGCTCCGTCGCAGCTCCTGATCGGCGGAAACCAATTTGCGGGCGCGCTGTTTCCGGACTTCGCAACCTGGGTTCTGCCGCCGGGCGCGGTTACCGGCTTCACCAGCCAGCGCGCCAAGCCGGGAGACAATATCATTCTCTACGGCATCGGGTTTGGTGCGGTAACTACGAACCTGGCCGCCGGGCAGATCGCGGGCGCCGGCAATACCCTGCCCACCGGATCCTTCCAGATTTTTTTTGGCGGCACACCGGGCACCGTGAACTATGCCGGTCTGACACAGGGATTAGTGGGCCTCTACCAGTTCAACGTGGTGGTGCCCAACGTCGCCGCCAATGATCTGACCCCGGTCACCTTCACCCTGGGCGGAGTACCCGGCAAGCAAACCCTGTACACCGCCATTGGCAACTGAGGCTGCCTTAATATAAGAGGTAGGACAGATGATCGGCTCTTGTCGTCTGTCAACGGTGCGTTAGCGAGGCATGACAGACCATGAAGGGCGATGGTCTGTCCTACCTGTGGGTCGGTCCAGGGATCTCAATCTTCCGCGAGCGCACACCCACGCCGCCCGAAAGGCGCCATGAAGCACATCGTCGCCGGTACCGCCGGGCATATCGACCACGGCAAGACCGCGCTGGTCAAGGCGCTCACCGGCATCGATGCAGACCGGCTGGCGGAGGAAAAGCGACGCGGCATCACCATCGACCTCGGCTTCGCCCACCTGCAGTTGACGCCCGGGCTGCGGCTGGGCTTCGTGGATGTGCCCGGCCACGAGCGGTTCGTCAAGAACATGCTGGCCGGCGTGGGCGGCATCGACCTCGTCCTGCTGGTGGTGGCCGCCGACGAATCCGTCAAACCGCAGACCCGCGAACATTTCGAGATCTGCCGCCTGCTCGCGATTCCGCGCGGGCTGGTGGTGCTGACCAAGTCCGACCTGGCCGACCCGGAACTGCTCGATCTGACGCGCCTCGAAGTGGCGGAGCTGGTGGCGGGCTCGTTCCTCGAAGGCGCTCCCGTGGTGGCGGTGAGCTCGACCACCGGCCAGGGCCTGGATGAGTTGCGCCGCGAGCTGGTGCGGGTGGCCGCGGCGGTGCCCGAGAAGAATTCCGCCGGCCACTTCCGGCTGCCCATCGACCGCGTCTTTTCGGTGAAGGGATTCGGGACGGTGGTGACCGGCACACTGATTTCGGGCGCGGTCGCAAAGGAGCAGGAGACGCAGGTCTACCCCGCCGGCCGCCTCTTGCGGGTGCGCGGCCTGGAGGTGCACGGCGTTCCGACCGGGCGCGCGGTAGCCGGCCAGCGCACGGCCCTCAACCTGGCCGACATCGAAGCGGCCGGCCTCGAGCGCGGCGACGTGCTTTCCGAACCTGGCCGCTTTCACGCCGTCCGCCACCTCGAGTGCCGTCTGGAGCTGCTGCCGGCCGCAAAGCCCCTCAAGCATCGCGCGCCGGTGCACTTTCACGCCGGGACGGCCGAGATCGAAGCCCAAGTGCGGCTGTTCGGCGCCGCCACGCTGCGGCCGGGCGAAACCGCTTACGCGCGGCTGATCCTGCGCCAGCCTGCCTTGCTGCTGCCCGGCGACCGCTTCATCATCCGCATGTTTTCGCCGGTCATCACAATCGGCGGCGGCGTGGTGGTGGATATCGGCGAGCGGCGTTATGCGCGGGGATTCGACGTGGCCCAGCGGCTCGGCGTACTGGCCGGCCCGGACGCCGGCGCGCGCATCGCCCTGCTGGTGCGCGAGGCCGCTTTCGGCATGGGGATGGCGGACGTGGTGGCGCGCACCGGAATGGGTGAGTCCGCTATCGCTCGGGCCGCCGCCGATGCCGGCGTTCTGGCCCCGCCGCTCGCATCGCCCTGGTTCGTCGACCGCGCCTGGTTCCAGGCCGCCTGCGACCGGCTGGGGAAGACGGTGCGCGAGTTCCATCGCCAGAAGCCGCTGCTGGCCGGCATGGCGCGTCCGGAACTGCGCGCCAGCCTCGCCCCGGAGATGCCGCCATTCCTGCTGGACGGGCTGCTGGCAGCTTCGAAAGACGTGGTGGCCGAAGGCGAAATCGTGCGCTTGCCCGGCCATGCGCCGGTGATGCGCGCGGACGAGGAGCAGGCGCGGCTGGCCATTGAGCGCGCCTTCGAGCAGGCCGGACTGGCCGTCCCCGCGGTCACCGAGGTGCTGGCGCACTCGGGCGTCGAGGCCGCGCGCGCGCGCACCTTGCTCGATATCCTGCTCCGCGAAAAACGCCTGATCCGCATCAACCAGGAGCTGGTCTTTCATCACTCTGCGATGGAAAAGTTGCGCAGCCTGCTTGCCGCGCGGCGGCCGGCGCGCTTCAGCGTCCCGGATTTCAAGGAGTGGACCGGCATTTCGCGCAAGTACGCCATTCCCCTGCTCGAATATCTGGACCGCGCGCGCGTCACCCGCCGCGAAGGCGACCAGCGTTTGATCCTGTAGCGCCGCCCCCGCTCCGGACGTGCAGGCGCGCCCCTCAGCCCGAGATGTGGTCGCCCAACGCGCGCTCCACTTCCTGCGGTTCCAGGCGCTCGCCGTTGTTCAAACGCACCAGCAGGGTTTCGATGATCTGCTTGGCTTCGTCCTTCTTGTAGTTCTTGATGAAGCCGTCGTAGAAGTGTTCGCCCGCCATCGCGTGATTGATCTCGCTCTCCTTATTGTGATCCTGCAGTTCCGTGAAATAGACCACCCGGTACCGCCCCGTGTACTCGGTCTCGCGGTAAATCTCGAACATCACCTTGTCCGCCTCGAAGAGCATGATTTTTCGAGAGTATCACAGGCGGAGGGGGAAGCTGTAAAAGTAGGCGACCGAGTCTTGTCTCATGCCGGGATGAGCCCGCAGAAAGTACTATTCTTCACATTCCTGGCGCCGCGGCGCTCAAAAAAAACGCCGTCTTGACGGGACTGGAGGAGCCGGTTCCTTTCTCCTCACGAGGGGGAGCACAAGCCACTAACGCCGCTTATGCGAACGTTGCACCGCGTGACCCGGTTTCAAATTGCCCCCTGCAGGCGATAGGCACCGGACGTGGCCCCGAAACGGGCTGCGTCCTGGCGAGCGAGCAGCTCTTTTTCGATTTCAGAGCAACAGCGGCTGGTGCGGCGGCAAGTGTGACCGAAGCGGCAAAGGGTTGAAAGCGAAGGGCGAAGTTTTTTCGGGAGGAGGTGAACGGGGTTGGGGAGCCGCAGCCGGCCGAACAAGCTGGGGACCGGCGCGAATTGGGCGGTTCAGGCCGTCCACTTTTACCGTCCACTTTTACCCGTGAGATAATCCTTAGGTGGAGCGGCAATTCGAACATCAGTTCGAGTGGGACCCTGCAAAGGCGCTTCGGAATGTCCGGGAACACAGGGTTTCATTCGAGCGCGCCGCGACGGTTTTTCTCGATCCGAGAGCCATGTCGATATTCGACGCTGAGCACAGCGAGAACGAGGAGCGTTGGATCACTCTCGGACTGGACCGCACCGGAGCGCTGTTGGTGGTGTGCCACACTTTTCGTGAGGAGAAGGAATCCGGTCGCGAGGCGAGTGCAAAGATACGTTTGATTTCCGCGCGCCGGGCGGACCGCAGAGAAACCGCGCAATACGGGGGACGGGAACAATGAAGCCACATTACGACTTTTCAAAGGCGGAGCGAGGCAAGTTTTACCGGAAGGAAGCGCGGCTACGTCTGCCCATCTACCTTGACGGCAAGTTGCAGGAGCGTCTGGAGCGAATTGCGCAGAAGAACGGCCGGGATGTCGGCGACGTCGTGAGCGATCTTTTGATCAAGGACGTGGAATTGCTGGAGGAGTTGACGTAACTGTTTCGGCGAGACGGCCGGACCAGCGAGAGATGGCCTAGGGAACGCCGGCTTCTCCGGCGCGGGACTCAGCCGGCAAATGGGAGTTTCGCTTCCTTTCAATCTGTGTTTATCTGTGGCTTGCTTTGTTTCGGCGTTTTTCGGCAACGTCTAAAGCATGCCCCACCCACGGCGCGCGCCGGCGCCCGTCACTCCGTCGCTTCGTTTTTGCGGCCGGATTTCACGATCCAGTTGCGGAACATGGCGGTGTAGCCGCGGGCTTCGGAATCGTTGCACAGTTGCTCAATCGAGAACCGCATTTTGCGGCTCCAGTTGGGGTATTGCCAAGTGGTGCCCGGCAGGTTCTGCTGCTCGGTTTCCTTGGTGAGATCCTCCTGGTTGATGGCCAGCAGTTGGGATGGCGTCAACGCCAGGAAGCCGACAATGGCGTTATGCAGCTCTCCCGAGAGCGCCGGGTAATCCTGCGCGCGGCGGGGCAGGAAGGGCGGTATCAGTTCGAGTTCGAAGAGCATGTCGAGCATCTTCTGTTTCTCTTCCAGGCGCACGCGGGACTGCGCTTCGAATCCGGCCTGGTCCAGCATGCCGGCGGCGCGGCGGGCGTAAAGGTCGGCTCCGGTCCACATGCCGGCCAGCGTGGGCAGGTCGTGGGTGGTGGAGGAAACCAGCGCCTGCCGCGGGTATTCCCGGTAACGGCGGAACTCGCCGCGCGGGTTCTTTTCAAAGTAGAACAGACGGTAGCTGAGGACGCCGAACTGCTCCAGCGTTTCGCGGATGGCCGGTTCCACGGTGCCCAGATCTTCGCCCACGATGAGCACCCGGTTGCGCACGCTCTCGAGCGCCAGAATGCGCAGGAAATCGAGTGAGACTTCCTTGACGTAGGCGCCGTGGGCGGCATCCGAGCCATCCGGGATCCAGTACAGGCGGAACAGCCGCATCACGTGATCCATGCGCAGGGCGCCGCCGTAGCGCGCGTTGCGGCGAATGGTTTCGGCGAAGAGGCGGTAGCCGTCGGCGCGGTGGACTTCGGCGTTGGGCGGCGGGAAGCCCCAGTCCTGGCCGCCGAGGGCGAAATCGTCCGGCGGCGAGCCGACCCGGCAGCCGGCCACGAAGAAGCGGCGGTGAGCCCACAGATCGGAGCCGAAGCTGTCGGTCGCCAGCGCCAGGTCGTGGTACAGGCCGATCGACATCTTGTGGCCGCGCGCCCTCCGCTGCGCGCGCTGCAATTGCAGGCCAATCTGCCATTGCAGGTACTGGTAAAACATTACCGAGCGCCAGTGTTTTTGGCGGAATGCGCGCGTGGCGGCCGAATCGGGGTCCCGGTATTCCGCCGGCCAATCGGGCCAGATCCAGAGTTTGGGATTGCGGCTGTGCAGCCACTCGTCGAGGGCGCAATAGAGGGCGAATTTCTCGAGCAGATCGCCTTCCCTATCGCGGAATTCGTTGAACGCCGCGGCGCGCGGCGAGCCAGCGCGCCATTCGCGCAGGAATTGAACGAACAGGAGCTTGAGAAAGCGCAGCTTGAGCGCGGCCACGCCTTCGTATTCGACGAACGGGGTTTCGCGGAGCCGGCGGATTTCGGCGTCCACCGGGGCGGAGGCGCGCAACCGCACGGCGCGGGCGCAGCGAACGAAGTCCTCCATCCCTTCGACATCCAGGTAAATGAAATTCTGATAGAAAATGCAGTTGGGCAGGTAGGGGCTGGTGTTGAAGGGGCGCCGATTGTGAATCGCGTGCAGCGGGTTGAGGCTGACGAAGCTGGCTCCCAGATCGTCCGCCACCCAATCGATCACGCCCAGCAGGTCGCGGAAATCGCCGCATCCCCAGTTGCGCTCGGAGCGGACGCCGTACAGGCTGACGGCAACGCCGGCGGCGCGCCGGCCGCGCGCGGGCAGGTGATCGTTCCAGGCGCGCTCGGGGGTCACGATGTAGCGGGTGTCGGCGGCGGCCGCGCCGACAGCCGCCTGGATGCGGTGGTAACCCAGCGGCAGCGCCACCGGCAGGCACGCCACCTTGCGGACCCAGGTCCGCCCGTCGATTTCGATGGAAGCGGACACGGGGAGGTCCGCCAATGGGATTTCGAACGCCGCGCCGCTGCCGTCTTCCCGATGGATGAGGGCGCGCGCCACCGGGTGCGGGCAATCGGCCGGAACATTCAGCGCCAATTCCGTTTCGGCGGCCACGGTGACCACCACCGCGGGCGGCAGCAGGCGTTCCCATTCGGCGCGGGCGCGGCTGGCCAGCGATTGCTCGAGTTCGTCCGCGCTGCCCGCGGCGATGCCCCGCGCGCGCAGCAGGGCCTGTTTGGACTCCAGCGTGATTTCGTGCTTGTGTCCCCAAATATCCCAAAAGTACGGTTCGACACCGCACAGGGAGGCGGCGCGGTCCAGCAGTTGCTCGAAGGTTTCAGACGGCATCGGGTGGGTACCCTTCGATTCTACAAGAGCGCCGCCGCCATGCGAAAATGGAGGCATGGAAAAGCCCTTGGCCAGCGGCCCCGCGGACCTGTTCGCGCGGCTCGACGACTACACCTTCTCGAACAGCGCCTCCGCGGCCTCCGAGGGCATCCTGCTCACTTCGCTCGACAAGGCGGTCAACTGGGCGCGCAAGAATTCCATCTGGCCCATGTCGTTCGGCCTGGCCTGCTGCGCCATCGAGATGATGTCGATGAGCGCCTCGCGCTTCGACATCGCCCGCTTTGGCGCGGAAGTGTTTCGCGGCTCGCCGCGCCAATCCGACCTGATCATCATTGCCGGCCGCGTCTCGAACAAAATGGCGCCGGTGATCCGCCATCTGTATCAACAGATGCCGGAGCCGAAATGGGCGATTTCGATGGGCGCCTGCGCCACCTCGACCGGCGTGTTCCACAACTACGCGCTGATTCCCGTCAACCAGGTGATTCCGGTCGACGTCTTCGTGCCCGGATGTCCGCCGCGTCCGGAGCAGTTGATTTACGCGCTGCTCATGTTGCAGAAGAAGATCCAGGACCAGAGCGGCACCATAAAACAGGTTCTCAACCTGGCGTAGCGTGGCGCAGGCTGTCCGGCCTGCTGAGCCGAGAGTCATCTCGGCTTTTCTTATCGACGTCTCGCGACAACTTGCGCCGCATCAATTGCGCGGCGGCTCCCCTTTGACCTAGAATCTCTGTTGGGATCGAGGAGATTGCCCCGTTCGTATGACGACTTCGGTCAAAGCTGATTACGCGCTACGAGCGATTCTGGATCTTGCCTCGCAGAAACCCGGCGAACCGGTGAAGATCGCAGACATTGCGCGGCGGCGGAAGATTCCACAGAAGTTCCTCGAGTTGATCCTGGTGGGTCTGAAACAGGCCGGGTTCGTCGAGTCGCGGCGTGGGGCGGAGGGCGGATATCTGCTGGCGCGGGCGGCGGATTCGATCACGGTGGGCGAGGTGATTCGCTCGGTGGACGGGCCGCCGGACGGCAAGGGGCGAGGCCGGGCAAAACCGGAGACGCCGTTCACCGACATGTGGGACCGGGTGGACGCGGCGGTGGCGGCCATCATCGACCACACCAGCATCGGGGAACTGCTGCGCGACTGGGCCGACAGACAGAGCAAGGGCGTATTGAACTGGGAGATTTGAGTGCGGGTTTACGACGACAATTCATTGAGCATCGGGCGCACCCCGCTGGTGCGGTTGAACCGCGTGACGGATGGAGCGCGGGCGACCGTGCTTGCCAAGATCGAAGGGCGCAATCCGGCCTACTCCGTAAAATGCCGCATCGGCGCGGCCATGGTGTGGGACGCGGAGAAGCGGGGCGCGCTGAAACCGGGCAAGCAATTGATCGAGCCGACCAGCGGCAACACCGGCATCGCACTGGCGTATGTGGCGGCCGCGCGCGGCTATCCGATCACGCTGACCATGCCATCCACCATGTCGGTCGAGCGCCGCAAGGTGCTGCGCGTGTTGGGAGCCAAGCTGGTGCTGACGGATGGCGCGGGCGGCATGGCGGGCGCGATTGCCAAGGCCGAGGAGATCCGCGCTTCCGATCCCGCGCGCTACGTGTTGCTGCAGCAGTTCGAGAACCCGGCCAATCCGGCGATCCATTTCGAGACCACCGGCCCGGAGATTTGGGACGATACCGACGGCACCATCGACGTGCTGGTTTCCGGCATCGGCACCGGCGGGACCATCACCGGCGTGGCCCGCTACATCAAACAGGTAAAGGGCAAGAAGATTATCGCGGTGGGCATTGAGCCGGCCGCCAGCCCGGTGATTTCGCAAAAGCTGGCGGGACTGCCGCTCAAACCCGGGCCGCACAAGATCCAGGGCCTCGGCGCGGGATTCATACCGGGCACGCTCGATCTGAGCGTGGTGGACCGGGTGGAGACGATCGGCAACGAAGAGTCGATTGAGATGGCGCGGCGGCTCGCCAAGGAAGAAGGCATTCTGGCCGGCATTTCGTGCGGCGCCGCGGCCGCCGTCGCCGTGCGCCTGGCGAAGCTTCCGGAATTCGCCGGAAAGACCATTGTCACGATCCTGCCCGACGCCGCCGAGCGCTATTTGACCTCGGTCCTGTTCGAAGGCATGTTCGAAGATTAAACGGGCTGCGGCGCTGCTTACCAATTCGCCACCTCCAGTTGCACCGGGCGCGCCACCGAGTTCACTTGCGGGTCGTAATACTCGTATACCCGCGATTGGAACGTCCGCGCGCGGATCGGATACTTGGCGCGCAATCGGAAACTCAGCTTCACCGTATCGCCCGCGGCAATCGAATCGAAGTACAGGATCGCTTGCGTGGCCGTGAGGTTGAACTTCTCCAGCCGCCCGCCCTTACGGCCCGCACTCTGTTCCTGGTAAGTCTGCAGATCCTCGGTCAGCAGGTCGAAACCGGGCGGAATTCCCAGGTCGATCATCACCATGTTGGCGGACTTGGGCAGATTGTTTTTCACCGTTGCGGTCGCCGTGGCGATATCGTCCTGCGCCAGGCGCGTGCGGTCGTAGCTCACGTCGATCGAAAGCGCCTCGGCCGCAGGCTTCTCCGTCCACGGCAGGAAATAGCGCCCCACCACCTGGTAGGCCAGCCCGCCTTTGCCGTCGAACAGGAGGGCCACCTCGTTGGCCTTGGCGTCCAGATTCTTGAATACGAACTGATGCAGCAGGTCGTTGTTCTCCGAAGTCAGCGTGAGTTTCCCGGCGGGTTTGCCGTTGAGCGCGATTTCGACCGTACCCTGCACATCGGAGCTTCCCTTTTCGGTGGCCAGCAATAGCGCGCGCAGGGCCATAATGGTCGCCTGAGTGGTGCCCCAAGTGCCCTCGGCGGTCTTCTTCGAGGCGAGGTAAGCCAGCGCCTTAGCCGCCGTGGGCGAAGCTTGCCCCCATTTGAGTAGAGCCTGCACGGCCAGTCCGGTGGTCTCCACGGCCGCGCTCTCGCCGGCGCCGTACATGCCGGTTTCCTCCGCTGTCCACCAGGCTTGCTCGCCCTTCTCGGTGCGCGCGTCCAGCAGGTTCTGCATGGCGCGGCTGGTGAACTCGCGGTCCTTTCCATAATCGGCGGCGAAGTTGGCCAGCACCGCCAGCGTGTAGGCGTCGGTCTTGTCGCCCATGTGCTGGCCGACAAACTGGCGGGCCTTTTCGACGGCCGGCCCCTGGTAGCCGGTGTTCTCGAGCGACCAGGCGATGTAGCCGCTGATCCGCAGCAAATCGCTGTTGTAGCGGTTGGTGGCGCCCTCGTTGATGAAACTGGTATCGGGCTTCCAACTGCCATCTTCCTGCTGTTGTCCGGCCAGCCACTGCTGGGTGCGCTGGATCAGCTTCGGATCCACGTCGTGAACCTTGGCCATGTCACCGAACTCCATCAACCCATACGCCGTAAGGATCTTGTTGGCGGGCGCCTGGCCGAACCAGGAAAAGCCGCCGCCGGGCACTTCGAACGTAAGCAGGCGCTGGTAGCCGTTGGCGATGAAGCCCTCGGCTTTGGCGTGCACTTCCGGGGTGAGCTTGCCGGATCGCTTCATGTAATCGAGCGCCAGCACATTGGGATACGTGGCCGAGGAGGTCTGCTCGAAGCAGCCATAGGGCATGCGCAAAATGGCGTCCATGCCTTCGATCACCTGGCTGAGCGGGCCGGGATAGAGCCGCACCAGGATCGTGCTCGCATCCGCGATCGAGGCCGCCGGGAAGTGGAGCGTGTGCTCGATGGCCGAGTCCAGACGGCCATTGAAAACCTGGCTCTGCTCGCGCCCGTTGGGAATGACTTCGATCTCGCGCACCACGATATCGGCGCGATTGGCCCCTCCCGACATGCGCGCCGCCAGTGTCAGCTTGAATTTGCCGATGCGGTTTGCTTCGATGGTGAATTGCGACGATCCCACGCGGCCGGCCTCCACCGCGAGGTTCTTTTCCGGCACGTCCTGGACCAGCGAAAACCAATCGCCCTTTTCGAGCTTCAGGCTGACGTCTCCGCGGCCGCCCGCATAGTTGTAGACCGCAACCGGAATCGAGACTCGGTCGCCCTGCGTGAGGGTGACCGGCAAATCGAGATCGGTGAAGAAATCCTGGAAGACTCTCACACTCGAGGACCCGCTGCCCAGCGCCCCGCGCACCGTCGAGGCCAGCATGGCCATCCGCCAGGTGGTAATCGAATCGGCCAGCGGTATGGCGATGGTGGCGCGGCCGTCGCGGTCGGTGATGATTTCGGGATTGATGTAGAGTGCCTCCGGGAAGTAGGAGCGCACGTGTGGCGCGGGCGCGGCGTCGGAGGCCGGAGCCTTAGCGAAAGTGGCGGGATAGGCGGCATTCAACTGGGTGGCTTCCATCAACTGGGGGCCGTCAATGTTTTGAAATCGGCCCATCGCGGCTTTTTCGGGCGCTGCGGCGGGTGCCTCAACCGCGAACTCGCGCATGGGACCGTCTACTGCGCCGTTGACGGCAAACGCTCTGCCCGCGACTCCACCCATCACCCCTGCTCTGCCCGCGACCGGCGGCCAGTCCTCGGCGGCGACCACCGTTTCCCTCGTCGCGCCCACATTCAGCGTCACCGTCAACGCCTCGCGATCGCGCTCGGCGAGGGTAAATCTCCGCGAGGTCAGCTTGAACCTCGGCGAAGAGACCTGCACTTCGTATTCGCCCGCCGGAACGCCGGTGAACTGAAATTGCCCGGTGCTGTCGGACCGCGCCGAGCGAATCTTCCCGCTCGATATCTCGCGAGCCACCACGCCCTCGCCGGGCACCGCTGCGCCCTTGAGGTCCCGCACCACTCCGGTGATCTGCGCAAAGCCGTTGAACGGTCCTTGATCATGTTCTATCCGCAGACTGATGCTGCTCCCAGAGGGGTTGACAGCGCCCGCCACCTGCCTGGTGGTCACCCGCAGATAGCCGGCCAAATCGTCCCCCGTGCCGAACTGCTTGTCCGCACCCGCGCTGCGCACCATGTAGAAGGAGCCCGAGCGCTCGAAACGGAGGTCGGTGTCCCAGGCGTCGCGGAGTTCAGGCGCGCCGCTGGCTTGCAACCGGGCTGCCACTTGCGCGACGTCCGTTTCGGGATGCTGCGCAATCGCGCGGGTGAATCTCTCCGCGATCCGCTCCACTTGCATCCGGAACTGCCTCCGGTAGCGGTTGGCATACTCCACGAAGCGGGTTTGCGGCACCGTCTGGCCGAATTCCTGGTCGAACCGGTTGGTATTCACCATCTCGGTCGCCGAGAACAGCGCCCGCGCGGCCAGATCTCTGCGCGCCACGCCCGCCGTCTCCACCACCTCCGGCATCCCGATGGAGTGAATCTCATACCGCGGCTTCATCGCCTCCTGCTCCAGGTAGAAAAACACCTTGGCGAAGCCGGGCTGCTTTTCGGCCAGCGCGAACACGGCCTCATCCACCACCTGCAGCCCCAGCGCGGCCTGCACTCCTTCGCCCCGCTCGTTGGTCACGCGGAATTGGATGCGAGCATCGTCGCCGGGCTTGTACACCGCCGCGTCCGTGGTGGCTTCGATCTTCAGTTCGCCGGCCGGCTGCACGAATACCAGCCTATGGTCCGACACCGGGCGCGCATCGCGGCCGAACAGGTAAGCGTCGAAGTCCACCGTGCCTGCCAGTTCGGGCGTAGCCGTGAGGTTCAACTCGGCCTGGCCGTTCTTCATGTCCAGATCGCGCGTCAGCACGGTTTGCCCGTCCTTCACCGCGTCCACATACACGGCGCCCTGCTGCCGCGTGGAAAACACGCGAAGCTCAATGCGGTCGCCGGTGCGATACACGGCGCGCTCCGTGCGCAGCAGAATCTGCTCGGTGCCCTGGCGAAGTTGTAGCGGCACGGAACTCGATCTGCTATTGCCCTCTCGATCCTTGGCCTCGACCTCCAGCACGCGGGCAGCGGACGGCGCCACCAGCCGAACCAGCGCCACACCGCCGTCATCGGTGGTGACGTTCTGCTCCGGATTTCCCGTCGCGCGCACCCGCAACTCCGTCTTGGCCGGCTTGCCATCGGCGTAGGACGTCAGCACGAAGACCTGATTCTCGATACCCGGAATCAGCGTGCCGCCTTCCGGCACGGCCGTGATCAGCAGCGCCGATTCGCTCACCGTGATGGGTTCCCCGCGCGTCTCGGAATGGCCGGCCGAATCCTTCACGGTGGCCTCCACCAGCACGTGCGCGGCGCCCTGGTTGAGCGGCCGCCCGGCAAAGTAGCGCGGCAACGTCAGGTCGAAACGACACGCCCCCTCGCCATCGGTCTTGCCCTCGACCGACCCCACCTCGAACACACTCACATCCATGCCCGACGCCTTCACCGTGACATCGCCCGCGTCCACCGCCTTGCCGAAAAAGTAATTGGCGCGAACCGTGCCGGTCACGTGGTCTCCCGGCCGGTAACCGTGCTTGGTCTTTTCGTCTTTCCCCGCGAAGTCCACGGCGACTTTGAATTTGGGCAGCACGTAGCGTTCGATCTCGAGGGCGATCTCGGCCGTGTTGCGCGCGGTGCCTTCACCCCCAACCATCAACGCCCGCAGATGATAAGTGCCCAGGTTGACTTCGTCGGCCAATCCGAATTCCGCCGACGCGATTCCGAACCCATCGGTCTTGACCGCCTTTTTGAAAACCTTATTGCCGCGCGAATCTTCCACCTCGAAGGTCAGATTGCGCGCGCCCGCCGCCTGATGATCGGCGCGGTCCAAAGCCAGCGCACGTATATGAATGGTCTGGCCCGGCTGATAAATCGGTTTCTCGGTAGTCAGTAAGATCGAAACTTTGTCTTCGAGGCGCACCGGTTGCGTGAAATCGGTGGAGCCGATAGGCGTATCCACCACATACCGCAGCGTGTAACTGCCCGTCACGCCCGCCGGAAAACGGAACTGCGCTTCGGTGGTGCCACGCTGGTTGAGCGGCCCCCTGAAGAGCGCTACGTTCGGCACACCCGGCTTCACTAATTCGATCCGCACCGTGCTCGCCGCCGTGATAGCCGCATTCTTCGAATCGGTAGCGATCACCCGCACCGCCGCCGCCGCGCCACTCAAATAGGTTTGCTGGGCCATCACGTGGACCACCGGCGTTCGCAGCATCTCCGAGATGGAGTCCGCGCCTTCGATTGTCCCGTCGGTGTCGCCGGAATACAGGAAGCGGTAGCGCACCCGATGCCACACCAGGTCTTCGTTGGCGAGTTCCTTGACGAGCTTGAGGTCGGCTTGCCACGATCCCTTACCCTCGGCGAGCGTGACCCGCCGCTCCGACCGCCCCAATATGCCATCCTCGGGATTCAGAACCTCGATGGTGAGAGTTCCAGCGCCGGCGCGCCGTGCCGTGTACGGTATCTCCACGTGCAGCGTACCGTGCGAATAAATGGCTGTTGGCGTGTCGCTATCTGCCGCGTGCGCGCGGTGGATAGTGCCTATAATCGCCACCGAAGCCAGCACCAGCAACGCGCCGCTCAAAGCAACGGCCAGTATGACATCCGCCCAAAACGTTTTCTCGACTTTTCTTCTCGGATTCACGGCTGCCTCCACGGGAACTCGCATTTTCGGTTCCAATCAACAGAACGAAACCCCATGGACAATTCCACACACCCTGCGCAAAAATTCTTTAGTCTGGCGGCACAGGTGTGAGTTTTGATCGACGTTGCGTTCTTTTTTTCCGGCATCGAACTTCTGGCCCGCGCGCGATAAGCGCTTCGTGCGGCGGTAGCGCCGGCGGTCCTTGTCGCCGGTGGTTTTTGCTTAGCGCGCACAGACGCACTCGGCGACCCGTGGCGCCGGTTAGGCGGAGGCTGCTACACTACCCATCGATGACCGTGTTGGGATGGTTGGTGGCGTTGTGTTTATTTGCCGACGTGCTGTTCCCGCCGTGCCTGGCCTTTTACGCGCTGATTAGCTGGCGGGGCCGTTGGAGAATCGCCGCCGCTGCGCCGTTGTTGGTGGCGGTCCCGGCGGCCGTATCGTTCTGGTCTGTTTGGCGCAATCGGGCGGTCGCCGCCCCTGCATCGATCGTATTCTATGTGCTGCTGGCGCTGATCCTGAGCGCCTATTCGGTGATGGTGCTGGTTCTCTATCTCAGACGCGATCCCCCGCCGGCGTGAGCCAGCGCCGGCGGCGCGCTATCTCTCGGACAGCTCTTCCACGAGGCCATCCACTTCCTCTATCCTCACCAGGAAACGCTTGCGCGCCTGGAGTTGGGAATCGGGCACCTCGAAGCGGGCCGCGATCATGCGGTCCAGCGTGGTGCGCCCGGGTACCCGCTCGCCCACCATCAGACTCGGGTTGTACTTGTCGCCGAGCAGGGGCACGCCGGCCATCAGCCGCTGCGCGTCTATCTCCGACGCCGTGGCTCCCTCGATCTGGGCGCCACTCTGGCTCTCCAGCACCACCGTTACGCTGCGCACCTTGAACTGATAATTCGAGGGATTGGTGACGCGAAAATCGATCGCCACCGCCGCACTTTGGTCGTCGAGCGGAGCGGTGCGGACTTTGAGAATCTTGCCGGGCAGCTCGATGTGCGCTCCGCGCTGCATGTAGACGATGCCCGATATGGCGATCGCGACTACCACGATGCCGATTGCGAATGTGATCAGAAGAGTTCGCGACATAGAAGAGCTTGGGCAGCCAGCTTCGCCGCCGGGCCAGTTACGATTCTAAACCAACCGGATGGTAAGATTATGAAAAGGCCCTCCGGGCGAATCTTGTTTCAATCTCCATTGACAAATAGGTGATATAATCCATAGAGAATCGGGTACTGCTATGAGTAGCGTCGCCGAAGCACCGCTGACAGATCGCCAACTGTTTGAAATTGAACATGATCGCCTGGTCCGTGAGGAGATCGAAACCTTCCGCTCGCGGGCTCAGGCGTTCCTCGACGGCCAGATAACCGAAGACGACTTCCGCCCCTTCCGGCTGAAGCATGGCATTTACGGGCAGCGGCAGCCGGGAGTGCAGATGGTGCGGTCGAAGATCCCCAGCGGAATGCTGACGGCGGCGCAGGCCGAGCAACTGGCGCGCGTGGCCGAGGAATTCGGCGGCGGCAGGGGGCACCTGACCACGCGGCAGAATATCCAGTTTCATTTCGTGCCGCTGGCGCGGGTGGCCGACCTGATGCATGTGCTCGCCGACGCCGGGCTGACCAACCGCGAGGCCTGCTACAACACGGTGCGCAACGTGACCACTTGCGCCTGGGCGGGGATTGCGCGGAACGAGGTTTTCGACGTGCGGCCGTACGCACAGCGGCTGGCGTTCGCCCTGCTGCGCAAGGACCTGACGGGCAACCTGCCGCGCAAGTTCAAAATCGCCTTCGACGGCTGCGCGGGCCGCGATTGCATTGCGGGCGCGATCAACGATATCGGCCTGCGCGCGGTGATCCGCGATGGCCAGCGCGGCTTCCGCATGCTGGTGGCCGGGGGACTTGGGCCGCTGCCCACCGAAGCGCAACTGCTCGAGGAGTTCGTTCCCGAAGAGCGCCTGCTGAACCGCTGCGAAGCCGTGATCCGCATCTTCAATCGCTACGGCAACCGTGGCAATAAGAACAAGGCGCGGTTGAAATTCGTGCAGCGCGAGCGCGGCATCGAGTGGCTGCGGGAGCAGGTGGAAAAGGAATACCAGCTCATTCTGAGCGATGGCGGGATCGCGTGGCCGGAGATGGTGCCGGAGGGTTTCGGCGGCTACCAATCGCGGCCGCAACCGCTCGGGCAGGGTGCGCTGCTGCCGCTGGCGGGGCGTCACCAGACCGGCGACGGCGAGTATGACGCGTGGCTGGCGACCAACGTCGCCGAACAGAAGCAGACCGGCTACGCCGCGGTAACGGTGCGCGTGGAGCAGGGCAATCTTCTCGGCCCGCAGTTGCGGGGGCTGGCGCGCATCGCCTCCACCGCCGGCGACGGAACGCTGCGCGTTTCCATCGATCAGAACCTGCTGCTGCCGTTCGTTCCGCTGGCGCGGTTGCCGGAGGTGCATCGGGCGCTGGCGGCGATTGGCCTGGCGGCGGCGCGCGCGCGGCATATCGACGATGTGGTGACTTGCCCCGGCGCTTATTCCTGCAACCTGGCGCTGACCAAGTCGATGAACCTGGGCGCCGCGCTGGGCGAGACGCTGCGGCGGTATGACGATCCGCGCGTGCGCGAGCTCTCGATCAAGATCAGCGGCTGCCCCAATTCCTGCGGCCACCACTGGGTGGGTGACTTCGGGTTCTTCGGCAATGCGCGCAAGATCGATGGCCGCGAGATTCCGTATTACCAGATGCTGCTGGGAGGCGGATACGACGAAGAAGGCGTGATGCGCTTTGGCCTGGCCGTGCAGTCGATTCCGGCGCGGCTGGCGCCCGCCGCCGTGGTGCGCGTGCTGGATCATTTCCAGGCCAACCGGCTGCACGGCGAAACCTTCCGCCAGTATGTGCTGCGGCACAAAATCGAAACTTTCCGCGAACTGACACGCGAGTTTGCCAAACCCGCCGAACTATTCCCCGAGATCTACCAGGACTGGGGCGACGACCAGGCGTACTCGCTACAGTTGGGCCGCGGCGAGTGCGCGGCATAGCGGGGCACGTTGGGAAACCTGCGGACCGATTGTCAATCGGTCCAGCCGGGCGGCAGCCCGGCCGTGCACGGCGCATTAATGCGCGCGCCACGTCTTAATCCCGAATTCACGCCCACTTAATCGCTCTGTAACATCGCCGCTGATACCGTTAGAGCAGGTAACAAGGCACCCATGAAAAAGATTCTGCTCATCGAAGACGACGTGGACCTGTTTTCGCTTCTCAAGTACAACCTCGAGAAGGAGGGGTTCTCGCTGTCCGGTCTGCAAACCGGAAAAGGGGCAATCGAGCTTTGCCGACAGGTGCGGCCGGACCTGATCCTGCTCGACATCATGCTGCCGGATTCCGACGGCCTGGACATCTGCAAGGGCATCCGGCGCGATCCCGACCTGTCCGCGGTTCCGATCATCTTCCTGACCGCGCGCGCTTCGGAGACCGACCGCATCGTGGGCCTGGAATTGGGCGCCAACGATTACGTGGTCAAGCCGTTCTTCGTGCGCGAGCTGATCGCGCGGATCAAGCTGCAGTTCCGCAATCAGACCTCGCCGCCGCGCATGCTGGAGGCAGGCGGCCTGGAGCTCGACACCAGCAGCCGGCAGGTGCGGTTGAACGGCGGCCCGCTGGCGCTGACGGCCACCGAGTTCCGCCTGCTCGAGTTCCTGATGAGCCGTCCCGGAGTGGTCTTCAGCCGCGAGCAACTGCTCGATTCGGTGTGGGGACAGGACCGCGCCATCACCGACCGCGCGGTGGATGTATATGTGCTTCGATTGCGTCAGAAGATTGAGCAGGACCCCGCCGAGCCCACGCTGATTCACTCCGTCCGCGGCTTCGGCTACACCTTCGAGCCAAGGCGGGCATTGGCCGGCGCGTAAGCGGAAAAAAAGCAGGGGGGAGGACGCCCCGCGACTCACGCGGCTGCTCGGCAGGGGCAATCCTTCCCCGCTACCCCGGATGCGGCTCGCCCAGTATGCAACGCACGGTGTCGCGCGCGATCAGCAACTCTTCATCGGTTGGGATCACCCACGCGTTGAGGGTGGAATCTTCGGTCGAGATGAGGCCTTCCCGCGCCACCATCTGCTCGTTACGGCCCTGGTCGAGATTCAGACCGGCCCAGGCGAGGCCTTCGCAGATCCGCGCCCGAACTTGCGGCGAATTTTCGCCGATGCCGCCGGTGAAAATCACCGCGTCCGCTCCACCCATGGCCGCCAGAAACGCACCCACGTACTTGCGCGCCCGGTAGCAGAATATCTCGATGGCTAAGCGCACGCGCCGGTCGTCGTGCACCTTGAGTTCGTCCTCCAGCACTTTCATGTCGTTGGTCAGGCCGGAAATCCCCAGCAATCCGGACTGGGTGTTCAGCACCGACTCGACCTCATGCGGCGAGAGCCCTTCCTTGCTCGCCATCAGGTTCAGAATGGCGGGATCCAGATCGCCCGAGCGCGTCCCCATCACCAGGCCCTCCAGCGGCGTCATGCCCATCGACGTATCCTCCGAACGGCCGCCGCGAATGGCGCAGGCCGAACAGCCGTTGCCCAGGTGCAGCGTCACCAGGTTGGTCTGCTCGCGGGTCAGGCTGCGCAGCGTCCGGTAACGATACGCCACGTAACGATGCGACGTCCCATGGAAGCCGTAACGGCGTATGCGATGGCGCCGGTACAGGTGATAGGGCAGCGCATACAGGTAAGCCTGTTCCGGGATGGTCGAGTGGAACGCGGTATCGAACACCGCCACCTGCGGCGTCTGGCGCCCGAAGATCTCGCGCACCGCCAGAATGCCTTTCAAATTATTGGGGTTGTGCAAAGGCGCCAGGTCGATGCAGTCTTCGATGCCTTTTAGAACGTCGTCGGTGATCAGGGCCGATTCGTGGAACGTCTCGCCACCATGCACCACCCGATGTCCCACTGCGTGCAAGTCGCCCAGGCTGCGAATCTCGGCCACCTCCGAGATATCCGAAGCCAGCCAGCGCAGCACGTAATCGAGCGCCGCGGCCACGTCGCGGATGGGCGCCGTCAGCTTTCGCCGCGGGCCATTCCGGTTCTGCACCGTAACGATGGCCTCGCCGCCAATCCGTTCCACCTGTCCGCGGCACAGGCGTTCGTCGCTCGCCTTTTTGATCCGGTCGAGATCGGTCGCAATCACCTGGAATTTCAGGCTGGAGCTACCCGCATTGAGTATCAGAACATTCATCGGTTCACTCCACTCTTAACAAATGGCAGCCGTGATGTCCCGCTTCGACAAAACAAAAGGGCAAGCTTGCCGTATGCCCCACCATTGCCGCCGGTGGGGCATGCTTTAAGCTTGCCTGTGCATCGGGGAACCGCGTGGCCGCCACTTTCGCAACCCGATTCGAGCGCCACATCTCTGCGCCGGCGCACTGCGCGCGCCGAGCAAGAAGCGGAGCGGTTCGACGCCCCTGCTACAATCGAAGGAAGTGGCATCCGAACCCGCCAGCCTTTCGGAACCCGTGTCTCTGCCGCCCCCGTCCGATCCGGTGGGGCAGTTGTACCGGGAGCTCGAAGCCAAGATCCGCGAGTACCGCCCCAAGGATGACCTGGCGCCGCTCGAGCGCGCCTATCAGTTCGCCCGTGAGCGGCACGAAGGCCAGATGCGGGATTCCGGCGAGCCTTACATGGTTCACCCCATCATGGTGGCCCGCATTCTCGCCGAGATGCGCCTGGACGTGGTGGGCATGGAGACCGGGCTGCTGCACGACGTGGTGGAAGACACCAGCGTCACCGTCGACGAGGTCCGCCAGCGATTCGGCGAAGAAGTGGCCCGCTGCGTCGACGGCGTCACCAAGCTCTCCAAACTCGATTTCTTTTCCGCCGAGGACCGCCAGGCGGAAAGCTTCCGCAAGATGCTGCTGGCCATGGTCGA
>Ga0181521_10000964_pt1 | contig 35594 bp, 25 predicted proteins | sample PEATcosm2014_Bin_32_FD_119764 | JGI IMG/M metagenome (GOLD analysis project Ga0181521, IMG submission 119764) | Peatland microbial communities from MTU Mesocosm Facility, Houghton, MI, USA - PEATcosm2014_Bin02_60_metaG | ecosystem: Environmental > Terrestrial > Soil > Wetlands > Peat | place...
ACGCGCGCTTTGACGCTAACCATCCCCATATCCGAGGTAGGAACCGTGTGCGTTAGGAGCGCCAGCACGGGTCTGTGCGGGGGGCAGTGGGCAACCGCTGTCCCTACCGCGACCCCTACAAGCCCATGCCCGACCTAGAAGCGGCGGCCGGGGATGAGTTGTCCGTGGCCTTCGCTGGCGATAAAGGCGCGCAGTTCGTTATAGGGCCGGTGGGGATTGGAGGGGCTCAGCGCGGAGCGGATCCAGGTTTCGTGGTACCAGCGGTCGAAAGGCGGATACTCCTGGCGCAGCAATTCGATTTCGAGTTGTTCCAGCGCCGCGCGAGCATCCAGTACCAAGGCCCACATGCGTGCGGCGTCGGGCGCGCGCAGCGCTGCCTCGAGTTTCAGCGCGGCCTGCGTCTGCCGCTGGGCCACGCACAGGCCGAGCGCCACGTCTTCCGACAAGAACCTCCGCCCGGAAAGGGACAGTCCGGCTTCCGCGCGTTCCTCCGCGGCCAGCGCGTCGTCCAGCGGCGCTTTCAGAGCCCGCAGGCGGCCGACCGTCTCGGGGCTGAGCGGCAGATAGGATTCGCCGGAGACCTTGGCATAGAGCCGGGACAGCAAATCCTCGATGGCGTTGGGCGCAATCCACAGTTTGTCGGGGACGTTGAGCAGGGCGAAGTACTGGTCGTAAGCCGTTTGGGCGGCCGCCGCCGACGCTCCGAAATACTCGCGCGTCCACCATGCCGTATAACGTTCCGCCGCGCCCGGTTGGGCGAAGATGGCCGGGGCATCCCAAGCGATGTCGGCGATCATGCGCCCGCACATGATGTACTCGCGCACTTCCGACATGTTGACCAGCATGTATTCGGTGGCGCCCGATTTGACGATTTTGTCGAACTCGGCGGCCACCGTGGCGGGGCCGACCGTATGGGTCAACTGCTTGGTGAGGTTGCCGCCGAGGTATGCCAGGTGATAGTAGACGCCGTGCTTCCAGCGGCCCAATTCGGAGGGCAGGGCGCGCATGTGGCCGTCGTTGTCGTCGGGCCACACGACAATCACGTCGGACGGCAGATCGAAGGCCGCGGGATTGCGCTGGTACTGCGGCAACATCTCGTTATACATCGTGAAGTGAAAAATAGGGGGTTTATCCTTGGGGACCAGCTCGCGCGTCATCTTCACCTGCTCGCCGATGACTTCGCGAAAGGTGGCCGCTTTTTGATCGTCGGTGGTTCCGGCAGGGAACGTAAAGGGGCGGTCCTGGGTGCCGCGCATGCCGACAGGCCAGATGACGTCCAGGCTGCGATTTTCCAGGACGCCGCCGCGCCAGAAAGTAAGCATGCCTTGGCGGTTGGTGAACCAGTCGTACACCGGCCGCACGCCGCGCTCGGCGGCCAGGTTGTAGCGCTCCAGGCCGAAAGGATTGGAAACCAGGATGTCGTAGTGGTGGGAGGTGTAGTGCAGGCCCCAATCGCTGGCCAGCTTTTGCACTTCGAAGCGGCGGTGCACGCGGGTATAGGGCGCCACCATGTTCAGGCGCAGCCGCAGGGCGGTTTCAAAGAAGCGCTTGTACCAGTCCAGCGGCACGTCGCCGGTCTGCAAGGGATAGCCATTGGCATCGAAAGGGCGCGGCAGAATGTCCTCGTCGTCATGAAAGAAGCCGCGGTAGCGGATGGCGGGAGGGCCCTGGGTGAAGGCGATACGCTTGAGCACCAGCGGATCGCGATGTTCGGGCGCATAGCCGGTCCAGATATAAAGGGGATCGATGCCCAGGCGTTCGGAGAGCGTGTAGGCGGCGAAGGCGGTGCCGCGCGGATTGGATCCCACCAGCCACACCGTGTCGCCCAGCGTGACGATGCGGTAGCTTTCCCACTGCCCTTGCAAAGAAGCGGCATGGACGGCCGCGGGGATCTGGCCGTGGCCCAGGGTGACGAGGCGGATGGAAGCGCCGCCGCCGGAGGGGCTGGGCGCCACGGCAGGCTTGCGTCCGGCGATCTTTTCGATGTCGCCGGCAAGGAACTCGGCGGCCTGATGAACGGCCGGGTTTTCGTCATCGCCGACGACGATCCGGCAGACCGCGCCCGCGCCCGCAAGCGGGACATCGCCCGCCGCCGGGGACGCGGTCTGCACCCACGAACCGCGCAGCGTGCCGGTCCAGGGCGCGGTTTGCGCATGCAAGGGAACGAGCGCGGAAAAGCATAGAGTAAGGATGGAGATCGCCGAGGTTCGATTTGGAATCATGGGAAGCGCTCCCAGGCGAGGCCACACCCGCCAGACAGTCTATTAGGAGTACCCGAAAACAAAATGGCTGTCAAGCCCTCTTCGCCGCTCTCTTCGCCGCGCGCGCGCGCGCCGTGATAGCTTTGTACATGAATCGAACAAATTGTTCCGATTGAAGAGTCGAGGAGGCGCTTCGTGTCCAATCCAGGTGGGATTCTCTGGCCGCTGGCCGTCTTTCCGCTGCTGGCCGCGGCGTTTCAGACAACGCCGCAGCCGCCCGCGCAACCGGCGCCCGCGCAACAACCGGCCGCGGGCGCGCGCGGAGGCCGCGCCATGACTCCGGAGCAGCGCGAGGCCTTTGCGGCCCAACAGCGGGCCACCGAGGCCGATCATCAGCGCATGATGGAGTTGCTGGGGATCAAGGAACTCCGCCGCGGGCGCGACGGCAATAACAAAGACTCGCCGTATTACGCCAATTACGACGAAGCCAAAGCCAATCCGTTCCCGGTGCTTCCGGACCCGCTCAAGTTCAACAACGGGAAACCCGTGAAAACGGCCAAAGACTGGTGGACGAAACGAAGGCCGGAAATTGTGGAATACTTCGATCGCGAGATTTACGGCCGCGTTCCCCAGAATGTTCCGAAAGTAAGCTGGCAAATCGTCTCCACGACTGAAGGGACGAACGGCGACGTTCCCATCGTGACTAAAATCCTGAAGGGACACGTGGACAACTCGGCCGATCCGGCGATTCAAGTCGATATCGATTTGCTGCTGGCAACGCCGGCCAAAGCCGCCGGGCCCGTACCGGTGGTGATGCAGTTCGGTTTCCCCGGAATTCCGGGCGCCGGGCGCGGCGCGTTTCCCGGAGGGCGCGGTCAAGCGGGACCCACCTGGCAGCAGCAGGTGCTGGCGCGAGGGTGGGGCTACGCGGTAATCGTTCCCGGCAGCATCCAGGCCGACAATGGAGCGGGGCTGACCAAAGGCATCATCGGTCTGGTGAACCAGGGCCAGCCTCGCAAGCCGGACGATTGGGGAGCGTTGCGCGCATGGGCTTGGGGCGCAAGCCGCGCCTTGGATTATTTCGAAACCGATAAAGCCGTAGATGCCAAACACGTCGCTGTGGAAGGCCACTCGCGGTATGGAAAGGCCACCATTGTGGCGATGGCCTACGACCAGCGTTTCTGGACCGGCTACGTCAGTTCGTCGGGCGAAGGAGGCGCCAAACTGCACCGCCGCAATTGGGGCGAAGTGGTGGAAAATGTGGCGGGAAGCGGCGAATATCATTGGATGGCGGGTAACTTCCTGAAATACGCCGGTCCGTTGAACTGGGGCGACCTCCCGGTGGATTCGCACGAGTTGATTGCCATGTGCGCGCCGCGGCCGATTTTCATCAGCGGCGGCGCCACCACCGGCGATGGCTGGGTAGACGCCAAGGGGATGTTCCTGGCGGCAGCCGCCGCCGGACCGGTCTACCGGTTACTCGGCAAGAAGGATCTGGGGACCACGGAATTCCCGCCGATGGAAACGGCTCTGGTAAATGGCGAGGTCGCCTTCCGGCAACATTCCTCGGGCCACACCGATGGACCCAACTGGCCGTTCTTTCTGGATTTTGCCGCAAATCACCTGAAATAGGCGAAACCGCCGGGCGCATGTTTCACAGGTTCGACAGGCCGGCAGCAGGACTGTCCCACGGCCTGCGGTCCGTGAGCGGCGGTTGTGCGGCCATGGTACCGAACTTAAGCCGGGGAAAACCGTACATCCCGCCCGAAATCAGCAGCATGCCGGACGGGAGGCCTGGCTGGCGGTGAAATCTAAATATAGATAATCGCACCCTTGACTTCGGTTGCAAAATCGATATATAGTTTGCAGGTACAACTAAGTCTCGATACGAGGCTGCTTTAAGGGTCGATGCTTTTGCGAGGTTAACGTCTATGGTAAAACCACGTCGGTTTCTGATCGCCTGCTTTGTAGGGTTGCTCGCCCTGGCCGTATTCAGCGGCATTGCGGGCGCCCAGGTTCTTTACGGATCGCTCACGGGGAATGTGACCGATCCCGCCAGTGCGGTGGTGCCTGGCGTTCATGTGGAAGCCACCAATCTGGGGACGAATGTAAAACACGAAACTAATACGGACGAACGCGGTATCTACCGCTTCACCGACCTGCAACCCGGCCTCTACTCGGTGAACGTCACCGCCAAATCGTTCCGCCCCTTTACGGAGACCAACGTGCAGGTGCAGGGGGACGAAGTACGCCGCGTGGACGTGCAGTTGCAGATAGCGTCGACAACCGAGTCGGTGGAAGTATCGGCCGACGCGGTGGTGCTGCAAACCGATAAAGGCGACATCCATACGGAGATTTCCACCACGGAAGTGGAAGAGCTGCCGTACAACGGCACGGAAGGCAAGAACTTCCAGGCCCTCCTGCTTTTAGAGCCGGGGACGGCCACTACGGCGGGAACCGGCGAGGCCAACTCGGCGGCGGGCAACCCGCAGCGGGCGATTACGGTGTTCCAGAACGGCGTTTCCTCGCAGGCCAACAATACCAGGCTGGACGGCGCGCTGGACGCCTATCCGTGGCTGCCGGTGAACGTGGCGTACGTGCCGTCGCCGGAAGCCATCCAGACGGTCACAGTGGCCGCCAACGCGTATGACGCCGAGCAGGGGGCGGCGGGCGGCGCGGCCCTCAACGTCGCCATCAAAACGGGAACCAACCAGTTGCACGGCTCCCTGTTCGAGCGCAATACGAACAACGACCTGACTGCCATCAATAACTACTTCAGCCATCCCGGCCGCCTGGCCAAGAACATCCAGAACCAGTACGGATTCACCATCGGCGGTCCGGTATGGATTCCCAAGGTGATTCACGGTAAGGACAAGCTCTTCTGGTTCATGTCTTACGAAGGCACCAAGCAGAACCAATTCGCCTCCGATGCGAACCTGACTTTGCCCACCGCGGCCTTCCGCACGGGCGACTTCAGCGCGACAGGCGTAACCATTTACGATCCGCTGACGGGCAATGCCAACGGCACCGGCCGCACGCCTTTCGCCGGCAACGTCATTCCCTCCAGCCGGATCGCGTCCCAGGCGGCTACCCTCACGGCTCTTTTGCCGGCGCTGACCCGGCCCACCGCTTTCATCAGTAACTACGATGCCTACGGCGCTACTACATACACCGTGAATCGTTACGACTGGAAGGTCAACTACAATCCCACCGATAAGGTGATGATTTGGGGCCGCTACAGCATTTCTCCCATGGACATCTATGCTCCATTGGTTCTCGGTCCGGCGGGCGGAGACGCCTTCAACGGCGGCAATCCGGGCCACGCCGGGGGGCGCGCCCAGATACCCGCTGCCGGCCTCACCTATAGCATCACCCCAACTCTCCTCATAGACGCCAACGTAGGGTTCACGCGCCAGAATATCGGCGCCAACGGCGATCCACAGGACGGCGATTACGGTTTGGACACGCTGCACATCCCCGGCACCAATGGCATTGGTCCGAACTACGAAGGTATTCCAGGCTTCCAGATCGCGGGATTCGCCAACATCGGAAACACCAACACGGGCAGCCCCTTCAAATTCCGCGACAACCAGTACACCACCGCCATCAACGTGACCAAGATTAAGGGGCCGCACAACATCCGCGCCGGCTTCGAATACAATAAGGCCGCTCTCAACCAATTCCAGCCGCAGGGCGGAACGTTCGGCACGGCGCGCGGCACGTTCGGTTTTGACGGTTCGCTGACGGCCCTCAACGGCGGCGCGGCGATCAATACCGTTCAGCCCGGCAGCAGTCTGCCTGGCAGCGACGCCAATTCGTGGGCGCAGTTCTTGCTGGGCTTCCCCTCCGAAACCGGCAAGGTGACCCAGGTCAACGATCCCAATTCGCTGCGCTTCGCCACGTGGTCGCTGTACGTGCGCGATTTGTGGCAGGTCACGCCCAAACTTACCATCGATTACGGCCTGCGCTGGGAATACTACCCCATCTACTCGCACGACTTTTACGGCGCCACTCGTTTCGATCCTACCACCTACGACATTTACATCGGCGGCGAAAACGGCGTGCCGTGGGATGCCGGTGCTACCGCCAGCAAGAAGGGCTTCGCCCCGCGGTTGGGCCTGGCGTACCGGCTGAATGAAAAAACCGTGATCCGCTCCGGTTACGGCATCAGCGTGGATCCCGATAACATGCGCAATCAGCGCAATCAATACCCTTCGATCGTCAACCAGGTCTACCAGCCGCCGAACACTTACCAATTCATCAGCTATGCGGGCGTGCCGAATTCCGATGGCGCCACCCAGGTCAAGCTGTCCGACGGCCTCCCGTTGCCGAGCTACCCCGTGATTACCGGTGGCGTCCTCACGCCATCCACCACGGGTGCGAACGGCACCTATCTGCCCAGCACCAGCACCGTGACCTTCCCGAAAGATTTCGACCGCGGATACTACCAGAGCTGGAACTTCACGTTGCAGCATGAATTCTCCCCCACCCTGGTAGCGCAGGTGGCATATGTAGGCACGCACGGGATTCACACGCAAATGGGCGTCAACATCAACGGATCGTTGCCCGGCACGGGCACTGCGGGGCGCCAACTCAACCCGTACGTGCAAAGCGACATGAACGAGTACGAACCGTTCGGCTTCATGACGTATGAGGGCTTGCAGGCCACCGTAAGAAAGCGCATCGGCTCATCCATTATCGGCGCCAGCTACACCTTCTCCAAGGCCATCGACGATGCCAATGGAGACAACGGAGACGCCACGCTGTGGCGCGCTTACCCAGCTTCTTTCACACTGGACAAGCAGATTTCCGGTATCGACCGTCCCCAGACCCTGCAGGTTTATTACGTGTACCAGTTGCCTTTCGGCAAGGGGCACACCATGCTGAACAAAGGGCCGGCATCCTGGGTCGTGGGCAACTGGCAGCTTAGCGGCACCATCGGCCGCATGAGCGGCCTGCCGTTCGCTGTCGGCACCACTTCCAGCATCAACGCCGGCGGCCAGGGCACCAGCGCCAACCAGATCCTGTCCAACGTGCAGATTCTGGGCGGTCACGATGCCAACGATCCCTACTACAATGGATCGGCTTTCGCCAACCCTCCCAACAACACATTCGGGACGGTAGGCCACCTCATCGGAGGACTGTTCGGGCCGGGCTTCTTCCAGTTCAACGCCAATATCTCGCGCGTCTTTCCGTTCAAGGAAGGAAAGATCAAGTTCACGTTGCAGGGCGAGGCGTACAACTTGACCAATACGGTGGTGTTTTCCAACCCGGGCGGAAGCTGCTGCTGGTCGACGACCGCCAGCGGCACCACCAACTATAACGGTTTCGGCTTGATCAGCGGCACACAATCCACGCCACGCTACTTGGTGGTAGCCGGATACCTGCGCTTCTAAACCTTTGTATTCCGTTGCTTGCGGCCGGTCTTCCGAAAAGGGAGACCGGCCGTTTTTATTGGGGGAACCGTTGCGCCGAATGAAGATCCTCGCCGCCTGTCTGCTTGCCGCCCTGCTCGTGGCGCCGCTATCCGGGCAAGGGAAAGAGCCGCGCGACGGTCATTGGGTGGGCTCCTGGGCTGCGGCGCAGCAGCGCGGCGATTCTGGAAACGCGCCGCCCCAGCCGGGGTTTGCCGATACCACCCTGCGGCAGATCGTTCACGTTTCCATCGGCGGCCAGAGGATTCGGGTGCGGTTTTCCAATGAATTTGGGACCGCCGCGCTGCACCTTCTGGCCGCGCACGTGGCCATCTCCGCGGGCGGCGCGGCCATCCAGCCGGGGACCGACCGGGCGCTGGCGTTTCATGGACAACCGGACGTTACGATTCCGGCGGGGGCGCCGATGTGGTCGGACGCGCTCGATTTCGATGCGGGGGCTTTGTCGGATCTTACGGTGAGCACCTATCTGAAGGGCGCGCCGGCGGACTTTACGACCCATCCGGGGGCCCGGACCGCATCGTATCTGCAAGCCGGAGATTCCGTTTCAGCCGCGGACTTGTCTGAGGCCGCGCAGACGGAGCATTGGTACTTCCTCAGCGGCGTGGACGTGTGGGCCAGGCGCACCGCGGGTGCGGTTGTGGTGTTGGGCGACTCCATCACGGACGGACGAAACGCGACCAACAACGGCCGGTGGCCGGACGATCTTGCGCGACGCCTGCGGGCGCGCCGGAGCACCGCGGAAATCGGCGTGTTGAATGCGGGAATCGGCGGAAATTGCCTGTTGTACGGTGGATTGGGTCCGAACGCTCTCGCCCGCTTCGACCGCGATGTGCTGGCGCAGAGCGGCGCGCGCTGGCTGATCGTCCTGGAAGGCATCAACGATCTGGGTAGCCGGGCGCCGCCCACCCCCGAGGAGTTGATGGGCGCCTATGCGCAGATCGTTCAGCGCGCGCACGCCCACGCCATGCGCGTATTCGGTGCGACGATTATGCCGGTGGGGGGTTCGTTCTACTCCAGTGCGCCGTTGGAATCGGCTCGCCAAAAAGTGAACCGCTGGATTCGCACCAGCGGGCAGTTCGACGGGGTAATCGACCTGGACGCCGCCACCCGCGATCCGCGAAATCCCGAGCGCCTGGCGCCGGCGGCGGACAGCGGAGATCACCTGCACCCGGCCAATCCGGGTTACCAGATCATGGCCGATGCGATCGACCTCAAGCTGTTCCGGTGGTGATTCGTTGTGAGACCGAACTAAGTATGCAAAGAGCGGCCGGGCGCACTATCCGATGGAGAAGGTGCGGCCGCGGTGAACGCCGAGCAGGATCTGCACCAGGCGGTGGGCAATCAGCTCGTGGAGAGTCAACAACTCGGCGTTGGATCGGGCCAGCGCTTCGGCGTCATGGCAATCCGCGGCGGCCGATTCGCCGCCGGCCTTCAACGCCTCGGTGGCTTCGTTGATAATCGGGTCGGCCAGCACTTCGCCGGCCATTTCCCACAGCGTGATAAAACGATCCACGGCAGTGGGAAAGCTGACTTCGAAGACGCCGAACTGGCTGGTGGTGCGGGGCGGTTTGAAGTCCAGGTTGAAGGGTCCGTTATAACCGTGGCTGCGCAACAGAACCAGGACGTTGAGCCAATCCAGCGGATTCACCAGGCCGATCCCGATATCCACGTCGTGCTTGAGGCGATAGCCATCGTTGATATCGAAATGGAACAGCTTGCCGGCGAGGATGGCGCGAGCCAGCGCCGCGCGCGGCGCCGCGCCCCACATCAGCTCGTGGAGGTATTCGGGGTTCAACCCGACCATTTCCGGATGGGTGAGCAGACCCGAGGCGATGAATGCCAGCATGGCGTCGCTGGTGGGCAGCAGAATTTCGGCCTGGGGCTCGAAGGGTTTGGCTTCCAGGCAGTGCTTCATGGTGCCGCGTCCGTGGCGCGCGGCAAGCTCGATATCGTAATCGCAGGCGGCATTCAGGGCGTCGGCGTACCAGCGCAAGGTCTGGGTTTCATCGATGGCGCCCTGCACCAGGTAACCCAGCGAACCGGGCCAGTAGACGGCGAAACGGGCGCCCAGCTCGTGGCCGATACCGACCGTGTTGCGCACGCGGAATTTGGCGTATTCGCGCACCGCGGGGTCTTCGGCGGCGGGGCCGGCCGCCCATACGGCATGGTAAAAGGTCTCGGTTGTTACCATGGAACATGCGAGACCGTTAGCGGCGAGAGATTGCCGGATGCGCGCTACAATCTCGGCCTGGCGATCCGTCGCGAGCGCCTCGGTGGGAATGACGTCGGTATCGTGCGTGGACCAGTAGCCGATGCCGATGGCGGCATACCGGCGGATCACTTCTTCGAAGCCGATTTCGGGACGCGTGGGAGCGTGGAACAAAGCTTGCCCGCGGTAGGCTGCCGCCCACTGCGGTCCTGAAATAAAATATTTGCGGCGCACTGCGGGCGGGTAGGAGCCGCCGCAGGCTTGCATCAGGCGGGACACCAAAGCCTGCTGCCGATTCTCGGAAACGGGTATCATCTTGAATATTGTTGTACCATAAAACTAATTATGCGCATCCAGGATATTCGGGCGACTACGGTCACCGTTCCCTTGGAGGCCCCGCTGCGCCATGCCAACGGATGCCACTGGGGCCGATTCGTGCGCACGATCGTGGAAGTCGAAACCGATAACGGGATCGTAGGGCTGGGAGAAATGGGAGGCGGCGGGGAATCGGCCGAAGCGGCATTCCGCGCCATGAAAGCCTATCTGGTGGGGCGCGACCCGGCGCGGCTGGAAGAGATGCGATTCCTGATCGCCAATCCCACAGCTTCGTTATATAACAATCGCACGCAGATTCTGGCGGCGCTGGAGTTTGCCTGCCTGGATATTCTGGGGCAGGCGTGGGGAGTGCCGGTTTGCGAAATTCTGGGAGGGCGTCTGCGCGATTCCGTGCGCTTCGCCGCGTACTGCTTCTTCCGCTATCCCCATCCGCGCACCGGGGAAGGCGAAGTGCGGACGGCCGGCCAGGTAGTGGAACACATCCGCTCCCTGAAGCGGCGCTTCGGATTCACCACGCATAAGCTGAAGGCCGGAGTGTTCCACCCGGATTACGAACTGGAAGTGTACCAGGCGGTAGCGGCGGCGTTTCCCGAGGATTCGCTGCGCTTCGACCCCAACGCGGTCTGGTCCACGGAACAGGCCATTCGCTTTGGCCAGGCGATCGAAGGATTGCGCAACGACTATCTGGAAGATCCCGTCTATGGTTTAAGCGGCATGCGGCGCACGCGGCAGATGATTCGGGTTCCCCTGGCGACCAATACGGTGGTGGTGAACTTCGAACAACTGGCCGCCAACGCGCTGGACACCGCGGTGGATGTGATTCTCCTGGATACCACTTTCTGGGGCGGAATACGGGCGTGCATCAAGGCCGCGGCGGTGTGCGAGACGTTTCAGTTGGGAGTGGCCGTGCACTCGTCGGGCGAATTGGGAATACAATTGGCCACCATGCTGCACCTGGGCGCCGTCATTCCCAACCTTTCCTTTGCCGCCGACGCGCACTATCATCACCTGATGGACGATATTATCGAGGGTGGTCCCATGCGCTACGAACAGGGCGCCATTCGCGTGCCGGAAGGACCCGGCCTGGGAGTGAAACTGGACCGCGAGAAGGTACGCAAGTACAACGAACTCTACCGGCGATTGGGAAGCTATCCGTACGATCAGGACCCCGGCCGGCCGGGATGGACGCCGATTATTCCGAACGACCGCTGGGCGGACCCGCGGGAGAGCCGGCCCGCGCCCGTTCCGGATTGAGCATGGAAAGTTAGGGGATCATATGCTGCCGCAACAGTGGGAGATATTCAAAAAGGCCGCGCGGCTGGAGAAGTTGGACGCGATTCCCATGGCGCTGATCATCGACAGCCCATGGATGCCCGGCTATCTGGGAATTCGGCACCTGGATTATTACCTGGATCCGGAAGTATGGTTTCAGGCCAATCTGAAGATCATGCGCGAGTTTCCGGACATCATCTTCGTGCCTTCCTGGTGGATGGAATATGGAATGGCCGCGGAGCCCAGCGTGCTCGGGGCGAAGATCAAATTCTGGCGGGACAACACTCCCAGCGAATACCACACCTTGTACCGCCTGGAAGACATCGACCAGTTTCCGGAGTACGAAGTGGAAGCGGACGCGTTTGCCGCGCTCACGCTGCATCGCATCAAGATGCAGCGGCAGCGCATTCTGGACCACGGTTACATTCTTCCCACGGTCACTTCGCGCGGGCCGCTTTGCACGGCGGGCTTTGTGCGCGGAACCACGCATTTCATGATCGACCTGGTGGAGAACCCGGCGGGCGCTCACAAATTGATCGACCTGTGCACGCGCGTGGTGATCGACTGGTTGAAGGCCCAGCACCAGGCGATGGGGGACACCGTCGAGAGCATTTTCATTCTCGACGACATCGTGGGCTTCATCAACGAGGAGCACTACCTGGAGTTCGCGCATCCCTATCTCAAGCGCATCTGCGACGCGTTTCCGAAGGAGTGGGTGAAGATCTACCATAACGACGCCGAAGTGGACGCCTGCCTGGACCATTTGCCGGACGCGGGTTTCAACGTGCTCAACTGGGGGAAGCAGAAAGACATCCGCGAGGTGAAGCGGAGGGTGGGCGGCCGCATGTGCCTGATGGGCAATGTGAATCCGCTGGAGATCGCGGTGCGCGGCACGCCCGAAGAGGTGAAGGAAGCGACTCTGGACGTGCTGGAGGGCTCGGGCGGCGAGGGAATCGTGCTTTCCGTGGGCGGCGGCGTCAGCCCGGGCATGCCGCGGGAGAGCATTCTCGCCATGCTGGAAGCGCTGCGCGAATTCAATGCCGGCCGCATGGCGGTTCAAGGGGCCACCCATGGTTGATTACGCCCTGATGAATCAATTCCTGTACGAGGGCAACGCCAAGGAAGTCGAGCAGAGGACTAAGGACGCCCTGGCGGAGGGGCGCGCCGTGCAGGAGATTCTGAACCAGGGGCTGATCGCGGGCATGAGCGTGGTGGGGGAAGATTTCAAACACAACGTTCTGTATGTGCCGGAAGTGCTGATTGCGGCGCGCGCCATGAAGGCCGGGATGGCGGTATTGAAGCCGCTGCTCAGCGCCAAGGAAAACGTCACCAAGCGCGTGGGCACGCTGCTGATGGGAACCGTGCGCGGCGACCTGCACGATATCGGCAAAAACCTGGTCTGCATGATGGCCGAAGGCGCGGGTTTCGAAGTGCACGACATCGGGGTGGACCAGAGCGTGGAAAAATTCATGGCGGCGGCGGACCGGTGCAAGCCGGACATTATCGGGATGAGCGCCCTGTTGACCACCACCATGACGTACATGAAAACGGTGATCGATGGATTTCGCGCCGCCGGGCGCGGAGACATCAAAATGGCCGTGGGCGGCGCTCCCATCAGCGAGATGTTCGCCGAGGAGATTGGCGCCGATGGCTATGGCGCCAATGCCTCCGCGGCGGTAGACCTGTTCCTGCGCCTGGCGGCGGAGAGATGCAACGAAAATGGCGATCTACAAGATTCTGTACTGGCAGGAAGTGCCGTCCCAGATCAAGGCTGAAGACGACTCCGGCGAGGTCAATCTGCCGCTCCCGGCGAAGTTTCAGGAACGCATCGACCAACTGGCGGCGCGGCGCGGACTGCAGAGCTCGGACGACTACCTGGCGCAGTGGCGATGGAGCGAAGAAGAAGAACGCGACGGGCCGGCCGGGGAAGTTGCCGAAGCGGTGAAAGCGGAGCTCGAATCCACGGCGGTTTGGTAGAACGCGCGCGCATGGCGGTCACGGTAACGATTAACGGGTGTACGCTGGATGCCCGTCCGGGCATGTCGCTCTTCGACTGCGCGGAGCGCCTGGGCGTGCGCGTGCCGACTTCCTGTAACAAGCAGGGCAAGTGCAAAGAGTGCCTGGTGGAGATCGCGCAGGGGATGGAATGCCTTACGCCGCCGGGCGAACAGGAGCGGCACCTGAGCGCTCCGTTCCGCCTTTCCTGCCGCGCTCTGGTGGTGGAGGGACACGGCGACCTGCGGTGCCACACCATGCGGCGCGGGCGCATGCGCATCGAGCGGCAAGCGGTGGGGCTGCCGGCGGCGCACCCCTCCGGCGGCAGCCGCGCGGGATATGGGATTGCGTTGGATCTGGGAACCACCACGGTGGTGCTGCGCCTCGTGAACCTCGCGACCGGGGAGATTGTGGCCGACGCGTCTTTCGAAAATCCCCAGAGGTTCGGCGGATCCGAGGTGATGGCGCGCATTCAATACGATACCGGGCATCCCGGCAAGCTGCTGCGGCGCACGCTGGCGGGATACCTGAGTCACGCCATCGAAGAGTTTCCGGTGGATCCGGCGAGCATCCGCGAAATGGTGGTGGTGGGCAACTCGACCATGCGCGATCTGTTCTTCCGCCAATCCGTATATTCCATCGGGCAGAGCCCCTACCGCTCCATCACGGAAATCGAAATGGCGGAAGGCAAGCGCTCGACCACCAGCCTGCTGGAAACCGGGCGGCGATGCCTGCTGCCGATTCATCCGCAAGCCATGGTCTACGGTGCGCCCATCGTCAGCGGGCACGTGGGCGCGGATGCCGCGGCGTGCATGCTGGCGGTGGACCTGGCGCGCGAAGAGCGGCTGGTGGCCATCATGGACATCGGCACCAATACCGAGCTTGTGGTGGGGAACCGGCATCGCATTCTGGCGGCTTCCTGTCCCGCCGGTCCGGCTTTCGAGGGCGGCGCCATCGCCTGCGGAATGCCCGCGCTGGATGGCGCCATCGAGCGCGTGCGCATCGATGACGAAGGAAAGTTCGAGCTGGACGTGATCGGCGGAGGAGCGGCGGCGGGCATCTGCGGCTCGGGGCTGGTTTCGCTGATGAGCGAGCTCGTGCGCACGGGCCGCATGAACGAGCGCGGGCGTTTCGAAGACGGCGTGGAACGGATCGATTTGGATCCGGCAAACGGCGTGTACTTTCTGGAGAGCGACGTCAACGAACTGGCGCAGGCCAAGGGCGCCAATGTCGCGGGCCTCGAAACGGTGTTCGCCAATTACGGAATCGGCTTCGGCGATATCGACGTCTTCTACCTGGCGGGCGGCTTCGGCCGGCACCTGGACGTGGATGCCGCCATGCGCATCGGGCTGATCCCCGCGATTTCGCCGGCGCGCATCGTGCAGGTTGGCAACGCGGCGATTGAAGGCGCCACCATCGCCCTGGTTTCCGAAGCCAAGAGGCAGGAGTTGGAAGCGCTGGTGCGGCGTGTGGAGCACTGCCGCCTGGAAACGCATCCGCGATTTTTCGATTTCTTCGTGGACGGCTGCCAATTTCAGAGCGTACCCTCCATGCGGCAGGCCACCGTATGATGGAACTCGCCGATAGCGGGCCGGATATCCAGGTGGCGGAGGCCGAATACCTGCGGCTGCTGGGGTATCCGCAAGAGTACGAATTGATGGGCCGCGCCGCGGAATTGGCCGCCTGGGCGCGCGGTTGGTACACACGCCACGGGCGCCCCTGGGTGTATGCGCGGGAAACGGCGGCAGTGGAGGTGGCCGAAGGCGAAGTGCGCGTGGAAGGCGCCGCGTTCCACAGCCAGCGGCTGCGGCGAACGTTCCAGGAAGCGGAATCCCGCGGCGCCGTCTTGGCCGCGGTGAGCGCCGGCGCGGAAGCCGAGCAGGCGGCGCAAAAACTCTGGATCGAGGAAAAGCCCGACGAGTATTTCTTCCTGGAAAGGTACGCGGCGGCGGTGACGGAGCACCTGGTCGCGACGCTCGGCGCGCGGCTGTGCGCCTGGGCGGAAGGCGGAGGCAGGGCGATTTTGCCGCATTACAGTCCCGGCTATGCGGAGTGGGACATTGCCGAACAGCCGCGCCTCCTGGCGCTGGCGGGAACGCGCTTGCCAGGTAAACTCGAAACGCTGGATTCGGGCGCGCTGCGGCCCACCAAATCGCTGCTGGCCCTTTTCGGAATCACCGCCAATCCGGATTCGCTGCACCGCCTCGCCAACGGCGTCCCTTGCCTGAACTGCTCCTTTCACCCGTGCCAGTTTCGCAGAGCGCCAAGGGCGCACAGCCAACCGGCCAGCTACACCGTGAATCGCAAGGCGTTGCAGCGATGGGCCGCGCAGCGCCTGCGCCTCGAACTGCGCCAGGATGGCACGGTGGAAGCGCGCTTTCGCTACGATGGAACTACCTGCACCAACATGGGGCGCCCGCTGGCTTTCGATTACACCGTCACGCTGGGAAGCCGGGAAGAAGGCTACCCGCTGCGCGCGCAGCGCTGCGCCCCGGCCGCCGGCGATTGCGGGCATCGCTCCATGTGCCAGTACCTTGCCAATAGCGAGGCTCTGATGAGCGCCATCGAACGCGAAGCGCCGCTTTCCGGAAAACCCATCGGCGCGGTGCTTCACTGGCGCCGTTCCGCCAGTCCGGCCGGCTGCTACTGCGATGCCGCCAGCCGCGATCACAAGTGGGGACTGGTGCTGGAAACCATTCACTACGCGCTGCACCAAAACGGAAACCGATGAAGAAATCGTTACTAGACGCGATTCACGATGGGCCCCTCCTGGGCGATGGCGCCATGGGCACGCAGTTGATGCTGGCCGGCCTGGAGCAGGGCGGTTGCGGGGAGGCTTGGAATCTCACCCATCCCGAGAAGGTGCTGGCCATTCAACGAGCCTACGCGGACGCCGGTTCGGACTGCCTGATCACCAATACCTTCGGCGGATCGCGCATCATGCTGAACCGTCATGGAAACGCCGGCCAGGCGGTCCGGATCAATCGCGCCGCGGTGGAAATCGCGCGCGCGGCATTCGGCGGCAAGGCCGGCTACGTGATCGGCGATATCGGACCCTTCGGCGGCTTGCTGGAGCCGTTCGGAGACTTCCGCGCAGCGGACGTGCGCGAGGCCTTCGAGGAGCAGGCGCGGGCATTGGTGGAAGCCGGCGCGGACGCCATCGTCATTGAAACCCAGACCTCGCTCGAGGAGCTGCTGCTGGGAATGGAAGCGGCCCGGCAGGCGGGCGCTCCGTGCATCATCGGATCGATGGCGTACGACGTGACGCTGGATGGTTCTACGTTCCGCACCATGATGGGAATCGATCCCGAGCGGGCGGCGCGGTTTATGCAGGAGCATGGGGCCGATATCGTCGCCCTGAACTGCGGGACCGGTATGGACATGGAGCGGGCGCGGGATGCGGTGGTGCGCTACCGGCGCGCCAGCCCGCTGCCGGTGATGGTGCAGCCCAACGCCGGCCAGCCCAAGCTGGTGCAGATGCAGGTGGTGTACGACGAAGCGCCGGAGCACATGGCAAAGGGCGTCTGTCCGCTGCTGCACGCCGGGGCCGCAATCGTGGGAGCGTGCTGCGGGAGCAGTCCGGCGCACATCCGCGCGTTTCGCGCCGCTTTCGACCGTCATCGCGATGCCTGCCTTACGAGTGGAGCGGCCAGGCCATGAAAACCAAACTCTGCGATATCGACCCCGCGGTGACGCGCCAATTGCCGGAGTTCACCCATGACAAATCGGGAATTGGCGTGCATTACGTGGACGCTTTCATCAAGCCCATGAACCGCAAACTGGAGGACGGCACGCCCATCCGCTGCAAGCGCCGCGGGTTGAAGGTGGTGCTGTCGGCGGGCCCGCGCAAGGGCGAAGGGTTGATGCGGAAAGTGGATGTCAGCCCCGATCCCGTAGTGATGCTGGAGGCGGCGCTGCAAGAGGCCGCCAAAGCCGCCGGCATCGAGCTTACGGTGGCGGGCAGCGAGATTTTTATCGGTTTATGACAGACATCCTTGGGATTCGGGATCGCGTGGCGGTGGTGATCGGCGGAACGTCCGGAATCGGCCGCACGCTGGCCCTCGGTTTAGCGGAGCATGGCGCGCACAGCGTCCCCTCCGGCAGGCGCACCAACGAGATCGATGCCACAGCGAGCGAAATCGAAGCGCTGGGCCGCCGCACCCTGCGCCAAGCCGCCGACGCGCGCAACCGCCGGTCGCTCGACGCCCTGTGCGGCGCCGTGCTGGCCGAGTTCGGCCGCATCGACATTCTGATCAATGCCGCCGGCTATACCTTCAAGGAACCGACCCTCAGCGTCTCCGACGAAAAATGGTCCGGCCTGCTGGATACCAATCTTACCGGCGTATTGCGCGCCTGCCAGGCGTTTCACGACGCGCTGGCGGCCAGCGGACGCGGGCGCATCATCAACATCGCTTCGCTCGGCTCGTTCCTTTCGTTCCACCAGGTGGCGGCGTATTGCGCGGCCAAAACCGCCATCCTCTCGCTCACCCGCAGCCTGGCTTGCGAATGGGCCGAAGACGGTATTTCCGTGAACGCCATCGCGCCCGGTGTTTTCCCGACGGAAATGAACGGACACCTGGTGATGAACACGGAGCGCGGCCAGGAGATGCTCATGCGGACTCCCATGCGCCGCTTCGGCAAGCCCGAAGAGTTGGTGGGAATCGCCGTGATGCTGGCCTCCGACGCGGCCAGCTTTCTGACCGGACAATGCATCGCGGTGGATGGAGGTTACCTGGCCTCCGGTGTCAATTCGTAGGAGTGACCATGTGGACGAAACTCCCGCTCGCTTTCTTGTGCCTCCTGGCCGCGCCGTTGCGCGCGGAGACGGGCTATGACGCGTGGCTGCGATACGCGGCTTTGCAGGGCGCGGCGCTGGACCGGGCGCGCGCCGAAGTTCCCGCCGTGGTCACCCGGCTGGACGATTCGCCAGCCGCCGTGAGCGCGCAAAGCGAGTTGATTCGCGGGCTGCGCGGGATGCTGGGGCGAACGCTGCGCGCCGAACCTGGCATTCCCCAGGAAAGCGCCATCGTCCTGGGAACGATCGGCGAACTGCGCCGCGCTCATCCGCAATGGCAGTTGACCGCGAGCCTGCCCGCCGATAGTTATTGGCTGAAGAGCGTGGCTTCGGCCAATGCGCGCTACCTGCTGGTCGTCGCGCCGGAAGGGCGCGGTTTGCTCTACGGCGCTTTCGCCCTGCTACGAAAAATCGCCCTGGCGGACTCCATCGCGGCTCTCGACGAAAAGAGTTCGCCCTACGCTCCCGTGCGCTGGGTGAACCAATGGGACAACCTGGATGGCTCCATCGAACGCGGCTATGGCGGCCGCTCGATTTTCTGGGAGAATCAGCGGGCGCGCCAGGATTTGAGCCGCGTCAACGATTACGGCCGCCTGCTGGCGTCGCTCGGCATCGACGGCTGCTCGATTAATAATGTCAACGCCAACCCGCGCATCCTGTCCGCCGAAATGATTCCGCAGATTGCGCGCATCGCCGCCGCGCTGCGGCCGTGGGGCGTCCGGGTGGCCATTTCGGTGGACTTCGGCAGTCCCAAAACCATCGGCGGTCTGGACACCTTCGACCCCCTGGACGAAAAGGTCGCCGCCTGGTGGAAAACCACCGTGGACGCGCTGTATGCGGCCGTTCCCGACTTGGGCGGCTTCGTTCTGAAAGCCGATTCGGAGGGCCGCGTGGGGCCATCCGCCTACGGCCGCACGCACGCCGATGCCGCCAACGTGGTGGCGCGCGCCTTGCAGCCGCATGGAGGCCTGCTGCTCTACCGGGGCTTCGTCTACGACCATCACATGGACTGGCAAAATCTGAAGAACGACCGCGGGCGCGCGGCGTATGACAACTTCCAGCCGCTGGACGGCAAATTCGACGACAACGTGATCGTGCAGATCAAGAACGGCCCCATCGATTTTCAGGTACGCGAGCCGCCGTCGCCGCTGTTCGGCGCACTGGAAAAAACTAACCAGGCCATCGAGCTGCAGGTGACCCAGGAATATTTCGGCCAATCCCGCCACATGGTCTTTCTGGCGCCGATGTGGAAAGAGACGCTGGATTTCAACATGCACGCGCGGGAAGACGAAGTCACGCCCGTCAAGGCGCTGGTGGCGGGAAAAGTCTTCCACCGTCCCCTGGGCGGCTTTGTGGGCGTGGTGAACGTGGGGCTGGACGAGAACTGGTCCGGCAACCAGCTTTCGCAAGCCAATCTGTACGGCTATGGCCGCCTCGCGTGGAACCCCGATTTGACCTCGCGGCAAATTGTCGACGAATGGACGCGGCTGACTTTCGGCGCGGATCCCAAAGTGGAAGAGACCATCGACCGCATGCAGCTCTCTTCCTGGCGCACCTATGAAAACTACACCGGCCCGCTGGGCCTGCAAACCCTGACCGATATTACCGGCAATCATTACGGCGTCAATGTGGAGGCTTCCGAGCGCAATGGCTGGGGGCAGTGGCACCGCGCCGACGAAAACGGCGTAGGGATGGATCGCACCGTGGCCACCGGCACCGGCTACATCGGCCAGTACCGCCCCGCCGTGGCCCGCGTTTTCGAATCGTTGGCCACCTGCCCGGACGATCTGCTTTTGTTTCTGCACCACGTTCCCTATAGCTACCGGCTGCACTCCGGCAAAACCGTTATTCAGTACATCTACGATTCGCATTACGAAGGCGCCGCCCAAGTGGAGCAGTATGTCGCGCAATGGAAAACGCTGCGCGGCTTGATTGACGAGCAGCGCTACCGACAGGTGCTGGCGCAGCTCGAATACCAGGCGGGGCAAGCGGAAGTGTGGCGAGACGCCGTCACCGTATGGTTCCAGCGCGAGTCGCATATCGCCGACGACAAAGGTCGGGTGGGGCATTACCCCGGCCGCTACGAAGCGGAATCCATGGCTTTGCAAGGCTACACGGTGCGCGACGTCACGCCTTTCGAGGATGCATCCGGCGGGAAAGCGGTGGTCTGCCCGGCGGCTGCCGGAGCCTGCCTGGCCACGCTGAAATTCGATGGCAATGCCGGATGGTATAACCTGCGCGTCGAGTATTTCGATCAGAACAACGGAGCCTCGCGCTATCGCGTATGGATCGGGAAACAGCTCGTGGACGAGTGGACCGCCGATCTCAGCCTGCCGCGCACGTTCGGACTGGATTCCACCTCGTCCACGCGCCGCTTGATTCCGGGCATTGCCCTGCGGCCGGGGGATGAGATTCGAATCGAAGGCCGGCCCGATGGCGGCGAGCCGGCGGGGTTGGATTACGTGGAGATAGAGAACCTTCGCCAGTGACCGCGAGGGTTATGGGAGACTACCACCGAGGAGTGTGTCAATGAAGCGCTTACTGATACTGACGATGATCTGCACCCTGGCCGCTCTGGCGGCCGACATCAGCGGAACGTGGAAAGCCACCGCGGAGGGTCCCAACGGAAGCATGGAGCGGACTTTCGTATTCAAGGCGGATGGCAACAAGCTTACCGGCGAGACTACCAGCTCCATGCTGGGCAAGTCTACCATCAACGACGGCAAGATCGAGGGCGACAATCTCTCCTTCACCATCACGGCCACCATGCAAGGCAACGAGCTGAAGCTGACATATAAGGGAAAAGTCACGGGCGACGGGATCCAACTGACGTCGGAAATCTCCGGCGGGCCCGGCGGCGGCCAGCCGATTGAGTGGCATCTCAAGAAGGCGCAATAAGCTGATCCTTTATAAGGTGGTCTCGACGTAGGGAACGCCGGTCACCGGCTGACCTCCGCCTACGCTGATCTTCGCCTTGCCTTTCGGCAGGTCCTGCGCCGCCAGCGTGAACCGAATCTCGCGCGTTTCCCCCGGCTTGAGGTGAATGCGCTGGAATCCGCGCAGTTGGCGGATGGCGCTGTCCGGCGCGCCGTCCCCGCTCAGGTACAATTGCGCCACCTCGTCGCCTTCGCGATCCGATTTGTTTTGGACGCGCACCGTAACCTCGGCGCCGCTCGCGGTACGCTGTGCCCGCGGCCGGGAGTATTCGAATTCCGCGTAGCTCAAGCCGAAGCCGAAACCGTAAAGAGCGTCGCCTTTGAAATAGCGGTAGGTTCTGCCGTTCATGGAATAATCGGCGAATGGCGGTAGCTGGTCGATGCCGCGGTAAAAAGTTACCGGCAGCCGCCCGGCGGGGTTATTCGTCCCGGCCAGCGTTTCCGCGATTGCCGTGCCCGCCTCTTCGCCGCCGTACCAGAGTTGCAGCAGCGCGGCGGCGCGCTCCGCGGCGTAGTTCACCGCCAGGGCGCTGCCGCTGGTCAGCACCACCACCACCGGCTTGCCGGTTGCGATGGCGGCCTCGATCAACTTCTCCTGCGGTTCCGGCAGCTTCAGATCGGTGCGGTCGCCGCCCGCAAATCCGGGACTGGAAACCCGCATCTCTTCGCCTTCCAGATTCGGGTTCAAGCCCACGAAAGCCACCGCCGCATCCGCCTGTTTCACGGCTTCCACGGCCGCGGCAAGCAGCGGCTCGGCGGGGGGAATCCAGGCAAGCTGCAAGCTTGCATTGGTGTCTGCTGGCCCGTATTCCACGCGCAATTTGTAACCATGGTCCGCGTCTAATCGCGTGTGTCTTTGCGGCGGCGTGCCCTCGGCCGCGAGTTCCCGCTCGTCCAGAAAAACGCGCACCGCGCCGCGCCCGCGGCCGCCCGGGACCGCGATGGTGTATTCCCCCGAGACCGGCGGCCGCAGCGTTCCGCTCCAGCGCACCGCGAATTGCGCCTTCCGAAACGCCGCGCTTACCTCCGGGCTGGCGATGCCGGGCTGCAGAAACGGCCGCGCCTCTACCTGCGAAACTTTGGGAGGCCCCTGGAATTCCGCGTCGTCGAAGTACTCCGCGAGCATGCCGTGCCCCGTCCCATCCGGAGGCGTCAGCGCCTCGGTCGCAATCAGCGCCGGCGATTGCGGCGTGTAGGTCGCGCCCAGCGCGTAGAGAATCTCCGCCTTCCCGGCAAACTGCTTTTGCATACCCTCCAGCGGGTCCACCTGTTTCATGGAGAAGCCGTTATAGTTTCCCAGCAGCGCCACGGGATCGTCCGCCGATGGGCCGATCACCGCAATCCTGCGCACCGCCGGGCTCAGCGGCAGAGTGTGCTTTTCGTTCTTGAGCAGCACAATCGCCTCGCGCGCCGCCTGCAGCGCCAGTTGGCGGTGTTCGGGCGAATCGTTTACCGAATAGGGAATCTTGGAAAATGGCACCCGCTCCGGCGGATCGAACATCCCCAGTTTGAAGCGCGCCGTGAACAACCGCTCCAGCGAGCGGTCGATCAGGTCTTCGCCGATGAGACCGGCGTTGACGGCTTCCACCAGCGAGCGGTATTCGTTCCCGCAGGTCAGATCCGTCCCCGCCTTTACCGCCGCCGCCGATGCCTCCGCCACCGTGGTCTTGTATTTGTGTCCCCGGAAAATATCCGTGATCGCGCCGCAATCGCTCACCACATACCCCTGAAAGCCCCAGTCGCCGCGCAGGCGCTTCCCCAGCAGATCGGTGTTGGCGCACGCGGGAACGCCATCCACCGCGTTGTAGGCGCACATCACCGAATCGGCTTTGCCTTCCTCGATGGCGGCGCGAAACGCCGGCAAATACGTTTCCGTTAAATCGCGCTCGCCCGGCTTTACGTCGAACTCGTGGCGCATGGGCTCCGGTCCGCTGTGCACCGCGTAGTGCTTGGGCGTGGCGACCACCTTGTAATAATGCGGATCGTCCCCCTGCATGCCCTGGATGAATGCCACTGCCAGGCGGCCGGTGAGATAGGGGTCTTCGCCATAGGTCTCCTGCCCGCGCCCCCAGCGCGGGTCGCGGAAGATGTTGATGTTCGGAGACCAGAACGTCAGTCCGAAATAGCGCGCATGGTTGTCCTCGCGCAGCGCCTGGTTATACTTGGCGCGCGCCTCCGTGGAGATGGTGTCGGCGATGCGATGCATCAGCGGCGTATCCCAGGTGGCAGCCAGCCCGATGGCCTGCGGGAACACGGTGGCCTCGCCGGCGCGCGCCACGCCGTGCAGCGCTTCGTTCCACCAATCGTAAGCGGGAATGCTCAAACGAGGAATCGCCGGCGCGCTGTTTTGCATCTGCAAAACCTTCTCTTCCAGCTTCATGCGCGACACCAGGTCCGCCGCCCGCTGCTCCGCCGGCAGGCCGGGATCCAGGTACGGCGGCTGCTCCGCCGGCTGGCCGGACATTCCCGCGGCTATCGCCAGCAATAGCGCAAATGAAAAACTCCAGTTCCCCATAGTCTTATAGTTTAACCATCAAACAAAATAGCGTCGTGGCGCAGGCCGAAAGGCAGTACAGTAGTGATAGCTGCCGAATGGCTGAAAAAATCCCGACTACCGGCGGAAAGAGGAGCCAGGGCGCATCCAGCGAAGTGGTCCGTGACATCAACCGGCGCCTCATCCTGAATCTGATTCGCACCCGCCGCCTGATCTCACGCGCCGATCTGGCCCGCGTTTCCGGTCTCCAGCGTAGCACCGTTTCCCTCATCGTCGAGCAATTGATCGCCGAGCACTGGGTCCTCGAAGGGCCCACCGGAAGGCTGCCGCGGGGCCGGCGGCCCACCTTTCTGCGCTTGAACGACGAACGCGTCATCATTGCGGTGGATATCCGCCCCACCCAGTCCACCGTGGCGCTGGCCGACGCTCATGGCCGTTTTCTTTCCCAGGAGGGGCTGGCCACCTCGGCCGACCCCAAAGCCACCATCCACGCGATCGTGCAATCCATCCAGCGCCTGATTCGCTCCAGCTATAAGACCAAGGTCGAGGGGGTGGGCATCAGCCTTCCCGGCCGCTACGACCATAAAACCGATCGCCTGGTCTTCGCCCCCAATCTGCGCTGGCCGGATTTCGATATCCGCAGCCCCATTGCCAAGGCGACCGGCCTGGAAGTTGCCGTGGAGAACGCCGCCAATGCCTGCGTTCTGGCGGCGGTTTGGTTCGACCACATGGAGGAATGCCGCAACCTGGTTGCCGTCACCGTTTCCGAAGGCATTGGCACGGGCGTTTGGGCCAATGGGCAGCTCGTCCGCGGGCTGAACGGCATGGCGGGCGAATTCGGCCACGTGCCGCTTGACCCCACCGGACCCCTTTGCAGTTGCGGCGGGCGCGGCTGCTGGGAAGTCTTCGCCTCCAATCGCGCCGCCCTGCGCTACTATCTGGAGTCCACCTCCGAATCTCCCGAATTCAGCTTTCAGGATCTGCTGAGCCGCGCCGACCATGGCGACCAGCGGGCCGCCGCATCGCTGGAAAAAATGGCGCACTATGTGGGCCGCGGCATGCGCATGATCGTGGCCGGGCTGGCGCCCGAGCGCATCGTGGTGGTGGGGGATCTTACACGCTCCTGGCAGCGTTTCGGACCGGTCATCGAAAGCGAGGTGCAAGCGCAGGTATTGCCGGGAGGCTGCGTGCCGCGCCTGATTCCGGCCTACGAGGGCGGCATGGCGCGCCTGCGCGGCACCGTGGCTCTTGTTCTGCAGAAGGATTTCGGCGCGCTGGGCGAAATTCAAGTCTAGCCTGCAAACCGGCGGTCCGCGAGGCGCCGCGGTGGCGCAAACACGCCGAAACGCATCGCCAGGAGTGGCGAAGAGGCACGCAGGAGTGCGGCGCCACTTCGTGCGTCCCGGTCGCGGTGAGACGGCGCCGCGTGGCTATTCCAGACTGTAACTTATTGCACCGTACGGAAGTCCTCCCGGGAAACCCGCATCGGTCACGGCGCGCCTTTCCATTGAAGGTACCCATCCGACTGTGCCCGAAGGTGCTATGACCCACATACGAAGGTTTCCTCTTGTTTTTTTGGTTGCCGGATTGCTTATGTCTCCGGTCCACGGCCAACCTGGCGCCGGCGCCGTGAAGGGGGTCCTGACGGATGAATCCGGCGCTGTGATCCCGGCGGTTACTCTAACGCTAAGCGGCGCCGGCTACACGAAGACGGCGCAATCGCAAGCCGATGGCGGTTACTCGTTCAATGGAGTCCCTCCCGGCCAATACACCTTGAAAGTGACCTTCCCCGGGTTCGCGCCATTCTCCGGCAATGTCACCATCCAACCCGGCGCTGCGGTGCAACTGCCCATAAAGTTGAACTTAAGCACGGAAACGCAGCAAGTGACAGTGGCCGCCGAAGCCGGGCCGGTCGTAAACGTGGAGCCGGATAACAACGCCACCGCGCTGGTGATCCAGGGCCAGGACCTGCAAGCTCTGCCCGACGATCCGGACGATCTGGAATCCGCTTTGCAGGCTCTGGCGGGACCGGGCGCCGGGCCCAATGGAGGCCAGATTTATATCGACGGCTTTTCGGGGGGACAACTCCCCCCCAAGGAATCCATCCGCGAGATCCGCATCAATCAGAATCCCTTTTCGGCCGAATACGACCGGCTGGGCTTCGGGCGGATTGAAATCCTCACCAAGCCCGGAACGGACCGTCTGCGCGGCATGTTGTTTTTCAACGACAGCGACGCGGTGTTCGATTCGCGCAATCCTTACGCTTCCAACAAGCCGGACTATTCCAACCGCATGTACGGCGGCAGCGTGAGCGACGCCATCAACAAGCGGGCCTCTTTCTTCCTGGATTTTAACGAACGGGATATCACCAACAACGCGATTACCAACGCGATTTACCTGAATCCCACGACGCTGCAGCCGCTGCTTGTGAATACGGCGATCGTTACGCCCCAGATGAACCGCACCATCGCGCCGCGCATCGATTACCAGTTGAGCGCCAACAACACCTTGACCGCGCGCGTGGAAGAACGCATGTCGTACTCGGACAACGCCGGCCTGGGAGGATACCACCTGCCCGCGCCTTACTCCACGCAGGCGTACAACAATTCCGGCGATTCCCAGAATCTGATGCTCACCGAGACGGCGGTTTTGAACGCGCGGGCGGAGAACGAAACGCGCTTTCAGTATTACCGCAACTGGAGCCAATCCCTGGGCAACGAGCAGCCCGAAGTGAATGTGGCGAACTCGTTCATTACCGGCGGCAACGGAATCGGTCATACCTTCGACCGCGCGCATCACTACGAGTTGCAGAACTACTCCACCCTGAACAGAGGCAAGCATACCATCCGTTTCGGCGTGCGCGTACGAAGGGATGGCGATCAGAACAATAATCCGCAGGGATTCAACGGCCAGTTTACATTTCTGGGCGGCACGGAGCCGGTATTGAACGCCGCCAACCAGATTGAATACGACCAAAACGGCGATGAAGAAACGGAGCTGCTGACCTCCCTCCAGCAATACCAGCGATACCTGGCGCTGCAGCAGGCGGGACTTGGCGCCGCCGCCATCCAGGCGCTGGGCGGCGGCCCGTCGCGCTTCACCATCCAGGCCGGCGTACCCTACATCAGCATGACCCGCTACGACGCCGCGCCGTTCGTGCAGGACGACTGGCGCGTGAGCTCGAATCTCACGTTCAGCCTGGGGCTGCGCTACGAAGTGCAAACTTTGGATCGCGACTATCGCGATTGGGCGCCGCGGGTGGGCTTCGCATGGGCGCCCGGACAGGACAAGAACGGACGGCAGAAGACGGTGATCCGCGGAGGATCGGGCATTTTCTACGACCGCGCGGGGCTGAATCTCTACGAGCAGGCGGCGCTGAACAACGGATATACCCAGACTTCTTACACCGTCTACAATCCGGATTTTCCGCTCTCCAGCACTCCGCCGGTATCGACGCTCAGCGCGGGGGAAAACAGCATCTACGAGGTCGACCCGAAATTGCGGGCGGATTACAGCATTCAGAGCGCCGTCGGCGTCGAGAGGCAATTGCCGCGCAACACGGTTGCCTCGGTTACTTATACGAATAATCACGCGGAACATTACCTGCAGACGGTGCCGATCAACACGCCTTTGCCGGGCACCTTCAACCCGCTGCTGGCGCTGGGGCCGGGTAACGGCGTTTTTCCCTATGGGTACAACGCAGGTAACATCTTCGAGTACGAATCCGGCGGAATTCTGCGCCAAAGCATTGTAATGGCTACTTTGAACACACGTTTCAATGACAACGTGTCGCTTTACGCCAACTACCAGCTCACTTACGCCAACGACCTGCCTTCCATGCCCACGGACCCCTACGACTTCATGCTGGATTACGGCCGGTCGACGCTCGACCGGCGGCACAATTTTCAGTTATTCGGTTCGATCCTGGCGCCGGCGGGTATGCACATAGCTCCATTTATCACGCTCCGCTCGGGCGCGCCTTACGACGTTCTGGCGGGCGAGGACCTGTACGGCGATACGCTGGAGAACCCGCGCGCGGCATTCGCTCCGGCCGGCTCCTGCCCCGCGGGCTTCCTGGGCACCAGCGGCGATGTGGTGTGTTCGCGCGCGGGCGCATTCTCGACCACTTACAATCCCGCTAATCCGGCCAACCTGGTGCCGCGGGATTACCTGACGATGGCCGGCCTGGTTTCGGTCAACCTGCGGGTTTACCACGTCTTCGGCTTCGGTCCGGTGGCAAACGGCGCGGCGCCCAACGGAGGAGGCGGCGGGGGGCGCGGCGGATACGGAGGCGGCGGCCGCGGCGGCGGAGCGATGTCGATGGGCCCCGCCGGCGGGATGCGCGGAATGTTCTCCAGCAGCACCGAGCACCGCTTCAACCTGACGATTGGGTTGAATGTCACGAACATTCTGAACCACTTCAATCCGGCGGGTTACCAGGGCGTGATTACGTCGCCGCAATTCCTGGAGCCAACCTCCGTGAACACCGGTTTCGGAGGAGGCGGAGTGGGCTTTGGCGGGGCCGGAACGGCCAATAACCGGCGCATTGAATTCGATTCGCGGTTTACGTTCTGAGGGCTGCGCGAACACCCCGAAGCTTTGAAACACGCGCTCCCCGTGGCCGGGTTGACAGACGGAAGCGTCTGTCCCGCTTTCGCAACTCGCCCGCGCGAACGTCAAAATCGAATGGGCCAAACTGGGGCTGCACGATGCTCAGGCGTGCCAGGCGTACCTCGTTCTCCGGATCGACGTGGATTCAGATGCCAACCCATTCTATCCGTCTCAATAGATCTGGCAAGTATTTGATTTCCGCAACTTAACAACGGCTCTCCGGGCGCTTGCGCGGCTCATCGCCTGATTTGCCAAAATTCGCTGCAAGTTGATATCATCAAAGGCGCGAGCCACCCTAGCTCAGTTGGTAGAGCGGCTGATTCGTAATCAGCAGGTCGCCGGTTCAACCCCGGCGGGTGGCTCCACTTTATAGTTAATCACTTAGACGCCCGCACCAAGCGGGCTTTCGTGTTTTTGTCAGCAGTTTTGTCAGCAACCGGTTTCCGGTCCGGCATTGTCAGCACCCGCGGTGACTTCGGCTCGCCGCCAAAGAGTCTTTCCATCTTCTCCGCGGAATTCGAGCCTATGCAGATCCAGGTCTCCGCCTGGAAGGAGATCCCAATCATAACCCGCTGCGCCGGCGCACGCTTCCGCTGCCCAGTCTCGTCTACGACCGTGCCGCCAGGGCGCGCTCCCGGCGCGCCCGTGGCGCACGGTCGGCCAATTTACGTGCTGACTGTCGCACGGAAATCTCTGGCAGCAATTCTGGCAGCAACGCCAATAGACTTTCGCCCGGCCTTCGTAGATGCAATATCACGTCTATTCCGGTAAATGTTTGATAAACTTACGAATTGGACGCGGTGGACACCTCGAACCCGGACTCATAATCCGTTGGTCGAAGGTTCAAATCCCCCAGGGCCCACCGGGGTTCCAAAAGCCTGGTTCACGTGCCTTGGTCGCCGGTTTGGTGGCAAAGGCGTTCCTGTTCTATTCGATCACCTTGCCGAACGCCGCCATACCCTTGGCCAGAACGGTCCGAGGGTACTCTCCCGAGCCACACAATTTGAAGGAGCCGAAATCCTTGTACCAATCGCCCTCAGGCGCTTGCGGTCCCGACTTCACCCACTCCTGCAAGCGAGCGAGATCGGCGAGCGTGATCTCGCGCTCCTGAACGCGCGCCAGCAGGTGTTGCCAGACCCCGCGCGGAAGGTCAGAGAACCGGATCTTCGGCAATGGCATCCTTCCCGAAGATCGCGCGGATGAGATCTTTACCGGATTCGTCCTTGCGGGAAGGCTCCCGCTCGTCCATGAATCGCCGGTAGGCCGCCTTCAAGTTCTCTTTTGCGTCGATCTCTGCGCGGAGGCCTCTCTCGGCCAGGGATACCAGCGCGCGGCTCATCGTCAAGTGGCGTTCCTTGGCGATGCGCCGGACCTCGGGTACCAGTGGGGCCGGGATCGTCACGCTCTGCCGCACGGGCTTCATTCCGGATCGGCGCGGCGCCGTTTTCGTTCGGGTCGGCATATATTTCCATTGTACGCGCGCCACCACAGTGGTGCAGTGTGGGACCTTGCGGGTCGGCCGGCTGCGCATCCGTGAAAATCCGGCGGACGAGCGCATCCCCGCTCAGCCGGCGCACCCAATCGTCTGCCTGGGCCGGGGATAGTGCGTCGATCTCGTCGCTTGCGAGCCGAAAGTCCGCGGATACATCCGTTGCTGCCTCCGTGTCCGGAAGTTTGCCGTTCCGGAAGATTTCCTCGAGCAAGCACACCCGCATCGCCCGCGAGCGCCGGGAATCCCACTGAGCCGCCCCCACGTCTTACACGCCCTGTAACATCCTGTCACTGCCTGTTATCTTCAACAGCTTACGGGAAATCGGTAGCAAGGTGGTGACACGTGGTTTATGCAGGGGGTGGTCATACTATTGGGCATACAGAACCCCGCCGATGGACCCAGTTCGCGCAAGCTGAAACAATCCGCACCACCACGCAGCCGGGCGTTAGTCTGTGGCGAATACACGCCCGCAGAAGCGACACTTGCGGGCATCAATCTTAATTTCCTCCGCACAGTCAGGACATTTTTTCGTCAGGCCTTCTACTCCGGCGGCAATTCGAAATCCACTGGTCCGCCGCGGAAGCCGCGCGTTCGCCAGGCGCCGTACAGGAGTCCCGCGGCCACCCAGGCGCCGCCCCAGAACTTCGCCGGGCTTTCCAGGCTCAGAAAGATCAGCAGGCAAATCGCAAATCCCAGCGCCGGTGGGACCAGATTGCTCCACACGCGCTTCTCTTCCGCGCGCACGTAATATCGGATCAGGGCCGCCAGATTGACTCCCATGAAGGCGATGAATGCGCCGAAGTTCACCATCTGGGCGCCGAAATCATAGCTCAGGAACAAGCCGCCCACGAGTGCGATTGCGCCGGCCAGCAGCACGTTCTTGCCGGGGATGCCGCGCTTGGCGTCGATGGCGCCGAAAAACGACTTGGGCAGCGCGTTCCCACAGCCCATGCCGTACAGAAGGCGCGCGGCGGCCAGTTGCGATCCCATGCCCGAGCCGATGTTCGCCACCAGCAGGGTAAGGTTCACGAGGCTGAACAGCCATGGCCCGCCGATGAAGCCGGCCACGTAGGAGTAGGCGGTTTCGAGATTCGGGAAAGACTTCGCTGCCGGCCAGACCAACTGCGCGACATAAACCTGGAGCGCGGCCAGCAGGCCCGTGACCAGGCACGTCAGGACGGTGGCAAGCAGGATGTTCCGGCGCGGGTTCTTGACCTCTTCGGAAAGCGTCGAGATGCCGTCGAACCCGATGAACGTCAGGGCTGCCAGCGAGGTGCCCGTCAGCACCGCCCGCAGCGAGAATGTTTCGGGGTTATAAAACGGCAGTACAAATGCCTTTCCGCTCATGCCGCCATGGCCCGCCAGGTATTTCGCGGCGGCCGCGAAAAACACCAGAATGACCGCTCCCATGACGACCGCCAGAGCCTCATTAATCCGCGCCGTGGTCCGAATGCCATGCAGGTTCAGAAAAGTGAATAGAAGGGCGAAAAACACCACCCAGAACTGCAGCGGCAGTTTTGGCAGAATGCCGGACAGCATGGGGTCATTGACCATCCCTTCGGCGCACCAGATGCAGCAGATCAGCGGGTTCATCAGGTACTCCATCGCCATGCTCCAACCGGTGACGTAGCCCAGCGCCGGGTGTATCTCGCGGCCTACGTACGTAAATGCCGAACCCGCGCTCGGATAAGCGCGCGCCATGCGCCCGTAGCTGAAGGCGGTGAGCAGCATGGCCGCCATGGCAATGAGAATGGTGGTTACTACATGGCCGTGCGCCTTGTCGTATACCACGCCAAACAGGGGCATGGGCGCTGTCGGCTGAATCAGGATAATGCCGATGATGACCAGGTTCCACAGGCTGAGAGTGCGGCGAAGCCGTGGTGCGGCGTCCTCGGATTGGGTCGGCCGGCTGCTAGGCAAGCCTTGAGTCTAACAGGATGTTTTTGGATCTGAATCTGCCGGGCAGCGCAACGCGGGCACGCTGCCGAAGCCCGCCCTCGGAGCGGCGCCCGCCGCCAGCGAACCGCAGAAAGAATGACGTCTTGCAGACACTTTTGGCTGGGGTTTGTCGATTTCCCGCACACTATGATCCGTTCCCCGCGCGCCGCGTGTCAATACAGCCTCGGTTTTTTTGCAGAAACCAATGGCCCTGCATTCGTGTTAAAAGGGATTTAAGGTCTAAATTATGTCAATTGACGAGATGTTCTCCCTCAAAGGCAAAGTGGCCGTGGTAATTGGCGGCGGCGGTGTGCTGGCCGGCGAAATCGCGCAGGGATTCGCCGGCGCCGGGGCCGAGGTGGCCATCGTGGATCTGAACCTGGAAAATGCCACCCAGCGCGCCCTGGCCATCTGCAAGCATCAGAGGAAGGCCATCCCCATCCAGGCCGACGTCACGCGAAAAGCGGACCTCGAGGCCGCCTTGCACACTACCCTCGAGAATTACGGGCGCGTGGATATCCTCCTCAATGGCGCCGGCATCAATTCCGCCACTCCCTTTTTCGAAATCTCCCAGGAAGAGTGGGACCGCATCCTGAGCGTGGATCTGGGCAGCGTCTTTCTCGCCTCCCAGGTCTTCGGGAAAGCCATGGTCGATGCCGGCCGCGGCGGCTCCATCATCAATATTTCCTCGGCTTCCTCCGGTCCGCCGCTCTCCAAAGTCTTCACCTACAGCGTCGCCAAGGGCGGCGTGAACCAGGTGACCCAGTTTCTGGCGCGGGAGTTCGCCCCCTATCGCGTGCGCGTGAATGCGCTGGTCCCCGGCTTCTTCCCGGCCGAACAGAACCGCAAGATCCTGACCCCCGAGCGCATCTCCCAGATCATGAGCCATACGCCCATGGCGCGCTTCGGCGAATCCTCCGAGTTGATCGGCGCATGCATCTACCTGGCTTCCGAGCAGGCTTCCTCGTTTGTCACCGGGATACTGCTGCGCGTCGATGGCGGCTACGGCGCCATGACCATTTAGGCTGTAGGACAGGCCTCCCGGCCTGTCCGCGCTGGCAGGCTGGATCTTGCGCTACCCTTCAGCCAATCCCCAGATCGTCGATGCGCTCCAGCGGCGTGCCGCATCGCCGGCAGATGAGGGCGTGGCAATCGCCGCAGAGCAGCGGATCGGGAACCGGGCGGGCGCAGGCGGGGCAATAGAATTCCACGGCTGGGGTTTGCGCATCCTCCATCTATTTGGCCGCTGTAATGGAATCCACTTTAATAATCCTGGTCTTCGCGTCCATGGTCCCGGTGACGGTCACCTTCTTAGCGGCGAATCTGCCGGCTTTGGCCTGGTCGCTCAGTTCGTAGGCGGCATGGCCGTCCCAGAGAGCGTACTTGGCGCCCATTTTGGCGCATTCGGTGACGCACTTTTCGTCCGACCCCATATTCATGGCTTTGTGGTCGCCGCCGCACATGGTATCGGTGACGGTTCCGGTGAAGGTCTCTTTTCCGGCCGCGGCCAGCAGTCCGGCGCACACCAGCAGCATCGCGATTGGTTTCATGGAACTCATCTTACCGTGGATTCGCTAAACTGAAAGCGGTGGCACGCCTCTACAGCCGCGCCGATCTCCTTCGCCGGCGCCGGGAATGGAAAGAGGAAGGGAAAACCGTCGTCTTCACCAACGGCTGCTACGATCTGCTGCATGCGGGCCACATCCGCCTTCTGGAGCAGGCGCGGTCGCTCGGCGATGTGCTGGTGTTGGGGCTCAACTCGGATGCCAGCGTGCGGCGCGCCAAGGGACCGTCGCGGCCGCTCCTGGCGGAGACCGAACGGGCCGAACTGGCTGCCGCGCTCGAAGCCGTGGATGCGGTGGTGCTGTTCGACGAGGACACCCCGCGCGAGTTGATCGCCGAACTGCTTCCGGACGTGCTCGTCAAAGGAGCGGATTGGTCGCACTTCATTGCCGGACGTGAGGAAGTGGAAGCGGCCGGAGGCCGCGTGATGACGGTTCCGCTGGAAATGGGCTACTCAACCTCTAACCTTGTAGAAAGAATCCTTAGCCAGCCTTGATTCACCCTGCCGTACGCGATCTTTTTCTGGAATTGGAAAGGCATCCGGGGTTTCAGGATGCCTTCCGCCGGCTTTCGGCGGGTGGCAGCGCCTCGCTTTCGGGGCTGACAACCACCGCTAAGGCAGTCTATGCGGTGTTGCTTTGGCAGGCGTCGGGACGACCTCTGATTGTCATAGTAGATGGTAATAAACAGGCCGAGGCGCTGGCGGAGAGCATGCAGACCTTCTTCGGTTTGCTTGCCTCGGACGAACGCAGCGCGCCGCAACTGCTTCCAGCGCTTGACGTTGTACCCATGCAGAACCTCTCGCCGCACGCCGAGATTCTGGAGGAGCGGGCGGTCGGGCTGTGGCGCCTGGCGTCGCAGCGGGTACCCATCACCATTCTTCCGGTGGCTTCGGCGCTTTTGCGAATCGAACCCGCCGCGTTCTATCGCCAGTTAGCGCTGCGCCTGCGAGAGGGCGAGGAATTGCCCTTCGAAGAGGTGCTGGCGCACCTGGAAAGCATCGGCTACCAGCGCCGGGAACCGGTCGAAATGGTAGGAGAATATTCGGTTCGCGGCGGTATTCTGGACGTTTTTTCTCCCGACGCTTCGAAACCCGTCCGGGTGGATCTTTTCGGCGACCGGGTGGAATCCATGCGCCGCTTTGAAGTGGAATCGCAGCGGTCGGTGCTGAAGATCGAGGAATGCACTCTACTACCTTTGACGGAGTATCAGCGATCACGCTCGCTTTTGGCCGAGCTTGGTGAACTGGTGCGCGCAGCCGGGGTGCCTGGGCGCGATCTGCCGGCGCCGGGAGAAGCGTTTCCAGGTTGGGAGCTGTTGGTTCCCATGCTCCGCCCGCGCGATTCCTCGGTGTTCTCCCTGCTGGAACGGCCGCTGGTGCTGTGGGACGAAGCGGAACAAATCCATGCGGCGGCGGAGCGCTTCTGGACGCGCCTGGAGCAGATCGAACGCTCCGCGGCCTATGATCCGGATCGCATTTTCTTTCGTTGGGAGGATTTGATCAAGCAAGCCGCGGCCGCCCCACAACTACAACTGAAGGAATTGGAGATTGGCTGGAGCGCCGAGCCGGACAGGGCGGCGTATCACATATCCACGCGTCCCTCGTTAGGCTTTCACGGCAACATGCAGGTGGCCGTCGCGGAGGCTCGGACGCTGGTGGAATCGGGCAACCGGGTGGCGTTCTTTGCATCTTCTACGGGTGAAGTAGAACGTGTTGCGGATATTCTGAACGAGTACCGCATCCCCTATCAACTGGGGCTGGAACAAAGCGATTCGGCGCCCGGGTACGTGACCGGACGCGCTTACATGGCGGGCTCCGCGGCCAGCGTCTACGTGGTAAAGGGGCTGGTGCGGCACGGCGCCGCTTTTCGGGATTCGAGGCTTGTCGTATTTGGGTCGGAAGACCTCTTTGAAACGCCCGACCTGGTGGCGCGGGCACCGTCTTCGAAGTCCGTGCTGGCTGCGTTTTCGGCCGACTTGATCGACCTGAAACCGGGCGATTACGTGGTCCACGCCGAACATGGCGTGGCGCAATACCTGGGCCTGCGGGAGATCTCGCAGGGCGAGGCGCAGGGCGACTACATGCTCCTCGAATACGCCGCCGGCGCGCGCCTGTATGTGCCGCTGACGCGCATGGACCTGGTACAGCGGTTCCGTGGCGCGGGCGAATCCAAGCCCGCGCTGGACCGCATGGGCGGAGCCACCTGGACGCGCACCAAAACCCGTATCAAAGCCAAAATGCGCGACATGGCGGACGAACTCGTCAAGCTTTACGCCCTGCGCAAAATGGCCGAAGGGTTCCAGTTTTCGGGCGATA